>Ga0074199_1000125_pt1 | contig 160406 bp, 120 predicted proteins | sample EPASupsiteSAE347_FD_64528 | JGI IMG/M metagenome (GOLD analysis project Ga0074199, IMG submission 64528) | Bioremediated contaminated groundwater from EPA Superfund site, New Mexico - Sample SAE3-47 | ecosystem: Environmental > Aquatic > Deep subsurface > Groundwater > Contaminated ... | reverse complement strand
TAGGAGCCGCCCACTTGGCGATGCCAGGCTTCGTTATGAGAGAAACTTGTCAAAGAATGATTGTCATTCCCATGAAAATGGGAATCCAGATTCAGAATATTTAGGACTGGATTCCCGCGTACGCGGGAATGACAGATCGAAAAGTCGTCGAAATCGCAATTATTCTGTAAGTAATTAACCATAAATTACTAACCTTTCCCGGATGACGGGAGGTTTCTGGAGAGAGTAATACAATATGTCTAAGCAGAAGATAACGTCTGAGTCGGAATCGGCCTCTGCCATCTATGTGTCGCCGCAGGGGAACGACCGGTGGTCGGGCCATCTGCCGGAACCCAACAAAGCAAGGAACGACGGTCCCCTGGCCACACTGCCGATGGCGCAACGGAAAGTGCGCGGGCTGCTGAAGGCGACCAAGCGACAGGCGGCGATCCGTGTTATTCTGCGCGGCGGCCGGTACGAGTTGAAGCAACCGCTGGTTTTCAATGAGCAGGATTCCGGCCTTCCGCTGGCGCCGAGACTTCAAAGCACGGTTAAGCCGGCGCATCCCGTGTATTGCGCCTATGCGGGCGAGACCCCGGTCATCAGCGCCGGCCGCCGCATCGGCGGGTGGAAGATAAAAACCGTTGCCGGCCGGAAGGTCTGGGTTGCGCATTTGCCGGATGTAAAAAAAGGGAAATGGTATTTTCATCAGCTTTGGGTGGATGGCCAACGGCGGTTCCGTCCGCGTCTGCCGCGGAAAGGACATTACCGGATCGCGGACGTGCTGGGCGCGAATTATGAAGGGGGGTGGAACGAGACGGTCCGGAAAGGGAGCAACCGGTTCGTGTATGCCGCCGGCGACCTGAAGCCATGGCGGAATTTAACGGACGTGGAGATTTGCGCGGTGACGCTATGGGTCGAGCAACGGATGTGGATCGAGTCCCTCGACGAGAAGCATAGGATTGTCCATCTGGACCGCACCAGCGACTATCGTCTTACAGACGACGGCGGCCCGGCCGGCGCTCTTTACGTCGTGGATAACGTGTTTGAAGAGTTGAACGAGCCCGGCCAGTGGTACCTGGACCGCGGCGAAGGCAAGTTATACTACCTTTCCATGCCGGGCGAGACCCCAGAGCAGACGGAAGTGATCGCCCCGGCATTGACCGAGGTTGTCCGGATTGAAGGCCGGGCAGACCGGAGCGTGGAGAGCCTGGCGTTTGAAGGGCTAACCTTTGCGCATAACGAATGGGAGTTGCCCAAAAACATGGCCGGCTCGGAGCAGGCGGCCGTGGATGTGCCTGGGGCGCTGGTCTTGCGTCATGCAAGGAACTGTTGGTTCGACCGTTGCAACATAAAACATGTCGGGACCTATGGCCTTGAGTTGGCGGAAAACTGTTCGGATATTCTTTTTCGGGGCGGCGAAATTTCCGATCTTGGCGCCGGCGGCGTCAAGATCTGGCATGGTTGTTGCAGAAACATCGTTTCGGATAACGAGATATACGCCGGCGGGCAGCGATTTATTTCAGCGGAGGGCGTGCTGGTCGGCAAGGCAAGCGGCAACCAGATTTTGCACAATCACGTCCACGGCTTTTTCCACATAGGCATTTCGGTGGGATGGGTGTGGGGGTATGGCGAGAACGCCTGCGGCAATATCGTGGAGTGGAACCATGTCCATGATATCGGCAAGTTCGTGTTGAACGACCTGGGCGGCATCTACACTTTGGGCGTTCAGCCCGGCACGCGCGTGCGGTATAACCTGGTCCATGATGTCAATGCCCGCAAGTACGGCGCGCAGGGAATTTACACGGATGAGGGCAGTTCGGATATCCTGGTTGAAAATAACATCGTTTACCGTGTCGGAAGCGCCGGCTTCAATCATCATTACGGCCGGAATAACATTGTCCGGAACAACATTTTTGCCTGCGGCTGCGAGTCCTCCGCCGGCGAGGCCCAGATTCAGCGGGGCGACGTGGAGCATCATTTTTCGTTTGTGTTCGAGCGCAATATTGTGTTTTACGAAGATGAAAAACCGTTGCTGGCAGGCCGTGGCATATGGCAGACCGCGCCGGATAATGTCATGTTCAGGCATAACCTGTATTGGCGTAAGGGCGGTCCGATAGTATGCGCGCGCGGGCCCATGTTTTTCGGCTTAAGGGCCTTTTCCGTCGCTGGTTTTGCCGGGGAAGCGCCGCGTTTCGACACGGTTCTTGTTGTTCCCGGAGCGCAAGGCCCCGGAAAAAGTATGAAACCGGCGTCGCGCGCATTGGGCCAAATACCTTCGATCCGGCGGCCCGATGGGATGTTCCCGCCTGACTCGGTTTGGAAGGACGCCCTGCGGTTGCCCGATCTTGTCGCTCCCAACGGGAAGGCGGTGGCAGGCGGTTGCGCCAATGTGCGCCTGTTGCGCGACGATCGTTTCCTGTATGTTGATATTTTCTGCCGGCGTTTGCGGGGCAGCGCGATAACCGGGCGGCATGGGCCGGCCAAGGAGCAAGGGTTCGCGGAAGTTTTTCTCGTGCCGGATATCGCCCGTAAGACCGGCGTACAGTTCCATTTGGATGAGGATGGCGCGAAATACTCCAAGAATTTTGTCACCGGCGATATGCTGGACTTGCCGTGGGATGCTGCCGCGCACAAGACCGGCAAGACGGGCGCGTGGCGCGCATTATTCAGGATTACCTTGGCCGAATTGACTCGTTATTGCGGCGGAGCCACTCCGGCCTGGGGAATTTATATTTCGCGTAAGGCGCCGAATCATATCTTTGATTTTCGGGAATGGCGGGCGACCGGGATGGATCGGGACAGTGTGATTGCGGACCCGCTGTTTAAGGACCCGCGCAAAGGCGATTTCACGCTTGGCAAGCGCTCGCCGGCAAGGAAAATCGGGTTTGTGCCGCTCGATCTTGCGCTCGTCGGTCCCAGGCCGGAGCTCGCGCAAAACGGTCGACTTACACGCGAATGGGGACGACCAGGAAAGGGATGCCCTGCCGGAATATCTGGCGCTGCAAAGCGAAAACCATAAAGTTATGCAGGAGGCGGGTCAGCCAGGATTCCTTTGGAAACACCAGCTGTCCGCCAAAGAACACGGCTTGCGGAAAACGCTTTGAAATATATGCCGCCATTTCGCCCGCCTTCTCGATGATATCCGTTCCAATATCGGTAACAACCTCGGCATAGAAACCTTGCCGGCGCATGTGCTCGGCGTATCGGTCGGTCTCGCTCATGATATGCTGGCGCAAGTTTTCGATTTCGCCGGCGCCCTTGAAGTTACCGGCATCCACAACGCCGACTTGCATAAAAACGAAGTTCCGGAAAACATTCGGAAACATGCGCGTGATATGCAGAAGCGTGTGCACTCCCAGGCCGTTGAATCCGTTGACGAGCACGACGGCGGTCTTGAAAGCAGGGTCACAGGCCGGCCGAGCCGCCTCCGGGGAGTGAGGCAGCCGCGCGGTCTCGGCGGCGAATTCACGAGCCAAATCGTCCAGCCTGGCGAGCTTGCGCACGGTATTGCGATAGTGCCGATGGATGAGGAACGCCGCACCGGTGAGAATGCCGGTTGCCAGGAGCGTCACCCAGCCGCCTTCCAGAAACTTCGTCGCGCTTAACGTAACGAGAATAAAACCTGTGAGGCAGAAGCCGACGCTATTGACGGCTATTTTTCGCTTCCACCCCGGCGCCGTTGTGCGGTGTGTCCACCAATGCCGGACCATCCCAAGCTGGGAAAGAGAAAAGGTGATAAACACGTTGATACTATAAAGCACAACCAAGAGCGCCACCGAACCATGGGACAACAGGAGAACGCCAAGCGCCGCGCCCGCCATCAGCAGAACGCCGTTCTGCGCGACAAAGCGATCGCTCAAATTGGCGAAGCGCGAAGGAAACCAGCGGTCGAGCGCCATATTGGCCAATACGCGCGGACCGTCAATGAATCCCGCTTGCGAGGCGATGAACAGCAGGGCCATGGCCGCAAGCATCGCCACGGTCACAAAGATTCCGCCGAGACCCTCCGGCCAGCCCGCGGTGATGTTCCGGAGCAAGGTTGCATTAAGCGTTTGCCCGATCTGAGGCTGGATGTGAAAAAGCACGTAGGCCAGCATTAGTCCGCCGACGGTCAGTCCGAGCGATGCGCCCATGTAGATCATGGTCCGCTTGCCGGTGGCGACCCGCGGCTCGCGGAGAACGGGCAACCCGTTGCTTACGGCTTCGATGCCGGTATACGTGCCCGCGCCCACGCTGTAAGAGCGCACCAGCAACAGGAACAAGCCGAACCAGCCAAGCTGAGCATGGGCCGCATGCAGGTCGCTGGCGGTGTTGGCCGCGACCGCCGGCAAATCGCCGAGATGGGTCGCCACTCCGTAAACGATGGCAAAGGCATGCGTCGCCAGGAATACGAAAAACACCGGCGCCAAGAGCAACACCGATTCTTTTACGCCGCGGAGGTTGAGCAATGCGAGCAGCGTTGTTCCCGCCAGGGCGCATGACAGTTTCCACGGTTGCCAGGCAAGCGGCAGGACGGAGAACAAGGCATCCGTGCCGCTGGCAATGGAAATCGCAATGGTGAGCACATAATCCACCAGCAAAGCACAGCCGGACAGGACACCTAACGACGGCGAGAGCAGTTTGCTGGCGACAAGGTAACCGCCGCCGCCACCGGGGAACAGTTCGATAATTTGAGAGTAGCTTGCGCAAATGATCGTAATTGTCACCACCGTTGCCAAACCGACGAACAGCGCCAGCACCGAGTGAGCGCCAAGCGCCTTGAAAGCTTCTTCCGGCCCATAGCATGACGAAGACAAGCCGTCGGCCCCGAGGCCGACCCATGCCAACAGGGCGATGAGCGAAATATGTTGAAAAAGCCTTCGATCCGAGATATTGCGGGCTTTTCCGATGACAAGATCTTTAAGCCATTGCATGGCACACGACCTTTAAATGTCCGCTTGCGGCCGGCAGCCAGGCGGATCATATCTGAAGGATTACCGAATCATTGTATCTATCGCTGTGGGGTGTTCGTGGGCGCCGCCAATGCGGACCCAGAGGATTGCCCTTCCAATCGCCGACGAGGTTAGCTGATGGGCTTGGCTTTAGAAGTAGCCTTGGCGCCGGTTGGAATATCCGGCGCCTTTCGCCCCATCCTCAGGGTGTCCCGAGGAAGTTGGGTCCCCCGCATCCGCCCTCAGAAGAAGGCCGGATTTAGGCTGCAACAAAGCGGATATATGAGCATAACGGCAGACGCTTGTCAAGGAGGTGCAGACCATCATCGTAATGCGCCTCAGTTACGCGGGGAGGTTGTGAACGTCAATGCTGTCATTCCCGCGAAAGCGGGAATCCAGCATTTCCGCCATAGGCGGATCTGCCTATGGCACGAGATTTTTCTGGATTCCCGACCCAGGCTTCGCCAAAGCGCTTCGCCGAGGCGAGTCAGGTCGGGAATGACAATCGGCCCTCATGGAAGGCCTTACCCATCATCCCAGGTCACGGTCGGCCCGGCGCAGGATATCTTCCAGTTTGCCGATGACGGCATCCGGCAGGGGATTTTTTGGCGGCGCCGCCAGCATGGCGTTCACCTTTTTGCGGGCTTCGGAATAGACATCCGGTCGTCCGAGTTCCAGCCACTGGTCGTGGGTATTGCGGTCCAGCAGGTCCGGCATAAGGAACTCGTTACTGTGGCAGGCATCCAGCGTGCTGGGTTCCATCAGGAAATGGCCGCCGGGTTTGACGTTGGCGACGTCGGCCATATAATTTTTGGCGTCGCACACGTCCACGCCATCCTTCATCCGCTTGCAAAGGCGCGCGATTTCATGGTCCACCACGATCTGCTCCAGCACGAGGAGTTGGCTGGTCTCGACTTCGCCGATGCCGTTGATCACGTCCACCCCGGACAGCACCAGCGGGAGGGCGCTGGTCATTTTCTCCATGATGGCCTGGGGTCCGGGCGATTTCGCATCGGTGAGGCATCCGGCCTGCGTATTGGGCAGATGGTAGAAGCGGGCCATTTCGCCCAGGGCGCCGTTGATCAGCGTGGATTCCGGCGCGCCCTCCAGGAAGCCGCCCGAGCGGAAGTTCATGATGCCGGCGGCATGGCCGCAGATGACCGGCGTGCCGGGTTCGGCCATCTGGAACAGGACGAGCGCGGAGAGGCTTTCCGCATTGGCGACGGCGACATCCGAGTAAAGACTGGCCGGGCCCGTCGAGCCGCAGGCGGGCATGGGGTAGGGCAAAATGGGCACATGATAGCGCGTCAGCTCGAGGGCGGCATCGCACATGGCCGCGTCGTGCGTCAGCGGCGGGATGGTGCAGTAGCACACGGAAAAAATCTTCCGCTTCCGGATCTCGTCCTCGCTCCCCAGAATGGCGGCCAGCCCTTCGATCAGGTAGGGAATTTCCTCCCGGTCGTGCACTTCATGCTGAATGTGTTTGGATGAGTGCATCAGCGATAGGAACGCGGTCCGAATGTCGGCGCCCGGCAGCGGAATATCGTTCAGCACAACGTTCGGCCAGACGACGGCGCCGAGTGATAACTCCTCGAAAATCCTGAGACTGGCGACCAAGTCCCCGGTGACGGCCGGCCGCCGTTCGCCCGACTCAAAATCAACGGCAAAGGTGGCCGCGCCATCCAGTGTGTACCCCGTGAATGGGGACGGCATGGCAAAATTGAAGGCCGGATTGCGGGCGCCAAGCACAAAGGATTTGGGCGCGGTCTTAAGGGCCTGGTCAACCATTGTCCGCGGGATATGGGCGATCATGTCGGCCTTGTCCACGCGCGCACCGTTGCCGGCGAGGATCTCGAGGGCCTTGGCGCTCATGAATTTAACGCCGACCTTGGAGAGAATCGCCAGGCTGTCCTCGTGAATCCGTTGCTTTTCCTGTTCGGAGAGGAAAGTGCATGTCAGTCGCATGGTTGAACCTCCGCTAATATCATTGCTGAATTTTCAAAATGATGGCAAAACATTCCATGCCTGTAAAGCCTGGAGCGCGCAAGGTGAAGCTGAAGTAGAGCTTGCCCCGACCGGTCCGCGTTAGCATACTTGGCGCCATATGGCTCTGCATCCTCAATTTCCAACGTCGCCTTACGCGCCACTCGTGCCGGAGCAACGCTGGTTTCCGACGGACGAGGCATTACGGAGCACCGCCTACGAGAAGCTTTTGCCGCCATTGGTCGCCAAGGTGCGCGAAGAAGTTTTTGCGTGGCGAAAAGTTCAACCGTCTGCTGGATGGGAAACTCTCGGACCTGCTTTCGCCTTCCAAAAAACGCTTCAAAATCAATAACCTCCTGAAACGCCTCCAGCGGGAGGGCAAGATCAGGGTGGATGGCTACGGTAAAGCGGGCGTCTGGACGCTGACAGGCGAATGAGTGCTTATGAGTGCCAATGAGTGCATATGAGTGCCAATTGACTATGAACCAGCGATCGTTATTATTTTGACGGGTAGCCCTGCCTCGCGTTATACCGAGCCCCAATATTTTTCAACTGAAGATTTATGCTCAGGCGACGCAACCGGCGGCGCTCCTTTGGCAACGGATTCGGCCGGCTTCCTTGAGCGCTTTGACCGTTGCGCTTCTCGGCGATGAAGCTGATGGAGATATTGACGCGGGGATACCTTGAATACTTCTTTAAAAGAACGGCTGAAGGCATAGACATTGTTGAAGCCGCAATGGTCTGAAATTTCGGACAACGTCATGTCGGACGACATTGCCAGCTCAGCCGCATAATTAATGCGCGTTATGCGGATATAGACGCCGAGATTCATGTTCATGGCCCGTTTGAACAGCCGTTGCAACTTGCTGGTCGAAACATGGACATAACGAACGATATCCCGGACGTGGACAGGCTCGCGGATATGATCATGCAAATAGCGTTGGACGGCGTAAATACGATCTTGAACGGCCTCATGGGCGGTCATTTTAGGCGGCATGCTCGCGGCAGTTCCAATCAGTTCCTGTAACAGGAGCCAAAGCTGGAAGGCGATGCGGCCGATCATCGCAGGCGCGGAGCGGTCCGGAGCCAGGTAGTCTTTAATCATGCCGCGCAGAAAAGACACGCCCGGTTTTGACAACGGCAGCATGCGGTCGCCGAGGACGGCCAGAGGCTCGGATTTTTCCAGTCGAAAGGTAATATAGAACCAAATCAGATTGGGATCGGTGATGTTCGTGTAACTGATCTTTTCGCCGGGAGGAACAAGCAGGGCGTGTCCCGCCGGCAGATGAATGGCACGGTCTTCCATGACGACCGCTCCTTTGCCGCGCAGATTAACAATCAAGTTGTATTGGTAAACATGCCTGGCCGGCGCGAGGCGGCACAGTTTATCGGCACGACTTGAAAACATGATAATATTTGTGGGCATCGCAAGCTCTGCCAGGGACAAGCCAGCCAGATAATTAACGGGGTCCGGAACCTGCCCGGCCAGGGGAATCAGCCGTTTGACAAGCAGGTCGGGAGGAGGGGGTGAATATTTTGGTAATTTATTGGTTGTTTTTGCCATTTCCTGATCACCAAAGGACATATAATATATTAGTCATATCTTGTAAAAGATATGATTGGTTTAGTAATCTGTCAACAAGAATTTTTCCTATCATGAAAACGCACAAAAACATAAAACAGTCTCCGTTGGCATGGTGGCGGCGGCCCGTGCGGATGATGCGGCGCGATTATATAACCGATTTCCAAGGATTGATGAAGGCCGACCTTGCGGCCCTGGCGCGCGAAACGAGGGAAAAATGGCGCGTCAATTGCGAGTGGATGATGGCCACGCCCGGTTGTTCGCCCGGCATGGGGCAATACACGACATTTAATACGCCGAAATTCGAAAAATTTCCGGGCTTGGGCGACTTCGATCTGCTGCGTTCTTATCTGCCGCATGCGCGCCGGCATGGCATCAAGCTGGTGCCTTATATCAACCTGCATTGGTATTCCTATGATTTTGCGGCCAGACATCCCGGTTGGGAGCAATTGCTGGAAGACGGCATCCCCTATGGCCGCAAGCACCCCTTGTATGGGAACGGGACGACGTTTTGCGTCAACAGTCCGTGGCGGGAATGGGCCTTTGAACTTATCAGGGAAGTCATGGCTACCGGCGCTGACGGATGTTTTCTGGATGGACCGGGAGTTTTCCCCGAATGCTGTTATTGCAAACATTGCCGGAAATTGTTCGGCCGAATTACGAAACAGAAAAGAATGCCGTCGTTCGGGGATTGGAGCGATCCGTTCTGGCGTAAATTTATAGAGTTCCGCGTGCAATCGATGACTGACTTTTTAAGAGGCGCGCAGGCGGCCGTGCAAGCCGTCAACCCCAAGGGTATTCTGTTTCTGAATGGCGGCCGGTACGGCAGCTATGAGATGCGCGTAGCGCGCGATGCCGCGCAAACCGAGCCCTGTCAAAATTTCACTTCCGCCGAGCAGTTTTACCACACAACCGAAACGTGGGACTCGCCCTATAAGACGCTCAACCTGGCGCGCTTTCTATCGGCGGGCAAAAATCCTGCGGTCGTGTTTACGCATCATACCTTGTCCTCGTGGCATTATATTCCCTTGCCGCCGGCCGAAATGACGACCGCCATTGCCCAGACGGTGGCGGGCGGCGCCAATCCCTGGTTCGCGATTTTTATGGAGAGCATGCCGTCACGGGCGACGGAGGCGTTTGAGGCGGTGAATTTGAACGCGTTTCTCGAACGGCACGAAGCGCATTTCACGGCCACGGAATCGGCCGCCGAAACGGCGGTGCTCTTGTCGCGCCGCACGGCATATCATTATCTTTCGCAACATAAAATCCTGGTGCAGAAGGCCGATAGCGGCAAGGAACAGGGGCTGGTGATGGAGCGCGCTCAGTTGGTTTTGCGGGCCGGTTTGGCGGAGCAGCGCAAAGCCTCGGCCACGATCCTGGATAACGAATATACGGGGTGCCTGGATGCGCTCACCTTTTCGCATGTGCCGGCGCGGGTTCTGTGGGATGAACACATCGCGCCAAAGCAGTTAAAGACCATTCGGACGCTGCTTCTGCCCAATACGGCGTGTTTGTCGTGCGAACAGATTCGGACCATTACACAATACGTCAAGAACGGCGGCAATCTGATCGCGACCTTCGAATCCGGGTTCTATGACGAATGGGGCCGGCCGGCCAAACGGCCGGAATGGCTCAAGCTGTTGGGTATCGAGCGGGTGGAAGGCGCGTTTGAGCCGTCCCGCAGCGAGGAGTATTGGACCGTGGTTGGCGACGCGTTGCCTGGTTTCCCGAAAAACACCTTATTGCCCAGGACGTTGAATGGTCTCAAGGTGCGCGCCATGCGGGGCAAACAGGAGCTGGTGCGTTTTAATAACACGCTGGGACAAATGTATACCAACCTGAAGGGGCTTTCGCCTTATCCGGCCGTAATTTATTCACCGTTCGGGCGCGGACGCGTTATTTATGTGGCGGCGCCGTTATTCGAAAGTTTCAACATGTTTCATCTGGCGGACTTCCGTCTTTTGACCCGCGCCTTGCTCGATCTGGCCGCAGGAAAGACCGGACTGCAAGTCGAATGCAAGGCGCCCGGCAGTCTGGCGCTGGAGCTGCGCCGCCGCCCGGGAGAATTGCAGGTGCACTTGATCAACGTTACCGCCGACATGAAACGGCCCATGGAAACCATAATTCGCTTGTTCAATGTCTGGGTCGCTGTGAGCGCCGCCAAGGTCAAACGCGTCTATTGCCTGCGGACAGGAAAAGAACTGTCTTATCAGCGCGTTGGGAACAAAGTCGCCTTTACCGTGCCGGAAATAAAGGATTATGAGGTTGTCGTCCTCGAAAGTTATGCATGATTTCGTACGTCCAATTTCTTCGGCAGCAATCCTGGCCACTGGTCGGCTTGATTAAGCCCTGCCCCGGCTTTCGTATTGGAAGTCCGGAACTGTCCTTTACCTTGGCGCAGGCGCACAGCGACAATTTTATCTTCGAAAACAAAGAGAACTCTCTCAGGATCAACGCCACTCTCCAACTATGCGATTCTGCCGTTGTGATTTCGCATCGTCTGGAGAACGCCGGGCCGGCTGTTTCTCCGCCCATTGACGTGCTCGAGCCGCTGCGGTTGATATTCTCCAATCCTTCCACGAGCTGGCGGCATATTTTCGCCAACGGCGGGGCCATGCAGAGTTTCTACCCGCCCACCGCGTATTGCACCAGGGAATTTAGCGATACCTCGGGTAAATTCATCCTGGAAAGCGCTCCCGAGGGAAGATCATCGTCCCTGCATTTGCCGTTGATGATATCCTTGTCCGGCACGGCCGCCGCCAGCGACGGTTTTTTCTGCGGGCTGGAGTGGTCCGGCGCGTGGTATTTTCATTTTGAAGAACTTGACGCAGAGCAGAGCTGCCTGAACATCGGGGTCAAAATCAAAGGCCTCCGCCTCGACCCGGGCGAAACCCTGGAACTCCCTCCGGTTCACCTGGGCTTTTTCTCCGGAGGGCCGGCCGCCGGCACGAATGCGCTGCGCGCCTATCTCTACCAGCATGTTTGTCCGCCGTACGCCGGCCAACCGGTCATTCCGCGCGTGAGCTACGACCACTGGTTCGGCATCGGCAATCAGCTGAACTTCGCGCTGATGAAAAAGGAAGCTGAACGCGCCGCGGAATTGGGCGTCGAGGTGTTCGTGGTGGATGCGGCCTGGTTCTCCGGCGGCTTTCCGGATGGGGTCGGCAATTGGCATGCCGTTGACGCGGCCAGGTTCCCGAACGGCCTCGAAACCCTTGCCGCTTATGTCCGCAGTCTGGGCATGGACTTCGGGCTCTGGTTTGAAATAGAGCGGGCGGTCGAGGGAACGACTTTCGCGCGCGAACATCCGGAATGGTTTGTCGCCATGCCCTGGGGCAAAACTAAACTTAACTATCATCTGAATCTGGCGCATCCGGAGGCTCAGGACCATGTGATCAAGCTGATCGGCGGCTGGATCGAGCGCTTGGACTTGCGCTGGAGCCGCTGGGACTACAACATTGATCCGATGCCCTTCTGGCAGCAGGCGGACCATTCGTTGAAAGTCCAGTTTGCGTATTATCGCGGGCTCTATCGGGTGCTGGACGCGCTCATGGCGAAATACCCGCGCTGGATGGTGGAAGGCTGTTCGAGCGGCGGCTGCCGGATTGACATCGGCACGATGAGACGCGCCCACACGTTCTGGTTCTCGGATCAGACCGAGAAGCCCCGCGCCTGCCGGTATATGCAGGCCCGCGCAAACCGGTTCCTGCCCGGGCACCTCCTGAACAGCAGTGTGGCCGTCGGACGAGGGAACGGAGACAGCGGATTCGACGACACGGCCATCCTGAGCCGGATGCTCGGTAAACTCGCTTTTGACGGCGATATCGCGAGTTGGTCCACGCCGTGGACTGCCCGCGCCAGGCGCTGGGTCGAGGTCTTCAAGAGCATCCGCCATCTGCTGGTTCAGGATTTCTATCAGCTCCTTCAGATGCCGACGACCAGCGACGATGCGGACGCGCTGGAATTTGTGTCGCACGACGGCCGGGAAGCCGTTATTTTCATGTTTGCAGGGCAAATCGGCGGAAAGCACAGGCTTTTCTTATGCGGGCTTAAGCAGGATGGCCGCTATGCGCTTCGCAAATTTCCCGATGGCGAACCAGCGTTATATAGCGGCGCGGACTTAATGAGGTTGGGCATGGCAACGGAGACGCCGTCCGGTGAAGGACAACTCTGGCATATAACCGAAGAAAGTCGAACAAGGCGCTGAACAATGGTACGGAAAACCGTCTGCATTGGTGCCTCGTCAACAGAAGGAAAAACGGTATGATAAAGATAAAAACGGTATCCATCACCTTGGCATGGCTCATGGTCGCAACCCTGGTTCGGGGCGCGGTTACGCCCGTGACTCCCGCCACCAGCAAGCTTTGGATCAACCATTGCATGCCCTTGCCGCATGAAATTGCAATCAGTGGCGCCGTGGCAATGCCGCCGGCCAATCTGCGGATCCGTCTCGCCCCGGAGGCCGGGGTCGCGGAACAGCAGGCCGTGAGCGACTTGAATGAGTGGCTCAAAGCGCAAACGAACGCCGCCTCAGCCGGCGCCGCGTTTGAAATCGTGATCGGGACCGTGGACGCCAGGGGAAATCTCGACAATATGCCGGTGGCTTTGGCCGCGCGCCTGCGGAGCCTGCCCAACAAGGAACAGGCTTATGTGATTTGTCCGCAGGGCAAGAACCGGTTGCTTGTGGCCGGCTTGACGGGAAAAGGCGTTTATTACGGTGTGCAGACCCTCCGGCAACTGCTGGAGGCCAAGCTGACCCGCGACCTAGTCACTGTGCCGCTGGCAACCGTCACGGACTGGCCGGACATGGATGAGCGCGGAGTCTGGAATGGGGAAGTCATGGCGACGCCTGCCCTGGCCGCCTTGAAACTGAACTTCCAGACTTATATCTGCGGCTATACGGCGGAAACGAACGGGTTGTTAAAGCCTCGTTTGAATCAGGAAATCATGGAGCTCCTGAAGCGGCACGCCATGGTGGAACGGGTGCAAATGATTCACCATCTCAATTATTTCGGGACATTATCCCCGCAACTTTATGTGAATTATCCGGAGCTTAAAGGCAAAGGAGAAAAGGCGGTCCCGCGGGGTGAATCGATCAAATTCGCCAAGAGCGATATTGCCAATATCTGCGCCTCGCAGCCGTTTTGGGAAAAAATCGTCGCCGGTATTTTGTCCGATCTGGCCGCGCAGGGCGCGAGGGACGTGAGCGTCTGGATGAGCGAGTTCGAGGGGCAATGCCAGTGCGCGGAATGTTTGAGGTCCACGCAGGTCGAGTCGGAAACCAGGCTTATCCTGGCAGCCTGGCGGGAAGCGTGCCGCGCGTATCCGGACCTTAAGTTGCGCGTTTTGTTCTCGCTGGGGGATGACTCGGCGGCCACGATCCGGGCGTTGAAGATTCTGCCGCCGGAAGTCAAAATCGAACGGGTGTACGGGGTCCGCAAACCGTTCCTGGACGCGGCCGCGCAGGGTCGCTGGGTGCTGGTCTTTAACGGGCACGGCGTTTATGGCACGCATTTGCGTTTTATTGCGCCGGACAAATTTGCCAGGCCGATCAAGGATAGTTATGCCGCCAAATTAAATGGCGTCCTGAGCATCAGCGCGCATTATATCGGCGACAAGCATGTGCTGGCTGCTTATTATCCGCAGGTTTATAATTATGAGATCAGCGCCATCGCGGAATGGTCCTGGAACGTGAATGGCCGGACACCGCGCGAGTTCATGGAAGCCTGGGGTGCGCGGCAGGGCTATGGCGACCCAAGCCGCTTCGCCGATTGGGCGGAAACGATGGGCAAATTAAGCTCGTTGCTCGGCAAATCCATATGGGGAATGGATGTCAGGAATTATGGCAATTCTTTCCGGGTGATGGCGGAAAAAATCGGCCGTTGCGAGCCGGTCGCCTGTTACAGCACACAGGCACTGGCCCAGGCCAAAGAACTTTGCCGGCAGGCGTTGGCAATAGCCGAGGCGCTGAACCGGCCGGAGGCGGCGGTTGAGACGCGCTATCTGGCGGCTTACCTCGATTTGCAGGAGAAAGTGAGCGCGCTTTCTGACCGGCTTGCCGCGCCAGATTTGGCACAAGCCAATGCGCAGCGCCGGGTCCAGGAAGCGGCGGACGCTTTCAAATCGGCCGTGGAAACCGTGCTGGAAGCCAAATCCCGGCAGATCGAGTTGGGCAAAGGCGAGCCCGCCGATTATCCGAAAAAAGTCAATCTGGAAATTCGAACCCAGTGGGAAAAAATAATGCAAGACGTGGATGCGTCCGTGGCCGAACGGCTGCAAAATCCCGGCGCCACAGTTAAAAGAAATTGACAAACGAGAATCATTGCCTTATTCCAAGTTGACTAATGTCCCACCATGGATAAGCTGAAAGTAAAGAAAACAGGGCATATAAATAAACCCTAAACATGAGGAGATCATAAAATGAGAACCAGACAACGCATATTGCTATGGACAGGTCTGGCAGCGATCGCGCTATCGCAATGGGCATCGGCGACGAATTATTATGTGGCGGCTTCCGGCTCAACGCCCACCCCGCCCTGGACCAACTGGGAATGGGCCCATACCAATCTGATCGAAGTCGTCGCCCGCACCAGGGATGGCGACACGGTCTATGTTACCAACAACGCCACGTATTGTCTCACCAACCAGGTGAACATTACTTATGCCATTACCGTGCGCAGTTGGGCGCCGGACGGCGGATTGGACCGGACCAACACGATCCTCAACGGCAATTATCCCAATACAACCAACCGCTGTGTTCGTTTGAATCATACGAACGCGCTTGTGGCGGGATTTACGATAACCAACGGATGTATAACGGACGACAGTGGCGGAGGTGTCTACTTGCAGAGAGGTCATTTACGCGATTGCATCGTGATCGGGAACCGCGGTTATTTACCTTACTCAGGAGGCTTTGATTGGCAGGGCGGCGGCGGTATTTACATGGGGTATGATACCGGCCCCGGCAGCGTATCGAATTGCATTATCAGCGGCAATATATGTTCGAATAACGGCGGCGGCATCATTGTGGGCCATGGCGGCCCCTGGATCATTTCAGGTTGCACGATATCCGGGAACACGGCGACGAATGCCGCGGCTGGGTATGGGGGCGGAATCCAGGCCACTTGGGCGCAGGGCCTGGAGATCGTTAATTGTGTGATCGCATCCAACTATTCCAACGGGCGCGGCGGCGGAGTTAATCTCCGTTACGGCTGGAATCGAATGTCAAACTGTACCGTTATCGGCAATTATGCGGCTCGTGCCGCTGGCGGCGGCATTACCCTGGAAACCGGCTCGACCAGCACCAACACGGTGCGCAATTGCCTGGTGATGGGTAATACATCCGCCAATCCTGGTAACGACTTCGGGGGCGGCATCGATCTGCGAAATAATAATGCTATTGTGCAAAACTGCACCATCTGCAGTAATTATGCCTCTTATGGCGGCGGCATTAATTGCGACGTAGGTAATGTTTATGTTGAAAACTGTGTCATTTGGGGCAATTGGCCCGATCCGACCCAAAATTATTATATTTCAGGGGGGACGCCCTCGTTCTCGAATAACTGCGTGCAGAGTGGATCAGCGCTGAATACCTACGGGACAAACAATATCTGGGTTGATCCGCAATTCGTCGGTGCTTCGAACAATAATTACCATGTGCTCTGGACTTCGCCTTGCGTCAATGCGGGGGCAAACCGGGATTGGATGACAAGTGCCGGGGATTTGGACGGACATTCCAGGATAGACCGTTTCTCGGGAATAGTAGACATGGGAACGTATGAGTATCTCCCGCAGGGCACCATATTTTTTCTGCCATAAAACGCTGGGCAGAAAATCGGCAATGCTGAAAATTGTTTGGGTAAGGCACAGGCCTTGCAAGGGAGAAAAGTAAAGTTGAAAAAAATCAGTATCGGCATGGTGTGGTTTATTGCCTGCCTTGGAACAACGGGCCAGGCTGGAGATTCAGCTTTGCCGGAACTGGCCATTCATTCCTGTAAAGAGGCGCCCGTTTTGAATGGCGTGTTGGATGATGCCTGCTGGAAAGATGCAGGCAAAGCGGAAGATTTCAAGGTCTTCGGCAACAAGGAAGGCCGGGCAACAAAGGCCACCACGGTCCGGGCGACCTGCGACGACCGGTGGCTCTATCTGGGGTTTTGCTGCCTGCGCCCTGACGCCGACAAGCTGAAGCCAAAAGTGTTGGAGCCGGACGGCCCGATCCATGGCGATGACTCCGTGGAAATATTTCTCGATCCCGGCACACAGGGCGCGCTTTATTATCATTACCTTCTGAGCTTTGCCAATATCAGGGCGGAAAAGCGGGTGACAAAGGAGGGCGGCAAAGACATCAATTGGGATATCCCCTGGCGTTCGGCAACGGCGGTAACGGGCAAGGGCTGGGAGGCGGAGATTGCCATTCCGCTGTATATTCTCGCTTCTTACGGGGACGTTAAAAAGGCTCGGATCAATCTATGCCGAACCGTTGCCGGAAAAACAGGGTCTGAGATCGAATTAAGCAGTTGGGCCCCGGTGAAGAGGGAGTTTCACGAGCCGGAGTGTTTCGGTGTTCTCAAGGGGCTGGATGGCCTGAAAATAAGGATTCCGTTCCTGCCAGCCATCGAGAGCGCCGCGATCAACGCATATTGTTTTACAAACGGCCAATACAGTTACGGCATCACGGCCGATCTCCGCCGTTATACTACCCAGGCCGGCAGGATTAAGCTTACTGGCATTGACAAACCTCCTGCGGGAAAAGGCCGCCAAGCGGTTCGGGATGTTGATTTGGGAGGGGCGGAGAAACAAGCCGTTTATTTAAGCATTCCCATAGACAGCCTGGGCCTGCGCGCGGCCGAACTGCTAATGAGCGATCCGGGAACAGGGGAAGTTCTGCAATCGGTATCTATCAAGGAAGCATCCATTTTGAACGTCTTGTCCGCGTATCTGGATCGTTCCTATTATACCTCCGAGGAGAACGCAACCGCGGTGTGCACGGTGGGGTTGCCCGCGGAAATACTGGCGGGCATGGAGCTTCTGGCAAAGGACGTCTCAGGCAATATCCTCGGCCAAAGCGGAAAAATCGCCCCGCAAACCTCTCTGCATATTCCATTAGGCCAACTGGCGCCCGGCGCGCATAACGTGACCGTCGAACTGCGGGCCAAAAAGGGGAAAACGGCCGCAACAGAGGAAATGCTCCTCATCAAACGCGAGCCCAAACCCGGGTTTGAATGGAAGACCGATAGAATCAACCGGGTCGTGCTCAGGGATGGCCGGCCGTTTTTTCCGGTGGGCATCTATCTGGGGGGTATCCGCAGTTCTCAGGAAAAGAAGTTTCAGGAGATTGCCGAGGCCGGATTCAACAGCATCATCCACTGGTCCAGTTATGCCTGGCAGGATAATACCGATGCTTATTTTGACATGGCGAAAAAGTATAATCTGCTGGTCATGGAATGGCCGATCGGCTACTCCCGGACGAATCTGACCGCACTGGCCGCCAGATTATACTGGAATGAGGGGTTCCGGGAAAAATCGAAGGAAGAGAAGGGAAAAATCTGTTGGGAGGCGGTTCAGGAGGCATCGGGGAATATATATAAGGCGGTTGAAGACGCGCGGAAGCATCGCAACCTGATGTCCTATTATTCGTTCGACGAGCCGCCGCATGCCTGGGACTTTACCCCCATCTTGAGGACTTTTTACAAGCGGGTGAATGAAAGCGACGGCTATCATCCGATCTATCAGCTCTATTGCAGTTTGCCGCAAGCGGAAGAGCCGCTCGACTTTTGCGATATCCTGGGACTTGATTACTACATTTCACCGGCGCTTGACTATATTCAGGGTTCGCAGGGAACTCCCAGTTCTGTTTCGAAGGGCACCCTGCGTTTGCGAAGCATCGCGGACCCGCGGCATAAGCCGGCTTGGATGGTGATTTGCGCCGAGAACTGGAGCGGCATTCAGAAGCGCAATATTCTGCCCGCGGAACAATATTGCCAGACCTACCTGGCCTTGATCCACGGCGCCAAAGGGCTGTTTTATTTCACCTATCCGGTCGCGAGCAAAATTACATTCGAAGCGCTGAGCAAAATGGCCAAACAGCTCCGGGAGCTGGGCCCCATTTTGGTGGCTCCGGATATTCCCCAGACGATAGATTACCAGCCGGTGGCTTTTTCACCTGAAAAAGGGATCTTCCCGGATGTTCAGGTGTCTTTAAGAAAGAATCCTAACGGAGGATATGTTCTTCTGGCCGCGAACAGCCGGGATTATCCGGTGGACGTCGTTTATAAGTTGTCCTGCCTCGGCAGGACCGGAGTGATAAAGCGGCTCTTTTCGAAAGACGAATATCCGGTGACCGGCGGTTCTTTTTCCGAGCGTTTGGAAGTTTATGCGACCCGGGCTTATCATTTTGAAGCCGAAAAGAGCGATGTCCCCATCGCGATTCACGTGAAGGTCAAAGCGCATCCGGAACTTGTCGAACGTGAACCGGTGGTAATCTCGATCTATGGCAGGACAGGGAAAAAGAACCTGGCGCCTAATCCGGGGTTTGAAGATGTGACTTTCCCCGGCCGGCCGGATTATTATTTCGAGTATTACCACGGCCAGGACAATTATTTTGGGGCGGACACAAGGGATCCCTATGAGGGCAAAGCATGCCTGAAATTATCGCAGCAGGACGAAAAGAAGAGCGGGATCGGCTTTCATTTCAGACTGAATCCCCGGATTGCCAATGCCAAAGCATGTGTTTTTTCAGTATACTTGAAGGCAAGCAGTGACGGCATGCGGGCGATTCTGGATGCCCACTCCACTTCACCAGCTCCGGCCTGGAGAAAAACCGTCACGCTGACAACATCCTGGCAGAGATATTATCTCAGCGGTCCTGTGGATCAACTGGGAAATTTAAATTATTTTGGCGTCTACAACAACATGGGCGGTCTTCCCGGCGCTATCTGGGCGGATGCGGTGCAGGTTGAGGCGGGCGAAGCGCCGACGGAATTCGAGAAATGAAAAAGTGGAGGGCCGGTTTCAAAACTCCTTATTGACGCGACAAAGCGCGTCCCTCCTTTGCGAAAACAGGCTGTTTCCTGTGCCTTATTGGAGGGCCACGTATTGTCGTGGCCGTCTTTTTGCGGAGTTTCGAAATTATCTCCGAGTGATATGAGGAATCCATGCGCATTGCGGCCGGCATAATAACGGTCTTTATGTGTTTGCCGGGGTTGTCCCAGGCGGCCATTCAATATGACGGCGCCAGGAACTGCCTGTGGGTAAGCGACTATCCGCGGGAATGGCCGTGCACCATGGAGCGGCTGTTATCCGTGGATCGCATGAACGATTGGGGCAGGGTATCTTATGACCGGGCGGCCGATACTTATACAATTGAGTGCGACCTCTGGATAGGAAAGGACGATGGGTCCTACACCTATTTTCAAGTCGGAACCAGGGAGCATCCCCGGGAAACCGTCATCCTGAAGGGGAACCTGGTGATTTATCCCAACCGCCTTAACGATAACGGACCTGACGGGAAATTTTCACCGGCGCTGAAGAAAGTCAATCGGTTGCGCCTGGGAAATCCCGACGATAAGAGCATTTCCGCTACATTCAAGATTGACGACAATGCCAAAACCATCAATATCGGCACGCTCCCTGAATACGGAGGGCAAGGCCGCCAAGACGGCAAGGGCGGCCGGTTGCATATTTACAACAGCTGGTTTGGCGGGCTTGCTTCAAGGGCTATGGGCGCAGGCGCAACCGGCAACAAACACTATTGGCAGGGAGAAAGTTTTATATTCAAAAACGCCACGATTGCCTGGTTGGATGGCATGCCGTACGGAGCCGATGGCGGCAATGTCGAAATAATGGAGGATTCAGTTTTCGACGGGTGCGGAGCGGTTTTTTGCGGTTCTACCCAGAGGGCGTTACGCTGCACTTTCAAGAACTGTGATGTTGTGGTTTTGGATCGCGGGAGTGCCGATGCGCAACTGACCGATTGCGTTTTCAAGGGAAATAATCGCAACTGGTATTTGTCCTGCTCCGACGCGGGAGTATTATGCCTGGATTGCGCGTGGGATGCGCCAAAGGAATGTGATAAGATTTACCGCTCCGGCTTTGCCAGGGGAAAGGGGTATTTCCCTAAATTTATTTCCCGGCGGCATATTGTCGTTGAAGTTGTTGACAAAGCCGGCCAACCAATCCCAGGGGCTTTGGTCGAAATCGTCTGCGAACAGGCCGACAGCCGGACAATTGATAACGTCATCAACGGCGTTGCGCAAAAAATGAATTCACGGACAATCACCTGTAACAATCTCGGCCGGACTCCCAGGAAAGAGGAAAATGGCGCTGTATTGCTTACGGAAATGATCCAGAAGGCAACCGATATTCCCGAACAGCCGGAAGTGAAGAGATTCTCGTACAAAATAAGGGCGGACGCCAAAGGCTTCCTCTCGAATTCAATCGAAAATTTTCATCCGCAAAAAAGCCGGGAGAAGGTAAGGCTCGTGTTGTCCAATAAAAAAGACTGATTAAACCGGCGCCTGGAAATGGCGCTATGTCCCGCTGGACAAAGGAATGGTGGACTGGCAAGAAGTCCTGGTTGCGCTCAAGAGCGTAGGTTACGACGAATATCTGTCCATCGAGGACCTCTATGGCAGTGGCGCGCGGACAACGGGTGCATCCAGGCATGGAATGTTTGTGATTTTCACTGGAAGTTCGATGCGTTCTCCAGCTTCGCCGGTGCGATAAAAGGCCATGGCAACCGTCTTCACGCATGGCGAATCCGCATCCGGACCTGTAGCCTTACGGACATCGCCGTCGAACCCGAAACGCCTTTTCACTTCAGGAAGAATCTTGGCGCGCAAAAACTCCATTATCTCGGTTAGCTTGCTTTCCAAATCGCCATCCCAGTGGTAATCAATATCCAGAGACGTCCTGCAGCTCCGATTCAGGAGCCGATAGCGGGATCCACCGATCAGGCAGAGCTTGTGTCCCGCAGGATTTATGGCGATTAATCCGACAGTCAGTCGCTGGATCTCCTCGATAAGCCTTGTTCTTTCTATCTGCATGCAGCAATTTGTAACATATTCGTTATGTTTGGCAACATAAAACCAGCGCGTTGCGGGAAGGCAGATAAGCGGTTACAATGTGCGTCCGGCGGCGTCGGGCGCCGAGATATAGGTCTGGTTGGGCGCCAGGCGGCTGTGGCCGCTTTATGAAGAACGCTTGCCTCGTGAATGACTAAGGTGTTTTTAACGGACCGATCAGGGAACGGCATGCGGCGACAAAGGCTTCAGCCCGGGCAAGTTCCTCACGAGCCTGATCCTTGGTGAATTGAGCGATTGCCGTGTAATCGCTCAGTTCGCGATAGGTTTCAAGATGGGATAAATGATTGGCCACTTCGCCGGGAAACGGACCGTCCTTGACAAAATGCAGATTAAATAATTGGATGACGCCCCGGTGGGTCTTGGATTCAAGCCCGCGGGTAATTAGCAGCGCACGCGCGCCATGAAAAGCGGCGTAATAGGCGCGCGTTACAACTCCGTTGTAGAAGCCGCCGGTTAACAGGTGCTGAGCTTCCGCAAGAACCTCTTTGGCTCTCGTCATTTCCTGGGCGGCGTTTTGAGCGGCATTGTCTTTCGTCATAGATCGATCCCATCCCGTTGAACCTCACGGGCAAAAAGGCGTTCGCGCGCCACGAGTTCGTTGAAATTGGCTTCGGCCATAAACAGCGGCTGCAATATAAATCCGCTGCTGAGAATGCCCCGCTTGAGGGCGCGACTGACTAACCAGTCCTCGTCCGCCAGTTCCACCCGATCGAGAAGTACAAGCAAGTCAACATCGGACTCCGCCGACCAATCGCCGCGTGCCGCCGATCCATAGAGGCGCGCCGCCTTCAGGCGCTCGCCAAAGTGCAATCGAACTTCCGCGGCGAATTCCCGGGCCACAACCCGTGCCCGTGCCAAGTTGTCTTCGGTCGTTTTGATCTCGGCATTAGTCACAGTCATATGTGTACTTTACCGAGGTAGATCGGTTCGATCAAGTTTAATCGTGGTAATCATCGTAATGCCTCAGTCTTGAGGGCTGATTGTCATTCCCGACCTGACTCGCCTCGGCGAAGCGCTTTGGCGAAGCCTGGGTCGGGAATCCAGAAAATCTCGTGTTATAGGCAGATCCGCCTATGGCGGAAATGCTGGATTCCCGCTTTCGCGGGAATGACAGCATTGTCTGCCGGAGGCAGATCCGCCTCAGGCTGGAAAGTTAGCAACCTAACCACAAGACTGAGGCCTTACTAATCATCGGTTCTTTTGCAAAACCAGTGCGGTGCGGGAAGGAAGATAGGCGGTGAGCAGGGTACGCCCGGCGGCGTCGGGCGCCGAGATATAGGTCTGGTTCGGCGCCAGGCGGCTGTGGCCGCCGAAAAAAGGCGCGTCGCTGTCGAGGATCAGCCGGTACGCGCCCGGCGTAGTCTCCACGGGATAATCGGTATATGATTTCGCCGGGTGAAAGTTGAACAGGAACACCAAGCCGGCACGTTCAAAACCCAGTACCTTGTCGTCGCCGTGTTCCACGCGCAGGCGCACATCGGGATCATCCAGCAGGCGGGCGAGCCGCGCCAGTTCGATCATGGCTTTGTCGAAATCGGCCAGAAAATGATAGACCAGGTTCTGGTCATCCCGCAGGCGCCACTGGCGCCGGGCGTAATGGTAAGACCAGCTGTTGCCTTCGCGCGGAAAATCGATCCATTCCGGGTGGCCGAATTCGTTGCCCATGAAAGTGAGATACCCGTTGCCTGCCGTGGCCAGCGTGGCCAGCCGAATCATCTTGTGCAGGGCCAGTCCGCGGTCCACCCGCAGGTTGCGCTTGGCCAACGCCATGTGATGGTACATGTCCCGCTCGATCAGGCGGAAGATGAGGGTCTGGTCGCCCACCAGGGCTTGGTCGTGCGATTCGGCGTAACTGATGGTGCGCTCGTCGCGGCGGCGGTTGGTGAGTTCATGCCAAAGGGTTTTCATGGACCAGTCCTCGTCGCGGGTGTCCTTGGTGAGCTTGATCCAGTAATCCGGAATGCCCATGGCCAGCCGGCAGTCGAAGCCCATGCCGCCGTGCTCGACGGGCGCGGCCAGGCCCGGCATGCCGCTCATGTCCTCCGCCACCGTCAGGGCGTCGGGGCGCACGGCGTGAATGACCTCATTGGCCAGGGTCAAATAGGCGATGGCCTGTTCGTCCACGCCTTCGTTAAAATAATCGGCATAGGAAGTGAAAGCCTTGCCGAGTCCATGATGCCGGTAGAGCATGCTGGTGATGCCGTCGAACCGGAAGCCGTCAAACCGGTACTCATCCAGCCAGAAACGGCAGTTGGAGAGCAGGAAATGCAGGACCTGAGGTTTGCCGTAGTCGAAACAGCGTGAATCCCACAGATCGTGCACCCCGCGCGGGCCTTCGTGGAAAAACTGGAAGAGTGTGCCGTCGAACCGGCTCAATCCCTCCACCTCGTTGCGCGCCGCATGGGAATGAATCAAATCCATGATGACCGCGAGCCCCGCCGCGTGGGCCGTATCCACAAGGTCTTTCAGTTCCTCCGGCGTGCCGAACCGGGACGACGCGGCAAAATAATTGGTCACGTGGTAGCCGAACGAACCGTAATAGGGATGTTCCTGAACGGCCATGAGCTGGATCGTGTTGTAGCCCGCCGCCACGATGCGGGGCAGAATCTTTTCCTTGAATTCCCGATACGTCCCGACCTTGCCCTCTTCCTGGGCCATGCCGACGTGTGCTTCGTAAATCAGCGGTGCCGCGCGCGGCCGCCGGAACGCGTGCTGCCAAAGATAAGGTTCAGTCGGCGCCCAGACTTGGGCGTTGAAAATCTTGGTGTGTTCGTCCTGGACCACGCGCCGGGCATAGCTTGGTAAGCGGTCGCTGCTTCCGCCGTGCCAGTGCATCCGCAGGCGATAGAGGTCGCCGTGCTTCAGGGTTATAGCGGGCAGGCCCGCCTGCGCCTGGCCTTCGGCGGGTAAACGCAGTTCCCATACACCCTCATCGTTCAAGCGGCGCATAGCCAGGGCTGGGTCCTCACGCCACTGCGAGAATGTGCCAATCAGCGTGATGGCCGTGGCATTGGGCGCCCACTCGCGCAGGACCCATGCGTCGCCCTGCGAGTGCAGGTCACCCTGCCGATGCAGGCCAAAATACTCATGGCCGGCGGCGAAATCGGTCAGCGTCATCTTTCCACTCGTCAGGCGCGTCTCCATCTCCTTAGTCAACTGAACCCGCCGCGCAATCTCATTGGCATAGGGCGCCAAGTAGGGATCGTCCTGGACCAGAAGGGGAACGGAAAGCGTGGAGCGTGGAGCGTGGAGTGTAGAGCGAGGAACAGAACTTCGCCGTTTAGGTGTTTTTGCCATGGCAACTCTTTTATTTTCTTCCGGCGCTTCACGCTCTCCACTCTACGCTTAACGTGCTTCCTATCCCCGGATCAGCGGGCGGTCCAACATGGCTTCGTAAAGCTGGAGATATTTTTTGGCCGTGACGGCGTGCGTAAAGCGTTCGGCGCTGTCGCGCATAATCCGGCCGATTTGGCGCGTGCGCACGTTCTCCGGCTGGTGGAAAAATGCCATGGCCTGCCCAAAGCCCCAGCTCAGAGCCCGGCTGTCGTAATCCCGGAACAGAAACCCGTTACCGGTGTTTTGCTCGATATCCAACGGTGTAATCGTGTCGTGAATGCCGCCCGTGTCATGCGCCACCGGCAGGCTCCCATATTTACAACTGATCATCTGCGGCAGACCGCACGGTTCGAACCGGGACGGCATGAGCACGAAATCGGAGGCCGCATAGGCCAAACGCGACAGGTTTTCGCTGAAGTTGCAGACCGCCACATGCGCCTGCAGGCCGTGCCGGCGGACGATGTCATGGAAATGGGTTTGAAACGAGCCGTTGGCCACAAAGATAATTTGCAGGCCCTCGCGCCGGTACTGATCCACCACCGCATAAAGTATGTCGGCCAGCAATTGGCAGCCCTTCTGGACCTGGTCCAGCCGCGACGGCCAGAAGAAGAGCGGCGCGCCATCGGCGCGCGCCAGCCCCACCTGTTTTTGGAGCAAGCGCTTGGCCTTGAGCTTGCCGTGCACGCAGTCGTCCGCGCCATAGCGGCAGGGTAGGGCGGGATCGGTCGCGGGGTCATAGGAGGGATTGGGGGCGTTAAGAATACCCGTGGCACAGCCGGCGGCGAGTTTGCTGGCCAGCTCGTAGCGCAGGGCGCCATCCACGAAATCGAACCGCCCTTCGGTCAGTTCGCTCAAAAAGGTGGGGCTGACGGTGTTGATGAAGTGCGAGGCAAAAATGCCGCTGATCAGGAAATTCACCGGATTGCGGTCGCGGCTCTCTTCGTAGGCGTGCGGCATCCACTGATAATACAGGAAGCGCCAGAACTCGGCGGCATCTATGCCGCTTTCCTCGATGTGGGCCAGGGTGGTTTTCAGGGAGTGGATATTATGCACGGTGAAGAGGCAGGGAATCTTCAGGCGCCGGGCCAGGGCCGGGATGAGCCCCGTCATCCAGTCGTTGCAATGGATCAGGTTCGGCTGGACGCGCGGGATGATGTTATTGATCACCTCCCGCTGGAAGGCCAGGGCCAGGTTGGGATTTTCCTCATCGTGGGGGTTATAGACGTTGGAGCGATAATAGAAAATACGGTCTTCGGCCAGGTGAATGCGCTCATCCGGCAGTTTGGCCTTGTAGGCGCGCAGTTCGTCGCTGATCAGATTGCCGATATTGAAATTGAACATCTGGCGATAGTGCGGCAGGGCCACGTGGATATCGGCGCCGGCCTCGAACAGGGCGCTGACCAGCGCCGCGGAGACGTCGGCCAGCCCGCCGGCCTTGGCCACGAGATAGTTGGCCATATTGCCCATGCCGTGCGGGAGATAAGTAATCTCCGGCGTGATGATTAGAATGCGCGGGTTGTGTGTGCTGGCCACGGCTATGCTCCTCCTCTGTCGCTCCGTATGGCGCTTGGCCTCCGTTGACAGTGTGTCGAATTCGGTTCGGAAAAGGCGGCGGCGATCTTAGGCCGCCTGCGGGTTTCCCGCGCTCGCATGGACACGAGTCCAATGCTTCGCGCGGCGCACCCGCAGTCAGCCCAAGCTTGCCTTGCTTTTTCGAATCCGCCTCCGGCGGAAACCGAATTCGCCACACGGTAGCATCCGCCTTCGCTAAAAAGCTACGGCGGACAAGTCATCTGTCGTCCCGTCATCCGTCGTCCCTGCTTCGCCAAGGCTTCGCAGGGCAGGCTGTCGTCCGGTGTCTGGTATCTGGCGTCCGGCGTCTGTCTTCATTTATCCCGCCCAGGTCAGAAAGCCAGGCATGGTCTGAGTCCAAGCGTCGCCGCGGGGCATAATGCGCACGGTAAAGCCGTAATGGCCGGTCGTCCGGCATTCCAACCGGCACTCGAAGATGTGTTGGCCGTCGCCTGCCTGCGCCGGGCCTTCCGTCTTCGCCAAGGCTCCGCCGGACGCGTCGGCAGGCAAGCCCGCCTGCAATCCGCCTGTGGCGGGCAAGTCCGTTTTCCGACTTATGGTCATCGATTGTTTGTGACTGGCTGTGATGGCGCCATTCATATTCACCTGGCCATAGAAGAGCTCCACGGCCACTTCCTCAGGATGCAGTTCGCCCAGGTGCACCGGCACGGTCACGGTGAAGGCGTCACCCATGTGCAGGCATCCCAGTTCGGCCTGCGCCACCGGGCGGCCGACGCGAATGTGCGGCCAGAGCCGGGCCAAACGCGCGTGCTGCTTGATCAGGGCGTGCGCCTCGGCCGCGTTGTCGGCCAGGAGCGCGCGGCCCCGCTGGAGGGCCGGAATGTAAAACCGCTCCTCGTATTCCCGCACCATGCGATGGGAGCTGAAACTGACAAACGCCATTTTGATGGCGGCCTTCATCATCTTGACCCACGTTGCCGGCAGGTGATCGGAAGTTCGTGAGTAAAAACATGGGATGACGTCGCTTTCGAGCAAATTGTAGAGAGCATGGCTTTCCATGGCATCTTGATAGCCGGCATCCTGATATTCCTCGCCATGCCCGATGCTCCAGCCGCGTTCAGGCGCATAAGCTTCGTCCCACCATCCATCCAAGATACTGACGTTCAATGCGCCGTTGACAGCCGCCTTCATGCCGGAGGTGCCGCTGGCTTCCAGCGGGCGGCGCGGCGTGTTGAGCCACACATCCACGCCCTGGACCAGGAAACGCGCCACGTCAATGTCGTAATCCTCGATGAAAATGATCCGGTGGCGGACTTGGGCGCGCCGCGAGAAGTGCACAATCTGGCGGATGATTTCCTTGCCCTCGTTGTCGCGCGGATGCGCCTTGCCGGCGAAGATCACCTGGACGGGGGTCTTGCCGGCCAACAACGCCTCGAAGCGCGCCGCATCGTGCAGAAGCAAGCCGGCGCGCTTGTAGGTGGCAAACCGCCGGGCAAATCCAATGGTCAGGATGGCGGGATCGAGCATGGACTTGGCCGCTTCCAGTTCGGCCTTGCCGGCGTTGCGGCGATGCATCTGGCGCGCCATCCATTCCCGGCATTCGCGAATCAGGCTGGTGCGGCTGAGTTCGTGGGCTCGCCACAGTTCCTCGTTCGGAATCTGGTCTATCCGCTCCAGCATGGCGGCGTCCCCGGGCTTGGTGTGCCACTTGGGGCCGAGATAGCGGTCGAACAGCAGGATATTTTCCGGCGATAGCCACGAGGGTGAGTGTACGCCGTTGGTGATGGAAGTGATGGGGACTTCATCCTCCGGCCGGCCGGGCCACAGGTGCGACCACATACGACGCGCCACGGTGCCATGCAGTTGGCTGACGCCGTTACAGTATTGCGAGAGGCGCAAGGCCAGCACCGTCATCGAAACGGGGGCGCCGTCGCCGGCGCGCAGGGCGCGACCCAGGCTCAGCAAATCGTCCACGTTCGTATGCAGGGACTCATGCAGCGCCTCGAAAAACGGGCGGAGCATATCCACGGGAAATTCGTCATGGCCGGCGGCCACGGGCGTGTGAGTTGTGAACACATTGGTGCGCACGATGATTTCCAGGGCCGTTTTTTTGTCCAGGCCGTGTTTGCCCATAAGGTGCGCCAATCGCTCCAGGCTGATGAATGCGGAGTGGCCTTCGTTCATATGGCAAACCTGCGGTTCGAGCCCCATTTCATACAGCGCGCGCAAGCCGCCGATGCCAAGCAGAATTTCCTGCAGAAGACGTGTGCGATGGTCGCCACCGTATAGTTGGCGGGTAATATCGTGCCAATCGGGCGGATTTTCCGGAATATTGGAATCGAGCAGAACGAGCGGAATACGGCCCACCTGAACTTTCCACACCGCCGCATGCAGGGCGTGGCCCGGCGCTGGAATCCGGACGGTCAGCGGACTGCCGTCGGGTTTGAGCACCCGTTCCAGGGGTAGGTTATGGATTTCGTTTTCAGGATAGACTTCCTGTTGCCAGCCGTCGTTGTTCAGGTGCTGGCGGAAATAGCCCTGTCGGTAAAGGAGGCCTACGGCGACAAGTGGTAAACCCATGTTGGAGGCGGATTTCAGGTGGTCGCCGGCTAACGCGCCCAAACCGCCGGCAAAGAGCGGCAGGCTCTCGTGGACGCCAAACTCGGCGCAGAAATAGGCGATGCAGTCGCCTGGCGCATACATAGGACTACGCGTATCGGCCGGTTGCAGGGTGTCTTTCTCGAAGGCCTGGCGCACGCGCCCCAAGTGGGCCATAAAGCCTTCATCGGCAGCCAATGCCGCCAACTGGTCCTGGGATACGCGGCTCAGGAACAGAACCGGATTGAGCTTGGTCTCCTTCCAGAGTTCGCGATTGATTCGGCGGAACAGCTCAATGGCATCGGCATTCCAAGACCACCACAAATTGCGGGCGAGGACTTCCAGAAAACGGAGTTTTTCGGGAACGGCGGGGGCAATTGTAAAAAACTGCAGTGTTTGCATGCAGCGATAAAACACTCTTCTGGCCCGTGGTTCAAGAAGAAAACACGGGGATACTCTGAAATGGCCTCAGCAAGCTGAGGCCCTACGACGATCTTCGTAGGGCGCGACCTTGTGTCGCGCCATTGGCGGCTATTCCACCTTGATGACGCTGTTAAGAGTCCCGCAGGTGTTGCGGACCCAGTTACGGCATTCGGGGTCCACGACCCAGTTGCCGTTGATCACGAACTTATATTCATGTTCCCCCTTGGGGAGCATCAGGGTGATCGTGTAGGTGCCGGCGCCGTTGATGTCTTTCATCGGATGCCGCTTAACATCCCACTGGTTAAACGTGCCCGCAAGCGATACAGTGCTCTTTGGGCTGGCTGTGACCTGAAATGTCACGCGTTTGGCGGTAAGAGCGGTTTTCATTGCTTTTCGCATGGTCAGATCTCCTTTCTGACTGACAAACACAGTGTTTCCAACAGGATTTACTTCCCGGTGGTACTTCCTCGTGAGGAAGGCACAAGGTAAACACCCTTGTGTACCAACGCCTGTTATTATAGTTAATACCATTCTGCCTGCAAGCTTTATTTTCGCTGTGGTTCCTCCCCTGCGTTTTTCTCGGTTTTTCACCAGTTTCCCATTGACAGCAAGGCCGGATATGCTTGAATCACAAGACGTTTGCCACGTCGGTGGCCAAGTGGCCATTTGCCTGCCATCCGGCGGGCGATGCGGTTAACATAAAAAAGGAAAGACCCCGCAATGAAAAAGAGTCTGTGCAGTGCCGTCAAACCTGCCATTCGTCTCGCCCTGCAGGGAGGGCCCAAAGTGCGAAATACGCCTTGGCCGACTCGGCACCTCATCGACCGGCAGGAAAAAACAGCCGTAGATGCCCTGTTCGACCGTGCCATTGCCTCCGGCAATGCCTTTGGCTACAACGGGCCGGAGGAAGAAGCATATTGCCGTGAATTTGCCAATGCCATGGGGGGTGGGTTTGCGGATGCCGTCAATTCCGGCACGACGGCCGTCTATGTGGCCTTACGCGCCCTTAACCTGGAGCCTTTTTCGGAAGTGATTGTCGGCCCGATCACCGATCCGGGCGGCATTATGCCGATCCCGCTCCTGAACTGCATTCCGGTCATTGCCGACGCCGCGCCGGGCCAGTTCTCGCCCGGGCCGAAGGAAATCGAGGCCGTTATCACTCCACAGACGAGTGCAATCGTAGTGGCGCATATTTTCGGCGAGCCGGCCGATATGCCGGGGATTTTGAAAGTCGCCCGCCGGCACAAACTGCCCGTGGTGGAAGATTGCGCCCAAGCCCATGGCGCGCGGCTTAAAGGGCGACCGGTGGGTACGTTCGGCGATATTGCCGCTTTTTCCACGATGTTCGGCAAGCATCACTGCACGGGCGGCCAGGGCGGCGTGGTGTTCACGCGCCATGAAAAACTCTATTGGGAAGCCCGCCGGGCCTCCGATCGCGGCAAGCCATTTGGATTGCCCAATAGCGCCGACAATGTCATGGCGTCGCTCAATTTCAATCTCAACGACTTGGCGGCCGTGATCGGGAGCATCCAGTTGCGCAAACTGCCGATGGTCGTCTCGCGGCGCCGGAAGCTGGTGAGCCGGATTATCAAGGGCCTGCGCGGCCTGAAGGCGGTGTCACTCCCGCCCCTGATAGCCGGGGCTGAGCCGAGCTATTGGTTTTTCCGCCTGAGGTTTCATCCCGAGGCCGTAACTTGCGACAAGGCGACCTTCTGCAGCGCCCTGGCCGCCGAAGGCCTGTTGGTGCGTCCCCGCTATTGCAATCCCTGCCACATGGCGGACTGGTATCGCCGGCGCCGTGTGTTTGGCACGACCGGCCTGCCGTGGACCGCGCCGCAATACCGGGGCAATCCGAACCGGACCTTCCCATGTCCCAATATTCTGGCGGCCTTGGATGCGCACTTTGACCTGGTCGTGCGCGAAAGTTGGGGTAACCGCGAGGCCGCCGATATTACGGCTATTTTCCATAAAGTGGCGCGGGCCTACGAGAAATAAAGGCGATGCCTCAGTTACGCGGGTAGGTTGTGAACTTTCCAGCCTGAGGCGGATCTGCCTCCGGCAGACAATGCTGTCATTCCCGCGAAAGCGGGAATCCAGCATTGGTTTTTCTGGATTCCCGACCCAGGCTTCGCCAAAGCGCTTCGCCGAGGCGAGTCAGGTCGGGAATGACAATCAGCCCTCATAACTGAGGCATTACAAATAAAGAATGAAGAACGAACTTAAAATTATTGACGCGCATAATCATCCCGACTGGCACGGGTATAACCTGGACAAGTTTCTGGCCAACATGACCGAGCATCATATTGACGCCACCTGGCTCCTGAGCTGGGAATGCCCGGCTGACGAGTATGCGCCCGGCAACATACCTTATGTTCCGGAGGTCGGTCCGAACGGTCCCATTCCGTTTGCCCGTTGTATTTCCTATGCCGAACGTGCGCCGGATAAATTCGTTCTCGGCTACGCGCCCGATCCGCGCCGGCCGAAAGCCATAGACCATCTGCGCGCCATGATGGATATCTACGGCGTGCGCGTGTGCGGCGAGCTTAAACTGCGCATGATGTACGATAATCCCGATGCCCTGCGGCTGTACCGATTCTGCGGGGAAAAGCATGTGCCGGTCACCGTGCATATTGACTACGAGTTTGACACGGGCCACAAGTACCCGCGGCCGAATTACTGGTACGGCGGCGGGATCGAGGCTTTTGAACGGGCGGTACGCGCCTGTCCGGAGACGATCTTCCTGGGCCATGCGCCGGGTTTCTGGGCGCACATTTCCGGCGACGGCAAACACGACAAGGAGTCCTATCCGACGGGAAAAGTCATGCCGGGCGGCAAGCTGGTCGCCATGCTGCGGCAGTATCCCAATTTGTATTGCGACTGGTCGGCCGGCTCCGGATGCAACGCGCTGAAGCGCGATCCGGAATTCGCCAAGGATTTTCTATTGGAGTTCCAGGATCGTATTCTGTATGCCCGCGATTATTTCGACAACCTTCACCAGGAATTTCTGAACAGCCTGGGTCTGCCGAAGGCCGTGCTGGCGAAAGTCTATGCGCTCAACGCGCTGAAGCTGGTTCCGCTTCCGGATTAAGTTCATGCAGGAATTTTAAAACATAGCGGTTCTAACGAACCGCAACTACACCGGCATTCGTTGTAGAGGCCGTTCGAGAGAACGGCCAAGTTGCCCCGCTTCGGGGCCTAATTCAGCCATGAAAACGAAACGTAAAGTCAATACCGCCCTGCGCAAGGAAATGTCGTTCCTCGAAGCGCTCGCGCGCCGCTGTCCGCAGGATGTGGATGTGCTCAAGGCGTTGGGCGATCTGTACACACGGATCGGTCGCTATGAGGATGGGCTGAAGACGGACTTGGAGCTGATCCGGCTGTGTCCCCGCGAGTCGCTGGTTTGGTATAACTTGGCCTGCAGTTATGCCTTGCTTAACCGGGCTGAAGAGGCCTTGGCGTCCTTGGAACGGTCCATCGTCCTGGGCTATCGGGATGCGCGCTGGATTCGCGAAGACCGGGACTTGGACTCGCTCAAGAAGGACCAGCGGTTCATCTCCCTGCTGCAGCGCCTTGTGCCGTAATCACTTTATTTAGCTGCCGCGTCATCCTGCGAGGCTGGCGGGGTCTCGGGCTTGGCCGGTTCGGCTTGAGTTTCCGGTGCGTTTGCCAGGGACTCGGCGACGACGCGGAATCCTATGACCGCCGATTTGTAATCCGCCGTATAACTGCTGCGCCGTGAAATTTTAAGGAACAAGTCCGCGCAATCCGCCCAGGAGGCGCCTTTCAGCACGCGGGTTTTACCTTCCGTATCGTCGGTATCCTGGCACCATTCCCATACGTTGCCGCCGACCCCGAACAGGCCCCAGGCGTTCGCGCCGCTTTTCTGCACCGGGCAGGACACACGATAACCGTCATTGTGCTTCGGCAGTTTCTGGCTCACTACCGGGTTTTCGACGCCAAAGTAATTCCATTTGCGTGGAATGGGCCCGTCGCCCCAGGGATATTCCACCGACTTGCCGCAGGCGGCCACCGTTTCCCATTCCTGTTCGGTCGGCAGTCGGAACCGCCACTGACTGCCGCCGAAGGTCTTGGTCATCCACGCACAAAAGGCGCTGGCATCGTTCCAACTCATGGCAACAGCCGGCTGGTCGTCTTTGTCGAGCGTCAGCTGTTGATGCAGGCCGCTGTCATGCGATGGCTTGAAACAGCGATACTGCTTGTTACTGACCTCGTATTTGCCGATATACCGCTTCAATGCCGGAATATAAACGAATTGTATCTTGGTTTTGGGACCGAGCGCTATGACCAGGTCTTTCACATCGCTGATCGGCTTGCTGCAACCCCACAGCCCCGTCATCAGGCCCGCCGCCAAACAAAAATTTCCGATACATACCCATGCGCGCTTATTCATTGCTTACTCCTCGTGCTAATTTGATGCTAATGAATTTTCCGCCAGAGGCGGATCCGGCGGACAAAGTTTGGACTGGATTCCCGCTTGCGCGGGAATGACAGAATGGCGACACATAATTGTCATTCCCGATCTAATCGGGAATCCAGAAAAGTTGCCGTCTTTGACGGCCTAATTTAATGCATAGGAATTTCAATCCGAGTAGCCGTGCCCGTGAGGGCGTGGGTCCGGCCAGCAGCCACGGCGTCACCGCCGCGGCTACATGAAAAAGTTGCCCCGTTCCTCGGGGCCTAATTTAAAAATCTGCCGGAGCCATGCGGGCGGAAAGGTTCGGCGCCGTCAGCTATTTTGAATCTGGATGCGGACCGTCGCATTCTTCAACGCTTCGTCGCTGACGCTTAGATCGGCCGGCTTGATGCCCGCCGGCGTGCCCCCAAACAACTTGAGCAGGGCGTTTTGGAACGATTCGGGATTGCTGCGCGTGACCTTGAATACCTCGATTTTGTCCGGCAACATCAGTTGTGATTTAAGGTGATCGCCCTGCGAAAGAATGATGAACGGCTTGGTGCAGTTCGGGCAGCGGCCGCGCTTGGCGACGTCCGAGTCCCTCAGCCAGAGCTTCTGGCCGCACGAGGGGCAACTGATCTTGAAGTCCGCCTCACCCTTGTCGCGCAACATAAAAATGGCCACAGGGATGGTGAGCTGGTCCGGCAAATGGCGGTAGATGTTCTTGATCTTTTCCAGGGACAGCACGTCGAGGAATCGGACCACGATCGCAATGGCGTCAACCTTGGCCAGGTGGTCCTTGAAGGCCGGGTCCTGGGCGGGGTCCCCCGCGACGATTTCAAAATTGACTATAAAATCATGAATGGCCATTTCGGTATTAGGCTCAGCGGCGAAGGAACTCAGGAATTCTTCAGCCAGTTCGCGATAGATGGATATGACTAATGCGTTTATTTTTTTTCTGGCATTCATGAAAGTGCTCCCCATTATTTAAATGTCACTGATCGAATCGCACGGATCGTGGCATGGCGCCGAGTGATTGATGATGAATATCCTGTGCTTATCCCCAATAACTCAAAGAGTAAAGATCATTCTCACATCCGATTCAAGCAAAAAAGGAAGTAATGGCCTCAGCACAAGCTGAGGACCTACTGTTGCCGTCGCCCGCCTGCAACGCTGTGCGTAGCACTGCGGGCAGGTAGGGCGCGACCTTGTGTCGCGCCATTTCGGCCTACGGCCTCGCCATAGCCAGCTCGTGCTTGAGCCAGGCCAGCGCCGCCTCCCGGTCTTTCACCAAACCTTCCAGCTGCGCGTCGTAAACCCGCTGTTTCCATCGGCCAATCTCGGGGCCGGCGGTAATGCCCAGGGAAAGGATGTCATGGCCCGTGACCCACGGCTTGGGCAGGACCGGCTCGGCGCGGCGCGCGGCTTGAAACTCGACCAGGAAAGCATGGTTGGTCATGTCACCGTGGCTGGCTTCGCAATCCAGGCGATGCAGTTCCAACTCGGTGGCAAATGTCGGCGCCCCCACCAGCCGGCAGAGCGTCGCCCTGCGCATGCGCCGGACATCCATGAACCGCATATGGTTGCCGATGCAGAACGCGATGGCCTTGATGTCGTCGTTCGGCAGGCGCAGGCGCTTTAAAATCTCCTCTGCCAGGGTCGCGCCCATACCGGCATGATTGTCGAACCGGATGCGGTTCTCCACGACCTTGGCTGTGCCGGGCTTGCCCACATCATGGAGCAGGACGGCATAAGCCAAACGCAGATCGGGATTCCGCATGGCGTTCAGCATCATGATCGTATGCGTCCAGACATCCCCTTCGGGGTGAAACTGCGGGGGCTGTTCCTGGCCCCGGAGCGCTGAGACCTCCGGCAGGAAGACCGGGAGCAAGCCGACCGCCTGGAGCAGTTCGATCGCCGCGCCGGATTGCGGCGCTTCCAGCAGGATGCGCGTCAGCTCCTGCTGAATACGCTCGGCGCTGACTTTTTCGATCTGCGGAGCGTGCCGGCGGATGGCATCGGCCGTGGCAGGATCCAGCTCGAAATTAAGCGTGGCGGCAAACCGCACGGCGCGCATCATGCGCAAATGGTCTTCCGCAAACCGGTCGTCCGCGCGGCCCACGGCCCGGATCAGGCGCGCGGCCAGGTCCGCCTGGCCGTCAACGTAGTCGCGCACCGTGCCGGTCAGGGGATCGAGGAACAGCGCGTTCACCGTGAAGTCGCGGCGTTGGGCGTCCGTTTGTTCATCGGTGAACTCCACGCCCTCGGGATGGCGCCCATCGCGGTAAGCCTGATCTTTACGGAATGTGGCCACCTCGTATTCGAGGCCATGGATCTTCACCCGCACCACGCCGAACGATTTTCCCACCGTCATGGCGCCGGGGAAGAGACGCTCCACCTGTTCGGGCACGGCCGAGGTGGCAATGTCAAAATCCTTCGGGTCGCGGCCCATGATGATGTCGCGCACACAGCCGCCCGCCCACAGGGAGGTAAAGCCGGCCTCCGTCAAACGCCGGGCCACGGCTTGGGCGCCGGCGCTTAATGGGTTGGAGGGAATGGAAATCATATTCTATTTTTCTTGCGGTTCTACCGAACCGCCACTACACCTGCCCGCAGTGCTACAGCGTTGCAGGCGGGCCAGCATCCGTTGTAGAGGCCGTTCGATAGAACGGCAAAGTTGCGGCGCCTTCCATGACATGTTATCCCAGCCGGAATGCCCGCGGTAATAAATCCTTTAGAGGATAAATAGCCATTGCCACCGGATTGCGCGCGGTGGCCGTTACTATGACAAAATCCGGTCGGCAGAATTCGGCCAAGGCCTGCAGGCAGGCTCCGCAAGGCAAGGACGCGGTTTGCCCGTTGGATGCGATGGCTAATGCCGTGAAATGGCGATGCCCCGCTGAAATGGCGGCGCCCAGTGCCGTGCGTTCCGCGCATAGCGTAAGGCCATAGGAGGCGTTTTCCACGTTACAGCCCTGGAAAACGCGCCCTTCGCGGGTCAGCAAGGCCGCGCCGACGCGGAACCGGGAATAGGGCGCGTAAGCGTGCCGCATCGCCGCGGCCGCTTTTTTTAACAGATTCTTTTGTTGATTGGGAGTCATACCAAGAAAATGCAGAATGTAGAATCCGATTTTGTCTACAGCCTTCAGCCTACAGCCTACAGTCTGTTTCAGCCAGCTCTTTCCAAAATTCCTGCAAGAACCGGCTCATGACCGGAGCGGCGCTATAGGCGGCGGCGGTAATTTCTGTGTGTGCCAGCGGCCGGTCGCCGAGGCCCGCCGCCCGGTTGGCGATGAAAGAAAGGGCGCCTACCCGCAGGCCGGCGGCATGGGCAAGCATGGCTTCCGGCACGGTGGACATGCCGACGGCATCCGCGCCCCAGGCGCGGAATGCGCGAATTTCCGCCGGCGTTTCGTAAGTTGGACCCGAAGCCGCGAGATATACTCCGTGCGCCAAGGGTTGTCCCAGGCGTTCGGCTGCGCGATCCATCCGCCGGCGGAGATCGGCATCGTACACCTGCGTCTGGTCCGGGAACCGCGCGCCCCAGCAAGCATCGTGCGACCCGGCCAGCGGGTGGACGCCCATGGCGTTGATGTGGTCGTCAATGACCATCAATGTGCCCGGGACAAGATCGGCCCGAATGCCGCCGGCGGCGTTGGTCAATACCACGAACGAAGCGCCAAATTCCTTTAGCAGGTAAATGGGGAGCGCGACGCTCTCCCAGCCGACGCCTTCGTACCAGTGACGCCGGCCCAGGAAAACAAACGTTTCCAACCCGGCATATGTTCCCCAGAGCAGAGCGCCATCGTGGCCGGCCACGGTCGGTCTTCCCAGTCCCGGGATGGCGTGGTAGTCCAGGCGGCCTTGCATTTCAAAAACCGTCGCGGCTGTGCGCCAGCCGGAGCCCAGGATCAACCCGCCCACGGGTTTCGCCTTTGGAAATGCCGTCCGGATAGTATGCGTGCCTTGTGCCAACATGGAAAGGTTCATTTTATTGTCTCCCTGAATTTAGATATAGGAATATCAATCCCGCCGGGTCGGGGGACCCGGCCTACAACAAATCTGTAGGCCCGGTGCCCTCACCGGGCGTCTTAAAATCGCTGCCTTTGGTAGACTTGATTTCGAGCGTGATGAGCGGGGGCGGCGAAACGCTCTCCGCGGTTATCCGGAAAGCGTTCGTACAGAGTGCAAGCGCTTCTTCCAGAGGGTCTTGGCGGTTCGTGTGCAGGATTACCAGTGTCTCGCCGGTGGTCACTTGGTCGCCGACTTTTTTCAGCGTGGCGACACCGGCGGCGGGATCAATCGTATCCGTAATACACATGCGGCCGGCGCCCAGTAACAGGGCTACCCGGCCGATGGCCTCGGCATTCACGGCTTGAATGAAACCGGCACGGCGGGCCGTCAGGGGCTTACGAATGGCGGCTGAGGGCAACCGCGCCGGATCATCCAGCGCACGCGGATCGCCGCCGTGCAGGCGCACCATGGTCTTCAAGCGTTCGAACGCCTCGCCTGATTCAAGCCGGGCACGAAGTTGTCCCAAGGCCTGCTTTCGATCCGCGTCCACGCGGCCCATCATGAGCATGCGCGCGCCAAGTTCGAGCGTGAGCGCCACCACGTCCGCCGGCCCGTGTCCCCGCAAGACCTCCACGCTTTCGGCAACTTCCAGGGCGTTGCCGACCGCTTGGCCAAGGGGCTGGTTCATATCCGTAAGGAGCGCCGCGATGCGCAGTCCCAACTGTTGCCCGGTTTCGACCAGTGCGCGCGCCAGCGCTTCGGCATCCGTGCGTGTCGTCATAAAAGCACCGCTTCCCCATTTCACGTCCAGCACCAGGCCGTCTATCCGGGCTGCCAGTTTTTTGCACAAAATACTGGATACGATCAAGGGGATCGAGGAGACGGTGCCGGTTACATCGCGGAGCGCATAGAGCTTTTTGTCGGCGGGGACAATGTCATCCATGGCGCGGATGATGGAACAGCCGCAGGTATTCAGCACATGGAGAAAAGCGGCCTCATCGAGCTGGGTGCGGTAACCGGGAATGGATTCCAACTTATCAATGGTTCCGCCGGTAAGGCCCAGGCCGCGTCCGGCAATCATGGGCACGGCGATGCCGCAACAGGCAACCAGCGGCGCCAAAATCAGCGAAATCTTGTCGCCAATGCCGCCGGTGGAATGTTTGTCAATCTTGGGGTTGCGCAGCGATGAAGTATCCAGTATGCTGCCCGATTGCAGCATGCTTTGGGTCAGGGCCGCGGTTTCGCCGGGGGACATGCCTTGGAGCGTGATGGCCATGGCCAGGGCGGCCATTTGATAGTCGGGGATGGCGCCGTTCGCGTAGCTCCGGATAAAGAAACCGATGTCCTCGTCCGTCAGGGCCTGGCCGTTGCGTTTTTTTTCAATAATCCATTGCGGTACCATGGTTAAGGCAGTATAGTAACATTCATCTGTATGTCAACGATCGCATGGCTATGATACGAGATGCATCTTTTAGAGTTCTGCAAAATTATCGGGATTTCTGTAGCCGACGTCGCAGACGTCGGAACTTCCGGGGTCAACGACCCCGGCTACAATCAGGAATCATCATTTTCGGCTATTTTGCAGAAGTCTAGATGCATCTTTATATGAAAGGGGAATGGGAATGAAGCCTTTTATATGGTTGCCGAAGTTCTGGCGGCTTGCGCTGGGCGGATTGCTGTGCGCCGTGCTGATGCTGGCGGGTTGCGAAGGCAGTGGCAGCGGCCATTTGGGTGACGGTCATGATTTTGGCCCGAATAATCCGAACCTGTACATAGCCTTTGGCGACAGCATCACCGCCGGTTCCGGTCTGGCCAGTCCCAACGACGCTTACCCCGCCAAGCTGGCCGGCATGCTGAATAAGACCGTGCTCAACAAGGGTTTTCCCGGTTATTCCTCCGGTGAAGGACTGGACATAATTTATTCGATCCTGGATGATTACAAGCCGGGTTATATGCTAATTCTATTCGGGGTCAACGATATTATCATGGGCTATGGGGAGGAAGTGGCGGCAGTTAATCTGCGTATCATGATCCAGGCCTGCAAGGATAACAAGACTATCCCTGTAATTGCCACTTTGACGCCGGTCTTCGGTGAACATGAAGCCTATAGCAGTGGTGTTAATCGGCTGAACGGCTTGATCCACCAACTGTGCTCGGAGCTCAATACTGCGCTGGTTGACCTTAACGGCGCTTTTGACGACAATCCGATCTATATTCAGGCCGACGGGCTTCACCCCAATGAAACCGGCCAGGCCCTGATGGCCATCACGTTCTACGACGTGGTGAAATAGGGGTGGCTGGTTATGCCGCATGACATTTTGGACGCGTTTCCCGAGACTGCGGACATCGAAACCGCGTCCGATGATTATGCCCAGCGGTTTGCCGGCGCGGTCGGCGCCTGGATGTTGAAGATGCAGGAAACCGTTGTCCTCGATCTGCTTCAAAATCATCCCGCCGTCCCGACTCTCCGGGAGGTCGGGATTCTTGATGTCGGCGGCGGCCACGGCCAGTTGGCCGTGCCGCTCTGCCGGGCAAAATATCCGGTAACGGTCGTCGGCAGTGCGAAGGCCTGCGTCCGGCGTATTGCCGCCCTCGTGGACACGGGCCAATGCCGGTTCCAGGTGGCCAACGTATTGAAACTCCCCTTTGCCGACCGGTCTTTCGACACCGTCCTGTGTTTCCGGCTGGTGACCCACTGTGCGCGCTGGGAGGAACTCATCGGCGAGCTCTGCCGGGTGGCCGCTCGCGCCGTGATTGTGGATTATCCCACCAGTCAGAGCCTGAACTGTATGGCCCCGCATTTGTTTGGCGCGAAGAAAAAGCTGGAAGGCAATACACGCACGTTCCGCTTGTTTCGTCACGAGGAAATCGCCGGAGCATTCGCCCGGCATAATTTCGTTCCCGGCCGGCGTTGCGGCCAATTCGGCCTGCCCATGGTGCTGCATCGCCGCCTTAAATGCCGGCCGCTTTCCGCCGTGATGGAAGGTCTGTTGCGCCAAGCCGGCTTGGTGCGGCGCTGGGGTTCGCCGGTCATCTTGGAATTACGGCGGCAGGAGGCCGCCGCGTTCGAGATTAGCCAGCCATTTTGCGCAATTCCCGCCGGAACCCGGGTGTTAGTGACCGGTGCGACCGGTTTTACCGGCGCCCTCCTGGCCCGCAAACTGGTGCGCTCCGGCTTGGAAGTGCATGCCATTGCCCGGGCTTCCTCAAACCTGGAAGCGCTCCGCGATCTGCCCATCCGCTGGCACCGGGGTAATGTGTTTGACGAGGCCGTGGTGGCCGAGGCCGCGCAGGGCATGGAATATATTTTCCACGTGGCGGCGGCCTACCGGGAGGCCAAGCATGCCGACGATGTGTACCGCCAGGTGCACGTGCTCAGCACACAATTACTGGCCCGGGCGGCCTTGAAAAATCCCGCATTCAAGCGGTTCGTGCACGTTTCCACGGTGGGCGTCCATGGCCATATTGCCAATCCGCCGGCCGATGAGCTTTATTCCATGCATCCGGGTGACATCTACCAACAGACCAAGGCGGATGCCGAGCTGTGGCTGAGGGACTTTGCCCAGAAGAAGTCATTACCCTACACCGTGATCCGGCCGGCGGCCATTTACGGGCCGGGCGACACGCGCCTGCTGAAATTTTTCAGGATGGCCTCGCGCCGTATCCTGTTCATGCTTGGGCGCGGTCAGTACATGTATCACCTGATTCACGTGGACGACCTCACCAATATCATGATCCTGGCGGCGACGCATCCCTCCGCGCGGGACGAAATCTTCATTTGCGGCAACCCGGATTGTGTGACGCTCGACCAGATGGCGCGGATCGTAGCCGGCGAGCTGGGCAACCGGTTTCGTCTCGTGCGTCTGCCGGCGCTCCCGTTCTTTCTGGCCGCCGACGTGTGTGAATGGATATGCCGGGCGCTGGGCGTCGAGCCGCCCATTCACCGGCGGCGGCTGGCATTCTTTACCAAAGACCGGTCTTTCAATACGCGCAAACTGCGGGAAAAATTGGGATACCAGACGCGCTATTCCAACGAAGAAGGACTGATTCAGACCACCCGCTGGTATTGCGAACAGGGATGGCTTAAACGGCGCTATGACCAATAGCCGGCGCCTCGTCCCTGCCAATAAGCCCAGAGCCAGTTGGTGATTGCATCCCCGCTGAGAAACCGCGTCAGGAAGCGATGGGGCGGCATGAGCCGTTCCGGTTGATCCAGGTACGTTAAATCCTGGATATCGAGCGATTCGAGAATGTGCCGTGCCACCTCCAGTATCTTCGGCTTCTCCGGCAAGTGAAAGGCGGCCTGGACCCCGGCCCGGGCAATCATACTGCTCCATCCGGATTTGGCGCCGGACAACGAATTCAAATATGTCCATCCATGCCCCGTTCCGCCAAAATAGATCGGGTCCGGAGGCCGGACGGCGCCGGTATCCATGTCCACCAGCATATGGACATACACTTTGCCGTCGGCCGCAATCGTCAGGACGGATTCCTCCCACATTTGGCGGGTAGATTGCCGCCAGTTGACCGCCCACTGGTTTGCGGGATCGTGCCGCAGGAGATAATCGAATTCCATCACGTCCATTGTCAAACTGTCGGACATGTGCGCAATCAACCAGGCATGCTGTTTTTTTTCATAATCGCTGGGAGGCACCTCGCCATTACGTTTGCGGCGCAACCGTTCATTCCCCGGGAATTTATTCCAACCCTCCGCCAGCAACCGGTCGTATTCGGCCTTGAACTGGGGATCGCCGGAATGATTGAAAGCCAACAGCAACAGACTGGGGAAACGGTTCAGGGGCCAGAGCATGTCGGGAATGTGGTAGTACAGGTACCGGTACTTTCGTTTGACCCAGAATTGAATCATGCGCGAAATCATGCGGTCTATCTCCTGGCGTTCCTGCGCATTGGCATGCGGCGAATAGCGATCCAGGGCCAGTACGGCATAGAGAACTTGGTCCGTGCTGGTTTGGTTGGAAAAACGGGCGCCATAAATCTTCGGGAAAAATCCTTCTTCCAGTTCCTTGCCCATGTCATATATATGCTTCAATGCTTTAAAACAGCGACGGGCCCGCTGTAGGGCGGCAGCATCGTGCTCGACTTCATACCGGCAGATCATGGCCTGCATGTAAGCGCCCGTTGTCATCCCGCAATTTTCATAGTTTTCGAACTCTGCCGCGGTAAAACCTGGAATCTTCATCGTATCCGCATCGGGGCCAAAAAAGGCGTCCGTGATCGGGCCGCCCGTGGCTTTGTCTATTTGAGAATAAACCACGCCGTCCGGATCGATAAAATGATCCTCAGCCCAGGCTTCGATCGCTCGACTGCGCTGATCCAATGATTTCATTGGTATGATCCCTTCCTTTGTTATTTCCTGAATTTTGCATAGGAATTTCAATCCCGCCGGGTCAGGGGACCCGGCCTACAAAAAATGTTGTAGGCCCGGTGCCCCTCCAGAGGCGGGCAAGCCTCACCGGGCGGTGTGAAAATTGCCCCGTTTTTTTGCCGTAGTTGTATTCCAGGGCAAAATAGCCTCTTCTTAGAGCTTGTCAAACTTTACCAGTATGTGCAACCGATAAGCGCTCAAATGCGGTAAGGGGGCATATTGCTCCGGCCTTGCGGTTACGCTTGCGTTTCCATCCGTTTTGCGATAGAAAAAGACGCAAAAAGCAGGCCCATTCCTTCACAATCTGGATTCCCTATGCTGGCCGGACTGGCCCTGTTATTGATCGTGGAAACCGTGCGATCGTTGAAGACCAAACCGGCGGCGGAATCATATAGGAGCTGATCATGAAAATGGTTAAACGCGCCCGCGCAATTCTGGACATTGAAATCAAGGAACTGCAGCGCGTCCGCGCGCAAATCGGCAAGGATTTTTCGCGCGCCGTGCAGATCGTCCTGGATGGCCTTAACCGGGATGGCAAGATCGTGGTTGCCGGCGTGGGCAAGAGCTTTCATATCGGCCAGAAAATCGCCGCCACGTTGTCCAGCACCGGTTCGCCCAGTGTGACCTTGCATCCCTCGCAGGCCATGCACGGGGATATCGGTATCCTCGCAGGCAACGACGTCCTGCTGGTCTTAAGCCACAGCGGGGAGTCCGCCGAGATTCTGGAAATCCTGCCGGTTGCCAAGCGCCTGGGCGCGACGATCGTGGCCATGACCGGTACGGCCGCCAGCGCGTTGGCCCGGGCCAGTGACGCCGTAATCCTGATCCCCGTCCGCCGCGAAGCCTGCCCCTTCAACATGGCGCCGACCGCCAGCACGACCGCTATGCTGGCCATGGGCGACGCCCTGGCCATCGTGCTCCTGGAAGCGCGCGGGTTCCGCAAGGAGGATTTCGCCAAGCTCCATCCCGGCGGGGCCATCGGGCGGACCCTGCTTCTGCGTGTGGCCGACATCATGCGCAAGGATAAGCGCCTGGCGCGCGTCGGCACGCATGCCAAAGTCAAGGATGCGATTCTCGCCATGACCAGCGCCCGCGCGGGCTCGGTCGGCATCGTGGACAAGAACGGCAAACTGGCCGGCATTTTCACGGATGGCGACCTGCGCCGGCTCATCACCCAGCGGCGCGGTGCAATCGCCAACCTGCCCGTCCGCGTCGTGATGACCCGTGCACCAATTACCGTCCGGGCGGAAAACCTGGCCGTCGAAGTGCTGAAGATCTTTGAGGAACATACCATTGACGACCTGCTTGTGGTGGATGGCAAACACCGCCTCATTGGCATGGTGGATATTCAGGATTTGCCGAAGTTCAAGATTATGTAAGTTGCCTCGCATGAAAATCATTTGTTCCACCAATATTCCCTATGCCGAAGAGGCGTTCCGGCCGCTGGGCGATCTGACGATCCTGTCGCCGAAGGAAATCACGGCCGACTGCGTTCGTGATGCAGACGTACTCGTGATTCGTTCCACCCTGCGCGTGAACCGCGCCCTGCTGGAGGGTAGTCGCGTCCGGTTTGTCGGCACGGCGACGATCGGGACCGACCATATGGACTTGGCTTACCTCGATCAGGCCGGCATTATCTGGTGCGCGGCGCCCGGCTGCAACGCCAACAGTGTCTCGGAATACATAACTGCCGCTCTGCTGTGCCTGGGTCAGCGCCACGGTTTTACACTCGAGGGTAAAACGATCGGCGTCGTTGGTGTCGGCAATGTGGGCCGTCTCGTGGTGCGGAAGGCACAAGCCTTGGGACTGCGCGTCCTGCAAAACGATCCGCCCCGGCGCGCGGCCGAAAACGATCCGGTCTTCCTGCCTCTCGAACAATTGCTGGCGGAAGCCGATATCCTGACCTTGCATGTGCCCCTGACCAAGATCGGTCCATATCCCACCTGGCACTTGGCCGATCGGCATTTTTTCGAGCGGGTTAAACCGGGCGTCATATGGCTTAACGCGGCACGCGGCGCCGCAATGGATTCGGACGCTTTCCTGGCAGCGAATTCGCTGACCGCCGGCGCGGCCGGCAAGGTGGCCTATGCCGTGCTGGATACGTGGGAAGGAGAACCCGTGTTCCGAACCGATGTGCTGGCCAAGGCGGACATCGCCACGCCGCATATTGCCGGCCATTCCTTCGAAGGTAAAGTCATGGGCACCGTCATGGTCTATCATGCCTTGTGCCGATTCCTGGGCATTGAGCCAACCTGGACATTGGAAGGCCGATTGCCATTGGAAGACCGATTACCAGCACCATTGGTTCCGGAAATCCGCTTGGATCCAGCAGGCTTAGGCGAGGAAGCGGCTCTATGGCAAATTGTGCGGCCAGTCTATGATATTGAGGCCGATGACCGGCGTCTGCGCGCGGGCGCTGCAGCGGACCCCAAGGCGCGCGGCGAGCACTTTGAAAATTTGCGTAAGAATTATCCCATCCGCCGGGAGTTCCGGTTTACGCGCGTGGTGCTTCCTCCGGGGCATTCCCGATTGGAAGCTAAAATTCGCAACTTGGGCTTTGCCATTTGACCAGTTTTGCCGCCCGGCCGTATACCGGTTAATTTTTGGAGTGGAATTGGCAGGATTTTATGCGCTCAGCATTTACTCTGGGAGGAGTGGTCGGATTGGGCTTGCTGATGGCCGGCATGGCTTCCAGCCTGGAACCCGGAACGCGCGCGCCGGCCTTCGCGGTAAAATCCGGCGATAATCGCGAGATATCTCTTGCCGCGCTCCAGGGTAAAACTATAGTTCTGCTCTATGAAACCAGGGATGAGATCGAGCAGAACCGGCCCTTGAAAAAAGCCCTGGTCGCTTTGTTCGATCGGAATCCCGCGGCTAAAGCCGCGTGCGTTGTGTTGCCGGTCATCAATTGTTCCTCCACCCGCTGGCCAATCGCTAAAATCTGGCAGAATAATCTCTGCGAACATTCCCGGTTGGAAGCCACTATCATCTACGGTGATTGGGATGGCCGGATGGCGGCCGATTACGGCATGCAGGCTGATGCCAGCAACGTGATTGTCATTGACAGTGCCGGCACGATCCGCTTTTTTCATTCCGGCGCCCTGCCGCCCGCGGAACTGGAAGCGGTCATCGCCCTGCTGGCATCAATAGCGGTTCATTAGATAGGAGTGCAGTGAAAAAAATCTACAGTTTAACGATCATATCGCCGAATCCGGACGGTATTTATCGGGCTGGCGAAAAGGTGAACTTTTACCCGCAGGCAATGATCGCCTCCACGCTGGTCCTGGATGGAAGAATATGTTGGAAAATAATCAAGAACAAGATGGAGACCGTTGCGGATGGCGAATTCACGACGGATATCATGGCTGCCTGTGTTTCATACACTGCCGACGAACCATGCTGTCTCGAATGTCAAATGACCTTTTTTGCGGCCGATGGCGCGGACCCGGTGACGGCAGCGCTTGGCGCCGCCGTTGATCCGTTCGATATCCGTCCGGGACTGAAAGCCCCCGCCGATTTCGACGCATTCTGGGATAAACAGAAAAAACGCCTCGCGGCAGTGCCGCTGAAGGCGTCCTTAACTCCGGTTAAATCGGGTAATTTTGACTGCCATGACGTTAAAATTGACTGCGTCGAAAATATTCCGGTTTCCGGACTGTTGGTGCGTTCCGTGGTCACTTATAAGAAGAAATGTCCCGCTGTAATCTGTCTTCATGGCGCCGGTGTCAAAAGCGCCAGGCCGGAAAATGTGTTTACTTTTGTCGAACAGGACTTTCTTGCGTTGGACATCAATGCCCACGGCCTGTCGAATCTTATGTCGCCGGAATTTTACGACGAAAAAAGCAGCACGGTATTGGCGGGATATGCGTGCCGCAACTTTGACTCCGGCGATCCCGGCAAGGTCTATTTTGCCAATATGTTTTTAAGGGTCAAACGGGCGATTGATTTCATGGCATCGCTCCCCGAGTGGGACGGGCGCAATCTGGTTCTCTTTGGCCACAGCCAGGGCGGGTTCCAGTGCTTTGCGGGGGCTTATCTTGACGACCGTGTTTCCGTCATTGCCGCGGGCGTGCCGGCCGGCTGCGATCTCGGCGGTATCCTTGCCGGCAGAAGTTCCGGATGGCCGTTCGGAACTTTCAGCGGCTTTGATAAAAAACTACACGCGCCGATACTCAAGGCGGCGGCATATTACGACAACGCCAATTTCGCGTCGCGCATCACTGTGCCCGGCATGTTTTCGGTCGGCCTGATAGATGCTTCCTGCTGCCCTTCATCAGTTTACGCCGCTTATAATAATTATACCGGCCCGAAGTCCATTCTTACCATGCCTTGGATGCCGCATACCGCCGAACCGGCCATGGTCCGCGAACTTACCAAATTCGTTATCGCCCAGGCCCGCAGGCGACATACGCTTCGGCCGTAATTCTTTGGTTGGATACGCATCTCCTACTTGGTTTGGAAAACCAGAAGATACGGAACAGCCGAGTTTGCATCGACGTCTTTGAAGCCACCGAACTTCTGGGAGTTCAACCAGATTACATATGTTTTCTTCGGCTCAAGTTTGACGTCGACCACGCAGGTCTTCTTGTCGCCGAGATACTTCGGCTTCCCGACCATCTGCGGGAACGAGTCGTTCGACATCTGTGACCAAGACCAGCTCCCGTCCATCATTTCCTTGCTGAAGGTGACCTTGATCTGCGTTGTGGCCGCCGCGTCCACCTTCATGTCTCCCGATTCCGGAACAGTCTTGACGACCGATGGTGGTAGAGATTTGACCGAGATTTCTTGACCCCAGGCAAGTCCTGCCGCAACCCGCATTATTAAGCACACCAGCACCGCGACCGCTCTCGGGCGGCGCGAAGCGACGTACCGAGCAGCGACTTGTGTACGCCCAGCATGGGCGCAAACTAAAGGGGTTAAAGTCCCCTACAGGAGGTCAGAATACATAAACTGTTAGCGAAGGACAAGGTTGGAACTGCGAAGTTCCGGCTGAAGGAAGTCTGGAGCAAATCCGCAAGCCCACGAACAGAAACGTCATATAAGGCTCAGCCTGAGGACGAGTAGGCACAACACGAACGAAGTCCATCTGATCTAAGGCAGGGTAAATGACGGGGTTGTGCGGAGGAAGTTTGCGCACTTATCTGGGGAGACCTGTTCCGCCAGCGGTCGCAGGACAGCGCGTGCGGTGGCAACACCGGACGTAATGGGACAGGAGTCAGCAGCGGCCATAGTAGGCAGAGGAAACGAGCCCGGACAATCCGGGAGAGACTCACCCTGCCGAAGGGCCAAACGGAAGGACGAGGAAGACACCGTGACCGCATCGAAAGTACAGAAGCCGACCGGCCGAGCCAACGCATGTTTGGCCACGGAATTGTCACCCTTGGACACGACCCTCATGCAGCGGGTTCTCACGCGGGAGAACCTGCAACGCGCATGGGAACAGGTAAAGGCGAACCACGGAGCGCCGGGGATCGACGGGATGACCGTCGAGCAGTTCCCGGACTTCATACGTTCGCCGCCTTGGGCATCGGTGAGGAAGGCGCTGGAGGATGGAACGTATAAACCCCAGCCGGTTCGACGGGTGTATATCCCGAAGGCCAGCGGGGGGCAACGACCTCTGGGTATTCCGACGGTGCTCGACCGCGTGATACAGCAAGCGCTGGCGCAGGTGTTGGAGCCGCTGTTTGACCCGGAATTCTCCGGTTTCAGCTACGGTTTCCGCAAACTGCGCGGCGCACATGATGCCGTGCGGCAGGCACGGGAATACCTCAAGCAGGGTTACACGGTGGCGGTGGATATGGACTTGGCCAAGTTCTTTGACTCGGTCAACTTCGACATCCTCATGCACCGGGTGGCCCGCAAGGTACCCGACCCGCAGGTGCGGCGGTTGATCTGGCGCTATCTGCGTGCTGGAGTGATGGAGAACGGGCAATGGAGTCCCAGTGAGAAGGGAGTCCCACAAGGCGGGCCGCTGTCGCCGTTGCTGGCCAATATCATGTTGCACGATCTGGACATGGAATTGGAGAAGCGCGGCCACAAGTTCGCCCGCTACGCGGATGACTTCCTGGTGCTGGTCAAGAGCGAACGAGCCGGGCAACGGGTCATGGCCAGCCTGACGCGATTCCTGCAAGGGAAACTGCGGCTGGCGGTCAACCCGCAGAAAAGCAAGGTCGCGCCGCTCAACCGGTGCCAATTCCTGGGGTTCACATTCCAACGCAAACGGATCGTGTGGTCGGAGAAGTCGTTGGCACGTTTCAAACGGCGGGTCAAGGAATTGACCGGTCGTAGCTGGGGTGTCGCGATGGATTACCGGCTACAGAAGCTCTCGGAGTATCTCCGGGGGTGGATGGCGTACTTTGCGCTCTCGGAAGGCTACAGCCCGGTGCCGGAACTCGATGAATGGATTCGCCGCCGTGTCCGCATGTGCTACTGGAAACAGTGGCGCCGCTGTCGGAAGCGTGTGGGCGAACTGCTCAAGCTGGGTGTGAGTCAGAAGCAGGCTGTTCTAACCGCGCTCAGTCGCAAGAGTTACTGGCATCTCTCCCGCACAATGGCAACGCAGTGGGGCATGAACGACACATGGCTGAAATCACAGGGCTTGGTCTCAATGCGTGATATTTGGATCGCGTTTCATTACCCGGCAGCAAATCAGTCCTGGTTACGTGCCGTATCACGGTAAACCTTCCGAACCGCCCGGTGCGGTCCCGCACGCCGGGTGGTGTGGCAGCCGGGCTGGCCCTTACGGGTCAGTCCCGGCGAGCCGATTCGGCTCAATCACTTTTATTTTCGGAACTTAAAATGTTCATGGCCCCATGAATGACGGCCAGAATGTCAATCTGGTCAGGTTTGATGTGGTAGATGATCCGGTAGGGAGCTTCGATCACCTCTCGAACTTGGTCCATATCATATTCCGGAACACGCCGGCCGGAAAGGGGGAAGTCGGCAATCTGCTGAGAGCGTCGAGTTAGGTGGTCGATCATGCATTTGGCATATTCAGCCGAGTCTTGGGCAATGTAGGTGTGGATGGCGTCGAGATGAGCTTGGGCCGTGTCTGTCCAATGAACTCTCATATCGGCAAGCCATATTTGGCACGGACTTCTTTGACGTCTTTGGTTCTTCCTGCCTTACTGTCGGCCAGTCCTCGTTCAATCGCCTCGCGAACATAAATTTCGTGCATAAGGTCATCCCATGTTGCCTGCTGAGGCATGCGGTCGATGAGCTTGTGTGCCGATTCTTTCTCCATGACGGTTGGCATAACATTACCTCCTTTTTTAACATAAATTACACGATCAACGGACAGGGATCAATATCCTTTTTCTCCTGCCGATAGCCATTTGGTCTTCATACTCCGAACCATTGATGCCCAACCATTGATTGACAGATTCTTTTGATCTGATAATTTGATATTGAGACTTTGGCCGGTCAAATTGACCGATGTCGCTATCAATGACATTTAAAAAAATGGTAGCCATTTATTATGCAGCGTCAACAACAAACCGGCGACAAAAAAATCCTCGACGAAGTGCGCGACGTAATGCGCTTACACCACTACTCCATCCACACCTGACAGGGGTGGTCAGGATGTGCCCAGCCCTTTGGATGATCTTAGTGTCGAGAGCCAACCGAATATTCCTTGGAATTTGGAATTTTGTTTATGAACGCTTTGCCTCTGATTCACAGCTTGACCCGCGACCAGCTCACGGAGGTTTGTCGCGAGCTGGATCAACCCGCCTACCGCGCCCGGCAGATCTGGGAATGGCTTTATCACCGGTTCGCGGCCGACTGGTCTGAAATGAAAAATCTTCCGCTCAGCCTGCGTCAGGCGCTCGTCCAGCGCTTGGCGCTGGCTTCGGCCGCGATAGCCCGTTCGCAAAGCGAAAAGGGCGTTGGGACCACCACCAAGTGGCTGATTGCCCTGTCGGACGGCGACTGGGTGGAGGAAGTCCTGATCCCGGCCCGGGGCCGCACGACGTTGTGCGTTTCCAGCCAGGTGGGATGCAAATTCAACTGTGCCTTCTGCGCCAGCGGCAAAGCCGGGTTCCAGCGCAACTTGAAGACGGGCGAAATCGTGGGCCAGGTAATCGTTGCCGCCCGAAGCTTGGGGGCAACGCCCTCGAATCTTGTCTTTATGGGCATGGGCGAGCCGCTGGATAATTACGACGCTGTCCTGGCAGCCGTCCGGATCATTAACGATCCCGAGGGCTTGAGCCTCGGCGCGCGCAGAATTACCATCAGCACCTGCGGAATTATTCCCGGCATTCAACGTCTGGCGCAGGAAGGCCTGCAGGTGGAACTCTCGATCTCCCTGCATGCGCCGGACGATGCCCTGCGCTCGCACCTCCTGCCGGTCAATCGTAAATACCCATTGGGCGACTTATTGGAAGCCTGCCGTGCCTATGCCGAGCAGACCGGCCGGCTGATCACCTTCGAATACACGCTGATTCAGGGCGTCAACGATTCGCCCGAACAAGCCCGTGAGCTGGCGCGCATCCTGCGCCCGATTCATGCGCGGGTGAACCTGATCCCGCTGAGCGCCGTGGCGGAATTCGAGGGATGTGCGCCCCCGGCGCCGGTCGTCCGGGAGTTTCTCAATGTGCTTGAGCGCGCGCGGATAAATGCTACCCTGCGCATATCCAAGGGTGGGGGAGTGGACGCCGCCTGCGGGCAGCTGCGCCTTGAACACAAAAAGGAGACTGTAGGCTGTAGACTATAATCAGCGTGTTGAAAAATAATCAATGAAGTAACGTATTACGCGAATCGTCATTCATGGTCTTCAGTCTACGGCCTACAGTCCACAGCCCATCTTAGCTATGACCAATCAATTGACAGCCATCGAAGTACCGCCATCTGCCGCGGCTTTGCCCCCGGAGCTGGCGCCGGAGGCGGCGGATAGTTATTTGACGGATGAATCCCGCCTGCGCGGACGCGCGGAACGCCTGTTCTTCCCGTCGTCGGAAGTGGAGGTGGCCGCCGTCCTGAAGGCCGCGGCGGATTCCGGCAAGCCCATCACGATTTCCGGCGGTCGCACGGGGATTACCGGCGGGGCCGTGCCGGAAGGCGGTTGGCTCATAAGTTTCGAGAAGATGAACCGCCTGACAGCCCTGCGCTACGATCCGGGCGCCAACCGTTTTTTGTTGCATTGTCAGCCCGGCGTCACGCTGGAAACCATCCATGCTGCCGTTGAAAAAAAACAATTTCCCGGAGAGGAAACCTGGGATGCCGACTCGCAATCGGCCTTGCAACAAATGCGCGCCAAAGGCGCCTGGATGTTTCCGCCGGACCCGACGGAACGCTCCGCGACCCTCGGCGGCATGGCCTCCTGCAACGCTTCCGGTGCGCGCACGCTTTTCTACGGGCCGACGCGCCGGTATGTGGAGCGCATGCGCGCGGCGCTTATCGGCGGTTTTGTGCTGGATGTAAAACGCGGAACCAGCGCCGCGGCGCCGGACGGAGCTTTTCAACTGGTATTGCCGGATGGTTCCGTGCGCACGGGGCGGATCCCGGGATATTCCATGCCGGCGGTAAAAAACGCGGCCGGCTATTTTGCGCAGCCGGGCATGGACCTGCTGGATTTGCTGATCGGCTCTGAAGGAACCCTGGCGGTAGTCACCGAGATTGTCATCACGCTGATTCCAGCCCCGGAGACAATCCTGGGCGTAATCGGATTTTTCGCTTCGGAGCCGGAGGCGCTGAATTTTGTGCGCGCCGCGCGTGGCGAAAAACCGTTAGCCCAAACACCATTATTGCCAACACCCCCCTTGGCGTTGGAATATTTTGACGTCCATGCGTTAAACCTCCTGCGTGACCAGAAGGCGAAGCAGGGCCCAACGAGTGCCATCCCGGCCCTGCCGGAAACGGCACATACAGCCGTGTATATCGAGCTGGCGACCACCGAAGCGGACTTGGAGCCGGCGGCCGAAGCGCTCCTGGCGCTTCTGGAAGCCTGCGGCAGTTCCGCGGACACGGCCTGGACGGCCATGACAAACGAGGAAACCGAACGCCTGAAAGCTTTCCGCCACGCCCTGCCGGAAACAATCAACCAGCGCATTGGCGAGCGGGCGCAGAAGGTTCCCGGGTTAACCAAGCTGGGCACCGATTTGGCGGTGCCCGACGATGCCCTATTGAAAATGATGGCGGCCTATCGGGAGGTATTGAATAACGCCGGGCTGGACTATCTTCTGTTCGGCCATATCGGCAACAACCATGTCCACGTCAATATTCTGCCGCGCAACCTGGATGAGTATGCCCAGGGCAAAGCGCTTTACCTGGAGCTGGCGCGGAAAGCGCTGGCTTGGGGCGGCACGGTTTCCGGCGAACACGGCATCGGCAAATTGAAGAAACCCTTCCTTTGCTTGATGTATGGCGAGGATGGCATCGCCGCCATGCGTGCCGTTAAACGCGTTTTTGATCCCGCCGGCCTCCTGAATCCCGGGACGCTGTTCGATCGGTAACCTGCTTTACAGCTCAATCGGTTCTGCAATCCCCGACTGCGGTTGTGTTACACCCTCCCTTCGTTGGGGATGGACAAACACGGACTCATGATCTATTATCGAGAACAGATTCAGACTAACCGAGGCTAAAGGAATCAGGTCATGACAAAAGTCGTTATTTTAGCGGGTGGACTGGGAACGCGTCTGGCTGAAGAGACCGAACTCAAACCCAAGCCGATGATCGAAATCGGCGGGAAGCCGATCCTGTGGCATATCATGAAGAGCTATGCCCATTATGGGGTCAAGGAGTTTTTCATAGCCCTGGGTTACAAAGGCGAGGTGATCAAGCGTTATTTTTGCGATTACCATAACATGAGCAGTGACATGACCATTGACCTGGCCAGCGATCGGGTAAAAAAAAGGAAGGCAGATGTAGAAAAGTGGACCGTTCACCTGATCGATACCGGCCAGGACACCCAAACAGGCGGGCGCGTGAAGCGCCTGGAGCCTTGGCTCAAGGACCAGACCTTTATGCTGACTTATGGCGATGGCGTGGCCAATATCGATATTCGCGCATTACTGAAATTCCATCGGGCGCATGGATGTATCAGCACTATTTCGGCGGTGCGTCCGCCGGCCCGTTTTGGCGGAATCGTGCTGGACGGCAACCGCGTCGCGGAATTTACGGAAAAACCTCAAATCGGCGAAGGTTGGATCAACGGTGGGTTCATGGTTTTTGAACCGGCGATGTTTCAATATCTGAAAGACGACCGCAGTATCCTGGAAGCCGATGCGCTGGAACGCCTGGCCAAGGACCGTCAGCTTGTGGCCTATCGTCATAACCGCTTCTGGCAATGCATGGATACGTTGCGCGACAAGCGTCTTTTGGACCGTTTATGGCAGGAAGACAAAGCACCGTGGAAAGTATGGTGACCATGAACAATCTTGCCGGCTTTTATCGCGGCAAGCGGGTGCTGGTGACCGGGCATACCGGGTTCAAAGGCGCATGGCTCTCGCTGTGGCTCCATGCGCTGGGCGCCCGTGTGACGGGTTATGCCCTTGCTCCGCCGACGGACCCGAGCCTATATGACTTAGGCAGCATAGACCAGCTTGTCACCAGCGTGATTGCCGATATCCGGGATTCGGCGTCATTGGCGCGGGCCTTGCAGTCGGCCGCTCCTGAAATCATCATTCACATGGCGGCCCAGCCGCTGGTGCGCGAATCCTATAAGAATCCGGTTGAAACCTATGCCATTAATGTTATGGGCACGGTGAATCTTCTGGATGTCGTACGCGCCTGCAAAGGCGTAAAAGCGGTCGTAAATGTGACCACCGACAAATGTTATGAGAACAGGGAATGGTTGCGGGGATACCGGGAGAACGAACCTTTGGGAGGATACGATCCTTATTCCAGCAGTAAGGCGTGTTCGGAAATCGTCACCGCCGCCTATCGCACATCCTTTTTTAATCCGGACACGTTCGATTGCCATGGCGTGGCGCTGGCCACCGCGCGGGCCGGTAACGTCATCGGCGGCGGCGATTGGGCCGTTGACCGGCTTGTCCCCGACTGCGTCCGGGCGTTGTTAAAGGGCGAAAAAATCAATGTCAGGAATCCATCGGCCGTCAGGCCGTGGCAACATGTCCTGGAACCGCTCTCCGGTTATCTCTTGCTGGCTCAAAGGCTGGTTGAGCAAGGGCCGCGTTTTGCAAGCGCCTGGAATTTTGGACCGCGGGATGATGACGCCCGGCCCGTGCAGTGGCTCGTTGATAAATTGTGCGCGCTATGGGGGGGTACGCCGGCCTTTGCCGTGGATCAAGGCAAGCATCCGCACGAGGCGCATTACTTAAAGCTGGATTGGTCCAAGGCCCGGACGGAACTGGGTTGGCAACCAAAATGGAACTTGGAGCAGGCGATTAAGAAGACCGTTGAATGGACCAAAGCCTATCAAAGTCATAAAGATGTTCGCAGCGTTTGCTTGCGCCAGATCAAGGAATATTCAGAAGAAAAGGCGGAAGACTGAATGGTTCGGGGATTTGCCCGCGACTTATCCGCCTTCCTATGGGGGGAACATCCGTCTTCGCCGAGAAGCTACGGCCGGGCAGGCGCAAAATGGAAAGTATGGTTGTTATGGCTCGGAAATGGGCAAACACCAAAGATGTAAATCAGGCGTTGAAAACGGTCTTCGACGTTGTGGCGCACCAACTGCCGGCGGCCAACGTGGCGTGCGTCCTTATTGGCGGTTTTGCCGTTAATTATCATGGTTATACGCGCAACACTTTGGATGTGGATTTCATGATTGTTGCGCAACAACTTGATCCCGTAAAACAGATCATGATGGAATCGGGGTTTACGAACATGACAAGCGATGACAACGTTGCCTTCTTCAACGCGCCGGGATCATCTCTGCGCGTGGACTTCCTGCGTGTGGATAAGGACACAATGCGCAAACTCCTCGTCAATGCCGTCAACGCCAAGGTGTATGGACATGCAATTAAGGTTCCAGCGCTCAGGGACCTGATCGCGATGAAAATCTTTTCCTTGTCCCAGGATTTCGATCGGCGGCTGGGCAAGGATCTGCCCGACATTGCCTACTTGAGTGCGCTCCACAATCTCGATTTGGCGTCGGATATTCTGCCGCTTTGTAATCGGTTCGGAACACGCAAGATCTATGATCTTATCCAAGGCCAGGTGGAGGCATTAAGAACACCATGAATCGTACGCCAATGATATTAAACCCTCTGCCCCCCCGGCTTACCATGGATGAATATGCCGATTTTGTGGAAGCCGCGCTTCAAACATCCGATCGGATCCGTGCGGTGCGACAAAAGGAACTGGAGGAAAGGGTCCGAATGCCGTTTCGCATGCCGGGCAATAAACCGATTGCGAAGAAGGGAAAAACAGGGCATGACCTATAGAGGTAAAATATCTGCGGCTTCGGAAGCGTCTCTTGAAAAAGCGTTGCGTGAGCGGGTCCTGATTGCGGCAGCAAAGCATTATGCAATCAAGCACAAGAAAGGGCCGGCTTTTACTGCCGGAGACCGGATTTCCTACGCGGGCCGGGTGTTCGATGAGCAGGAAATCATCAACTTGGTTGACGCCTCCCTCGACTTCTGGCTGACCACCGGACGTTATGCGGAGCGGTTCGAGAAAGAATTCGCCGAATTTCTCGGAATCAAGCATTGTGCGCTTACGAATTCGGGCTCCTCGGCCAACCTTCTGGCATTCATGGCCTTGACCTCGCCCAAGTTGGGGGAAAAGCGCATCCGGCGGGGGGACGAGGTCATTACGGTGGCCGCCGGTTTCCCCACGACGGTAGCGCCGATCATCCAATACGGCGCCATACCGGTTTTCGTGGATGTGGAACTTCCTTCGTACAACATTGACTGCGCGCAGTTGGACCAGGCGCTCTCCGCGAAGACCAAGGCCGTCATGCTTGCGCATACGCTCGGCAATCCCTTCGATCTCAAACGCGTGCGGGAATTCTGCGATCAGCACCACCTTTGGCTGATTGAAGACAATTGCGATGCGTTGGGGTCGCGCTATAACTACGATGGTAATTGGCGCTATACCGGAACCGTGGGCGACATCGGCACCTCCAGCTTTTATCCGCCCCATCATATGACCATGGGCGAGGGTGGGGCGGTCTATACCAGCGACCTCGTGCTCAAGAAGCTGGTGGAATCGTTTCGGGATTGGGGCCGCGATTGCTGGTGCGCCTCCGGCCATGACAATACCTGCGGCCGCCGGTTCGGACAGCAGTTTGGGGAACTCCCCGCCGGCTATGACCACAAATATGTTTATGCGCATTTCGGATATAATTTAAAAGTGACCGACATGCAGGCGGCGGTGGGATGCGCCCAACTGGCGAAACTGCCCGGCTTTATTGCCGCGCGCAAAAGGAACTGGAAGTTACTGCGCGACGGCTTGGCCGGCCTTTCCGATACTTTCATACTGCCCCAGCCGGCGGCCAACTCCGATCCGAGCTGGTTTGGTTTTCTGCTGACGGTAAAGGAAAACGCCGGTATCAGCCGGGAGAAGATTGTCAATCACCTGGAAACCAAAGGCATTCAAACCCGGATGCTCTTTGCCGGCAATTTGATCAAGCACCCGTGTTTCAATGACCTGCGCGCAGAAGGCCGGGCCTATCGCGTTGTCGGGGAATTGACCAATACGGACCGGATTATGCGGGATACCTTTTGGGTCGGCGTGTACCCGGGTATGACGGGAAAAATGGTTGATTATATGGTTCAGACCATCCGGGACTTAATAGAGGCATAATGAAAATATTAATAACCGGAGGCGATGGGTTTATTGCCAGGAATTTATTCGAGCAATTGAATAATGCCTACACCGTGATAGCTCCTGACAGCAAAGCGCTTAACCTCCTGGATTCTTCAAAGGTTTGCGAATATATCAAGACCGGCCGGTTCGATGTAATAATACATGCGGCCACATACGATGCCGCGCCGAAACATTCCATTAAAGATCGGTCCAAGGTCCTGGAAAATAATTTGAGAATGTTTTTTAACATTGCCAGGTGCAAGAATTATTTCGACAAGATGATTTATTTCGGCTCGGGCGCGGAGTTCGACCGCGAACATTGGACGCCTAAAATGAGCGAGGCCTGTTTCGATCGCCATGTGCCGGCGGACCAATACGGTTATTCCAAGTATCTGATGACCAGATACGCCCTGGCCGGGAATAGCATTTTTAATGTCCGGCTTTTCGGCGTTTTTGGCAAATACGACGATTGGCGGACGAGATTCATTCCGAATGCCTGTTGCCACGCGGTCCTTGGCCTGCCGATCAGGATCGATCAAAATCGTTTTTGCGATTATCTGTACACTGACGATCTGGTCAAGGTGATCCGCTGGTTTATTGCCGGGGCGCCCAAACAGCAGGTGTACAATGTCTGTTCCGGTCAAAGCATGGAATCCCGGAGCATAGCGGAAACGATCGTCAAGCTTTCCGGCAAACAACCGGGGAGCGATCTCAAGGCAACCGAGCTTGGCCCGGAATATAGCGGTAATAATGCCTTATTGCTGGCGGAAATGGGAGGTTTTGAGTTCACGCCGTTCGAGGCGGCGTTACGGCAGCTCTATGCCTGGTATGCCGATAACACGGACCTGATCGACAAGACGCAACTATGAAATCGGCGAAGTTATTCAATACCTCGAACTATATTTAATGTATAGGAATTTCAAAACATAGTTAATGTTTTATGGCAACAACCAAATGCAGAGTATGCGGCCGCAAATTTTACGCAGAGCCATTACTGCGCTACGAAAACATGCCCCGGGGCGCCCAGTATTTGCCGGATGCGGAATCGCTGGAAAGCGACAAAGGGGTTGACCTGGCAGTCTGCCAGTGTTCCGGCTGCGGTTTGGTTCAGCTCGGCAATGACCCCGTACCGTATTACAGGGAAGTCATACGCGCCGCGGCCGTTTCCGAGGAGATGAAGGAATTCCGCGGGAATCAATTCGGCCGTTTTGCGGGAGATTTTTCTCTCAAAGGAAAGAAAGTGATTGAGATCGGCTGTGGCCGCGGAGAGTATTTGTCCCTTATGCAGGCATGCGGCGTCAAGGCTTATGGATTGGAATATTCGGCCGAATCGGCGGCGCAATGCGTCAAAAAAGGCTTGAGGGTTTCCAAAGGATTTATTCAAGACGGGACCGACAAATTAAACGATGCTCCCTTCGATGCCTTTTTTATATTAAATTATCTCGAGCACCTGCCGGATCCGAATTCGGCCCTTGCAGGAATATATAACAATTTGGCGGATAACGCCGTAGGGCTGGTCGAGGTGCCAAACTTCGACATGATTTTACGGAACGACCTTTTCTCCGAATTTATCGGCGATCATCTGTTTTATTTTACGAGGGAGACATTGGCCGCCGCATTAAAGCCGAATGGTTTTGAAATTATTGATTGCAAGGCGGTCTGGCACGATTACATAATTTCCGCGGTTGTGAAGAAAAGTCAAGCGACGCCTCCCGGTCAGGGCTCATACGCTCTTGTGACAGGCGGGAAGCTGGACTTAGCGCGCTTTTACAAACGTCAGGCGCGGCTTAAGAAGGAAATAGAAGAATATATCCGTCGTTTCGGGGATAAAAAAGTGGCCATCTGGGGCGCCGGGCATCAGGCGCTTGCAATTATGGCATTAATGGAATTAGCCGGCAAAATCAAGTATGTGATTGATTCGGCGCCGTTTAAACAGGGCAAATATACGCCGGCCACGCATATTGCAATAGTTCCGCCGGAGGCGCTTAATTCCGATCCGGTCGCCGCGGTTATCGTCATGGCGGCCAGTTACTCCGATGAAGTCGCCGGGATTATACGCCGGAAGTATGATGGGAAAACGAATATTTCCATTTTGAGAGATTACGGACTGGAAGCGGTTTAACCATACCGAATGAATTAATGAATATGACGGATGGCGTGAAATCATGGGCAGCCTGAGCGGGACGAAAATGAAGGAAGGATCGGATATTCATGAAATCGTTACGGATTTGATAAGCGTCATAGTCCCCGTCTACAATGGCGAAAAATATCTGAGCCTGTGCGGCGAAAGTATCATCAATCAAAGTTACAAAAATATTGAAATCATACTTATAAATGACGGGTCAACCGATGGTAGCGGCAAAATATGCGACGCCTTTGCGCTGGGCGACAATAGAATCAGGGTAATCCACGCCAAGAATAACGGTCCGGCGGCCGCAAGAAATATCGGCATGGAGTGCGCAAGGGGGGAGTTCATATTTTTCATCGATGCCGATGATTTTATCGAAAAAAATGCGTTAGAGCTTCTGGTCGAGAATTATCATGAGACAAAAGCGGACATCATCGTTGGCGATTTCAAATCGATTCACAACAATATTCCAGGACCGGGTCATAAAGGCGCTTTTGCAGATGATAAATTATTATTGAAACAAGATATTATAAGCTATGCCCGATGTTACCTGAAACGGCCGAATAGATTCACGCTGTTCGCATACTCCTGGGGCAGATTATATAAGTCGGCGATCATCAAAGATAATCATATTAATTTTAATCCTAATTTGTTTACATATGAAGATGTGGCTTTTAATTACGACTATTTTAAACATTCAAGCCGGGTGTATTATTGCAAGGCAGCCATATATAATCACGTATTTCATGATCACTATATGTCTGCCACCATGATGATGTCGGGCGATCCCATAAAACTGTTCGGATATATGGAAGCGCTCGATACTATACGCGATTATCTCCAAGATAATATCGCCATGGCCGACATAAACAGGGAAATCGGCCATGCGTATGTTAGTTTAACGATAATCCAGCTTGTCCGCGCTTGCGGGCAAGTCAACGCCAGCAATCGCAAAACGATCCATAACCTTGTCCGGGACTTAACCGATAATCCGAAACTCAGGCATAACTTGCGCTATTACTCTCCGTCCAAAGGCGACAGCAGGATGATCCCGATTTTGATGAAACTGAAGCTCGTTTTGCCGATTATCTGGGTTTGCCGGTATAAGGCCTACAAAAGATATGGGAAAGGCGCGGCGGCTAAATGACTATTGCAAGAAACGCATCCGAAAAAGAAGCGATCGAAAGAATCAAGAAGGAAGGAATTCCGGTAATTATATTTGGCGCCGGCATTGTTGGCGAAGTATTATTCCGTGCCTGCCGCGAGGCGGGGATCAATGTCCAATGTTTTTGCGACAATAACATCAATAAAACGAAATCACCCATATGCAATGTCGAAGTCGTCTATGCGCCGGCGTTAAAAACAAGATATAAGGACGCCAATATTATAATATCGGCCGCCGACATAAGGGACGTGGTCGACCAGTTGCGCGACATGGGGTATTCGAAGTGGTATGGCGCCGGTTTGTTGTTAAGAGAATTCGATGTGTATCAATATGAATTCAGCGCTCCGGCGGACTTCGTCGAATACGGGGTTGCTACCTGCCTCTTATGTCAGGATAATTATTTGTGTCCCGACAAGATATTTATAAGGAGCGTAGATATAATTATAACGGAACGCTGTTCGCTGAAGTGCAGGGATTGCTCCAATCTCATGCAGTATTATAAAAAGCCCGCGGACTGCAATATCAAGGATCTGCTGCAGTCGATAGATGCGTTTTGCGGTGTTATCGATGAAGTTAACGAATTCCGGGTTATTGGCGGCGAGCCGTTTATGAACAAGGAATTCCATTTAATAACAACAAGACTGATCAATGAGCCCAAGGTTAAAAGGGTTGTAATTTATACAAACGGGACTATCGTGCCCGGAGATGACCAGATTAAACATCTGAAGAATAAGAAAGTTCTGGTCATTATCACCGATTATGGCAATCAATCGGGAAAACTGAATAAGTTAATTGATCTATTACGGCAAAATAATATCGCCTATTATGCTCAGAAAGCCGGGGGATGGACGGATTGCGCAAGGATAATGAAGCATAATCGCAATAGGGAGCAGCAAAAAGACGTTTTTAGGCGTTGTTGCGCCAAGAATACGATTACGTTGTCGAAGGGGAAACTGTTCAGGTGCCCGTTTTCGGCAAATGCGGACAGACTGCGGGCCGTTCCGAATTATGAAGGCGATTATATCGATCTTTTGCAACAACCAATTGAAACCATGGATAAGTATGAGACCAAAAAGAGGATCAGAGCGTTTCTATTGGGAAAATATTTCCTTGAAATATGCGATTACTGCAATGGAAGGCCGTTCGAAGCGCCGGAGATAACGCCTGCGATTCAGACGGCCAAACCGTTGGAATACGAGCGATATGACGAGCAATGCTAAAATATGTCCGCGTAGCCCAAAAGCATTCAATTATCTTTTGGTTATGCCGCGGTTGGTCCAGAACATGGGTGATGGGTATTCATTCCCCCTCGGTATTGCCTATATTTCAGCCAGCATGAAAAAGGCGGGGCATAACGTCACGACGCTCAATTTAAACCATCAGATTGGGGAAGTCGATGAAATCATCAGGAAAGAAATTGAGGAGAAGAAAATAAACGTTGTGGCGACCGGCGGCCTGTCGTTTCAATACAATACGGTCCGGCGCGTTGTGGAGGCGGCCAAGCGGGTTGATCGCGATATCGTCACGATTGTCGGCGGCGGTATTATATCCGGGGATCCCGAACCGGCCATGAAAGCTTTGGAATATGCGGATTATGGCGTAGTCGGCGAGGGGGAGATAACGATTAACGAACTATGCGCGGCGCTCGAGCGCGGCGGCGAGAGCGCGGGGGTCGCTGGAATAATCTATAAAAACGGCGATGATTTCATAACGACGAAACCGCGCAAGGAAATCGAAAATATCGATTCTATTCCGTGGCCGGATTACAAAGGGTTTGAGGTCGAAAAGTACCTGCGTTCCACGCCGCCCGGCATAAGCGGACTGAACAGGCCGAATACCGTTTTTATGCTGGCGAGCCGTTCGTGCCCGTACAATTGTACTTTTTGTTTTCATACCGCGGGCAAAAAATACCGTCAAAGGACTTTGGATAATTTTTTTGACGAGCTCGATTACATGGTGTCGCAATACAACATTGAATTCATATGCATGGCGGACGAGCTGTTTGCCCGCAACCTAAAGCGGGTCAAGGAGTTTTGTGAAAGAATCAAGAAGTTCAAGATCCGGTGGTGGGCGCAATTCAGGGTGGACGATATCACCCCCGAACTGCTCGCCATCCTGAAGGACGGCGGTTGTGAGGTCATGTCGTTTGGCCTGGAGAGCGCGGATAACCGGGTATTAAAAAGCATGCGCAAGGGCACTACGGTCGAACAAATCGAGCGGACATTAAAGCTTGTTTATGATACGGGCATATCATTCGAAGGGGCATTTATCTTCGGTGACATTGCGGAAACATATGAAACCGCCAACAACACTCTTAAATGGTGGCGCGATCATTCGGAATATAGAATCACGCTGAATCTTATTACGGTTTATCCGGGCTCATATCTCTATAAGTATGCCTGTGAAAACAAGATTATTAAGGATAAGGTCCGGTTTTTGAGGGATGGATGTCCTCAAATCAACGTTTCTAAACTTACGGACGGGGAATTGTCCGAATTGATCAAACATTTTATGGATGCGCCGGTGCGCTTAACGAAGCCTTTAACTTCGGCCAGGCTTAATCGCGTTGACTATAAAACCGGGAGGATCGGCATAAATGGCGTGTGCGCGCTTTGCAAGCAGGAGAACAATTGGAATAATATCAAGCTTTTTACAATGAACTTCCTTTCCTGCCGGAACTGCGGCCAGAAATACAATGTCCCGTTTCTATCCGAACTGCGGCTGAATGTGGATAGGAATATAACAAGGCTTCTCGACAAGTACGAGAAGGCGGCGGTCTGGGGCATCAATTACCATAGCGCCGATCTATTCAAGCATTCCGCTGTCCTGCGCGATAAGCGGATATACCCGATTGATATCTCCGAAACGAAGAGAAAAATGGATTTATTCGGGAAAAAAATATACTCCCCGGAAATCATAGAACGTGAGGGGATCAGGGCCGTGGTTATTGCGGTGCCGGTCTATTTTACGCAGATTAAATCGCAAATTGAGACGAGCCATAAGAACGTAACGGACATAATCGATATTTGCAGCCTTACGGACCCCGAATATAAGGTGTAATCGCAGCGCCAAGCGAGGTTAATGTTGAAGATCAAGAAAGTCATCGCTCAATTGGAGCATTTCATTAAAGACCCCTCGAAAGGTCTGCCCGAAGAAATATTCCTTTTTATGAGCAGGATAACGCCGTTAGTAAACGTTGACCTGCTCATAAAAAACAAATGGAAGCAAACGCTTTTAACCTGGAGAGATGACGGCTTTTTCCCTGCCGGCTGGCATATCCCGGGCGGGATAGTAAGATACAAGGAAACGATCGCGGAGAGGATCGGGGCTGTTGCTGCCGGGGAATTGGGGGCCAAGGTGAAATGCGGCAATACGCCGCTGGTAGTCCGGGAAGTTATCGTGCCTTCATTTGAAAACCGGGCTCACGCGATTTCGTTTTTATATGAATGTTCGTTGACCAGCCGGCTTGCTCAAAATCGCATGTATGTAAAAGGAGCCCCGCAACATGGAGAGTGGGCCTGGCATGACAGGTGTCCAAAGGACTTAATCGTGGTTCATCGAATGTACCGGTGGTTTATATGAAAAAGAGCGGGCGCAAACTTAATTTTCTCCTGGTTATGCCGCGTCTTGTGCAGAGCATCGGCGACGGGTATGTTTTTCCGCTCGGGGTCGCCTATGTTTCTGCAAGCATGAAAAAGGCGGGATTTAATGTCTTCACCTTGAACCTCAACCACCGCGAGGGCGAGGTGCGCGAGATTATCAAGAAGGCGATGGAAGCGCATGACATCCATGTGGTTGCAACCGGCGGCCTTTCTCCGCAGTATCATCTTGTTAAAAGCGTCATTGAATCGGCCAAGATAATTGACCGCAGGATCATAACGGTTGTCGGAGGCGGCATCATTTCTTCCGACCCGGAAACGGCCATAGAGGCGCTGGAGTTCGCCGATTACGGCGTGATTGGCGAAGGGGAAGCTACGATGTGCGAGCTGGCTCATTGCTTGGAAGTCGAAGGGGACTTTTCGAAAGTGAACGGGCTCATTTTTAAAGATAACGGCGGGTATAAGAAGACCAGCCCTCGCAAAGATATCGAAAATATCAGCATCATACCATGGCCGGATTACGAGGGATTCGATATTGAAAAGTATCTTGAGGTCCCGTCAGCCGGATTCGCCGGAATAAATAAAAGCCGGGTGATCTGCATGTTGGGAAGCCGCTCCTGTCCTTTTAATTGCACTTTTTGCTGTCATACGATCGGGAAAAAATTCCGCCGCCGCTCGCTTGACGATTTTTTCGCCGAATTGGATTATTTGACTTCCCATTACAAGATCGAATACATTTCCATGGCGGATGAGGTCTTTGCTCCGGATTTGGCCAGCGCCAAAGAATTTTGCGCCCGTATCAAGAAGTACAATATCTCCTGGTATGCGGATTTCAGGATCGACAAAGTCAGCCCCGAGCTGCTGCCACTCCTCAAAGAGAGCGGGCTTGAGGTTATGTTCTTCGGCATAGAGAGCGCGGACAACCGGATCCTTAAGAGCATGCGCAAGGGAATTACCATCGAGCAGATCGAGAGCGTGTTAAAGATGGTATATGAAGCCGGAATTGCCAGTTACGGTTGTTTTATTTTCGGCGATATCGCCGAAACAGTTGAAACTGCCCAGAACACCTTGAATTGGTGGAAGAAACACAGGGAATATGCCATCCATCTGACGTTGGTCAAACCATTCCCGGGCTCGTATATTTATCAATACGCCTGCCAGCAAGGTATGATTAAAGACCGGATCAAGTACCTTAAGGACGGCTGTCCGCAAGTCAATATCTCCAAAATGAACGATAATGAATTCGCGGATATCGTCCATCAGATCTCGGCATCCACGAGCTTGATGGATACTTTGGGTTCCGTGGAGCTTTTGGGCCTCGATCCGTTAATGGGCAGAGAAACGATATCGGGAATCTGCGCCAAGTGTTCCCGAAAAAATATTTGGGAAAATATAAAACTGTTCTCCATCGATTATATTTATTGCAGCCATTGCGGCCAGAAATATGAAATCCCCAATCCGCCCCAGCTCAGGGAAAATCTGGATAAAAACATCTCCGTATTATTGAAAAAATACGGCAAGGTGGCTATTTGGGGTATGACCATTTCGATTATGGACTTGTTCAAGCATTCCAAAATATTTGCCGATCCCAATGTCTTTTCCATCGATATTTCCGAAAGTAAAAGGAAAACCGATCTTTTCGGCAAGAAGATCTATGCCCCGGATATTCTGGACAAGGAAAACATCCCGGTCGTAGTGATCGCCGTTCCCTCGCATGGCGGGCAGATATCCTGCCAGGTAAGGGAAAACCACCGGGGAGTGACGGAGATAATCGATATTTGCCGATTAGTCGGTTTTAGTTAGAAAGAGAAAAACATGACAACTCAGCACGGAAAACTAAGCGCAGGCGAAGTTGCGAAGCGAAGCTTGTTGCAAAAAGAAAAACCGTATGTCTATGAAAAAATCATGAAGTATGACGAAAAAGTGGCGCGGGGGGAGAGTATCGCCATTCTTCAGTTCCAATACGATTACACCTGTAACTTTGCCTGTTGCCATTGTTCCGTAAAAAGATTCCAGGGTAAAAAGAAAGGCCGGTATTTTACAATTGCCGATGTAGAGGAACTTTCGCGCCAGGCCGACGCCATGGGGCTGGCGCATATTGTCATTACAGGCGGGGAACCCTTGGTATTCCGGGATTTCGATGATATCGTCAAGGCGATCGATCCGCAGAAATTTTACATAACTTCGGACACCAACGGCTGGTTTCTGGATGCGGATAGAGCGCGACATTTAAAAAGCATCGGCGTTGATAAAATTCAGCTGAGCCTTGACAGCCTTTCGGCGGCGGAACATGATGAATTCAGGCGCAAGGCGGGCTCGCACGCCAAGGCCATGCAAGCCATTGATGCGGCTTTGAACGCCGGGCTGAATATTATCATACAGACCGTGGTTTCAAGGCAAAGAGTCCGATCACAGGAGTTCATTGATTTTGTCGAATTTCTGAACGGGAAAGGCGTGGGTGTATTCGTGACTTATGCCAAACCGGTCGGATCCTGGGAGGGGAATTTCGATGTCCTGGTCAATAAGGACGACATGGATTATATGCGCGGGCTTGAGAAAAAGTATAATGTGTTCACCCATTTAACCCCATCGTACGGCCTCAATTTGGGCTGTATTGCAGTCAAGCGCATGGTGTCCATCACAAAATATGGCGATGTGATGCCATGCCCGTATATTCATGTTTCACTGGGAAACTTTTTCGAGGAACCGTTAAAGGACATTATTGCGCGGGGCATGAAGATCAAATATTTCGGCAAACATGTTGACACCTGCCTGATCGCCGAAGACAGGAAATTTATTAATGACTATGTCGTGAAAAAAATATATGGTAAACCCCTGCCAGTGCCTTATGCCGAGGTGTTTACCGGCAAGGATTTTATCAGTTAGCCCGAATTGCACGCGGCCAGGTCGCGAAGGCACGCAAAGGAGCCGAAATACAAGATCGTTGACGGGCTGTTTTAACCGGACAAGTATTCCGGAGGAGAATCCGCATGCTAACACTCAAAGCAACGGGGGCCTTATTCGTTTTCGAGATGGCGAACAACCATATGGGTAGTTTGCCGCATGGTTTGAAGATTATCCGGGAAATTCATCGGGTCAGCAAGGATTATGACTTCTCGTTCGGTTTCAAACTGCAATATCGCCACTTGGAGACTTTTATCCATCCCGACTTCAAGGGGCGCGATGATATCAAGTATGTCAAGCGATTCTTCGAGACGCGCCTGGATAGCGGCCAAATGCGGGCGCTCAAGGATGAAATGCAAGCCCTTGGATTTGCCACAATCTGCACGCCGTTCGACGAGCGCTCGGTGGACTTGATCGAGGAGCATGGATTCGATGTCATCAAGATCGCCAGTTGTTCGTTCACGGATTGGCCGCTTCTCGATCGCATCGTGAAGACCGATAAACCCGTCATTGCATCCACCGCCGGCGCTGTTTTGGAAGACATCGATAAAGCGGTCAGCTTCTTCGATCACAGGGGGAAAGATTTCGCATTGATGCATTGCACGGGCGAGTATCCGACCTGCGACGCGCACCTCCAGTTGAATCAGATCGACCTCCTTAAGCAGAGGTATCCCAGAGTAAGAATCGGTTACTCGACCCACGAGAGCCCGGACAACGTGAATTCCATTAAGCTGGCGATCGCCAAAGGCGCCACGATTTTCGAGAAACATGTCGGCGTGCCCACGGAACAAATCCGACTGAATGCGTATTCGGCGGCGCCGGAACAAGTAAGGCTTTGGTTGGAATCAGCCCGGCAGTCTTTCGAGATGTGCGGTGTTTCGGGCAAACGCCCCGATTTCGACAAAGGCGAAATCGCCACTCTGCGGTCTTTGCAAAGGGGGGTATTTGCCGGGCGGGCAATCAAGAAGGATGCGAGAATAAAATCGGCCGATGTCTTTTTGGCGATGCCGGCCACAGAAGGCCAGGTTACAGCCAACGACATGTCCAAGTACGTCGAGTTTTATGCCGAGGCGGATATTCCGGCGAAGGCGCCCCTGCTCGCGGCGAATACACGCCGGAAAGATACGCGCGAGAAGGTTTATGATATTGTTCAGCGGGTCAGGCGGTATTTACGAACGAGCGGCGTGGTGGTTCCGCCCAAGGTTGACTTGGAAATATCGCACCATTACGGCATCGATCGGTTCGACGAATTCGGGCTTACGATGATGACCATCGTGAATCGCGAATATTGCAAAAAGTTGATTGTTCTTTTGCCGGGACAAAAGCACCCGGAGCAGTATCATAAGGTTAAGGAGGAGACTTTTCATATTCTTTACGGCAGTGCCTGGATAAATCTGAACGGAAACGTCCGGAAATGTCAAACCGGCGAAGTGGTGGTGGTGGAGCGGGGCATGCAACACAGTTTTGGCACCGAAAACGGCGTCATTATCGAGGAAATATCCTCAACTCATCAGGCGGAAGACTCGTTCTATACGGACCCGGCTATTGCCCAGAACGAAGACCGCAAGACCTTGCTTACCTACTGGATGGATTGATGCGCGGGGCGTAATGTGAAAACAATCGCGTGGGATGTGGATGATGTGCTTAACGATCTGATGCGCGCATGGTTCGAGCATTGCTGGATGCGTGCGCATCCCGATTGTCCACTTAGATATGGTCGGATTTCGGATAATCCGCCCGATGCGTTGTTGGGCATCAGTCGCGCCGATTACCTGGCATCCCTGGATGGCTTCAGGCTTTCGGAAGGCGCTGAAACGATGCTTCCGGTTCCGGAGGTGTTGGCATGGTTTCGTCAGTATGGTAAATCTTGCCGGCATTTGGCGCTGACGGCGGTGCCCTTGCGTGCCGCTTCCGTTTCGGCCGCCTGGGTGATGCGTCATTTCGGCGCGTGGATCCGGTCTTTTCATTTGGTCCCTTCTCCGCGTCAGGACGAAAGAATTCCAAATTATGATCGAACGAAAGAAGACTTTCTGCGCTGGTGGGGCAAGGTGGATATACTCGTAGACGATAATCCCGTCAATGTGGCCTCGGCACGGAGTTTGGGGATTGAAGCCATACTTGTGTCGCGTCCCTGGAATCAAGGCCAACAGACGTTAGCCCAGACACTCGATACGTTGACAAAATCGGTAAGGCACCCTGCGGCTGGCAATAAACTCAAAGAGGAAGCGGCGACATGCTGAAATTATCGGATTACGTGATAAAACGCCTTGCCCAGGAGGTGCGCCACATATTTCTCCTTCCCGGTGGAGGCTGTATGCACCTTGTTGACTCGGTGGGCAGGTGCAAGGACCTCGAGTATGTGTGCAACTTGCACGAACAAGCCTGTGCGGTGGCGGCGGACGCGTATGGACAGTACACCAACAATCTTGGCGTGACATTGGTGACGACCGGACCGGGCGGCACCAACACGGTGACCGGCGTGGCGGCATCCTGGCTTGAATCAACGCCGTGTCTGTTCCTTTCCGGCCAGGTAAAACGAGCCGACCTCGCGGGAAGCAAGGGCGTCCGGCAGATGGGATTTCAGGAAATTAACATCGTCCGCATCGTTGAGTCCATCACCAAATATGCCGTGATGATCACCGATCCCAGCTCGATCAAGTATCATCTCGAGAAAGCGCTGTATCTTGCCAGGCATGGTCGTCCCGGACCTGTTTGGATTGATATTCCATTGGATGTTCAAGCGGCCCAGATTGACGAAACACAGTTGAAGGGATTCGATCCTGGCGAACTGGACAATTCCTTCGATGCCAATTCGCTTGCACGCCAAGTCAGTTCGACAATCGAGCTTTTGGGCCGGGCCGAACGCCCGGTGCTCCTGGTTGGAAACGGCGTGCGGCTGGGCAAGGCGCGGGAAGATTTTATGGAACTGGCCGAGTTGCTTCAAGTGCCTGTGCTGACAACCTGGAAAGCCATGGACTTTTTACCGGAAGACCATCCGCTCTATGTCGGGCGTCCCGGCGCCGTTGGACAGCGCGGCGCCAACTTTGCGCAACAGAATTCGGATTGGTTCCTGGCATTGGGGGCGCGACTGGATTATGGGCAAATCGGCTTCGATCACCGCAGTTTTGCGCGCGCCGCCAAAAAGATCATGGTGAATATTGATCCGACTGAGATCAAAAAAATGAATATGAACGTGGATGTGCCCGTTTGCGCGGACGCCAAGGCGTTTATTGGCGAGTTCATCCGGCAAAAAAGTTCCATCGTCCGCAAAGACCGGTCGGCCTGGTGGGCGCGGTGCCGCCAATGGAAGGCGCGCTATCCCGTTGTTTTGCCCGAATATTGGTCATTCCAGGACGGGGTGAGTGTCTATGTGTTGCTGGACGTGCTCGCTGATGCGATTGCCGGGGGCGATGTGTTCATTCCCGGCAGTTCCGGCGCATGCAGCGAGCTGCCGATGCAGAGCTTTCGCGTCAAGCCGGGACTGCGTATGTTCAGTTGCAATGGGCTTGGCCCGATGGGGTTTGCCATTCCGGCCGGCATCGGCGGTTGCCTGGCAAGCGGTGGAAAGCGCACCATCTGCCTGGATGGCGACGGCGGCTTTTCCATGAATATCCAGGAACTCGAAACTGTGCGCCGGCTCAACCTGCCGATCAAATTCTTTGTGCTGAATAATGACGGGTACGGTTCCATCCAGTCCACCCAACGCACTTACTTTGAAGGGCGATATGTGGCCAGCAATGCCGCCAGCGGTTTGACTCTGCCGGATACGCGCCGGGTGGCTTCGGCTTATGGCCTGGCAACGGCCGAAATCAGGGATCACGCAGGCATAAAAGAACAAGTCCGCCGAGTCTTGGAGCAAAAAGGCCCGGTAGTCTGTGAAGTCTTTGTTTCTCCTAAACATACAACGGCACCGCGCGCCGCTTCCATGCAGAAAAAGGATGGAACAATGGTTTCCAAGCCGTTGGAGGATCTCTGGCCTTTCCTGGAACGCAAAGAGTTTATGGAGAACATGCTTATTCCTCCGCTTAATGAAGATCCGTCGTAGTCCGGAGCGGCCAGGCGCTTGCAACCCATGGAAATAAAACGGGATAATTTAATGAAAACAATCAGCATCGTTACCGCGTGTTATAATGAGGAAGAAAATGTTGCCGAACTTGTCCGGCGTGTCCGCGAGGTAATGGCCGGTTTGCCGGCCTACGCCTACGAACATATTTTCATCGATAATTGTTCGGAAGACCGGACGATGTCCATCCTGAAAGGATTGGCCGCGGAGGATCGCCGCATCAAAATCATTGCCAATGCCCGCAACTTCGGCGGCGTCCGGTCGGGGTATCATGCGCTTCTCCAGGCGCATGGCGACGCTGTCGTCCACTTGGTGGCGGATTTTCAGGATCCGCCCGAGATGATCGGGGATTTTGTCCGCAAGTGGGAAGAAGGATTCAAGGTGGTTGTGGGCGTCAAAACCAGCAGCCGTGAGAGCTGGTGGATGTATCGCCTGCGGGGCTTGTATTACAAGATGATCAAGAGTCTGGCTTCGATCGAAATACTGGAACACTTTACCGGGTTTGGACTCTATGACCGCAAAGTGATGGATGTCCTGCGCGGTTTACGCGAGCCTTATCCTTACTTCCGGGGCCTGATTTCAGACATCGGGTTCAGTATCGCCCGGATCGAATATACCCAGCCGGCGCGCCGCCATGGCAAAACCAAGAATAATTTTCTCACCCTGTTCGACATGGCCATGCTGGGTTTTACGAGTTACAGTAAAATTCCCCTGCGTCTGGCCACCTTGCTTGGCTTCCTTGCCGCAAGCGTTTCCCTGCTGGTCGGCCTGGGCTATTTAGTTGCCAAGCTGTTGTTCTGGAACACGTTCAGCGCCGGCATGGCGCCGATGATGATCGGCATCTTTTTCCTTGGTTCAGTCCAGTTGTTTTTCCTTGGTATCGTGGGCGAATATGTCGGCGCGATATTCACCTATGTCCAGAACCGCCCGTTGGTGGTGGAAGCCGAGCGCATCAATTTCGATAAATAACCGCCGGTAAAATCCTGTCGCCAGATCGGCGGCGCTCGTATCCTGGTCTTAGGATTCTGAATGCGGACTTCTTCATGTCCAAACTCCTTGATATCTTCCAGCGTTGCCGTCAGAATAACTGGAGGCAGATGGCGGTCTATCTGGCGGTCGGCGGCTGGAACACGGTATTCGGCATCGGGTTTTACGTTCTGGCGTATCTCTGGCTGAAAGATTATGTAAATTATTTCGTTCTGTTGATCCCCTGCAATATCATTGCCATTACCAATGCGTATCTTTGCTACAAGCTTTTTGTGTTTCGGACCCGGGGAAATTGGCTGAGGGAATACCTCCGCTTTTACGTGATCTATGGACTTTCTACGGTGCTGAGCATGGGGCTCGTCGCCCTTGGGGTTCAGGTGTTTGCGCTGCACCCCATCGTGGCCCAGACCTTGGCCGCGGGCGTTACCATTGTGGCCAGTTTTTTCGGTCACAAGAATATCTCGTTCGCCGTGCCGCGCGCTATGACATCCAACGTTAAAAATGATGGTGCTTGGCGTTCCCAGCGCCTGGTACGGGGGGTGATATTGATCACCCTCGCGGTGGCATTCATTTATGCATACAATCACGTCCTGCCGGCCATTGATTTCCATGCCATGCTGTGGAAAGTTCCTCAGACGGTTCCGGCCCTGAAAACGGTAGGCAATGATTTTAAAGCGGGCCTATATGAGCCGGGCAGTCTGTTGTGGAAAGGGCAAAGCCCCTATATCATCTCGCAATATCCGCCCTTGCCTTCCGTGATCGGCATGTTTTTCGCACTGTTGTCCTATCCGGTGGCATATTTGATCCAGATACTGATCCTGTTCGGGTTAAATATCGTTACGCTTTGGATCGTCGTAAACATCATATGTGCTGTCTGCAGGCAGGGAATTGAATGGGCTGACGATGTTATTCGAGGGAGCCCATACACTTTGTTTGCGCTGGTCTTGTTTATGGACCTGACCAGTTATGGTTTCGATTTCAGCATCGAACGCGGCAATTATGATATTTATGCCCATTTTTTTGCAGTTCTTGGATTATGGTTGCTGGTGACAAAGCCGGGCCATGTGTGGCTGCCGGTCCTGGCCATTTCCCTGGCCGTGCATTGCAAGTTATATCCGGTGGTTTTATTCATCATAATTATTTGGCGCTACGGATGGAAATGTCTGATGCCAATCGTCGTGACGAACGCCCTGCTGTTGCTGATGCTGGGCCCCGCCAATTTGTTATGCTTCGTGGACAAACAATGGTTGCTGATTCAAGAACCTTATTTGTGGATAGGGAATCATTCGGCGCGATCTTTCACCCAAACAGTCCTGATCCCCTTGGGAGTATCGTCGCATTGGGTATCGTGGGGAGTCACTGCGTTGCCCGTTGTTATTTGGCTTGTTGGCGCCTTCCTGTTATGGAAGCGCGGTTATCATGTTCGGCATGCGATGCTGTTCTTCATGCTGTCTGTGCCGCTGATGTGTGTTCTGCCGAGCACCAGCAACGATTATAAATTGGTGATTCTCTATGCGCCCTGTTTGATGCTTCTGGCGGGCTTGTTGTTCAATTACATCCAGGAAGGGCGCTGGCGGGATCTACTAATGATTGCCGTTTTATTGGTTGCCATGGGCTTCCTGTCGAGTTCGTTTTATCTGATACCACCGCTTTGGCTGCAGAATAAATACCCGTTTATATTGCTGATCCAGGCAATAGTTTTGGCTGTTATTGCATGGTCCCGGGGGATATTCTCTGGTGCAAGCGAATGTCGTGGAACGGGCAATAATCACGAGTCTTCACTCGGAGGGCAAACGTTCAGTCCGGTCTGAGGCTTTGCCGGCCCCATACAGCATTGGCCGGCTGCACGGCGTTGCTACGCAAAAAATTGAATGGGATTTAATAAAATGAAGGAGATTTGGCGCGCTAACAGGGAATATTTTAGGCTCTCACCCGATCAACTGGCTCGTGCGCGACGTTTGGGACGCGAGTTTTTTTGGATAGTAACCGGGCAGGCCGTGGCAGTCGTCGGTTCGCTGGTCGGGGTGCGTTTGCTTACCGGTGTTTTATCGCCGGATGTTTATGGGGAACTGGCGCTGGGAATGACTTTGGCCATGCTTGTGAATCAGGTTGTGCTGGGGCCGTTAGGCGCGTCGGTTTCACGTTTCTTCGCTCCTGCCCGCGAGAAAGGCGATCTGGCGTCTTTTTTGTCGGCTTTTCATGGATTATTTACACAGGCAACGGGAATCGTCTTGTTGCTTGCCGGCATAATATGCCCGATACTGTTGTTGACAGGACAGTCCAAATGGCTGTGGCTGGCCATAACCGCCTTTGGTTTCGCCCTGTTCTCCGGTTACAATTCGATTCTGGACGGCATGCAGAACGCCGCCCGGCAGCGTTCGGTTGTGGCCTGGCATCAAGCCCTGGCTTCCTGGGGACGATTTCTGGCGGCGGTGGGAATTGTGCTGTGGCTCGGCGACCGTAGCGTGGCGGCGATGCTCGGATACATATTGGCCACCATATTGGTGTTGTTTTCGCAATACTGGTTTTTCCGGAGCACTTTACGGCAAGCGGGCGGAAAGTTGACTGTCGAAGCCGGATTGACGCGGCAGTGGCAGAAACAAATGTTCGCTTATGCGTGGCCGTTTGCCGTATGGGGTGGTTTTACATGGGCGCAGATCGCTTCCGACCGTTGGGCGTTGCAGATGTTTGCTTTAACCCGGGATGTGGGGCTTTATACGGTCCTGTTTCAATTAGGCTATTATCCCATTTCGCTCCTGTCCGGGTTGATGGCACAGCTTATGTCCCCAATTTATTTTCAGCATGTCGGCGATGCAACCAATGAGTCGCGCATGCGAAGTGTCTATATTATTAATCGGCGGCTGACCGTTGCAACGTTCATTTTGACAGGCGTGGCAACGTTGCTGACTTTGGCCCTGCACGGTTTTATTTTCAGATGGCTTGTGGCGCCGGAATATCGCGATATATCCTGGCTTTTGCCGGGCATGGTGCTGGCAGGCGGTCTGTTTGCCACCGGTCAATTTGCATCGATTTCTTTGCTTAGCGAAACAGAAACGCGCATTTTGATTGCCCCCAAAATAGCGACGGCGATCATCGGCGTGTTGCTGAATATCATCGGCGCCGCGTGGCTTGGTATTTCGGGCGTAGTGGGCGCATGTGCCGTTGCTTCCGCTGTGTATATGCTGTGGATATTTTATCTTGTCAAAATCCAGCATAATATGTCGGACGATTTTACCGAAAAATTTGGTTAAAGATCCGCGGTTTTCGATGGAATCATACATGAGGTTGCCATGCCGGATATCCTTTATCGCGCAATTGCAAAATTACTGACTAAAATATTCGATAAACCGCTGCCGCCACCGAGCAGCGCAGAATTGGAAATGGCCGCTGAATTGAAGAGTCGTTTTCAGAAATTACCGTTCATTCCGGTCGAGAATAAGACTCCTTCAGAGGCCGAGTGGGCCGCCAATATGCAGCGGCTCCGGCAATTGGTTCTTAACGACGATCCAAGACGTTTCCTGCGATGGGATGTTGTTAGGAAGACCATGTTCGTTACACATCCCGCTTACATTCAAAACGAACTGAATTATCTTAAGCAACAGCCTGATTGGAATGACAGGTGGCGACAAGCAATCAAGGAATCCAAATATGGCCATCCGTTACCTTATCCTTTTTACCCCGGCAGCAGCGGGAATCTCATACACAACGCATACCATCTGGCGCAATTCGAACAGCGCGTACACTTGCCGGTTAAAGACATGGCATTTGTCCTTGAGTTCGGCGGCGGCTATGGAAGCATGTGCCGATTGTTCCATCAATTGGGATTCAAGGGCGTATATGTAATAATGGACCTTCCCCCTTTCTCTGCTTTACAGCGATATTTCTTGAAATCCAGCGATATTCCTCTTCAAGATATTCAAGCATTGCCGTCCGCGCGCGGTGTTTTTTGCCTGTCGGAGCCCGGCGATCTTCGAAGTGTTCTTTCGGGGCGTTTGTTTAAGAACAAAGCAATGTTTATTTCCACGTGGGCAATATCCGAGACGCCAATGCATGTCAGACAGGGCTTCATGCCGTTTGTTAATCCATTCGATTATTTTCTGATCGCTTACCAGCATCGTTTCGAGGAAATGGACAATATCCGTTATTTTGCAGACTGGCGGAAAATATTTGACAATCGGATAATATGGCATGATTATGAAATTAAACACCTCCCCGGCAGCAGTTATCTCATTGGGGAACGATTGCATCCGGACGTGCGTCATAGTTGAGTCCTGTTCGTTGTTAAAATAATGAATAAAGTTATCACGCGCATCAAAGGCGGCCTTGGTAATCAGCTTTTCTGCTACGCCGCGGCGCGACGGCTGGCGCTGGCGAACGGCGCCGAACTGGTAATTGACGATATAACCGGGTTCGTCCGCGACCTTCAATATCGGCGGCAATATGTCCTGGAGCGGTTTCATATTCCGGTTCGCAAGGCAACGCCTTCGGAACGAATGGAGCCATTCGAGCGCTATCGCAGGGGAGCGGCAAAGTTCATTGCGCATCGCCGGCCGTTTTATCTTCGTAAATACGTGGAACAGGAAGGTTTCGATTTCGATCGCAGGTTGCTTGACTTTAAGATAAACGGGACGGTATATATCGACGGTTATTGGCAAAGCGAAAATTATTTTAAGGATGTCGAGCAAACGATCCGGGACGACCTGCAAATTATTCCGCCCGAGGATACGCTCAATCAGGACATGGCCAAGCGGATTGGCCAATGTAACGCCGTGGCGGTCCATGTGCGCTGGTTCGATCCGATTGGGAACGATGCCGCGTTGAATAATGTTTCGGCAAGCTATTATCGCCGCGCTGTGGCTGAAATCGAAAGGCGTGTTAATAATCCTCATTATTTCATTTTTTCCGACAATCCCGTTTCTGCAATGCAAATCCTGGCATTGCCGGAAGCATGTGTAACCTGTATGGAACACAATCGCGGCGACAAAAACGCCTACGCCGATCTCTGGTTGATGAGTCAATGCAAACATTTCATTATTGCCAACAGTACCTTCAGCTGGTGGGGGGCGTGGTTGGGTGGCGACAGGGAAAAAGTAGTTGTGACGCCCGATCCTAAAATCAATGGCAGGGCCGCCTGGAGCGTCAAGGGGATGGTTCCAAATGAATGGATGAGAATATAACAAAAACAAGAACTGTTTCCCCTTTTCTTATAAATCCGGAAGTCTCTGTGCTGATGATAACGAGGACACTGCTAACATATGCTTGAAACAACATCCTGCCCGGTTTGCAGCACCATATTGCAGTCTCCTTATTTGAATTCATCCGATTTTCTTCTAACGCGCGAGGGTTTCAGCCTGGTTAAATGCAATACTTGCGGGGTCGTATACACAAATCCGCGTATTAGTGCGCAAACGATCGGCGATTATTACGCTTCCGATTACACTTCATATGCGGCCATCAGGGACAATAAATTAAAGCGACATATTAAAAACCTTGCCAAATTAATTTATCGCGATGCGCATCGTAAAGTCGCTTGTTTGCTGCAAAATAATAACGTCCGGACTGTTCTTGAGGTGGGGCCCGGCAGCGGCGGCTTGATTAAATACTTGCATGAACACGGATTTGAAGTTACCGGCATCGAATTGGATGGCGCCTGTGTTGAGCGTATTAAATCGATGGGGCGCGCGTGTTATCATGGCACCATTGAAAGCGTTAAAGATCAATTGCGCACATACGATGCCGTGATTATGTGTCAGGTATTGGAGCATCTATATCATCCCGAGGCCTCATTGAAAATCATACATTCCGTTCTATCTGATAACGGCTTATTGTATCTCAATGTCCCAAATATTGCCTCGTACGAAGCGCGGCTATTCGGCAAATATTGGCGCGGCCTTGACCTGCCGCGACACATTACGCATTTCAGTCCGGAAACACTTGCCAATCTCTTGAACCGTTCGGGCTATTCCGTGGATAAAATATGCAACATGGCTTTCCCTTCATCGTTTATAGAGAGTCTTGCTTTTCTAATGACAAAAAAGGGTCGTTTTCCCAACATGCTGTACTACCCATTGTATTACTTCTGGAAGCTGCTCAGTCCGTTGCATGTTGCACTGATGGGGTCCGGCATTGTGGAAGTCGTTGCCCGGAAGAGAAGCTCATGACAATGGGAAGTTACAATAAAATAGAAATGTTAATCTATGGCGAGCCATATGAATGGGCTATGGCTTATAATGTCGTGGAAGCCTGTTCAGGCCTGGGACACGCAGCATCTATTTTCGACTATACACGGCACCTCTATAGGACAAAAAAATTCACTTTAACGAACAGGATATTGGATCGGTTATTATTCAACTCGGTGGCAAAAACAATAAATGCAACATTACTCAATGCCATCAAAGACCAGCATTACGATGTTTTGCTGGTTATGAAAGGCATTCACCTGTTCCCCGCAACAATTACCGCCGCCAAGCAGTATGTCGCGCATGTAGTCAACTGGAATCCGGACGACTTTTTTAATCCCTTGAATAATTCAAAATACCTTCTGGCCGCCTTTGACAAATACGATTGCATATTTACTCCAAGGTCTCATCTTGTGGGAGAATATCGGCGTAAGGGAGCAAAACGGGTTGAAACGCTGCAATGGTATTTTCTTCCCAAGACGCAGTATCCCGTCAGCATTTCGGAAGAAATAAAGAAGCAATATGGGAGTGATCTCGCATTTATCGGAACTTGGAGCAGGCGGCGCGAGCAATTCCTGGGCGCCCTGGGTGGCTTGAACCTGCGGGTATGGGGCAATCATTGGCGCCGGGCAAGCAGGATGTTTAGAAACGCCATTGACTGTCGTCCGCCCATATTCGGCGAAGAAATGTGCAAAGCGATTTGCGCATCGAAGATAAATATAAATATCCTGACTGCTGAAAACCGCGATGCAACAAACGTCAGGAACTTTGAAATACCGGCCTGCGCCGGTTTTCAGCTTTGCGAGCGGTCGCCTGAAATTATGCGATTGTTTGAAGAAGGCAGGGAAATCGCTTTCTACTCAACGCCCGGAGAGCTGGTAAGTCAGTGCCAATATTACCTTAACAATGCGCCGGCGTTAAATCGAATAAGACAGCAGGGTTATCAACGGTTGATTAACTCTCACCACACAATGAAAGACAGGGTAGCGACTATTATCGCTGCGCTATATGGAAACAATAATTGATAATCCATTAACCAATTGTGGGAGCCGGTCGCCTTCGGTCTATGTGGTCATACCCAATAAAAATGGCAGATCGCATCTTTCTTACTCGCTGCCCTCGCTATTCGGTACAAACTATGACAACTACCGTGTTGTTTTGGTGGACGACGGCTCAACCGATGAATCGGCGGGTTATGTTAGACGTGATTATCGAGACGTAACGATCCTGAATAATTCCGGGAAAACCGGTTTTGCCGGCGCAGTTAACACCGGCATAAGGCATGCTTTATCGTCCAATGCGGCCTATATTGCCATATTCAACAGCGACATTAAGGTGTTGCCCGAGTGGCTCAACATGATATTGCCGATATTTGCAAGAGAGCAAAATGCCGGTCTTGTCGGGTTTGCTGAAATAACCAAGGAACGCGAAGAGCTGTTTTACAATTCCACCGTTAATGTCACGGACGTGGTTTATAAAAACGTGCCACGATTGGCGGGGTGCTTGTATATCTGCCCCGCGGCCGCTTTTAAAAGAATCGGTTTGTTCGATGAAGATTATTTTATGTACGGTGAAGATAACGATTTTTTCTATAGATTAAAAGCGGCGGGGTTTAAGCTTTTAGAGACGAATGTTCCTGTGTGGCATTATGGCGAAGGTTCTTCGCAAAATAACAAGTTGCTGCCTACCTGGCTTGCATACCGTAATGCCCTTCGTTTTTCCATCAAAAACGAGGGCCTCCTTGGAGCACTGCGGATGATATTAGCGCTTGCCAATCAGGGCTGTAATCCGTTTCTGAGACAACCGGCCGATCACCCTGTTTTTAGGAGAATGCGCAGATACAATCCTGTATTTAACATATTGCTCATTCTGGGAAGTTGTGTATGGAATTTGCGGCATCTCGGTTCAACGCTCAAGTCGCGAGTGGTGCGAATATGATGGAAACAGGACTTTTATTCGTCAGTTTGATTCCCCTCCTGGTCCTTTTCGGGCTTGTAATTTGGTCATGGCGGCGGAATGTGTTGCTTCGGACGGTCATCCTGTGCGCCACATTGATTCATGAACTACTCCTGGTCGTTTTCCCCGCATGGTATTCGGTATTGACGGATTTTGAGCTGGAAGGCATCGGCAATATGCAGGCTATGGTCGGCGCGGATGAACTGCTGCTGGTCATGATAGGGGAATCAATATTTGTATTGATGTTCGCCCTGGCGTGTGTCGTGGGGTGGCCGCGGCCCAGGTTGCAAGGCAACGGTTCGGCCCTTGCGGCATCCGGTCAAAGTCAGGCCAGGTGTGATCGTCTTGCAATATATATATTGGTTATATTGGGATGTCTGGTTTACGCCCCTAAAATCATCCAGCCTTTATCTGCATTTCAAGGTGGGACCGGTTGGACAGTCGAGCAGATGTTTGTCTGGATTCAAGGTATTTTCGGATTTACCTCGCTGATCGCATGCGCGCTGGTCCTTACCCGGCGCAGGGTGATGTTGACGAATCCGGTAGGGGCTTTGCTGGCGGCGATCCCGCTGCTGGCCCTGCTGGTGATCGGATTTACGGTCGGTATACGCGGCCGGATCCTTTGGGTGGTTTCATTGCTGGTGGTGGCCGGAATTCTCAACCGCCAAACGAGATTTGTCGCCCTCGGGGTAATGATTGGCATTATCCTGATCCCGCTATTTGCCTTTCTTGGCGGCGCCTACCGTTATGTTATGCAGGATGACTTAATGACCGGAACGGCGCGGCAAGAAATGGTCACACGGCTATATGAAGAAGGCAAGAATCGTGTCGCGGGAGATCTGAAAGACATGACGGACGAGTTTTTGTATTCCATGGCATGGCGGGCCCAGGGGCCGCGCAACTCAGTGATACTGTATCGGCAATACGACAACGGCACAGGGCCCGGGTTTACGACGTATTCCGGGTCTATTTTCTTTCCGATCCCACGCCTGGTCTGGCCGGAAAAACCGGCGGTCGGCAGCACGGACGGCACGTTGTATAGTTCGGCGATATACCTGGTTATGGAGGTGGCCTATGGCATGGCCGGCAGCATGGGGCCAATCCTTGCTTCCGCCTATGCCTATTGGGAAGGCGGCTGGGGATGGCTGGTTGCGGCGGGTTTCATTACCGGCCTGTTTTGGAATATCATCTTCAACCTGTGCCGGCGTTTGCCCGAGGGCATGGCGTCCGTCGTGGCTTTGGCTTTTGCGGCCGCGCTTTTGATTGACGGAATGCTGACCATGCTGGCGCCACTCTACGCTCTCATCGTCGCATGGTGGCAGTTGGTGTTGCCGGTGTTAATTATTTACTGGGTCGTATCCTGGTTATTGCCACGGAAAGGTCTTCGCCTCCATGCAAAATAATTTTAAATACCGGCCAATGGGACCCGGTTTCGTTGACGTAACCCGAAATTCGCGGGCGATAATGGGGGATCTATGATTCTGGCCATAGATGCCTCAAGCATACGGTCCGGCGGCGGATTGTCGCATTTGGCCGGGGTTTTGCGGCATGCCCGGCCGCAAAGTCATGGATTCAGCAAGGTCGTTGCATGGTGCAATCCCCAGGCCGCTGCCTATCTGGATGCGCAAAACATTAACGGCGCGTGTATTGTCCCGCAGGTTTCGTTACATGGTTCGCTTTGGAGATTGGCGGCATGGCAACTATTTGTGCTTCCCCGCCTGATTGCTGAAACGAAGCCGGATGTGCTCTGGTCGCCCGGTGGCATCTTGTTCGGACGCAGCCGCATTCCTGCTGTGATGATGTCCCAGAATCTCCTGCCTTTCGAACCTTCGGAAATGGCCAGGTACGGCTTGGCGCCGATTCGGTTCAAGTTTTTATTGTTGCGTCACATTCAACGCAATGCCTTTAAGAAGGCAAACCGCGTAATATTTTTATCCAGGTACGCGCGGGATCGAGTGGTCAGGTATATTCCCGAAATTGCGGGGAAAACCGCAGTGATTCCGCACGGTATCGATCGCGCGTTTTATTGCTCGCCGAGAAAACCGGCGTGGCCTGCCGGCAGGCCCATTCGTTTGCTTTATGTCTCGTCGGTGCATATGTATAAGCACCAGTGGCATGTCGTGGCGGCCGTGGAGGCTCTGATCGGGCGGAATTATCGTGTCGAGCTTGATTTGGTCGGGTCGGCCTATTCGCCCGCGCTGCGCAAATTAAACCGGATCTTGGATGCGTTTCCGTCCGCCCGCGCCCACGTGCATTATCGCGGTCCCGCTCAGCATGCCGACTTGGCGGCGTATTATCGTCAAGCCGATATTTTTATTTTCGCCTCGACGTGCGAAACGATCTCGATCATCGTGTTGGAGGCCATGGCGGCAGGATTGCCCATCGCATGCAGTCGTCGCCCGCCGATGGATGAAATGCTGGGGGATGCCGGCGTGTATTTTGACCCTGAACAACCGGAAGAAATCGCCGGCGCGATCAAAACGTTAATTGATCAGCCGGAGCGGGCCTTCAGTTTGGCGCAAAAGGCCTATGAGCGCGCGTTGCAATATTCCTGGGAGCAATGCGCGAACGATACATTCGCTGTTCTTTCACGGGCGGCAAAGGACAAATAGCCATCGTAAACGCACCCCGATTCACGCGTAAGCGCACAAATCGGAACTGGTTAACGATCAAATGGTTCCTGCGGTCTGAGCGAGCCCAAGTGTACCCGCCGCACATTTCTTGGGTAGGCCGGGTTTATGCCTGCCGCGCGGTGTTACGGGCGAATTTGGGACGCATCGGAGGAATTGACTTTCCATTGCCCGTTAACCTATACTGTGCCGTTGCAGTGTTGGATTTGGCTCGCGGGTTGCAGGTCGGTTCGCTGCGCTAATAAAAAGGCGATATACAAGGACATTATGTTCAAAGATAAAACATTGTTGATTACGGGCGGCACCGGCACTTTCGGCCACGCCGTGTTAAAAAGATTCCTCGCAACGGATATTCGGGAAATCCGCATCTTTAGCCGCGACGAGAAAAAACAGGAAGATATCCGGCTGGAGTATCGCAATCCCAAGATCAAGTGTTATATCGGCGATGTCCGCAATAGAGATAGTGTCAGCGATGCCGTGAAAGGGGTGGATTTTATTTTTCATGCCGCCGCGCTGAAACAAGTTCCGTCTTGCGAGTTTTATCCGGTGGAAGCGTTGATGACGAACGCGATGGGAGCGGAGAATGTGTTGTTGGCGGCCATGGATAACGGCGTCAAGAAGGTGGTGGTGTTGAGCACCGACAAAGCCGTATATCCGATCAACGCCATGGGGCTGACCAAGGCGCTTATGGAAAAAATCATGGTGGCAAAATCCCGGATTGCCGGCCCCTTGGGTACGATCATGTGCGGGACCCGGTATGGGAACGTCATGGCTTCGCGGGGCTCGGTGATCCCCTTGTTCATCAAGCTGATTAAAGAAGGAAAGCCGCTGACCGTCACGGATCCGAACATGACGCGCTTCATGATGTCCATTGACGATGCCGTGGATCTCGTGATTTATGCGTTTCAGCACGCCACGCCCGGCGATATTTTCATCCAAAAAGCGCCGGCCGCGACCATCGGCAATTTGGCGCAGGCGTTGAAGCATATTTTCAAGGCGGATAATCCGGTCAAAGTGATCGGTACGCGGCATGGAGAAAAACTGTATGAAACACTGCTGACCCGGGAAGAGATGGCCAAAGCGGTGGATTGCGGTAATTATTACCGGATTAAAGCGGACAACCGGGACTTGAACTATAGCACCTTCTTCACGGTCGGCGAGGTGAAAGTATCCCGACTGGAAGATTATCATTCCCATAATACCCGGCAATTAACGGGCAAAGAACTGGAAACGATGCTCCGGCGGTTACCTTACGTGAAAGCAGAGCTGGAGGGCCGGTCCGCATGAGAACGGTGCTCATCACCGGAGCGAAGGACTTCATCGGTAAAAACCTTGCGGAAGAATTGCGGCGCCGGGAGGGGCTTGCCGTGCGGGAGTTTGATTTCGGCGATGCTCCTGAAAAGCTGAACGCCGGTTTGCGCCAAGCGGATGTAATTTTTCACTTGGCGAGTATTTATCGCCCGCTCCATCCGGGCGAGTATGAAACGGGAAATGTCGGGCTTACGCGCGCCCTTGTCGATGAACTCGAACGACAGGGCCGGCATCCCCTGATTATCTTCGAATCGTCCATTCAGGCGGAACTGGATAATCCCTATGGCCAGAGCAAGCTGAAAGCGGAGCGTATTCTCAAAGACTACGCCGAACGGCATGGTGCTGCGGTGCGCATTTTCCGCCTGGCGCATGTGTTCGGAAAGTGGTGTCGACCGAACTACAATTCGGTCGTGGCAACGTTTTGCCACAACAGCACGCATAACCTCGCGCTCGCCATAGCAGACGCCACCGCCCAACTGCATTTGATGTACATTGGCGATGTCGTGAAAGCCGGGCTGGCCATTCTGGAGGAGACGGCGCCGGCGGCGGGATGCCGGTTCCTTCCGGTGGAGCCGGTCTACACGGCCACGGTGGGACAGCTGGCCGAGCTCATGAAGGTATTCCGCGATATCCGCACCCGCTTGATCCTGCCCGATCTTTCCGACCGGCTCATGCGCTGCCTGTATGCCACCTATTTATCTTATTATGATCCCGGTGACCTTGGGTATGCGCTCGATCAGAAGGCGGACCAACGGGGAAGGTTGGCCGAGTTGTTGAAGTCGGAGTCGTTCGGGCAAATATTTGTGTCGCGGAGCCGGCCGGGCATCGTCCGGGGCCATCATTATCATCGCACAAAAATCGAAAAATTCATCGTCATCGAAGGGCAAGCCTGCATCCGTCTTCAGCATATCGACACAGGGCAAACCGTTGCATATGACATTGCCGGGGGCGATTTCAAGGTGGTCGACATTCCCCCGGGCTATGCCCACTCGATCCAGAATACCGGAACCACGGAATTGATCGTGCTGTTCTGGGCCGGCGAATTGTTTGACGCAGCGGCTCCCGATACCTATCCATACCAGGTTGGAACTTCAGCGCCTTGAACGCCGGCGTTGCCGGCAAAGCGTCCGCAACAGTCGTTGAGGTAAATCCGGAAGCAATATAGATAATAAGGCCGGCGACATTGATTAAACCAAGGAACAGGGGGAAATATGGCTAAGTTGAGCGTAATGACTATAGTGGGTACGCGTCCTGAAATTATCCGTCTTTCTCGGGTTATGGCGGTGCTCGACCGTGAAACCCGGCATATCATGGTGCACACAGGTCAGAACTACGATTATGAATTAAACGCGATTTTCTTCAAGGATCTGGAAGTGCGCAAACCCGATTACTATCTGGAATCCGCCGGCGCCACGGCGGCCGAAACCATCGGCAAGGTCATCAGCCGGATCGATCCGATTCTGGCCAAGGAAAAGCCGGATGCTTTGTTGATTCTCGGAGATACCAACAGCAGTTTAGCGGCCATACCGGCCAAGCGCCGCAAGATTCCCATCTTTCATATGGAAGCGGGAAACCGCTGTTTCGACCAGCGCGTGCCGGAGGAAATCAACCGCAAGATCGTGGATCACATCAGCGACATCAATATGCCGTACGGCGCGATTCCCCGCGAATATCTCCTGCGCGAGGGATTTCCTCCGGACCGCGTCATTAATACGGGAAGCCCCATGTACGAGGTGCTCCACTATTACCGGGCCAGGATCGATCGTTCGGAAGTGCTTAAGCGGCTGGCGTTGGAACCCCGCGAGTATTTCGTGGTCAGCGCTCACAGGGAAGAAAATATTGACTCTGAACGGCATTTTTTAAAAATGCTGGACATGCTGAACCGGTTGGCCCGGCAATATAAAAAAAGGGTTATCGTGAGCACGCATCCGCGGACGAGAAAGAAATTGAAAGTTGCCCGTGTCAAGATGGACCGGCGGATCGAGTTTTTAAAGCCGCTCGGCTTTTTCGATTATGTCCGGCTTCAGCAGAATGCCTTGGCCGTGCTGTCCGACAGCGGCACCGTCACGGAGGAATCCTCGATCCTGAACTTTCCTGCCCTGAACATGCGGGAAGCTCATGAACGGCCGGAAGGCATGGAGGAAGGGACTGTAATAATGACCGGCTTCAATTGGGATCGCGTTCAGCAGGGCCTGAAGGTGCTGGCGAGCCAGGGGCGCGATAACGACCGCACCTTGCGGATGGTGTCGGATTATAACATCCCCAATGTGTCCGAAAAGGTCGTAAGGATTATTCTCAGTTATGTGGATTATGTAAATCGGGTTGTTTGGCGGCAATAACATGCACGTTCTGATTGTCACCCAATATTTCTGGCCGGAAGATTTCCGGATCAACGATCTTGCGCTTGGGCTGAAGGAACGAGGGCATCGGGTTACAGTGCTGACCGGCAAGCCGAATTATCCCGGCGGTAAATATTTTCCTGGTTACGGTTTCTTTTCGCGGGTCCACGAGGATTATCATGGCGTGACGGTCAAACGTGTCCCGCTCATATCGCGCGGAACGAGCAAGGGGCTGCGGCTGGTACTCAACTATTTTTCTTTTGCATTCCTGGCCAGTCTGCTGGCGCCGTGGCTCTGTCGGGAGAAATATGACGCCATTTTGGTCTATCAGCTCTCGCCGGTTACCGTGGCCTTGCCGGCGCTGCTGCTTCGGCGCTTAAAACACACCCCTGTCATGTTATGGGTGCAAGACCTCTGGCCGGAAAGCCTGTCCGCCACGGGGGCCATTCATTCGCCGCGCATCCTGGAGCGGGTTGACCGGCTGGTGCGCTACATCTACGAACGCTGTGATCGGATATTAATCCAATCGCGCTCCTTCGCGGACTCGATTCAGTCAAAGGGTGTGCCGGCCGACAAGCTTTTTTATTTTCCCAACAGTGCCGAAAGCATCTATCGACCGATAACTTTGCCCCCGGACGCTCCTGAACACGCCAAATTGCCGGACGGGTTCCGCGTCATGTTTGCGGGCAATATCGGCGCGGCCCAGGATTTTGAAACAATCCTGGCAGCCGCGGAAAAACTGAAAGCCTACCCCGATATTCATTGGGTTATTTTAGGTGATGGCCGCATGCGGTCCTGGGTTGACGACCAGGTTAAAGACCGGGGTTTGAGCGGCCAGGTTCACTTGCTGGGCCGTTTCCCCCTTGAGACCATGCCGCGCTTTTTTGCTCTGGCGGATATATTGCTGGTCACGTTACGGAAAGAGCCGATCTTTGCCTATACCATACCCGGAAAAGTTCAATCGTATCTGGCCTGTGCCAGGCCGGTGGTGGCGGCATTGGATGGCGAAGGCGAGCGGGTGATTAAGGAAGCGGAGGCTGGAATCGCCGTGCCGTCAGGAGACGTGGACGCCTTGGCCTCGGCCGTTTTGCGGATGTATCGCCTGACACCGGAAGCGCGCCAGGCTATGGGCTGGCATGGCCGCGCGTATTTTGAACGTCATTTTGACCGCGAACGCCTGCTGGATCAATTGATTCAATGGACCGCAATGTTGGCGCCGAAACGCGAATGATTCGGCCTGCAGTGCCGTATATGCTGGCGGAACAATTTACCACCTAATATCTTTATGATGGCGCCCATTCTCTATTTCTGTGTGTATGGCTATCACTTATTGATGCCCGGTTATCTTATCGCGCGGCTTTTGGGTCTGCGGCGCGGACGTTTCCTGCTGGCGCTTGCCCTTTCATATGCCTTGCTCTTGCTGAATCTGATTCCCATGGAGTGGTTGAAGGCGCCGTTATGGATATTCACGCTGGCCTTTAATCTTCAAGTCGGCTTTTTGCTTATCGCCAACGTCTTCGTTGAGTGGCGCCGGTGGCGCGCGTGCGATGGAACAGCGGCAAGCCGGTGCACATGGAGTTCTTTCTGGATCTCTATTACGCAAAGCTGTTGGCGCCGGCGGAATCGCTGGTGGCCGCCGCTGGCGATTGTGGCGGGCGTGGCGATCTACCTGGCCTGGGCGGGGCCTTATACGGAACTGCCCACGGATGCGTGGGATCATATCGAGCGGTTTCTATATGCCCAGCACTGTATCTTATCCGGCCATTTTGAACGGATGTGGATATGGGATAATATATCGTTGCTGGAATATATCAGTCATCAAGGCTGGCATTGGAATGTGTTGCATGCCCTGTTGTGCAAAATGAGCGGCATTACCACGACGGATTCATGGTTGCCGCTTTCAATGGCCAATACAATTGTATTTTGCCTGGCCATTTATTGGTTTGCAATGTTCTTGTGGTCGCGTCAGCGCATTCGTCGCATTCAAAAAATGCAGGCATCCCTATGGGCGACGTGCTTTACGGCGCTCTGGCTTGGGGTCAGTGTGTTCGCCTATATTCGGTATTACACGTTTGCGCCAACGATCTTGAATTATGTAATTTACCTGGCGGTGATTGTTTTGGCGCTGGATTATCTCCGCAGTCCATCCTGGTGGAGCCACGCCGTATGGTTGGCGCCGATCTTGCTGGCAGTCATGAATGTCATTCATACCCAGGAGGCGGCTTTTGCCTTTTTCATGGGGCTGGGAATGATTGTCGTGTTGGAAGGGCAGTGGATCTGGTCGCGGGTCCGACACGGTCTGACCGGCCGGAGAGTGCAGACGCTTGCCGTGAACATGCCTAAAATCCACGTCCTCTTTGTTGGCGGACTCATTATCTTTGGCCTTTTGTTGTATTATTCTCTCACCAAGCCGATGGCGGGCTATGCGGATGCTGTCTTAAAGCCCATTTTCGATGGCGGGTTGTTACATCGGACTTGGTTTATCCAACCTCCCGCCGGTCAATTCTTTCAGGTGGTGACGTGGTGGGGTGTTTTCGTGTATGCATTGTTTTTCTTGTATATCCGTCAATTTCGGCGCCAGCCGTTTATCCTTGCTGGAATGTTGATGCCTTGTCTGGTTGTGTTTAATCCACTGACCCTTGCGATTCTCTCGCGATGGATGACAGACTTGAATGTTATTTACCGATTCAATTATATGATTCCATTGCCGTTTGTGGCTGGATTCCTGGTAATGCGGTTTTGGGGCGATATGAATAAGTGGCGCAAAAGCGCCTGGCGCGGCGGCTTCAACTTTGGAATGTGGCGGCGAGGACTATGGGCAGGCGGGTGCCTGTTGGTCTTGTTCGTTTTGTTGGCTCCCTTTGAACCGCTTTTCGGGATGAAAACCAATAGCCGCTTATTTACGCTCAACCCCGTTCCGGAGGGCAACGATCAACGCCGTTGGGGCGATTTGATCGCGTTGGTTCGGACCCATCCGCAAGCGGCAATTCTTTCGGATAAGTATACGTCCGCCATACTGCATTGGCTGGGCGCCGATGCTATGACCGGCGATTGGTGGCTGTGCCCAGCCTCGTTAGGAGCAGACCGGCTGGATTTGTTACGCAAGTTGGATCGGCGAAAAAATTGGTGGCTGGTGGTCAATCGGCGCAACGGGGAATTTAGCGCAAACGGTTACATATCCGGGCATTGGCCGGCGGATGTCTTGCTGCATTTCAAGTCGTTTTATCCCGAGGATCTCATCTTGTTCATGAAACAGCATCCGGAACTGTTCAAGGAAATCTGGAGCAAGGATCGAATCCAGGTATACGATATTGTTGAAAGCCGGCTGTGGGAATAAGATGGGGTTTTTAACGATGAATACTATGCTTCACATGAGTGCGCTTGCCTTGACGGCCGTGGCCGCATCCTATCTTGGGGTCGCCATAATTCGGCGCTGGGCCGGCCGGGCGCGAATGCTGGATGTGCCGAATGAACGCAGTTCTCATACGCGGCCGACGCCGCGCGGCGGCGGCCTGGCCATCGTTATTGTGGTTCTGGTCCTGACATGGCTCGTTGCGCTAAGCAATCCGGCCTTTCCGTTGCGAGCCACGGTTGCCCTGACGTTGGGGGCGCTGCTGATTGCCGGTATCAGTTGGCTGGATGACATGCGCCCGGTGCCGTTTTGGGTTCGGTTGCTCGTTCATGCCTTGGGCGCCTGTGTTGCGATGGCAGGGATTGGGATTATCCGGGAGATCGGCCTGCCGTTCGGGATCGATCTGCCCCTTGGTTGGCTCGGGTTTCCCCTGACGCTGTTGTGGATTGTGGGGTTGACCAACGCTTATAATTTCATGGATGGGATTGATGGTATCGCCGGCGGGCAAACTGTGGTTGCAGGAGTGGGGTGGGCCATCCTGGGATGGATCGGCGGACAGCCGATGGTGGGCGTCATGGGGCTGCTGATTGCGGCCGCCGGCGTTGGTTTTCTGGGGCACAATTGGCCGCCGGCCCGTATTTTTATGGGCGATGTCGGCAGCGCGTTTCTCGGGTTTTCTTTTGCCGCGTTGACGGTCCTGGCATCGCAATCCGATCCGATATTTTTTCTTGCAGGAATAGCGCTGATCTGGCCGTTTGCATTCGATGCGGCGATTACGTTTGCCAGGCGATTATGCCGGGGTGAAAAGGTTTGGGTGGCGCATCGGTCACATTTCTATCAAAGGTTGGTCATCAGCGGGCTTTCCCATGGCCAGGTTTCGGGCGTTTATATCGGGTTGGCAATGCTTGGGCTGGTATGGGCGGTTGCCCTGGTTCAGCGATGGAGTCACATGGCGGCGACGGTTGCCGTCGTTATCCTGGTGGCCGCATTAAGTCTATGGGCCTGGACCTATAGACGCGAACGATCTATGCACCAGTTGACGTGAACGGGTGCCGGATGACATTGCAAAGCGATGGCCGGCTTTTCAAATGATGCGGGCGGGATGTCGTAGCGTTTACCGGTTACCGTACATGGTTTCGTAATATTTCCGGTAGGTCCCGTTGCGAATGCGTTCCCACCAGGCGCGGTGTTGAAGGTACCAGTCCACGGTGGCGCGCAGGGCGGTCTCGAAATCGAACTGCCGGCGCCAACCCAACTCCGTTTCGATTTTGGCGGAATCAATGGCATAACGCCGATCATGGCCGGGTCGGTCCGTAACGTGCTGGATCAGGGATGATGGCTTATTTAACAGCTTGAGAATCAGCCGGACCACCTCCAGGTTGGGGACGTCGTGCATGCCGCCGATATTATAAACTTCGCCGGCTTTGCCTTGACGCAAAACGCAATCGATACCCCTGCAATGATCGAGAACGTAAATCCAGTCGCGCACCTGCCGGCCATCGCCGTAGACCGGCAGGGGCTTGTTTTCCAGGGCATTGGCAATCATCAGCGGAATAAGTTTTTCGGGGAACTGGTAGGGCCCGAAATTGTTGGAACAGCGCGTGATTACGGCATCCAGGCCGTGCGAATGGTGCGCCGCGCGCACCATGAAGTCGGAACCCGCCTTGGTGGCCGAATAGGGATTGTTCGGTTGGATGGGCGTTGTTTCGGTAAAGCGGCCTTCGACGCCAAGACTGCCGTAGACTTCATCGGTGGAAACATGGACGAATCGGTGAACGCCCTCTGACCGGCGCTTACCGGCCGACCGGAAGGCGTCCAGCAGGTGCTGGGTGCCGAGGATGTTGGTGCGAATAAAGGCCTCCGGCCCCTCCAGCCCCAAAAGCAGGCTGCGGTCCACATGGCTCTCGGCCGCGAAATGCACCACGGCATCCACGGGGTGCGTTTGGAACACCGCCGCAACATCCGCCTCCACGGCAATGTCGCCCTTGACGAACGTATAGCGCGAGTTCCGCTCGACCGCCGCCAGGTTTTCCAGGTTGCCGGCATAGGTCAGCGCATCGCAATTGACGATCTGCACGTCCGGGTATTCGGCCAACATGTAGTGGATAAAATTACTGCCGATGAATCCCGCCCCGCCGGTAATCAATAATTTCATAATATTTAGCTCCAGGTCCCCCTCAGCCATCTGGGCGGGAAATAATGGCCTCAGCAAGCTGAGGCCCTACTGTTGCTGTAGGGCGCGACCTGGCGTCGCGCCATTTCGGCATACACCTCACGTAACTTATGGCATTACAGTTTTGCCGATTAACCATTGCTAAAATAAAAGCGTATGATATGATAACCATATTGAATTTCCAATCCAATCTTTTGGGGTGCAAGGGGGCATTGTCATGAAACATTCGGAAATCACACGTTGCGGCCTGATGGTCGCTATCGCGGCCTGGGGAGCTGTCTTGGCGGCGCATGCCGCCACAACGACTGATTTCAACCGCTACCAGGTTATCCTTGACCGTAGTCCGTTCGGTGAAGTGGCGCCCATCGTCGTACCCGGGGCCACAGACCTGGCAGCAGCCGAGTCGCTTGCCAAGGACTATGAAATGAAGGGTATTGTTGACGATGGCGATAAGATCCAGGTGGGTTTGCTGAACAAAAAAACCAATAAATACGTCTATTTGAACGTGGGGCAGGAGTTGGACGGCATGCAACTGGTCTCGGTGAATTACGATAAGGAGGAGGCGGTTCTAAAAATAGGCAGCGAAACTGTTGTGATCAAACAACGTCCGGATAAGGACAAGGATAAGGACGCGGCGCCGGCCATGGCGGGTGCGCCTGGTTTGCCATCGTTCGGAATGACTCGTAAAAACCTGACCGCGGAGGGTGCGTCCTCGCCCTTCAGCTTGAATGATCCGGGTGGCAAGCCGTTTTTCTCGGATATGAAGAAGCGGGGGGCCGTGCCGTTCCAGCGCATGAACACCAACAATACGTTCCAAGCCAGGGGGCTGGAATCCTTTTTCAGACCCAATACCAACATGGCGACGCCGTTTGTCTCGCCCTTCCGGCCGCAGTCCTCGCCGTTTAGGCCGGTCAGTACGCCGGCCGCCGGGCAGGAAAATCCTAATCCGACGTTACCATTTGCGCCCGCCCAGACGCCCCTTCAAGGTGGTGGGGTTACCGTAGCCGGTCAGCCAGTTGATCAGCCGGCCAACCTGAACCCGCAGATACAGACCATTCCTCAGGGATATCCGCAAATTCCAATGCAGCCCGTGATGACGCCGTATACTGTTCCGGTTACGGATGACGGAACCGGTGAGAGCGAGGAATAACGATGATGGGCAGTGAGCCATCCCGGGGTATTTCGGTCATCCTTCCCTGCTTGAACGAAGAGGCCTCGTTGGGCCAGGTTATCGAAAGTGCGCGCCGTGGGATTGCCAAGCTGGCCTTGCCGGAGGATATCATCGTGGTGGACAATAGTTCCACCGACCGCTCCGCTCAGGTGGCCCGCGAGCACGGGGCCCGTGTCCTGGCGGAGCCGCATCGCGGTTACGGCTCCGCCCTGCGCAAGGGATTTGAAAACGCCCGCTATGATATCATCGTCATGGGCGACGCCGATTTGTCCTATGACCTCTCCTCGCTGGATACGCTGGCGGCGCCCCTCCTGAAGGGGGAGGCGGATTTCGTGATGGGCAACCGGATGAACGATATTCAGCCCGGCGCCATGCCCGGGCTCCACCGGTATGTTGGCAATCCATTGCTCTCGACCACCCTGCGGTTTCTCTTTCACAGCAATACCGTGCATGATGCGCATTGCGGTATGCGGGCCATTACCCGTACCGCCTATCGCCGTCTGCAATGCGTCACGACCGGCATGGAATTTGCCAGCGAAATGGTTGTGCGCGCCATCCGCTGCAACCTGCGGATCGTCGAGCGGGATATCACCTATCGGCCGCGGGTAGGGGAGTCCAAATTGCAGTCGTTCCGGGATGGCTGGCGCCACTTGCGTTTCATGGTTTTGCACAGCCCAACGCTCTTGCTGCTGACGCCGGGGATGGTGGGGTGGGTGATCGGTCTGGCCATCTCCCTGCCGTTGGCATTCGGCCCTTTCATCATCCATGGTCGCTTGGTGGATATTCACTGCATGTTGGTCGGCGGCGTGCTGAATATTATTAGCATCCAGGTTATCACCATCGGGCTTCTGGCCAAGGCCTATGGCCATCTCTCCGGTTTGCAGGAGGACGCGATCGTTGCCTGGTTCTATCGTTGGTTCACCTTCGAAAAGGCCTGCGTCGTGTCGGTCCTTATGATTGGCGCGGGCCTGGCGCTCACGCTCTGGATTCTGGCACAGTGGGTGGCCAGCGGATTCGGCGCGCTGAATCAACAGCGTCTGCTGTTTTTCGCCCTGATCTGCCTGGTCAACGGCGTGCAAATCGGCGCGGCCTCGTTCCTGTTCAGCATTATGGCCCTGCCGCGGCATATTGATCGGCTGCCGCCGGAATCCGAAAACACGGGCATTACGGATACATGAGGAAATGCAGAATTATGAATGCAGAATGCAGAAACAAGCGGGATAAAATCTGCCGTCGACGGGCAATTTCTTTGTTCTGCATTCTGCATTCTGCTTGCCTGGGCGAAGCGCTCCGGCGAAGCCTGGCATTCTTCATTTCTTTTCCGCCGGCGCGAGGTGGATCTTGAAAATATCGGTGGTTATCCCGGTGCTGAATGCCGCCGGCACGCTGCCCGCACTCCTGGAAGCCCTGGCGGCCCAACGTCCGGCGCCGCCGGACGAAATTATCCTGGTGGATTCGCTGTCCACCGACGACACACGCCGGATCGCACTGGCGCATGCCAATGTGCGTGTTGTGCCGCTATCCCGGTTTTCGCATGGCCGCGCCCGTAATCTCGGCGCGCGGGAGGCGGCGGGCGAGATCATCGTGCTGATGACCCAGGATGCCCTGCCGGCGGACCGCAACTGGCTGGCGGCCCTGTTGGAGCCGCTGGCCGATTCCAAGGTGGCGGCGGTGTATTCCCGCCAGGTGCCACAGCCGAACGCGCCGCCCACGGAGCGGTTTTTTCTCGCCTACCATTTTCCGCCCGGCCCGCCGGTGCGGCGCGAACGTCCCACCGGACGCGCTCTGTCCTTGGCGGACGTTTTCTTTTCAAATGTCAGCGCCGCCGTGCGCCGCGAGGTCCTTCTGCGCCACCCGTTCGACGAAACGCTCATCATGAGCGAGGACCAGCAGTTTGCCCGCGACCTGATCGCGGCCGGTTATACGATCGTTTATCAGCCGGCGTCCGTGGTCATGCACTCGCACCGCTATTCGCTCGGCACGGCATTTCGGCGTTATTTCGACAGCGTGTATTCGCTGACGCTTATTTTTCCCGCGCACGATCTCAAGGTCAGTGCTGCCATGGGCCGGCGCTATCTGCGGCAGGAAATAGGTTATATGCTGCGGCATCATCCATTATATGTTCCCTATTATTGCCTGTACACGCTGGCCAAGGCGGCGGGAGTGCTGTGCAGTCATTTTGCCGGCCGCATGCCGCTGGGTTTGGCCCGCGCCTGCAGTCTGCATCGCTACTACTGGGATGAGAAGGCCTTGGATGAGCATGTGCCGGACAAGCCATTATGAGTTAGGTTGCCCAAGGCGGCAACTGTTTCGTGTAGCCGCGGCGGTGACGCCGTGGCTGCCGGAAGAATCCACGCCCTTGCGGGCGCGGCTACAAATCTTGTGAGCAGAATTATCCATGAACTTAGCTGTTGTCATTCTGAACTGGAACCAGGCGGCGGCCACTATCCGCTGTGTCGAGGCCGTGGCCGCCTGGACGCAAGTGGCGCCCGAAATTTGGGTCGTGGACAATGCCTCGCAGAACGGCAGTCGGGACTTGATCATGAAGCATTGTCCCACGGCCTATGTCCTGGCCAGCGACATCAACCTGGGCTTCGCGGGCGGCAATAATCTGGCCCTGCGCCGGATCATGTCCTCCCGGGCCGATGTCGTGCTCCTGCTGAACAACGACGCAGTCATCGCCGAGGATCATGTTCAGCACCTGCTGGCGGAACTTGAAACGCATCCGCGCTTGGGTGTGGTGGGCCCGCTCCTGGATGAGCGGCGCGGCCAGCCTGCGCGAAGCGCTTTGGCGAAGACAGGCCAGGTCCGCATTTTTACCGCCGGCGGACGGGATATTGCGCGGCATCTCAGTACGCGTCATGAGTATCCGGCGCCAGACTTGCCCGCGCTGATCGCCGCACACCGGCTCCTGGACGTGGATTACGTGCCGGGCACCGTTACCCTCGTCCGGGCCGAAGTGTTCCGGATCGTGGGACTATTCGATGAGGACTATTTTTTTAGCGGGGAGATGGCCGATTTCTGCCGCCGCGCCGGCGCCCGGGGTTATGCCAGTGCAATCTGCACACGCGCCTGGGCAATACATGACCCCGGCGGCGGTGCGCGCGCCACACTCTATCGCTATTACACACTTCGCAACCGGTTCCTTTACATCCGTAAATTTTATCCGTCCCGACGCGCGCTGTATGCTTGCGGCTGGGGCGCCGTTGGGCTGGCGATGGCGGCGCGCTCGCTGGTGCTTGGCCGCCCGGCGGAAGCGCGTGCGGCTTGGTGCGCCCTGCGCGACGGCCTGGCCGGGCGGTTCGGGAATCGGAATGAATTGTTCGGCGCCTGAGGCGCGAAGCGTTGATGATATTCTGAAAAGAGGAATCCGAATAAGAGGCTTGCCAGCGGCAGTTGATAACATGGAAAAGCGGCTTGACGCGTATACCGCTATAGTATACATTAATGAACATGACGGACGCAACCAGTGTGCCAGAGTTCGACGGATTTGACTGGAGCGGCGGTAACGCCGAAAAGAATTGGGCAAGACATCGTGTAATGCCTTTGGAGGCCGAACAGTTGTTTTTCAACACCCCGCTCCTCTCCGGGACTGATCCGGCACACTCGCAAAGGGAGCCTCGATTTTACGCGTTGGGGCAGACGGATGAAGGACGTGAATTGTTCGTTGCGTTCACGATACGCGGCAGAAGTCTGCGCGTGGTGTCTGCCCGCGACATGAGTCGAAAGGAGCGGAGGGTTTACAGATCACGATGAAAATGAAAATTCCAACGTTTAAAAATGAAGATAAAGAGCGGGAGTTCTGGGCGACTCACGAGTCAACGGATTTTATAGACTGGTCGAAGGCTAAGCGGGCCGTTTTCCCGAATCTTAAGCCTTCAACCAAGACAATCTCCTTGCGTCTGCCGGAATCCATCATTGCGGCACTCAAACTCTTGGCAAACAAGCGTGACGTGCCGTACCAATCCTTGCTCAAAGTCTTCCTGGCCGAAAAGGTGGATGAAGAATTGCGTCACGGTCACGCAAAGACAGCATAGGCCGAACAAGATGAATGCAACCTATTGTCGCATACGCGCCAAAGTCTGATTCACGACGTTGGGAGCAAACAAAAGAACATGAGTTGGGACAACCTTTTAGCAGATGGACTCTGGTCACGCTGGGTCGATCGTCCTCCCCTGCAGATCACGCTCGACTGGATTGAATCTCTGGCAAAATCAAAGGCCAAGCGTGTTTACGACATGGGGTGTGGTGTCGGCCGGCACACCCTTCTGCTGGCCCAGCGTGGTTTTGAAGTCGCGGCCTCGGACAATTCGGCTCAGGCTCTGCTCGCCACAAAGCAAAAACTCCAGCACGCGGGGCTTGTTGCTCAAATCGTGGATGCAGACATGACCCTGATTCCATTTCCAAGTGAGCATTTCGATGCTGTGTTGGCAATCAGCGTCTTGGAGCACAACGTACGCTCAGGAGTTGAAAAGGCCATCGCCGAAATCTTCCGGACATTACGTCCAGAAGGAAAAATCCTTGCGGCCTTTTGTCCTCGGGATCGATGGATTTCGAAGGATGATCCCAAAGTCGAAATGATCGAAGACAACACACTTAAGTCGTATGGACCCGAAGAAATACTGCACCATTTGGTTGATGAAAAGGAATTGAGGGAACTCTTTGCACAGTTCATAATTCTGTCAATTGACCCTCAAAGGGAAGAGTGGGATGGAGGAAGTTCAGCGGAGCTGTTCATCTCGGCACAGAAACCATGACCAGCTCCCAAAGCCTTGCACGGTACGGCGCTGCCGCGCCACCCCGTGAAGACAATCGTTTGCACATCAAAGATGATGCCTTGACATCACGCAGAAGATGCTATGATTCAAGCATGCGAACAACACTGACAATCGAAGATGATGTGTTCGGTAGAGCGAAATCTGTCGCCGCAAGACTACAAACGTCTTTCCGTCAAGTCGTCAATGAAGCCCTCCGTGCCGGCCTGGGAACTGTGGAGGCGCCCGCAAAAAGGCGGCCCTATCATACCAGGCCCCACAAAATGGGCTTGAGGACCGGAAGAAATCTGGACAATATCCAGAAATTATTTGCGCAGGTCGAGGGGGAAGATTTCCGGTGATATCCTCGTAGATGTCAATCTTCTCTTATATGCCAAAGACCAATTCAACTCCCAAAGTAACTATCGTCATTCCGGTCTGGAATGGGGCCGCCTGGCTGGCGGCGTGCCTTGACTCCCTGACGGCGCAGTCGTTCCGCGATTTCGCCGTGATCGTGGTGGACAATGGCTCGACCGATAACAGCCGCGCGCTGGTGGCGCGGCATGCGCCCCAGGCGTCTTTGATTGCCTGGGAGCGCAACCGCGGGTTTGCCGTCGCCGTAAATGTCGGGATCCGCGCCAGCCGTTCCGAGTATGTGGCGCTCCTGAACGTGGATACGCGTCCGCGTGCAGACTGGCTTCTGAACCTGGTGCAGGCGATGGACAGGAGCGCCCCGGATGTTGGCGGCCTGGCGTCCAAAATGCTCTCAATGGTTGACCCCGCCGTGGTTGATGATTGCGGCGATATTCTCTCGTGGCAGGGCGCCGCCTTCAAGCGGGGCCACGGCCGGAGCGCGGCGGACTTTGCGAGGAGCGAAGAAATATTTTCACCCTGCGCCGGCGCCGTGCTGTACCGGAAATCATTTCTGGATAAGGTGGGCGGATTTGACGAACGCTTTTCTCCAATCTATCTCGAAGATGTGGACCTGGGTCTGCGCGGGCGATTGTGCGGCTACCGCTATTTCTTTGTCCCGACGGCGGAAATCCTCCATCAAAGCCATGGGAGCGGTCTACCCCAGGCCCGCTATGTGCGCCTCATGACACGCAACCGGATTCTTTTGCTTCTGAAAAACATGCCGGCGCGCCTGTTGTGGCGGCATGCGGTGTCCCTGCTTTACGGCCAGCTCTATTTCTTTATTGCCTACCGGCGTCCACTGGCCGCGCTGGCCGGATATTTCTCGGTCCTGCCGGTCCTGCCGCATATTGTGCGGGAGCGGCGGGCGATTCAAAAGAACCTGAAACTCACGCTGGAGCAGGTGGAGCAATTGCTGACGCCGACGATGGCTGAGCCTACCCTGAGGGATGCTTTCCGGATCTGGTGGCGGAAGAAATGCAGAATGAAGAAATGCAGAATGAAGAATGCAGAATGAAGAATGCAAAATGAAGAAGATGAAAGGCAAAAGGCAAAAGGCAGAATGAAGAAACAAAGTCTTATCAAATTCTGCATTCTGCATTCTTAATTCTACATTTAATATGAATATCCTTTATCATCTTACCTCGCCTTCCCCGCCCATCCCGGGCACGGATGCCGTGTTCCAGGAAATCGAGGCCTTGCGTCGGCGGTTTGGCGGCGAATGTCTCCAACTTTATCCGCTCCGCCGGCCCAGCCGGATATTTCCAAAAAAACTTTATGGCCTTCATCAGCGCCGCGCCCTGCGACGGCGGGAGCCATCCATAGACCTGCATCATCTGTATTACGCCACGCTCTATCCGTTCCCATGGTTGCGCGCTCTTCGTAAGCCGCTGATTTATTCGGTCGTGGCAGGGGTAGGGCCGCACTTGGAACACAGGCATGTCGATTGGCTGAAAGGCGTCCACACGGTCGTTTCGTGCAATCCGCGGGATGAAGCCGCGCTCCGGGCGTTGCATGCGGCGCGCTACCGGATCATCCGGCCGGGTATTGCCGTGGAGCGGTTCAGTCCGGCGCCACTTCCGCTTCGGGACGAGCTGATCCTGCTGGTGGGTTCCGCGCCCTGGATCCGCCGGCAGTTCCAGACAAAAGGCATAGACCTGCTTCTGGATGCCGCCGGGTCCTTGCCGCTGCGCCTGGTGTTCCTGTGGCGCGGGCTCCTGCTCGACGAGCTTCAGCGCCATATTGCACGGCGTGGAATGAACCGTCGCGTGGAAATCATCAACGAAGCAACTGACGTCAACAAGGTGTTGGCGCGTGTGCATGCCACGGTGGTCCTGGCGGAAACAGAAAAGCTGGTCAAGGCGTATCCCCATTCCCTGATGGAATCGCTGGCGGCCGGGAAGCCGGCGCTGGTCAGCGGGTGCATTCCGATGGCCGATTATGTGGCGGAGACGCAATGCGGCGAGGTTGTGCCCAAGCTGGGGCCGGATGATTTGCGCGCGGCGATTCAAAGGCTCATGGATAATTATGCCGGGCGCCAGACACAAGCCCTGGCGCGGGGCCGCGCCGATTTTGCGCTCGCACCCATGCTGGAGGCCTATGGCGAGGTATATGCAGAAGCTTTCGCTTAATATTTACCACGGTTTGGGCGAATAGCGGGCCAGCTTGTAAATGGTGGAATAGAGATTGGCGGGGATCGCACCCGCACCGCCAAAGGAACCACTGACCTGTTCCCGGTCATCCACATCGACGCTGCCGGTATTAAAGATAATCGTCCACTGGCCGGTGACGTAGTTATACAGAGCGTTGTCGTCGTATCCGTTTCCGTCATAATCGCCCGCGCCCACCGGCAATGTCTGGCCATACACGCCCGCATAAAACGCGGAGCGATAGGGCATTGCCCATTCCGCTGTCGAGATTTTATATGCGCACAGGCCATGAGGATAAGACGAGCCGGCCGGTAACAACGAGTAATTACCTGGCGCGGGCAAGGAACCCGAGGAACCCCAAGTGTAATCTTCCGACCTTCCGCTGCCGATATATAGGATAGACCCGCCCGAAGTCGGCATACTCGTTCCCCGATAATAATACCCCAGGTCGTCCACGCCGTCCTGGTTATAATCGAACGGCATCGGCAAGACCGTGTAGGTTTGCGGGTTTTCCCACGGCCGGAAATCTCCCAGATAACCCCACTTGACCGAGCCTGTCCAGCCCTTGCTTATAGAGGAAACATACCATATGCCGGTCAAGGGGGCATACACGCCCAGGTCGGTGATGCGGTCTCCGTCGTAATCGGCCGGCACCGGCCACGTGCCTGGTTGTCCAAAGCCGCCCATACCTTCCCCGCCGGTGCTGAACTTGCCCCACCAAGTAGCCGTGGTGGAATCGAAGACGACATAGTCGGCTTTGCCGTCACCATCGTAATCGCCGGGCGCGGGCAGGTAGTTTCCGCCGCCTACTGTGACACTCGTGACCGTTGCACTGCCGCTTAGCCGGACTTGCCACAATCCTGAGGACAGGTAATAGATCGCTATGTCGGTCTTGCCGTCGCCATCGAAATCGTTGGAAACCTTTAGATTCTCGTCTGCGGGCGACTGTGCGCCCCACAGGCCGATGGCCAGCATGCATATAATCGTTAAATATAGGTTCATAATAATTTTCCCTTCTACTATAGTATACTCTGCATGTATTTCATTTTGCAATGATATAAATAAGCAATAACTATACCAAGATACAAGAAAAACGCGATGATCATCACATCATGTTTGTTCGCAAAAACCCGGCCAGGGCCTCCTGCCAGGAGCGGATGGGAGCATCCAGGATGGCCTGGATTTTGGCTGTGTCGAAACGTGAATTTTTCGGCCGGATGGCGGGGGTTGGAAACGCCTCGCTGGCGCAAGGTGTGATTTTGGTTGGTAGGTTTAACTGTGCGGCAATAAACCGGGCCACCTCGAAACGCGAGACATAGCCGGCGTTGGCAAAATGATAAAGCCCGGTACGCCGGTCGCGGATCAGGACGGCAATGGCCCGGGCCATGTCCGCCGTCCAGGTCGGTGCGCCGACCTGGTCCGCGACGACCTTCAATTCCGTGCCGGTCCGGGCGCGTTCCCGGATCTTGCCGATAAAGTTGGCGCCGTGGCTTCCATAACTCCATTGCACGCGCAAAATGACATGCGCGCCGGCGGAGTGCTGGAGCGCCCGTTCGCCTTCCAGCTTGGAACGGCCATAGGCATTAATCGGGTTGGGAGGATCGGTCTCGACGTAAGGCCGCGTTTGCCGGCCGTCGAAAACAAAATCGGTGGAAATGTGAACGACGAACACGCCGCGCTCTTTGGCCGCCGCGCCTAATGCGCCCACCGCCCGGCCGTTCACCGCCAGGGCGGTGTCGAACCGCTGCTCGGCCTGGTCCACGTTTGTGAATGCCGCGCAGTTGACAACAACCTGCGCGCCATCAAGGGCATGCGCAATGTGGTCGGCGCACGTGAGGTCGAACTCCGGCAAGTCCAGGATGCGAACGCAATATCCGGCCTGGACCAACACCGGTGCCAGGTCCAAGCCCAGCATGCCGCGACCGCCCAGGATGGTGATGCAGTCGGCCATAATTTATTCCGGGTAGCCGCGCCCGTGAGGGCGTGGATTCTTTCAGCGTCCGCGGCGTCACCACCGCGGCTACATTTAACATCAAACCTTTGGCGGGTGCTGGGCGATCAGGCTGTTGACGTGTGCAAGCGACTGGAATGTGCCGGCGTCGCTCCACCAGCCGGTCATGCGGTCGAATCGCAATTCGCCGCGCCGGATATAGGCGTTGTTCACGTCCGTGATTTCCAGCTCGCCGCGGGCGCTTGGCTGACAGGCGCGGATGATGTCGAAAACCTGGGCATCGTAAAAATAAATCCCCGTTACGGCAATGTGGGATTTCGGTTTTTTGGGTTTTTCCTCAATGGACAGGACGCGGTCGCCGGTGACTTCCGCCACGCCAAAACGCTCCGGATCGCTGACTTCCTTGCCGATGATCCGGGCGCCTTTCCGCTGGGCGCGGAAGGCGTCGGCATACGGGCGCAGGGCGTCCTCAAAAATGTTGTCGCCCAGAATGACCGCCATGGGGTCGCCATGCGCGAAATTTTCAGCGAGGCTCAAGGCCTGGGCAATGCCGCCAGCCTCGTCCTGAACTTTATACGTAAACCGGCAGTGGAAATCGTGGCCGGAGCCGAGTAACGTGACCATGTCGCCCATGTGTTCGGTGCCGGTCACAATCAAAATCTCGTCAATGCCGGCGCCAATCAACTTTTCGATAGGGCAATAAATCATGGGCTTATGCCCGACCGGCAGGAGATGCTTGTTGGTGACCTTGGTCAGCGGCATCAACCGCGATCCTGTGCCACCCGCGAGGACAATGCCTTTTAAGTTCATGCCGCACCCCGTTTTTAAGAAGGGATCAGTGATTAGTAATCGGTTCTTTGTTCCTGGTTCTTCGTTCGGTCCGTCTTCCGTGGTCTGTCGTCAGGCCTACAGCCCACAGTCTACGGCCTATGGTCCATATGTAAAGTCCCGGGCGATGTCGCGGAAACGCGGATTGCGGCGGTCCTTTGCCGACAACAGCGGTTCCGACGCCGGCCAGGTAATGGCCAGGTCCGGGTCATTCCAAATGATTCCTCTTTCGCCCTGCGGATGGTAATAGTCCGTGCAATAATAAAGAAACTCGGCTTCGTCGCTGAGCACGCAAAACCCGTGGGCGAACCCGACCGGAACATAGAGCTGTTTGCGGTTGGCGGCGGAAAGGGTTTCGGCGATCCAGCGGCCGAAGGTTGGCGACCCGAACCGGATATCCACCACCACATCGAAGACTTCGCCCCGCAGGACCCGCACGAGTTTGCCTTGGGGGTGGCCGACCTGGTAATGCAGGCCGCGCAGGGCGTGCCGGACGGATTGGGAATGGTTAATCTGGACAAAATCCACGTTAATGCCTTGCGCCGCGAAAACGTCCCGCCGATAAGTCTCCATAAAAAAACCACGCGGGTCTTCGAACGCCTTGGGTTCGATGAGCAGTACGTCCCGAATGGCGGTCGGTGTAAATTTCATGCCGTCTTGCATCTTCAACCTTTCTTCGGCAAATTAATATCAGAGCGGCCGGTGGCCGCGGAACGCCGCATCGATAAAATTGGTCAGGCGCCCGAGCAGGGGAATTTGGCGGCTGCATTTCGAAAATAACGTTTTCAAGGGGCTCTCGTAACCCGGCTGAACGAACCGCTCCATGGCGTGCTGCCAAAGATCGTCCAGCGCAATCCAGACGCCCAGCAGGGCGATCACAATGCCTGCAACAGCCACCCAGGGTTTGGGCGCCCAAAGCATCAAAAACCCGATGAGCGCCAGGAGCAGGCCGAGATAAAAATGATGCACACCCTGCAGAGATTCCATCGTTACACGGCGGTTTGGGGTTTGAATTTCCGAATTATTATCCAAAGCGCAAAAGCGGCCACAGCCCCGGCAATACCCATGGCGATAACAATTGGATGCATGGTGAACGGATTAAAGGTCAACATGGGGCTGGCCATACCCTGTTGAAATTGTTCCACGCTGCCAATACGAATAATCCGATTAAAAAACACAATGCAAATCAACGTGGCCCCGGCTAAAGACACGCCCAGCGCCGTGAACAGCCCGGAACGATATGGCAGCAACTCGCGCGCAGCCATGATGCCGGCAAACAAGGACAAATGGTAGGCCGCCGAAAGATAAAGCAAAACCGGCGTTGTCACCAGACGCGCATCCATCCAATACATCCACATCCAATCCGGCGCCATCCGGTAACAAACCACACCGGTGCCATATCCAAAAAGCGACCCGAATAAAAGGCCGACATAAAACAGTTCATCCTTGAACAAATGGCCTCGTCTTGGATGGCGGAAACGGTCCGCGAAAATCATGGGAAAAAGCATCCCCAGCGCGAACATCAGAAATAGATCGAGAAAGATTGTTAGACTCACCCCCCTTCGGGATGCAAAGATCCGGCTCTGGCCGTACGTCTTGCGGTCTATGCCTTGCCGTAATCCGGAATCCAATTTTGTTCGCGATACCAGGCCAGCATGGCGTTAAAGGCCTTGATAAACGACTGATTTTGAAACTTAAAGCCCGTGGCCAGCACGCGTTGATTATCGAACCAAAAATGCTTGTCAACCCGCAGGAAATGCATCATGCATCCATCCAGCTTCGGGAAACGCAGCGCCTGTTTTAGTTGATATTGACGGCAGATCCGGCCCCAATACCAGTTCAGGAACAAAACCCAAGGCTGGAATACGCCCAGGGCTATCAGGCCCGGGGCCACATGCCCCAGGTAACGCAACCCGCGTTTTGGGTATGGCAGGCGAAATCCGGGCTTGAAGCCGAAGATTTGATAAAACCCCCTTACAGCCGGTTCAAGGGTGACAATATCGCTATCGGCCAGATTATAAATCGAGTTCCAACCCTTGCCGGATTTGATTGCATAAGCGACAAAGAGGGCGATATCGTCAACGTGCACGCAGTTGAATTTCAGATCGCCGTAAAGCACGGGCAGTTTTTTTATGCCCATCTCTTTCAATACCAGCAAGGGCACAAACATTCCGGCGGCATATACACAACGCGGACCATAAATGAATGAAGGCCGGATGATGATGGTGTCCATCCGCCCGCCGGCCGATTCTGCTTGAACCAGGCGCTCGCTTTCCAACTTGCTTTGTCCATAAGGAGTGCCGGGATGCAGGGGATGATCCTCCGTTAAAGGCGTGAATTCAGGGGTGCCATACACCTCCGCCGTGGAGAAATGGATGAATTGGCGGACCCCCGCCGCCTGGGCGGCCTGGAGAAGATTGGCGGTACCCTGCACATTGACGGCATGCAGTTGTTCGACCGTTGCCGCCAGATCGAAAATTGCGGCGCAATGCACGATGCATTTCACCCCTTCCAAACAGGGCTGGATGGTTTCCGGCCGGCACAAATTGAACCGTCGAATGGACGTCTGTTTCCGTTCGGAGATAAAGAGCGGCGCCGCATAACAGCCGGCAACGACCTCGTGGCCTTCGTTAGCCAGCAGCTCGGCAATGTGCGACCCTACAAAACCATCACAGCCTGTGACAAAGACCTTCATGTCGCATCCTTTCCATGCACCACGCTGAATGAGGTCAATATATCAGTCGCTTACAGATGCCGCAATACATTAAAAACAGAAGCGATAATTGGGGTTTGGAAACGAATCTATTTCTCGGTCATGACCCAGACACCGTTCCATGCCGTGGGCGGGTCAGATCGCAAGGCCTGGCATTTCCGCCAGTAGGCGTCGGCGGGCGGGTCCTTTTCACGCAGCGGCTCAAAGCTTGCGATGGCCTCGGCGAAGGAGCCTTCGTAAAACGCGCTCAGTCCTTTTGCAAACTGGGCGAAATCGCCGGCGCGTGCCGCCCAGGTTTCCGGGTGCATGGGCTCGAACACCCGCACGGGTGTTTTGCGCCCAACCACGGCCACGCGCGATATCTCGCGCGCGGCAAAGGCCTGGCCCATGGCGGCGCGGGTGGTTTCCGAGATCATGGTATAAGTGCCGAATTGCTTGTTAATCCCCTCCAGCCGCGAGGCCAGGTTGGCGGCATCGCCCAGGATGGTATAATTGAAACGGTTGCGCGAACCCATATTGCCCACCACCACCGGTCCCGTGTTAAGCCCGATGCGCATGGACAAATCTTTGCCAATGCGCGCCTGCACGGCGGGGCGCATTTCAGCAAGCGCCGTTTGACAGCGCAAGGCCGCGCGCACGGCGCGTTCGGCGTGGTCGTCCTGCGCCAAGGGCGCATTCCAGAAGGCGATGATGGCGTCACCTTCATACTTGTCCACCGTGCCGCCTTCGTCCTGGATGATGTCCGTCATCGCGGTCAGATACTCGTTGAGCAAAGCGGTCAACTCCTGGGGATTGAGGCCTTCGGAAATCGTGGTGAAGCCCTGCAAGTCGGAGAAAAAAATCGAAAGCGTGCGCTGTTCACCGCCCAGTTGCAGACGTTCCGGATGCTGGACAATCTGTTCGATCACATCCTCGCTCAGGTACTGCTTGAAGGCGCCGCGGATAAACCGCTTCTGCCGGCCTTCAGTGGCATAGTTCACCAGCACGGCGCCCATGATGGCCAAAGCCGTCGCCGCTTCCTGGACCAGAAAGGGCAGCCAGAAGCCTTGGATGTAAGCGACCACGCTCAGGATTGCCGGAATGGGCAGGGCGACCACAAAAGCTATGACTGTGTCGCGGGTGTTGCGGCAGTACAATGTTCCCGTGCCCCAAAGCACACCCAACAGAAGCGTCAGGGCGGCCGTCACCGGCCAGGGCATATCCCTGAGTGGATCGATGGCCAGCAGGTTGTCAAGCAGGGTGGCATGCAGTTCCACGCCGGTATAAATGCGGCCAACGGGCGCCGGCCGCAGATCGAGGAGCCCCGGTGCGTTGCATCCCACAAACACGTAACAATCCTTGAAGGCTTTTGGGTCCGTGATGGTCGGCGCTTCACCCGCCTGAAGTTTCAATTCGGATTGAATTACCGCCGCCGCGCTGAAGCGCGCGTGGGTCGCGGACGGCCCGCGGAAGCGCAGGATCGTTGCGCCGTGACGGTCAAGAGGAATATATCGCGAGCCGAGGCGTAACCAGTAAGGCTCAACCGACGGTGTTTCATTGGTGGCCGCGGCCAGGTAGGCGGCCAGGCCGAGCGTCGGCACGACCTGGCGATCGAATACTGCAAAAAGAGGCAGGCGCCGGAAAATGGCGTCCGGATCGGGCCGGGCTTCGACATTGCCCAGCAGGGTGGCGTTGGTGGCGACCTCTGGAATCGGGAAAGTCGCCTGTGGCATGACAAGGCCGGCATGGTCGGTCGTGGCCAGCCAATCCTGCAGGTTTTGAATTTTAACGGGAGAGGCTGGTATGTTTGTCGGCCAGGTTGTGGTCTGGCCGGTTTCACGACCGAGGAAAATGGTATTGACGAACCCGGTGGTCTGGGCGATCGCCGCGCCGAACGAACGGTCATCGTCCATGCCATAGGCAGATGGCTCGGTATAGAGCATGTCGAAGACGACGGCCTTGGCGCCTTGGCGCCGGCAGAATTCGAGAATGGGACGGTAGACTTCGCGCGGCCAGGGCCAGCGCAGAGCCATCTCCTTGTTGACCCAGTCGAGGCTTTGCTGGTCAATGAAAATCAGGCGGATTTTGTCAGTGAAGGCGCTGGGCTTCGCCAGGCTGGTTACACGCCAGTCCCAGGTTTTGGCTTCGAACCGGTCCAGCGCGCCAAAGGCCCACAAACCCAAGGCCAATACCGCGGCAGCGATGCCAAGCCCAAATCCATGGAATACTTTATTCGGCATTAGTAGCTGAAATCGATTTCCGGGGAATAATCCAAGCCTGAGAGCCAGGCGCTCCACGTGCTGGCTGCTTCACGTCTGATGACAAGATCGGTTTTGCCGTCAGCATCATAATCCGCTTGTGCCGGCACAAACCCGGCACTGCCCAAGCCGGAGACAGAGGCGCGAAAATAATCGGCGTTGGAGAGCCAGACGCGCCAGGTGCCCGTGGCCTGCTCATAGACGGCGGGATCGGCCTTGGCGTCGCCGTCATAATCGGCCGATATCGGCATGAAACCCGGGCTACCCCAGCCGGCGACAGAGACTTGGAAATAATCGGAGCCTGAGAGCCAGATGCGCCAGGTGCCCGTGGCCTGATCGTAGACGGTGGGATCGGCCTTGGTATCGCCGTCATAATCGGCCGGCATCGGCATGAAGCCCGGGCCACCCCAGCCGGCGACAGAGACTTGGAAATAATCGGAGCCTGAGAGCCAGATGCGCCAGGTGCCCGTGGCCCGCTCATAGACGGCGGGATCGGCCTTGGCATCGCCGTCATAATCGGCCGGCACCGGCAGGAAGCCCGGGCCACCCCAACCAAAAACGGCGGCAGTAAAGTAATCGAAACGGGAAAGGCTAACACACCAGATGCCATTGGCCTGTTCATAGACAGCGGGATCGGCCTTGGCATCGCCATCATAATCCATGGCCACGGCTTCCCAGCCCAGTTCGCCCAAGTAACCCTGGATAACCGGTGTATAATCGCTTCCCGAGAGAATGATACGCCAGGCGCCGGTGGATACATCATAAGTGGCCGGATCGGCTTTGCCGTCACGGTCATAATCGGCGGCGACATTGGGCGCAATCCTTCGCCAGCCGGGAGCCCCGCCGCCGAGGCCCGAATTTCCCGAGGCGTATTTAGCTTTGGCCCAGTAATAATAAGTGATCCAGGGAGATGCGGTCGTGTCGTATAAATTCGTGGTGGTGGTTTGTGCAACGAATGCGGCCTGAGCCAGGTTGGAGGATGTACTGCGCCAGACTTCGTAACCACTGGCGTTGGTCAGGCTCGACCAGCTTACCTTGACGTAGCCGGCGTAAAGACCATCGCTGGCGGTTATATTCGGCGGAACAAGGAGCGTGGAGCGACCCGTGTTGCGCGCATTGCCGTGAAATTTTGGCCAGGGACTATCTGCCAATCCGCCGCCCGTGCCGGCAAATGCATAAACGTTGCTGTCGCGGCAACCCACGTAGATCGTGCCGTCGGAATCGAGCGCCGAGCCGGCATAGATGGAGGCACCCACGTTAAAGACGAGGGCCGTGGTGCCATTGGGATTGAAGGCGTAAAAACCACTACCGCTGGATCCAATGTAAATGGTGCCATCCGAGCCAATTGTGGGCGATGCCAGCAAGAAAAAAGATGGGCTGGGGGCTGACCAGACGTGTTGGGTCGTGCCGTCCGGGTTAAAACCATAGATCGTGCCGTCGACTGCGCCGGCATAGATCGTACCGTTCGTCCCGATAGCAGGCGATGATACGAATCCCATGCCAGTATTCCAGACATGTCCCGTTGTGCCATCCTGGTTAAAGGCATAAAATGTTCCGGCGCCGGACCAATCCACGCAACCGATATAAATAACGCCATCCGAGCCGATCGCCGGCGAGGAATAAAAGATATTGTTACTGCCCGTCTGCCACATATGTTGAGTGGTGCCGTTGGGATTGAAGGCGTAAAGATAATTCATGTTCGTGGCGCCGAATGATACTGTGAAAGCGCCGACATAGATCGTGCCGTCGCCGCCGATGGCCGGTGAGGAATCGATTCCACCCGTGGTTGTCCAGACATGCTGGGTGGTGCCATCCGGATTAAAGGCATAGAAATTACCGTCATAGGAACCGACATAAATCGTGCCATCCGAGCCGATGGCGGGCGTGGAAAAAACTTGACCTAATGTTTGCCAGGTATGCTGGGTGGTGCCGTTGGGATTGCAGGCGTATAACTTGCCGTCGCCGGATCCAACATAAATCGTGCCGTCGGCGCCGATGGCGGGCGAGCCTTGGACGATCCATCCTGTGGACCAGGTTCGGTTGGTGATGCCATTGGTATTGAACGACCAAAGCAGATTATCCTTGGAGCCAATATAAAAATCGCCATTGGTGCCCAGCGCGGCGGTGGAATAATCAATCATGTTGCCGGTGTGCCAGATATGATTGGTTGTTCCCGGGGTGGCGCCATATCCGGTGTTGATTGCCATTCCGCCGGCCGCCAGAACGGTTAATATCAGGCCCAACCACTGCCCTTGCCGCTGCATGATGTGATCCATGACCGTCTCCTTCTATAGTTTCAACCATCAGAAACCGCTAAGAAAAACAAGAATATTTTACCGCGAATGAACGCGAATACCGGTAAGGGAGGTGAAATTTGCCATTAGAAAAATCATTTTTCTGCTTCATTAGCGTTTATTAGTGTCAATTAGCGGTTGATTTCTTTGGGTTGCGGGCATAGCCCGCGTTAGTAGGAATTTTAAAAGTCTTTTACACTGTAAGACAGATTGCCGCAAACGAAAATTAAGACGGAAAAATTCTATACGATAAGGCGCACAATGCAAGAAAAAATCCGCGCTTCGAGCTTTGTGAAATGACCGATTGCTGGTATAGTGCGCCGCGTGCATGAATTCTCGATAGCCCAAACGATCGTCCGGGCCGTGCTGGCGGAATTGAAAAAAGTCCGGCCCTCTCGCCTGGTCCGCGCGCGGATTGTGGCCGGAAGCCTGCATCAACTCGTGCCCGACAATCTGACCTTTGCCTATGAGGTGCTGACGAAAGACACGCCGGCGGCGGGATCGGTCTTGAATATCCGCAATGTGCCGATTACGGCCGAATGCCGCCTGTGTCATTGGCGCGGTGAAATCCAGGGCGCTTTGTTTGTCTGCGGCCGATGCCAGGCCGGTGATATCGAAATTACGGGGGGTAGGGAACTGTATCTGGACAGTATTGAGGTGGAAAGATGACCACGAATGAACACGGATATAGACAGAGGATAAACGCCGGATGCGGGAAATCCGCACGTCCGGTTTGACGAGGGAGAGGGAGGCCACTGGTCCCTTCTCTACTCTATTGTAATCCGCGGTTAATTTTCTTTGGGTATGGATCAGTCTGTGTCCATAATGGTCGAATGCGCGTCCTGGGGCTGTTTTACGGCTGGTATTGCCGATTATTTCCGAAAGGCTGTATGATTTGACGCATATTTCGCCACTACATAAATAAAGCAATAAAAGACTTATGATCAACGAGATTAATTCGCCGCAGGAAACATTCGTCTTAAAACTGCTTGAAAACCGGGATGCGCTCTGTGCTTTCCTGTACATGCATTTGCGGAACTGGCATGACACCGAAGACCTGTTTCAGGAGGTTTCGCTGGTCATCATGCGCAAGGCAAACGAGAAATTGGAAATAAGGAATTTCAAGGCCTGGAGCCGTGAAATAGCGCGGCGCACTCTTTTGGACTACTGGAAAAAGAAGAAAAAAATACCGGTACCGCTCTCGGAAACCGACCTGCAGGCGTGTGAAGACGCCTGGCAGCGCCGGGATGCAGGCCCGCAATCGGCGCCGGAACGCATGGAACACCTGAAGATATGCCTGGAAAGATTATCCGCTGACCTGCGGCGCATGCTGGGCTTGCGTTATGAGGAAGATTTTTCCCTGCGGCGGATCGCCGAAGAACTCGGTAAAACCGAAGATGCGGTGCAGGTGGCGCTTTCGCGCGCGCGCGCCGCGCTTTTGCGCTGCATGCAAACGGTGAAAATATCATGAAAATGGAAGAACAGGATTTAATCGCGCTTATCTCGGGTTACCTGGATAACGCCCTCTCGCCGGAGGATACCGGCCGCCTGCTGGAGATAATCAGGCAGGACCCGGCCGCGGCGGATTTAATGTGCGCACTCTCAATCCAGCATGTTCAATTGCGCCGGATCTTTAAAAAGGACGCGGCGGCCGTAACGCGGCGCGATTTTGCCGCCGCTTCCCTTTCCGGCGGGTTCCGGTCGGTGCTCCGTCCGCTTGCGCTCGCGGCCAGCCTGGCCGTGATTGTCGCGGCGGGATTCTGGCTGGCAGGATTTTTACGGGAGCGTTACACCGCGCCCGATGCTTCCATCGCATTGCTCAAAGCGGGCGAAGACAGAAAAGCGGCGGCGGACGCCAAAACAGCATCGGCCGGCACGATGCTGGTTGTCCTGCCCGGAACTACTCAATTATTGCGTTTTAAGGATGGAACGATTTTGGAATTGGAAGCCGGATCGAAAGCGCAACTTGTTGATGCCGGCTCGGCAACCTCGGGGAAAAGCATAAAACTGATGGCCGGCATGGCAATGGCCGATGTAACCAGGCAGCCAGATGATTTTCCATTGAAGGTTACCACGCCGCACCTGGAAGTTATTGTCGGCGGCACTCGTTTCAGTTGCAAAGTGGAAGAGGACCATACGCACGTCCGCATGCACCAGGGCTGGGCGCACGTGGTCAACGCGATTGACGGCATTAAGGTAAAACTCGAGTCCGGCCATCATGTCACGGCGGGGAAGGTGTTCGATTTCAGGGTCCGCTCCATTGATGAAGACGGACATTAAAGAATTGCCGTATGGTTTAACGCTATTTCGCCACTACATAATTAAGGGACAAGATTTTCCAAATCAGATGTTGACAATTACCCTGGCAAAGATAAAATAATTTTGCTGGCCGGGTTTATTCAATCGTTGGCTGACGGTATTAAACAATGGAGGATCAGATGAAAAAAGCTGTGTTTATTTCGTTGGTGGCCGTCGCCGTACTGGGTTTGATGAGCGAAAATGCCAAAGGAGATTGGGGTTGGATTGATGTCAGTATTGTCAACGCTACGGAAGGTCCCGTAGATATTACGCTGGACCCGGGGAATTGCGGAGCACAATTCTCCCAAGGCGGCTACACATGCACTTTACAGCCCAGCCAAAGTATTACAGCATCCGGAATTGCAAACCAAGCCATCCAGCAGCCGTGGTTTGGTATTAATTATTATTTTTCGTCAAGTGAGGATCCAATTAACTGGATACCCGCATCTATATATCAAAGAGTAAGCATCGACATTAATACAGCAATTCAAACTAAATATGACTGTGCCGATGCCTGCGACGGGACGGGCAATTATTCCGTATCGGCCGGGATTTTTGTTGACGCAACATTTCTCAACGTGAGCGTTGGCGATGAACTGGCCCAATTTATGGGGTTGCATGGCACGGCAGAGAAAATCGTCGGGGGACTGATTAATTATTTTATGGAAAAGGAGGATTATGACCCGGGAATTAACAAAGAGGAGCAATATCAATATTCCGTAACCATTGGGCAACAAAACTATAACCTTGAAAATTTAATGAGCGTAAACTGGGGTTACCAGGAGGGCTCTCATCCTCCCCCCATAGCATTCGTAACGGGACAGCAAGTCTGTTATTTTACGGATAGCAGCTGGAGCGTTTCCGAAAATATGAGCAACAAGGCGACCGTGGCGTCATTTGATATCATGGGAAATGCCTGTGTGGGCATGAATTCGGGACCGGTTGTGGATTATCAAAATAGCGGTTGCCTGATAAGCTACTTGCCCTTCAACAGCACCAAATCGGTCAGCCAGATATCCCGCGCTCCCGGGGCGTCTGCCCCGACGCGATATGTAGCCGCGTATAACGATTCTTCCGTCATATATTTCGACGGCACGACCGGGCACACCTTGCAGGGAACGGGTTGGGACAGCGCCATTATGCAAATGTGTGTAAACTGGACAAATAGAACGCCGCCCTTGTTTCCGCAAGTGGTTGTTGGCCTGGTCGACGGCGCGGTGATCTATTACAATGGAACATCGTGGGCGAATCTCCAAACCGCTAACCACTGGGGCACTTCTGTCATGCAACTTCTCGCCAATTGGAACGTTACCAATGCTCTTCAAGTCGTGGTGGGGCTTGGTAATGGCACGGTCGAGTGGTACTCTTCTTATTCTCAAGACTGGGATGACCTGTATGAACCCGGATATGCTTTTACTAATCCTGTTTACCAACTCAGCGCCAGTTTTAATGAGCCATATTTCTCTCCCTCTTTGGTTGCATCCTTATTTGACGGAAGTATTTATTACCAAAATTGGAATCAGAGTGGTCATTATTGGGAACTTTTAGCACCGCAGGGGGCACCCCATGTGATGGATGTGCACTGGGTGGTAACTAATGAGATAACAAATGCAAAATATGTCGTGCCGGTCATCATGGCGGGTTCTTTCGGAAACAACGGCTATATAGCCCAATATCAAAATGGAACATGGCATGTCGCGGCGTCAAACGTTGGTACTGGGGTTTCATTCATTTCGGCCGACTGGTCGCAGTTTGACGACACGCGTTACGACACCTACCAGCGGATACCCTATGTGTATTATGTAGACTCTTCATGCTATTATGCCAATGGACCTAGGATTGTTTACGATTACCCGGCCATTCCCAGCACCACCAGCCTGTGCGGGGATCTTGACGGGGATGGAAAGGACGACCTCATCAGCGTTGAGGGATCGCAATGGTATATCTGGTATTCCGAAGGGGAACACTCGGAGCGCAGCGGGCCGTATGATCTGGGCATTCAGGGCACACCCCTGGTCGGCGATGTTGACGGGGACGGCCAGGACGATTTCATCATGGTTGACGGGGCGAGCTGGCATGCCTGGCTTTCATCCATGCGTCACAACTGGCATTCCCAGCGCATCGGTCCCTCCGATCTTGGGATTTACGGCACCCCATTGCTCGGCGATATTGACGGGGACGGACAAAAAGATCTCATCATGGTCATGGGTTCGCTCTGGTATATCTGGCCTTCATCCTTGGGTTATACCCAGCGTTGTGGCCCCTACGATACCGGTATTCGCGGCCTGCCCGCCACCGGCGATCTCAATGGCGATGGGCTGGCTGATATGATCACCGTCAAGGGGTCGGATTGGTATATCTGCTATTCCATTGTCCCCGGGCAATATGGTCCGTGGTGCGGTCCGTATGATGTAGGGATTTCCGGCGCACCCGCCACCGGTGATCTCAACGGCGACGGGCTCGCCGACCTTATCATCGTCGTGGGCTCGAACTGGTATGTCTGTTTTGCCACTTCGCCCGGGCAATATGGGACGTGGTACGGTCCGTTCGCGAAGAGCGTGTTATGATTTTGACTGCTCACAAGGCCAGCGGCCGCCCAACCGGTGCGGCCGTTGGAATAGTTAGATGACCTGCTGAGACAGGCTTATGATAACGACTGATAAGTAACGTATTAAGAATGGAGGATTAAATGAAAAAGGTTATATTTATTCCGTTCATGGTCATTGCGGTTCTGGGTTTGGCGAGTGGCAATGCTAAAGGAAAAGAAGATGGGACTGGAGAAAACCGAGATTGGACTCTTAATGTCACTGTCGTCAACTCGGCTGAAACCCCCGTGATTGTTTCGGTGGATGGCAACGGGGCGCAGTTTAACAACGGAGGTTATACGTGCATTTTACAACCTGGGCAGTCCGATGCCGCATCCGTTGTGGGCAACTCAAGGACCCTGAGTTTTAGCATTACTTATGATTTTTATGACGGTACCGAGATAAACCAGAGCATCAGCTACAACAACGATAGCCAACCTATTAATATTCCCTGTACCGCTCAAGTGCAAGCCGGTCTTTTTTCGGCATCGGCCGGGACTTTTGTTGACGAAACGTTTCCCAGTATCGACATTGGGGATGAGATGGCCCAATGGATGGGGTTACATGGCGTGGGAGAAAAAATCGTTGGAGGGCTGATTGATTATTATATAAAGATGGAGGAATATAATCCGAAAATTTCCGAAGGGGCGTGGTATAATTTTTCCATAACCATCGGGCAGCAAAATTATAGCCTGGAAAATTTGGCCTGCGTGGCCTGGAATGGTTCCACACCGCCTCCCGTAACGTTAATCCAGGGACAACAAATGTGTCAATATATTGACAACGTCTGGTCCAATTCTGAATATTTGAATAACAATGCCACGCTTGCGGCATTTGATGATGAGGGAAATGCCTATGTAGGCACGACAGCAGGCCAGGTTGTCTCACCATATGGCTGCACAACCCTTCGTAATGGCTTCTCAGTTGTTCAGCTATCCTGCGCTCCATCACACTCTGGTCAATATGTAGCCGCGTTGAGCGACCAGTCCGTTATGTATTTTGATGGCCAGATGACGTACGTATTGGAGGGGCCATCGGCTTGGAACAGCGTCGTCGTCCAAATGTGCGTAAATTGGGACGTCACAACCCCGGTCCCGCAAGTGCTTTGTGGCCTGGCCAACGCTGCGGTGCTGTATTACGACGGAATCTCGGGTAGGTGGGATACGATCCAACATGCTAACGACTGGGGCACTTCCGTCATGCAGCTTAGTGCCGCCTGGGACAGCGAGGGCAATCTTCAAGCGGTGGCGGGGCTTGGCAATGGTGCGGTCGAGTGGTGGAACGGTCTCTCTGGTAGCTGGACGGAACTGCATGATCGTACCAGTTGGGCTAATCCTGTTTACCAGCTCAACGTGTCGTTTAATCCTGATCCTACTAAGCCGCCAGCCGTGCTTGTCGAACTGTTTAACGGAGCGATTAATTACTTCTCCGGCCCTACGCCTGCTTCGGCCTGGACCAGTCTGCTAAGCAACGGACATCCTCCCTCCATCATCGACATGCATTGGTGCTATGATGAGGCTAACAACCCTATCCCTGTCTTCTTGATGGGTGATGATGATGGCGGTATTAACTTCTATCAAGGGGGCTGGTATCAAATAACGTATGTGGATACCTACGGCAACCCAATCCAATACATTTCGGCAAACTGGGATAATTTTGATCCAGATGATCCCACGGCATACCAGAAAGTTCCATTTGTGTACTGCTGTAATTATCAATTCACTTACGTCAATGGGTCTTATAATATTTTTAATAACTATCCGCCCATTCCCAGCGCCGACAGCCTGTGCGGGGATCTTGACGGGGATGGCAAGGACGACCTCGCCAGCGTTGTGGACTCAAAGTGGTATATCTGGTATTCCACCAAGCAATATCAGGAGCGGAGCGGTCCGTATGATCTGGGCATTCAGGGCACGCCCCTGGTCGGCGATATTGACGGGGACGGCCAGGACGATTTCATCATGGTTGACGGCTCAAAATGGTATGCCTGGCTGTCATCCATGCGTCACAACTGGCATTCCCAGCGCATCGTAGGCGATCTTGGGGTTGTCGGCAAACCCCTGACCGGCGATTTAGACGGGGATGGGCAGGATGATCTCATCATGGTCATGGGTTCGCTCTGGTATGTCTGGCCTTCGTCTTTGGATTATGCCGTGCGCATCGGTCCCTTTGATACCGGTATTCGCGGCCTGCCCGCCACCGGCGATCTCAATGGCGATGGGCTGGCTGATATGATCACCGTTGTAGGTAAGGATTGGTATATCTGTTATTCCATTTCCCCCGGGCAATATGGTCCATGGTGCGGCCCGTATGATGTTGGGATTTCCGGCGCACCTGCCACCGGCGATCTCAACGGCGACGGGTTGGTTGATATGATCATCGTCGTGGGCTCCAACTGGTATGTCTGCTTTGCCACTTCCTCCGGGCAATATGGGGCGTGGTACGGTCCGTTCGCGAAGAGCGTGTTATGATCTTTCTGTGGGCGATGCGGATTCCATCCGGGTGAAATAGCAATAGTCTTTTCTGTTTATAGCTCTCGTAAAAAGGGATTCTGACCTTACAAGTCAGAGTCCCTTTTTTATTTTCCCTTCTTTTGGTGATCAAAAACTCAAACCATGGCTGGACAATGAAAGTCCATGGGATATGATGCGGCGTTAATTGGTGCAATTACCGGCGAACCGAACACCGAACACCTGAGTAAGATGACCAAGCTGAACATTAAAATCTATCGGAACCTGATGGGCGCCAACGATCTGTGGGCGCAGCGTACCCGCGCCCTGCTGAAAAAGCACCGTGTGATCATGCTCAACCTGATCGGCTCGCCCGGCGCGGGTAAAACCCGCCTGCTGGAAAAAACCGTGCGCTCGCTCTCTAAAACATGCCGGTTTGCCGTGCTGGAAGGCGACGTTGCAACCACGCATGATGCCGAGCGCCTGGCCCGGCTGGGCTGTCGGGTCAGCCAATTGCTGACCGGCGGCGCCTGCCACCTGGAGGCCAAGCTGGTGCATTACGCGCTCCGCGACCTGCCGCTCAAGGAACTTGACCTGGTGGTCGTTGAAAATGTCGGCAACCTGGTCTGTCCGGCGGAATTCGATATCGGCGAAAATGCCAAGGTGGCCGTCCTGAGCGTGACGGAGGGGGAGGATAAGCCCGTAAAATATCCGACACTCTTCCGGGAGGCCAAAGCCGTGGCGCTGACCAAAATTGATTTGCTCCCGCACCTGCCGTTTAATCTCAAGACCTGCCGGGCTTACCTGCGCCAGGTCAATGCCGCCACGCCTGTATTCCAGGTTTCAGCTCAAACCGGCCGGGGGATGGCCGCGTGGATCAAGTGGCTCCAGAAAATGCGGCAGATAGACCGTGGGCCGTAGGCGGTGGACTGTAGGCTGTTATTTGCCGCCCGCTGCCTGCCCTCCGTAGCGCTCTGGCGCAGGAGGGTCAGCGTCCCGGTGCACAATGTCCGGCCCGAAGGCCGGCAGGCACACCGCCATGTATTCCGCGCCTTCTGCTGCCGGTGTGCTGTATTGAACCCACTCGCCTTTTGGCACCATTACGGCCTGGCCGGCCTTGACGTCAATGGCCCCTGCCTGCGTCTTGACCCGCAGGTGGCCTTTAAAGACGACCGAGTATTCGTCGAACTCCGGTATCTGGCCCGGCTCGCTCCAGCCGCCGGGGCTGCGCATGCGGGCGATGCTGATGGATTCGGTTTTGGAGCTGACGCGGCCGATGAATTCCTCGATGACTTTGGGCTTGTTGCCCGCGGCGCGAACACTGACGGGAGCCTGGATTAGTTTGGCTGGCATAGTTTGGTTAAACCCTCCATGTACGTTAATCAATTCTTCCTCCGTTGAATGCGCGGGAGGCAAGCGCGCCGTGCCAGATGATGGGTGCCTGCTTGAGACTTGCGCATTCTTCTTTCGAAGGCGGGCGGTAAACCAGCCGAAACCTGGCGTTCCAGGTATTGTTCCCTAAATCCGACAGTGACTTTGGCTGTTCGCCATCTTTGATCACAAACCATGCTGGATCGCTGAAATCTATGTGTACTTTATGAATCTCCCCGGGTTTGAGCACTTTCACGTGTTCATCGGCAACCGCCGTGCGCGGCTTCGCGCCAACCCAGCGCCATTCGTTCTGCGCCCAGCCCCATCCGAAATCGGGTTCAAGCGTAAACGACAATATGCCCGGCAGGTCCACAATGGCCAGGTCTGTTTTAGACGCATTCAGCAGTTTAAGGTCGGCCGAGATTGGAATCGTTGTCCTTGAACGGTTGGTTTCCGTATTAACCGTCAGCCCGATTCCTATCGGGCTCCAGCGGTATCCTTTCAGTACGGCAATGCCGCCCCCGGAAACAGCCGTTTCCATTTCCATCGGCACATTGATGCCGTCCCTGTTCATCTCCTTCTCCAATTCCCGGCCCTTGTCCTGCTGAACGAAATAAGCTTCAATTCCGTATAGAACCTGCATGGAGGCGCCCCAAGTATGTTGCAGCCTGCCGCGGATAAACAAATCCTTTTCCGGCTTCCGGTCGGTCACGTACTGAAGCTCTGCTATTCCGTTATCGCCAACCTTGAGAACGGTATAAATCCGGACATCCTGTTTGTGGCGGCGATGGGAGTCGTCATCCGGTTTCCTGTCCTTTAGTCCGTCACGCCATAAATGCTTGCCAATGCTGGAAATCTCGTAATTCAAACGCACATAATCGCCGCGGAAATGATCTTGTGGGTCAACCGGCATGGTGCGCAGGTAAACGGTGCGGCCGGTCCGGAAAACTAATTCCCGTTCGCCCGCCATCCAGGCAAGCACAAGAAACTGAAGCAATACCGCCGCAACAATGAAACGCATTCTCATTGTTTTATCTCCGTCTTCCGGCCTTTTGCCCGCGAATAGAGAATCCCCTGCCCGAAAATCAACGCGCCGACGACGATGAATACCAGTCCGCGCTCGAGCAGGCTGTGAAATAAATCGAAATACCGTGAAAACGCATAAACCAGGAGTAAGATTGACCCGATAACAGTCGGTTCCAACATTGCCAGCCGGCAACCTCTGGCCAGCATCGAAATCACAAGCGCCAGGAACACGAGATTGAATGGACCGGCCATGGCCCAGCCGGTCATATGGCCCTTGAAAAGCATGTAGAAAACGCCAAGGATTACGGTCAACGGAAGCAGATAATCGCTCGCGGCCACGCCGAGATTATGCTTCCGGAGCATGGCGGTATATGCAAGGCAGGCCCAAGTGCCAAGACACAAAACGCCGGATGCGATCCAATAGGCCAATGGCAGTGCAAACGATTTCTCGTGGCTATAATTAAGCAAATGTTTCGCGGCTTCCGGGAACGTCAGGACGTAAAGCACAAAGACAAAGGCAACCCACCCGAAGAAGAGGAAGATCGGCGCGGATTCGGGGAATCCGCCATATCGCCGCGCCAAGAAACCCAGCGCAACCAGCAAAGCCGCCATGTTCATTGCGGTGCCGAAAAGCAGCCCCGATTCGAAATACAATCCCGCCTGCACGAAAAGCAGGGATGCCAGGAACGCCGGGATCAACACGGCAAGCAGGACGCGCGAACGTTTGATATACGCAAGCGAGCCAAGCAGCGCGACAATCAGCAGCGGGCCTGAATTCATCGAGGTGTTGAAGGCAACCGATTCGGAGCCGCACCAAACAGCAATAAGCACAGCGGCAAGAATGCCCTGCGCGATGGAAGGCATCGTCCACGCCAGCGCCAACGCGCCCAGCGCCCAGATGATGAACGCATTCGGGAAATGTTCCTCGATATGATAGATCTGCGCGACGAGGAAGATGCCTGCGCCGAAAATCATTGTGCCGAGCAGGCCCAGCGCTTCGCCGAGCGCCTTGAATCTTTCGCTCCGGGTGTGGAGCAGAATGGCGGCGGTATGCACGATCCCCAGGACACCGCCAATCAGCGCCAGCTTCCCAAAGCGCGGAATCTTGTCCCAGTTGTACGCAAACAACAGGATAACGCCGAGTCCGAGGATAACGCCGCCCAAGCCGGCAAAGATGATTGTTCCCCATGGAAGACCGGGCGTTTCTTCAGGATAGCGCTTGCGGATGGCCTCAGCCTGGTTGGACGCGATAATGCCCTCGGAAACCCAGGCATCCAATTCCCTTTTCAGCCATAGCAGGTGTTTCTTCATTTGCACATCAGCGCGGTCAGTTGCAACATGTTGTGGGACTGCAGGCTGGTTCCCGGGACTCGACGAGTAAATCGGCTGACGTTAAACTCTGACCACATTTGTCCTGCAGCCTTTATAATATCATCAATATTCATGGTGCTAAAATAGCACCTCGAAAAATTTATACAAGCTCCATCTCTTTTTCGTGGAATGGTGGTATCCGTCTCGACTTTTGCTCCCTTTCGCCTATCTTGAATCAGTCTATGGGGTAATAATTAAGAGGGCTTCGCGCCGTGGGGTTGGTCCTGACAATTACTTGAATATACGATGCTTATGGAGGGATGGCAGAGTCCGGTTTTCACGTCGTCCCGCCAAAGGCGTGACAAGTGATCGCTTGCCCCGATGGAAAATTGGGGCGACGCGAAATGCGCCTGACTCGAAAGCCTGCCGGCGATATTTGCACGTCAGCGCACGCAGTTGCAAGTAGCTGCACGATAATCTATTCCGTTCGAACCCCTGTTGCGCATAGAAGCACAAAAAAGCGCATACTCGCTCGTTTTTTTGTAGGAAAAGCGTTGGAAGAATTCTTGCGGTTATGAAAGGTGTGCTTCTCTAATTGATACCCGGATTATTCAATTATCCGCTTAGGTCAATGACTTTACGATATCGCAATCACGCCTTGTATCTCGTTCGTCGAACATAGCCGGAATGATATTTGCCCGCGATTATGGCCTGTTTTTAGTCCTCGGCAGGCGAATGTCATGTTACATTGTTACGGTACCGGAGTCCAGGAAAGACAGGGTCAACGTGGCTACAATAGATAGAACGGGACCAGATCAATCTGCCGGCTACCGATGGACAACGAGTCCACCTTGTTCCGCGTGATGACGAGACCACGACGGATCTTCAGCCGCTCCATGAAGCCAAGTAGCGACTGTAATTCCTCAGGACGAACGCGCGTCCCAAACTTGACCTCGATCGGCAAGCGGGTCCGGCCGCTATCCGTAACAATGAAATCCACCTCTTCCTGACGCTGACGCCAGAAGGCAAGATTCTCAAAGCGCTGGGAGAGCCGCCACCAGATATAGGTTTCAATAACTTTGCCGAACACCTCCGGAACTTTTTCGTAGAAGTCGGGCGGATACTTATTGATCACGGAAATGAAGCAGGTTGACGCGGCATAAGCCTTTTTGAGGCTGCGCCCCGTTTTGATGGCACTTCGCGTGTAGCTATACAGGATGCTGACAAGCGTGCTGTCCCTCAGATAACCGAGGTACTTTTCGGCGGTCGCCTTTGAAATGCCGAGATCAGACCCGATGTTGGAGAGTTCAAACAATGATCCACTGTTGGTCATAAGGTGATAAGCCATCGCCTTGAACGCTTCCGCGTGCTCAATTCCGTGGTGAGCCGGTAAATCGCTTTCCAGTATCTTCCCAAGCACCGATTCGCGGATGTACTGATAGCTGATATTTACGTCCGACTCGGTCACAACCTCCGGAAACTGACCATAGGAAAGATATGCCGGCATCTGGGCTTCGATCTTCGCCCCGGACTGATGCTGGAATTCCTGAAGCACCGGCAGCCATTCCTTTTCTTTCAGATCAAACACGGGGGGGATATCCAGGGCACCTTTACCAGCAATGATGCGATACTCGGGGTACGACAACGGCTGCAGGTGATATTCGATCGACCGACCGGCAAGGCTCTCTTTCGACTTCCCGCGCAGTTTGCTGCTTTGCGATCCGGTCAGAACAAACTTCAACCGTTTGTTTTGATCGTAAAAACGCTTCACGATATCTTGCCAATAGTCCACGTATTGAATCTCGTCGATGAACAGGTAACAGCGGAAATCAATTTCGTGAATCTTGGATTGCAAGGATCGCTCGAAATACAGTTTCAGAACCGTTTCCAGCGCAGCAGGGGTCTTCTCGACCGCATAACGGTCAAACGAGAAATAAAGGATATGCCGCGCATCGGTGCCCTTGGCCAGGAGGTCCGCGATAAGTTGCCGTAGGACCGTGCTTTTTCCGACCCGGCGCAAACCCAGCAAAACCTGAACAAACGGGCGGTCAAGCCCGGCATGAATATCCGCAAAACAGGCTCGGCGCGAAAGTCCGGCTTCTTCGGGTTGGTTCCCTCCCTGCCACCATGGATTTTGCTCCAAAATGTCATCGTAACTGATCATAATTAGCTATCCTTAGTTGTTACATTTAGGGATAGGATACAGGCCGTAATTGTATTAGTCAACACATCTGTGCACACTGCAGCAGTTCCGAAAGTTAGCACCCTGAGGGCTAAAAGGGGTGCGTATTGACGAGGCATAGCCTGAAGCAAGGTAACGCGGACATTGGCGGGGCAGATTCGCGAGTTTGGTCGAGCACTATTTTCCAGATTTTGGTGCGTTGGAGCACACCATGCCTATCCAGTGGTCCGTATTCGTCTGGAACAACAAGAGTCCACTCGCCGGCGCATCATTGCGTGGGAATGGTGCGATCCCAATCGCCGGAAACGAAAGCGGTCCGTAGTTGTTCGGCAATAAAGAGCATAGAATAGCGGTTGCGGAAAGCGGGCTTAAGATTACGATCGAAGAAGGCATGAAAGACGGTATGTGCAATGAACAGGATCAGCCAGAAGGCGATAATGGAAACGGGGTGATGATGGAAGTAGTGGTCAGCATGCCAGGCGTTCGAGAGTTCATTGAAGGCGTAGTTTTCGATTTGCCAGCGGGCATGGCCGAAGGTGACGGCATTGGAAGTAGGCAAGAGAGAGCGTGGCAAGGTGGAAACCCAAATCCAATCGCGGACCGTAGTGACCTGGATCATCTGGCCATTAACATGCTCGCGAGCGGTGGTCGTTTCCAGGGAGCGGATGACCCGGACGGGAAACGGGACCGTATCCCAAGACGTGAACCCCTCTAAGTCCCACTGATCATAACGGGTATTTTGCTCAATGTGCGTGGCGTGGGACTGTTGTGCAAACAGCGCCCGTGCATCGACCAACAGATCGCGCCGCTCGTCTTTCAGCACCATTAATGCGTATTTGTCGTGTTTTGCCAGGAGTTTCAGCACGGGCGCCCGAGCATAGAGTCCGTCGCCGGTGAGTAAATCGAAGGCGCGCGGGAATCGATGCAGAACACGCTCGATCAGCCGCAGTGCGGCGCCGATTTCATCTTCACCGGTGCCTTGCATCTCGGCATCGAGGAGGAAGCGAAAATTAGGGCCGATGAGTTGCAAGACCACGATGCGGTGATAGTACTGGATGCGCTTTTCGCCTTGGACTTCGAGTTCCCGTTGCAGGCATTGGTCGCAACAGCGCTTATAGCTGGCATTGATTTCATGGCCATCAATGGCGGCCACCCGCCAGCCCAACCAAGGCTGAAGCACTTTGTTGCGCATGAGTCGGGCATAGTTGTGGGCTAAAATATCCCGAAGGCTATTTGGATCGATGCTTTCGGAGGCCCAGGCGATTTCGTCGCCAGAAGGAATGCGGCGGCCCAAATAATAGCGCCAAGCGCCTTGGCGTCGATACTGGTCGAGATGATTCAAGCTGGGGAAACGATTGAGGAACAGGATGAAAATCGCCGCCGTTATGGCGGAGACGGGAATGACGGGCTGAGTACGATCATCCCCCACCTGCTTCCATGCAGCGGTCAACTGAAACATTTTGTCGGCATAGGCCAGAATGCGACGCAACATTAACGGCCTGTCTTTTCGTCGCGGAGCTTCCGCCAACATTCATCGCTCAGTTGTTCCAGCAGTTTTCGTGCATTTTGATAGTTGGCAACCCATTGACGAACACGGGCCTCCAATCGGCGTGGCACGGCCTGCATCCGAGTCTTCCGTTGGCAGGTCTGACCGACATAGCAAGATTCGTGTTTGGCTCCTTGGGTTTGACACTTGCAGGTTGCTTTACCGCAGGTGCGCGCCATCTTGATCAGGCTGCCATGCAGAAATCCTTCCCGATTGCCGATAAGTTTACATAAACGGCTCCGGTCAATGCGCTCCTGCACCGATAGTCTTCCTCGATGTTTCATGACAATTGCCTCCTTTGCCGCCTAAATATATACGATTATATATCAGATGCAAGACAATAATGAAACTTTTTGCCAATGCGAATTTGCTCGGGTTAATCGCAAACGCGACGGTGGCGGACTCAGCCCGTTAATTCGAGCCGCTTTTAGCCCTCAGGGTGCTAACTTTCGGAACTGCTGGTCTAATGCAGGGTCATGCCCGGACGAGCTAATGTTCGTGTTTCAGTTCTTTGAGATCATCAGCCATAGCTGCATGGCCAGGTAGGCCACGGTGACAGGGATAGGAGCGGGAATAGCACCGAGATGTCGTTGCCAAATAGACCCTCGTTGAATTTATAGCCTGAACAAGGAAAGATGTTATGCTCATGATAGATGAAATCACATCTTCCCGGAAATCGTGCCTTCAACTTTCCGCAAGCATATATGCCGGCGGCTATCGCTGATCAGCAGGAGTCGCATGCGTGGGCTAGTTATGGTTTCTTCCCGTCACCGTTTCCATAGACGGACCGGATCGCCTCCTCCATGCGAGTGGCTTCCTTGTCCGACAAAAAGTCGAAATGGCTGGCGCGCTTTCGTTCGGAAAGCCGGCCGTTGTTCTGCAAGCATGACTGAATGAAAAGGTCGATCTTGCGATCCGGCATATCGACGACTTCCTGGAGGGCCTTCTTCGTCTGGTCATAGTTGGCCAGGAAGGCCAGTTCTTCCACAAGTTCCGTATCGATCGTCTGCTCGATGAACCGGAACAGAGCCTCCGTCTGCGGTGTCATGTCGATGTATCTGTACCAGTCTGCCGTGTCATTCTGCACGGTCATCCTGCCTTGCTCGTCGAGGGAGTATTCCACGAGCGCCATCAGCGGTCGGGAGAACGACTCCAGTGACCCATCGTAGTCGGCGAGATTCTTCAGCATAGCTGCGGACACAGGGAACATGATGCCTGCGGGCGTGAATCCGCGCCGGGCAAGGATGTTGTGGATCAGGAAGCGGTGGATTCGGCCGTTCCCATCCTCGAACGGATGCAGGAAAACGAATCCATATGCCACGGCAGCGGCGTGAACCACGGCGGGTACGTTGCCCGTGTCCATGCGCTTGTGGGCCGCGACCAGTCCCTTCATCAGTGCGGTCAGATCCTCCGGCTTCGGACAGGCGAAATGGACCTTCTCCTTCTGCCAGGTGACCGTCTCGCCGACATAGTTCTGATCCGTCCGATAATCGGCGTCCCGGAAGCGTGGATCGACGATGCGATTCTGCAAGTCGATCAGCCGGGCCTTCTCGCAGAAATCCTCGCTTTCGGCCAACTGAAGCAGGGCAATGAAACGTTCCGTTCTGGTCGAGTTGGTCTTGATATGTTCGATCTCGAAGGAGGACTTCGTCTCCTTCGTGTAGAGATAACTCATAGCCCGCTTCAGCAACTGAGGCGAGTAGCTTGCAACGATCTTTTGACAACGAGCGGGCAGATCGGCTTTCTCGAATGCACACAACGCATCGGTCCGACGGATCGTCGGGCAAAACCGACCGTCGCCCAGCAGATTGTCGTTGATCCGCTGGCGGCGAACCGGAAGGGGTGCGGTGACCGTGTAGTACTCGTCTGGATCGAGGAGATCGACGTAGTTTCCCTTGGTCAGTTCGTCCACAGGGAGGGATGTGCCGGTAATCAACTCGTACAGAAACCACAACCGACGGGCATACTTTCCGGTCGGCATGGACTTGACGTAGGCCACGACATCGTCCATCGCCACCACCCGGAACAGGCTGGCAAGGATCGCGAGGTTCGTGCCGTCATACTTGATCGCGAACTCGAGATGATCCCCCAACTTGTCCCCCGGCCAGTATTTTGCGGGGTATGTCTCCTCGACCACGCCGCCGGTCGACTCGACTCTGTGGATACCGCTGGCTGCGATCATGGACTTGTGCCAGTTCGGAATCACGTCGATGCCGAACCGCTCGACTAACGCAGCGTACCCGGCTGGCCTGAGCGTCACTTCCTTCTGTCCGTTTTCAGTCATGGATTTCCCCATAAAAATGATTACAACACGAGAAATATACTTACAGAATGGCCGTTGTCAAGAAAAACGATTACCGAGCAGCAGTTCCGAAAGTTAGCACCCTGAGGGCTAAAAGGGGTGCGTATTGACGAGGCATAGCCTGAAGCAAGGTAACGCGGACATTGGCGGGGCAGATTCGCGAGTTTGGTCGAGCACTATTTTCCAGATTTTGGTGCGTTGGAGCACACCATGCCTATCCAGTGGTCCGTATTCGTCTGGAACAACAAGAGTCCACTCGCCGGCGCATCATTGCGTGGGAATGGTGCGATCCCAATCGCCGGAAACGAAAGCGGTCCGTAGTTGTTCGGCAATAAAGAGCATAGAATAGCGGTTGCGGAAAGCGGGCTTAAGATTACGATCGAAGAAGGCATGAAAGACGGTATGTGCAATGAACAGGATCAGCCAGAAGGCGATAATGGAAACGGGGTGATGATGGAAGTAGTGGTCAGCATGCCAGGCGTTCGAGAGTTCATTGAAGGCGTAGTTTTCGATTTGCCAGCGGGCATGGCCGAAGGTGACGGCATTGGAAGTAGGCAAGAGAGAGCGTGGCAAGGTGGAAACCCAAATCCAATCGCGGACCGTAGTGACCTGGATCATCTGGCCATTAACATGCTCGCGAGCGGTGGTCGTTTCCAGGGAGCGGATGACCCGGACGGGAAACGGGACCGTATCCCAAGACGTGAACCCCTCTAAGTCCCACTGATCATAACGGGTATTTTGCTCAATGTGCGTGGCGTGGGACTGTTGTGCAAACAGCGCCCGTGCATCGACCAACAGATCGCGCCGCTCGTCTTTCAGCACCATTAATGCGTATTTGTCGTGTTTTGCCAGGAGTTTCAGCACGGGCGCCCGAGCATAGAGTCCGTCGCCGGTGAGTAAATCGAAGGCGCGCGGGAATCGATGCAGAACACGCTCGATCAGCCGCAGTGCGGCGCCGATTTCATCTTCACCGGTGCCTTGCATCTCGGCATCGAGGAGGAAGCGAAAATTAGGGCCGATGAGTTGCAAGACCACGATGCGGTGATAGTACTGGATGCGCTTTTCGCCTTGGACTTCGAGTTCCCGTTGCAGGCATTGGTCGCAACAGCGCTTATAGCTGGCATTGATTTCATGGCCATCAATGGCGGCCACCCGCCAGCCCAACCAAGGCTGAAGCACTTTGTTGCGCATGAGTCGGGCATAGTTGTGGGCTAAAATATCCCGAAGGCTATTTGGATCGATGCTTTCGGAGGCCCAGGCGATTTCGTCGCCAGAAGGAATGCGGCGGCCCAAATAATAGCGCCAAGCGCCTTGGCGTCGATACTGGTCGAGATGATTCAAGCTGGGGAAACGATTGAGGAACAGGATGAAAATCGCCGCCGTTATGGCGGAGACGGGAATGACGGGCTGAGTACGATCATCCCCCACCTGCTTCCATGCAGCGGTCAACTGAAACATTTTGTCGGCATAGGCCAGAATGCGACGCAACATTAACGGCCTGTCTTTTCGTCGCGGAGCTTCCGCCAACATTCATCGCTCAGTTGTTCCAGCAGTTTTCGTGCATTTTGATAGTTGGCAACCCATTGACGAACACGGGCCTCCAATCGGCGTGGCACGGCCTGCATCCGAGTCTTCCGTTGGCAGGTCTGACCGACATAGCAAGATTCGTGTTTGGCTCCTTGGGTTTGACACTTGCAGGTTGCTTTACCGCAGGTGCGCGCCATCTTGATCAGGCTGCCATGCAGAAATCCTTCCCGATTGCCGATAAGTTTACATAAACGGCTCCGGTCAATGCGCTCCTGCACCGATAGTCTTCCTCGATGTTTCATGACAATTGCCTCCTTTGCCGCCTAAATATATACGATTATATATCAGATGCAAGACAATAATGAAACTTTTTGCCAATGCGAATTTGCTCGGGTTAATCGCAAACGCGACGGTGGCGGACTCAGCCCGTCAATTCGAGCCGCTTTTAGCCCTCAGGGTGCTAACTTTCGGAACTGCTGATTACCGAGCTTCTGCTGTCGTCCGCTGTGGCCGATGACGAGAAAAACGATTACGAGACACGCAAACCGCTTATAAACAGGCTTTTGGCAAAAAAAACGATTACGCGATGTAAAGTCATTCGCTGCACCGCTCAGTAATATTTCAGCCACTGATACGCAAAAATGCCTGAAACGTTCCTGAACGGGGCGTCCAGATGGCATTGGGATCGGCCATGCCGCCTCTGGAACGCCTCGGCAGGTCTGCGGTTGATCGTCGCCAGCGACCCAATTCCACGAAGCGAGTCGAGCCCGCAGGCAATGCGGCTCGGGTAGAAGGATAATTCCCGTAGCGGCATACGTCAGCGGCGACAAGTCCGTGCTCTTGGTTCGGCAGAGGTTGAGCCAAATCAGGCTCCAGGACTATGCCGTTCGCTATTCCATGTCGAATCGTTGTCCTAAAGTGGGTCTGTTGGTACTCATTTTGCATGCGAAAGAACCGTTCACAATGGACATTGGATCGAGTGGTGCGAGTTGAACGGGTTGATAGACCCAATCAGATAGGCGTCGGGAGGAAGCCACCATGACGGCGCCTTGTACGTAGGCTTCACCACCGACCTCCAGCGCCACTCTAACCCCTTATTCCTCCAGGGCGGGCAAATCCGTTTCGGAAGGGAACGAAACCGAAAATAAGCAGGACGTCAGGCCTTAGCCCAAGGCTAAGTCCTACGGCCAGCTATGGTTGCGCGACGTGAGTGGAAATCCACTTTGGTATGTGGCGGGGATGAAGTTCCGACGAAATCGTCAAAGCCGTCGGTTGGCCGGCCAGCTTATAGATGGCTTTTGTCCAAAGCGTTAAACGGCGGTCAGCGCCGGCCAGAAGCAAGGGTGAAGGATTGGAAAAAGCCACCGCGCCGCGCACGTCACCCAGGCGGCGTATATGCGGATGAAACATGGCTTTTAACCAGAATCGGTCCGGAGTGACATCCCAAGGGGTCAGATCGACGATGGTGGCGGATAACCGGCTGATCAAAGGGCGCGCCAACAAAGCCAGTACGCCGCCAGTCACCGTTAGATCGCGGCGGCATATCGAAGACTTGGGCCGTATCCTGAATCATTTGATTCAACAAAGTCCGGCCGCGCTTGAATCCGGTCGGCGGCCTATGTTTGGGAAGAGCCGCAAATCAGACTCCGGTGAAATGGAAAGCGCGGGTTCCTTCACAGACGATCCGACATGAGTATCTTCCGCCAGCCATTTCAGGAACCAGACATACATCCGTTCCCGTATTGGACGGCAGTACCCGTGATTCGCATCCACGTGAATCTCGCCGACGCGATTCGCCGCGCCATAGAGCGCGTAAAGAGCGCGAATGGCCGGCACTTCGTAATACGGATTCTGATTGGTCCAATCGCGGGTCACAGAAGGCAGCAGGACCGGCCGCGGCGCCAGTGAACCCACTACATCCACCGATGACAGATCATACAGACCGGCACAATCACACCCACACGGTCATCCACAGCAGCAAGATAATAACTTTGCATGCCGCCGCCGGATTCGCCCGTGCACCCGATTCGGCGTCCATCCACTTCCGGAAGGCTCTGGAGGAAATCCACGGCCCGGATGCTATGCCGGACCTAATTGTATCATTTCACTATCATCCCATAAGGTTAATGTTTTACAGCGTAAGCTCCATATTCCCGGAGAACTTCCAGCATTGCCTGGTAATTTTCGAACTTGGCCTGGGGCATGATGCTGTGGCTCGTGGCGTAAATGTATCCGCCGCCGGGTTTGCAGGCTTCCAAATTCCGGCGGGCAATTTCCTTGATGCGCTCGGGCGTTTCCAAGACCAGCGCCCCGGCCGGCACCCCGCCCCAAAGCGTAATGTTTTTTCCAAAGCGCCGCTTCATCGCAACGATGTCCATTTCGGGCTGGATGGACTGATAAATATCCACACCCGCTTCCACGATCTGATCCATGAGGATTTGGTTGTTGCCGCAGGAATGCAGGAGCGCAATGAGTCCGTATTCATGCACCAAGTCGCACCAAGCCTTAAGACCCGGGAACACGGCGATCCGGAATATCTCGGGCGAGATAAAAGGTCCCGTGTTATATCCGTAATCGCACCCGGTCGCCACACCGTCCATGCCTTCGCGTTTGGCAATTTCAATTCCCCGGCGACTGGATGGGCTCGTGGCCCCTTTCAGCCGTTTTTTCCCCATGCCCTCGGGATCTTCCCACACTTGGACCCAATTCTCCACTTCGCTGTAGGATGCGTCACCATAAGCAAGCCCCGGATGGCCGAACAAAGGCGCGCTGAATAAAAAGTGCGTCTTGCCCAGTTCGCGCACCACGTGCCGGACCACCTCCAGTTCCGAATCGGTCGGTTCCTGTGTTTGCGGAGCGGCCGGTTTGGGCAACGGGACCGCCACCGGCGGAGTGGGCCCCCGTTCGGTGATTAAAAAACAATCGGTTTCCGGCGAATAGGTGATGATATCGCCCCGCGTATTCCGCCACTTGTTTTCGCCCGCCGGCTCGGGAGCTTCGACCGGCGTTCCCTGGCCGATGCAGTTATGCACCAGCACGGCATCCCACTGGTAATACTCGGTCAGCTTGACCAACCCGGTTTTCCAGTTATGAATGACCTCGTCGCGCCGGCCCTGCCAGAGCGCATGATGGGTGGCCCATTCGTCGCGATAGGTGCCTTTGCCCAGAATCGGCTCGACCATCTCTCGGCCGAATTCCCATTCGCCCGTCGGGACGCGATCGGGCTCTTCGTGGGCAACGGCCATCAACACACGTTCTTTTGAAGTCATGTTTTGCTATTGATTCCTTGTTTATTCCAATTTCGAATTTCCAGTATCGAGTGTCACGCCTTAACCACGCACACACCATAGGGCGCCAAACTGACCTGGCCTTCCTTATAATTGCCCACAAGGGCGCGACCCGGCCGCGTGAGGTTAATGGTGGCGGAATCCGGGCCGTGATTGACAACAAAGGTCAGCACTCCGCGTTCGACAACTTCAACGGTCTCGGGAGTTTCCGGCCCGGGCGCCACGCCAGCGGCTTTTAATGCATAATCCATAATAGCCGCCAGGAAGTTCTTATCCACTTCATTGGCCGCGATATAGAGCGTCCGGCCCGGGCCGGTCTTCTGCTCAACCACGGCCGGCTGTCCACGCAGAAAGCTGTCGTCAAAGGCCATCAATGCCTCGCCGCCCTTGAGGGTCACATCGGCAGCCCACTTGCGCGCCACGCCGTTCAGGCGCCGGCCGGCGATGGTCCCGGAAAGCGGCAACTCCACATTCTGGTCGGAATGGATTTCGATATTGGCTTTGCTCGTGTTCAAACGCACGCCGTTCTCCATCGTAAAGCCAAACAAATCCTGCAGTGGCGCAGGACCGGTCAAAGGCAAAAAATTGGCGTTGGCATCGAACATGCCCAACTGCCCCATGGCCATTATCACTCCGCCGTTCTTCACGAACTGTGTCAGGCGCTCGGCCGCCGGCCGGCTGATATGTAAGAGCGCCGGGATCAATAGCAGACGATAAGGACTCAGATCGCGATCAGGCGGGATAAAATCAGTCACAAGCTGGCGCCGGAAGAGGAGCTCGCCAACCGCTATTGAGGCACTATTCTCGGCCAGCCGCCCTCCTGCTATTGTCCAGACGCTATCGTAATCCACAAGCATGGCCACCTTGGCCACCGGCAGCGGCAGATTTTGCAGATGCGGCGCCAGCGCCTGCATTTCCAGGAATGCCCGCCGGACAACCTGGTAACGCATGCCGGCTTTCCCGGAGTGTTCCAGAATACCCAGCAGATTCTGTTCCTGGCCCGCCAGAAACGGACGCCACAGGAACACCAGACTCATATCCACCCCACGCGCAAAAAAGCTCCACAACCTTGGCCGGAAGTGCTCGTCATGCGGCAGGCCTTTCCAGCCCTCGCCGCCCACCTCGGTTTCCGTGATCCAGAACGGCGTCGCGGGTTTATAACTGCGGTGCCGGTCCACGCAATTGGCCAAGGAATATCCCTCGCCCAGGTAAATATCTCCGCCCACACGGTCCAGGCCGGCAAACCCCTTGAAATGATCCACACCCGTAAAATTATTGGTGCAGATCAAGGCGCCTGGGTGATTGGCGCGGATGATGCGCGCCTGGGCCATGGCATAGTCAATTTTGACATCGCTGAAAAACCGGTAACTGTCCAGAACGCGGCTGGGCGAATGGTTGAGCCCCGTGTCACCCAGGATCACTTCGCTCCAATCCATGTAATCCATGCTCCAGAAGACATTGCCCCAGGCGCGGTTCAGTTCCTCCAGCGTGCCATAGCGTTGCTTCAGCCATTCCCGGAACTGCTCCTTGCAATGCGCGCAGTGACAGTTGCCGAACATTGAACACCCGATTTCATTGTCAATCTGCCAGGCCGTCACGTTAGGATATGCGGCCACTTCCCGGGAAAGTTTATCCGTGATCCGGGCGCAGTGCCGACGGTAAGTTGCCGATGAATAGCAGGTGTGTTGGCGCACGCCATGGTAGGCCTGCCGACCGTCCTTCCTGACGATGAGCGTATCTGGATAATTCTTCACCAGCCAGGCGGGCGCGGCCGCGGTGGGCGTGCACATGAGCACCTGGATCTCATGCGCGGCCATGACGCGTATCGTCTCGTGCAGCCAATCCAGCGTGAAGTGGTCTTCGCTGGGCTCCATGCACGACCAGGCGAACTCGCCAATCCTGACTATGTTGATGCCGGCCGCTTGCATGAGTGCGGCATCGGTTTTCAAGCTTTCCTCACCCCAGTTTTCCGGATAATAGGCGCAACCCAGGTGTTTCATAAAATCCCCGCTTTGTTTTTCGAACAATGACACTCGCCTGGGCGTAGCGCTTCGGCGGAGCCGGGCCAGTTTAGAAACAATTCCACTACACGCTTTCAGGACCTGGCCATCAATCGCAAATCCGCGGCCGGCCTCAAAAATCGCACGCGTACAGATGGCGCGCAATAATATGCTCCTGATATTCAGGGCTTAGCTCGCAGAAATATCCGCTCCAGCCCCACACGCGCACAATCAGGTTTCGGTGTTGTTCCGGATGCGCTTGCGCGTCGCGCAACGTTGCCACATTCAGACTGTTGAGCTGCAACTGCTGGCCGCCGAGTTGCGCAAAAGCGCGCACCAGCATGGCCACCTTGCGGACCGATTCCGGGTCGCGGAACACCGTGTCCGACAGCTCCATGGTAATTGGCCCGCCGTTGCAAACCCGCCGGTAATTAATTTTGGCAAAGGATTGGAGCGCGCTGATCGGACCGCGTACGCCGGCGCCGGGAGCGGGCGCCAGGTTGGCGCCCAGCATTTCACCCTTTTTGCGACCTTCGGCCGTGGCGCCGACCACCGGTTCGCGCATATTGGGATGTCCCCGCACAAGCCAGACATAGTACATGGCCGAGCCGGTGCCGGGCCTCAGAATTCCGCCGCGATTTGTGCGGCCGTAATGCTCGCAGGCATCCGCCAGGAAGTCAAACAAAGCGGTTAAATAACGGTCGGCAAAATCGTCGTTGTTGCCAATTTTTTGGGACTGGCCGGCAAGCAAATGGCACAGTTCATCGTACCCCTCATAATTGGCGTCAAGCGCCGACAGTAATGCATTGGGCGGGATGCGTTGTTCATCAAAGACAAACCGTTTTACGGCAGCCAGGGCATCGGCGGCATTGGCCGCGCCGGCACCGTGAATTCCGAAATTATTGTATACAGCGCCCTGCGACAAATCCTGCCCGCGCTCAATGCAATCAGTCATCAGAACCGAATAATAGGGAGCCGGCGGCAAGAGCAGTTTCTCGTAAGCTTCGGCCAGTATCTTGATCTGGCGGGCGATATCGTCTGCCGTTTTTTTCAGGATGGCATCAAAGCCGGAATCGCCGGCCAGGCCGCTTCGGATTCCGGCATCCACGGCAAACGGCAGAGAAACCGCGCCGATGTTGACCACGTCCATGCCGCGCCCCGGTATCAGAAACTCCCAGCAGGCGGCCACGGCGTAATCGCGCGCGTCTTCCAGGCCGTAACCGTGGGCAACTAATCCCGGAATAACAACCTCGTCGTTCGAGTATTGCGGGAACCCGAGCCCTTTGCGAGTCAATTCCGCGGCCAGACTGAGAAGATTGAGATCGGTTTGCGCGGTAATGCGCAGATTAATCTTGGGATCGATCATGGCCAGATCGCGCGACACGCGCAAGGCCAGCCGGGTCAGGTCATTGACGGCATCGCGGCCCTCGCGGGTTACACCGCCAAGCGTTATGGTCTGCCCGTTGTCGCCCTGCTGCACGCCGGGATAGAGATCGCTGTCCTTGTTGAGCGCAATAAAAAATTCGGCCAGCAATTCCTCGGCCGCCGGCATGCCCAGCCGGCCGGAGTCAAGATCGGCTTTCAGGTAAGGCCACATGTATTGATCAAAACGCCCCAAGCTGACGTGGTAATGACCTCCGAGCCATACCACGGAATGCAATAAACGCAGAGCCTGTAACGCCTCATGGAAGGAACGCGGGGCATGGGCCGGCACGCGTTCGAGGATGTCAGCCAGGTCCGGACGCCCCATCCGGCGGGCGGCGGCAGAGTAGCGCGCGGCCAGATCCAGAACAGCGTCAATGGTTTCGACCGCGCCGTCAAGAAACTCCATGGCCGCTTGGCTGTCGGCAAAACGTTTCATGGAGGCCAGCGCCGCTGATTTGCGCTTCAACAACCCTTGCGACAGAACCAGGCCCCAGTCAGCGCAAATATTGCTGATCGGACCCAATTCGTGCAAAGTTCGCCCGGCAGTTATTCGCGCCCAGTCTTCAGGTTTGTATATGGGAGGAATTACGGCCGGAAGCGTGCGGGTAAGAACAATTTTCTCCCGCTGGTCAATGACAACCTGTTCCTCTTCGCATTGGCGGCGAATCAGGCGCGCCGCGCGCCGGGGCCAGGCCAGTCCTTCCTTTTCGCATTCATCCAAAACGTCAATGGGAATTTTACGGCGCAGCGTCCGATGTTCGCCGGCACGCACCCGTTGTTTCATTTGCCGGATTCGTTCATTCATAGCACATGCGCTTCCAAGTTCGCCCCCTTAAATATACCGGTATTGATATTTAACGGCTGGAGCTCGTCGAAACCAGGCTTGAATTCCATTCCGGCCGCGCGGTATTTTCCGCCGGCGGCCTTGTTGTAGGGCAGAAGATCAACCCGCAGCAGGTCGGTCAAACCACGCACCGTTCCGGCGATCGCGGCGAGATTATTATCCGTGTCCGTCACGCCCGGGATAAGGGGTACGCGGACAACGAAAGGGACGCCGCTTTTGCCGAGAATCGCCAGATTACGCAATATACTGTCGTTGTCGCAACCGGTGAAACGCCGGTGCGCTTCGCGGTCGATGAGTTTAAGATCGAAAAAAACCATGTCCACCCGCTCAAGCAACAGGTTCAAGGCGGATTCGCTCCCATAACCGGACGTGTCCAAAAGCACATGGATTTCTTCCAGTCGGTCAATGACCTCGGCCACAAAACCTGCCTGCTGCAGAGGTTCGCCGCCGGAAAAGGTAACGCCGCCTTCATTGGCCATAAGGACCGCAGCCTGGCGATTCAATAAATTAGCCAAGGCTTGAGCCGTATATTCCGCGCCGGCAATCCGGTCGGCGCCGCCGCCCGATATTACCTGGGGAACGGACGACTGGCCCTCGGGGTTGTGGCACCACGAACAACGCAAAGGACAACCCTTAAGGAAAACTGTCGTGCGAATGCCAGGCCCATCGTGAATCGCAAATTCCCTGATATCAAAAACCATTCCGGCAGTCATGACAACCCGCACCCAGGATTAACGCCTCTTCTTGAAAAAAAGCAACGGGACCCGGTCGGGAATACCGCCACCCGCTACGACTTTAAGGCGTGCGATAGTCTCGGCAACACGCGTCTTGTCGTGATTAATTTTAAATTTGCGCATTTATTATTTACTTACAACTCCTCCGGTCGAAAGGCCACCCAGGGTTGGCCGTTGGTAACTTTGGGCTTCGCAATCACTTTTTCCGGCGCAAAGCGTCTGGCCATGGCAATACCGGCATCCTGAATCTTCTGCCAGGCATCCTTTTCCAGAAAACTGGCGCCTGAAAGACGCCCTTCATAGCCGCCGCCATGCGGTCCGAAAACATCGGCGGTTGGTAAATAGCCCATGTACCCGTTGGTCAATTCGGAAACCATCGTATGCTCGAACGATGAGGCGGCCTTGATGTTGAGCCCGATCCGGGCAAAGCACTCATTGGCGTTCGATACCAGCAGCAGGTTGCCGATCTGCACCCCGCTGATGTTGCCGATCGGATTGGGCTGCTTGCGCATTTTTAGGCGCATCAGGATCGTATCGCGGCCTGACAAGAACCCGCGCCGGCCTTTGAAGCCCGGTTGATATTGTTCACGCACCGCGGCCAAATCCCGGGCATAGCGCTCCGCAGTAATCTCACGGTATTTGAGCGGCAAGTCCTCGCTGGCATATTTTATAACATCAAACGCCATCGGTTCCACACGATTGACCACGTCAAGCGCGCCAAAACCAACGCGCTGCCCCAGTGTATTGGCCCACTTGACATCCTGACGAAATGGCTCGGGGGAGAGATTATCAATCCAGGTAACGTCCCCGCAGCAACCGTTCAGGAAGACCGGCACCATGCGGGGGTTAATGTTCTTTTTCAGCATTTCGCGCATGTAGAAAGGATAATCGGCGGAATAGCCTACCTTGCCGCCGGCCACCTGGGCATGACAGGCAAAGTTGACAATCATGCCGGTCACTTTATCCCGGCGATTGACCGCCGCCAGGGTCACAACTTCCTTATCCACCGGCCCGGCATAATCCACTGCATCCGGATTGCCAACTCCCGAGTGGGTCACGCTAAAGCCATTCTTCATCCGATAGCGCCGGTTATAGGCCACACCCTCGACCAGGTTTTTACCCATGATCAGCCGGACTTCCTCGACCCGTGTATCGGCGCAGACCACGGCATCCACCAGGCGCCTTTCGATCAGCGCCATATATTCCGGGACGGAATTACCCATGCTCTTTTTGATCTCTTCCCGGACTTCCGGCTCGAGTTCCGTGAGCTCGTCCACGTCGGCGGGGGGAGTGTAGAAATCAACGGTTGAGCCCCCCTCGTGGGTATGCGAAGCGCCAAAAACCAAGTGGTCCAGGCCGATCCTTTGTTTCAGGATGGCTAAGGCGCGTTGCAACAGCGGCGCCTGCATGATTATCACGTCCGCACCGACAACGGCCACTTTGGCGGCATCCGTTTTCCAGACGCCGGCGGTTATGGAAAGCGGCGTTGAGATATCTTTGGCTGACGGGAATATTTCGCCGCAGGAATTGGGCATGCCAATCGAGGGCGTGATGTCGGTTTCAAAAAAACCAGCTTGGATCATTTTGTTGCTTTCCTTATTTGCGCGCTATATGCTGCACACGCTCGGCCTTGCCGGTCCGGGCCGACTTCAGGCAGGCCTCGCCAAACGCCACCGTGCCCGTGCCTTCGTATTCATCGGTTGGCGGGCGCCGGCGGGCCTGCAGGCTTTCGATAAACTCGTGGACTTCTTCATAGACATTGTGGTTATCCACCCGCACGGGCAGTTTGGTCGGATTAACCCGCGTTGTCGCGTTGAATGTCGCGCTGTAAATAGTCATCGTATCGCTCGTATTGTCGCAAATGATCGAGCCCTTGGTGCCATGGATGACGGTGCGCATGGAATAGCCCGCCTTGACACCGATGGAGACAAACACCTTGCCGATGGCGCCGTTCGGGAACTTTATCACGGCCACGCCGGTGTCATTCGTCGGCCAATCACGGAGATATTTATGATTCATGCAGCAGAAGACCTCCGTCGGGTGGCCCGCCAGCCAGCGGATCAGGTCCAGGGCATGGCACCCGCCGCCGATGAACCCCTCGCGCCGGATTTTCGGATCCTTGCGCCAGTTGTTGGCGCCGGGCACATGGGCATAATCGTGATAATACTCGCTTTCAATGAACACGATGTCGCCAATCTGACCGTCCTCGATCAGCTTCTTCGCCATGCGGAAGCCCGGCGTGAACCGGCAGACCTGGCCGATCATGAAGTATTTTTTATAGCGCCGTACAGCGGCATTGATCACCCGGCAGTCCTTGACCGTCGCCGCCATCGGCTTTTCACAAATCACGTGCCGGCCCAGGGAGAGCGCACGCACCGACTGTGGCACGTGCAGGTGATCGGGTGTCGCCACGATCACAATATCAAGGTCGGTCTTGAAAAATTCGTCCTCGGAAGCCGCCGCGCGGGTTTTGTTTTGCTCGGCGATCATTTTAGCCTGCGCCTGATCCGGATCGAACACCACGGTTAATTGGGCATCCTGGTGACGCGCCACCCCCTCCGCCCAGCGAGCGCCCATGCGCAATCCCAGAATACCGACTTTATAGGAACTCATGGCTTTCTCCCTTATGCTGCATACAGATTACCGCTTTCAACAACCTCGGCCGGCCCTGCAAACACTGTTCTGACATTACGAAAATCATTGGATATTAACGCCGAACGGCAGGCGCGCGGCGCGTTCTCCATGCCGATCAACAGCGCCGTGAACCGGTCCACGGATTATCCCGGCAAAGAAGGCCGAAACGCCTATTTTTTTACGGATAGCGCCACGCTGACCTTATCCAATTCGCCTTCCAGTTCGGCGCCTTGTTCCTTAGCTATATCACTGGTCGTACCATTGAGCCGCACCTGCACGTATTTTTTCAAAGCTTCTTTTAATTGCGCGAAAGCATCCCCAACCGCCTTTTCCTTGGCCGCGCCTCCTATGGTCGTATCCTGCAGCTTGGATATGAACCGGTATCCCGCCTGCTCCAGGCGGCAATACGCCAGCATCAAGCGGGAATTCTGTATTAAATCCTGTCCGCCCAACCCCTCTGCCAGGGCCAGCGCTTGCCCGCTCTGTTTAATGCCCGCCTCAGGTTCCCCGGGTTTGAACTGCGTCTCATCCCACTTCTTCTGCGCCACCATGTTCGTCAGATTTTTAAACCACGAATCGCCGCATTTGGGCCAGCAGGCACGCAGCCTGCCTGCCTGATTAGGCATATTCATGGCGCCAACCCATGTGACAAACTTAACCGGATCCTTGTATCCTTGGCGTACAGCCCAGGCTTCGGCAAACTCTTGCGCGCTGCGGCCTTTCGCATTCCATTCATATTCCGCCAGGGCGCTTGCCCGGTAATTGTACATTTTCTTATTGTTATCGGTATTCGCGTATACTCCGGGCGTGAATGTCCATGCGCCGATATATTTGGCTGAAACAATTCTTTCAATTCCCACGCGGACGTCATCAGACATAAAGCTCTCTGAAAGATAGGATGCGTCCATCTGCGAAATCCGTTTCCCTTTGGCGGCAAAATCCGCCAGCAGTCTGCCGTCCGGCCCATTGCATCCCATCGAAGCCCGCATGGTGACTTCCGGCGGCAAAGAAGCCACGATGTCCTTAATTTCCTGGTCCGGGTACCTGTCCGGCCACGGGTAGCGGGAACTCGCCACACCGCCGCGACCGAAAAAGACGCTAAGCCTCAGATCCGGATATGTTTTTTTCGCCACCTTCCACGCTTCCAGCGCCGCACGCACCTCGGCGCGGTATTGGCCTTCTTTCACACAAGTTGCGCACGCGCACTGCGCTCCGGCATATTCACTCATCCATACCATCACTTCCGAAGCCCCCTGGGCCGCATGATTGGTCATTACAACCGTCAGAATCTTCACCAAGTCCGGATTCGTTGCGCAAAGCACCCGCTGTTTTCCGCCGGCTTCAAAAGAGGCTGGATTCTTGGCCGATTCCCCTTTGCCAATTAAGCCGGGATATGCCTCCTTGAATCCTGAAAAACTGGCCTCCCAGAAATCCATGTGCATCGGGCCGGGCACTATTTCAGCGGCATATAGGCGCGCTTTCTCATGGCACACTTCGTCCTTATAATCTTTACGCGTATGATATAATTGCAAGGTAAACGCTCCGTTGGATTGAATGGCAAACGCTGAACCCAGATAGAAACGATTTATTTTCATCGAAGCCAGCCAGGGAACGAGGTAGGCCGGCATGTGCCAGAATCCGCGTTCCTCCAAGTCCGGCCAGTCCACGACGCTCGCCAGCGGGATTTCCGCCATTTCCCTGCTCAGATGATATTCGAGCCATTGAGAGAGCGTTCGCGTCCCGTAATAAAGTCCGCGGGGCGATACTGCCGCCACAATCAACATTTTCTCGCCGACCGGCTGAATCACATACGCTTGATCGCGGTTGGGAACTTCCTTGAGCCGAGCAGCGTTCGGGACATCAATCCCGCCCAGCTTCCCCTTGTCATCAATTAATCCGATCAGGATTTGGAATCCCTTACCTTGCGGAACGACACCCGTCTTTTCCTTGAACAATGCCACGACATTTGAAACGGCCGTTTGCTCCAAACCAAAGGCACCGGGACGACCTTTAACCAGCAACTCGCCGGGCGTCAGGCGTTGAACCTGTTTGATGGCGAGTTCATGCGGCAGCGGCAACACCTCGCGCCGCCAACGCGCTTCATCGCCTTGCTTCAACGCGACCGTTGTCGCGGACAAATCACCGCCCGCGGCCGCGATCAGACCCAAACCAACCAATGCCCTCATTACCGTTTTGTTCGGCATGTCGTCTATCTCCTGTAAATCATAACGCTGCGTATGAATGTTGACTGCGAGGCGTTTGGCGCGATCAAAAGGTAAATATCGTGCCCGACGACAAAAATTCGTAGGCGCCCATATCCACCTGGCGGCGGAAATGATCCAGGCGCGGGCGGGCATCCAAGTCCGTGGCACCCGCCATCCATCCCATATTCGTTCCCGTGTTAATGCACGGCGAATCGCTCGCCAACCGGAAATCGCCGGTGTCTTTGTTCACAAAAAGGGGCGGATTCGTCGTGTTATTCGAGCCATAGTCCGGCAGCGGCGTTGTGCAACAATAACTCATGCTGCCTGTTACACTCCCGCCGGTGAAAATAGCATAATTAACGCCGACATTATTATAGACAATGCAATTCGTTGCCGTACCCGCGCTCCCTGAAGCAAAATATATACCGCCAGCATTTGGACATACATTGCTGACAATTGTGCAATTGGCCAAACTATTCAAACCGGGGGACATAAGTCTGACAGCAGCCCACGTGCTTGAATTGTACGCGATCAGGCAATTGCGAACCTCGACATTAGTGCAACTCGAGTTAATATAGAGTCCGGCCCAATCAGAAGCGGAATTGCTCAATATCCAACTATCATATATTCGATGGTTGCCATTCTGATAAAAGTAAACGGTGGCTGCGCTCCCCGTATTATTATTGATCATGCATTGTTGGATGACTCCGGCATTGAGTACAAATATACCAGCGTTAACTACGGCGCTGTTTTCGCTGATGGTGCAGTTTTGTACGACGGCATTATTGCCGGCCGCACCGTTCATGGCCACAATCCCGTATTGTGTCGAGGAATTACCTTTTATGACGCATCCGGTCACAACACCCCCCACCATATATACACCCGCGCCATATCCAGAACCGCCCCCGCCCGAACACGAATTGCCGTTGATCAGGCATTGTGCAACTCGGCAATCACCCACGGCGCTTATATGAACACCACCTCCCTGGCCGGTAGCACACACATTTTTTGCAATAACGCAATTACTTATCACGCCGGCATGAAGACTGACGCCGGCGCCATCGTCCGCGGTGCAATTGACGATGGCGCAATTACGCATTGTGCCCCCATCAATTCTGATGCCGCCACCCTCACCGAGATACCCATTTGTCAGCGTAAGCCCTTCCAGCAACGTAGTAGTTCCATACATGTAAAACACTCCGGCCGAACCCCCGCCGTCACAAAAGGTGTTTGAATAGCCGTTTAAACCGCGGACCGTGATGTCATTAATTACGACATGGGATACCGCGTAGGTGCCATTGGAAATCAGCACCGTGTCGCCGCTGGCCGCCTTGGACACACCGTTGGAGATCGTCTGGACCGCATTGGTCCAGTAGTCTTCCCCCGTGCGCGAGTTCAACCCATTGGTAGCCACGTAAATCGTCTTCGCTTGGCAAGCGATCGTGCCAACGATAAAAATGATCATAATCCATTTCATGATATTACTCCTAATTTCTGGCACATTGCCGAAAGATCCATGGGCCGGCAATTGCCCGCCATTGACATAGATTATATCCATTTTCCAAGCAGAACACAAGGTGCTACCTGAAGATTGCACTATTCAGGTAATAATCATTCGAGCGCGGCCAGAACAACCAGGCGAATGGATTTATCATTCAGGTCAACTGATGAAATTTCCTTTGTCTTGAATTTTTCAGCCGAAACGGAAAGAACATAGGAATACCGCGTGACCGCCGGTCTTTTGACATCGTCGGTTCCCACGATCTTTTTTTCAGCCAGAACAAGGGTTGCCTTGCCGGCCTTATCGCCAGAAGCATGCTGCTCCAACTGGTTTTGAGCGTCGCGCGCGATAATTCGCGCATTGGCAATGGGGTTGCCCCGGCTATCCTTTATTTCGAGCGTCACCGAGGCGTTAATTTCCACCGTTGATGCCCATTTGTTATTTCGGGCGGTTGCTCCGACGCCTATTTCGCTTTCTTTCTGCGGGGCGCCAAACGAGCAGTCAAGAAAGCCGACCTTGTCCGCACTTTCAATCGTCCAGTTCTGAACGTTGTTCTCAAACCGGCAATTCTGGAATAATATGCGGTTGGGATCCCGCAACGCCGTCGTGCAATTGCGGAAAACACATCCTTTTGCCAGCGTGCCTTGCCATCCCCAGAAATGGCCAAGCCCCGTATTGCAGTCTTCAAAGACCACGTTCTCGATCACCGGCTGTTTTGGTTCGGAATGCACATATACGCCTTCCGATGAGCGCAATATCCGCGTGCCTTTCAGCGCGACACTATTGCCCCGCAAAAAGCATGTCCCAAATTTCTGATCCGGCTGCGAGCAGGTAATAAGCGTATTGTAAATTTCTATCTCGGCGCCTGGGGAACTTGTCGTAAACGTTCGGCCCAGGCGATCTATTGGTTGCTTTTCCGCGGGAACTTGGCTGATATAAAGGCCTCTCTCGGCCGCAAACCGCAGAACGGGAGCAATCGCGTTGTTCTGTCGGTTACCGACTGAGAGCATATTTCTGCTGCCGGCAATGTCACTGCCCCGCTTGCCGTTCATCAGGACCAGATCCTTGGCCATGATGATGGTCGGCTTGGCATGCTGGCGGTCGCCAATTTGGAAATAAGTGTCACTGCCGCTATCCGTTCCGATGCGCAGTTCGGCATTCAATATGTAGGCGTTATTGGAGGGATCATACGTCACGCCTCCCCAGCCATGCAGGCGGTCGGCCTTCAGAACTCTATCCATCGAGCAGGGGAAAGATTCGGGATAATCGGCGACCCAGATAATATTCCGTTCCACATTATACTGGATCGACGCGAATCCCGCCCGCGCCATAAACACCGCCATGAACACCATAATCCATACCCACGCGTTTTTTTTCACGCTTTGCGTCTTTCTTTGAGGGTTTGGAGGCGGCTCCATCCCCTTTGTTTATTGCGTCGAAAACTCCGTGGCTTGATTGCCGATTTCCAACTGCACGGCGTCAACCCAGAAATCCACCTGGCCGGTTTTCCCCTCAACCGCCAGAGTCCCCATGTTTCCCGGTCCAATGCCATACCCCACGGCCAACCGATCGCCACTGACAGATTTATATTCCATTCGCGAGGGATCCAACATGCCTTTGAACGTGACTCGCCGCCATTCCGTCGTCGGCGTGACAAACTTGAAATAACAGGCGGATTTGCCGTCCGGATATTTATACGCCTCCTCGGAATTCATGCCGTTTACCGAGATATATACTTCCTTCACATTGGTGGAGGCCTTGATATAGGCCGAAAACACCACCGGGACCGGCTTGTCGGTGTTCAGGATGTAACACATCCCGTTGATGCCGCGCTGGCCCATCGCGGCCGGAAGGGGAATCGTTTCCCGCAGACTGACCTTGCCATGCACGGGATTTATCGGATCCAACGTCAACCCCACCGCGCCCGGCGCGCCGATTAATGGCCAGGACGGTGACATACAAGGACGCACATGGTCCGGCAGGCCGGGAACCGTGACAACCTCAAATGAAGGGTTGGCCACGCAGTTGCGCCGGCGCTTGAATTCCTCGGTGGGATTGAAGAATTTCAGCGCCATGGCCTGCTCCGGATGCGCGGTCAGCTCAAGCGCCAACGCCACGGGTTTGGCGGCGTCCGGCCTCAGCTCGAGCGCGTAGGCGCGCGTGCCCAACGGCTCAAACGTGTCCTGGAATCCTTCGCCTTCCGCCGTAATTTTCTTGTCGGTGAAGAGCGGCTTGACTCCCGCCTTAGCATTCAATCCCGGCACGGTGAACTTTACATCCACCGGATGATACGCTGCGTTGGCGGCCATGAGAATATAGCCGCCGGCCGGATTCTTGAAAAGCGTGGCCTGCACGTCCGGATACGTTTCCCGCTTGATGTCCAACTCAACCGGTGCGTATTTCACCGCCGGATACACCTCGCCGGATACCGCTGCCGGGCCGATCACCTTCATCTGCCGCGCCAGATCCGCCAGCGTGTCCCACATGCGTTGGGTCAAAAGAACGGAATCCTCAAAATAGAGCAACCCCTTGGAGCCGTGGATCACCGCCAGATAGGTCTGGCTGCGCTGCTCCCCTGGCAGCATCAGGCGCCAGCAACGCCCGACATCCAGGCCTTCAGTCATGGGGGCCATCATGGCCACTTTATGCCCGCCATCGGCCAGTTGTTTCAGGCGCAGCATCTGATCGCTCATATAGCTGGGCCGGCCATAGAACTGGTTCGCCCAGCCGGGATAGTTGTAAACGTCGTACATTATCACGTCACCCACATCCAGGCCGCCTTCCGGGATGCTCCGGGCAAAAAGGGTATAGACCGGCCGATACCCATCGTCCTGATGAAACCATTTGTAAAGCGCCCGCGCCCCAATCATTCGCGTCTCGCTGTTCAGCAGGTTAGGCTCATCCACATTGTAATACCCGATCAGATTGGGGAAATCCCGAATCGCCCGGATATCATCGGCCACCGGCTGGCGCGCCTTTTCCAGGCCCTTTGCCAGCGATTCCATCAGTGCTTTGGCGCGGGCCGCGTCACGTGGAATAGCATCAAACGCGCTTCCATACCCCCCCGCCGCGGCTGATTCGGTGTCTACGTAGTGGTGCACATGGCCCATGCAAGAATTGTCCAGCACATCCAATCCCAACGCCTGGGCTTTTACCATCATATTAGTCATTACAGCAATTGTCTGGCGCCCGCCCCAACCGTCCCATTGTAGAATACCCGTATGCTCCGCCTTCGCCACACGTTTCAAGCCCTCTTCTGAACAATCCCTCTTAAACAACCCGAATGGAAACAGCGGCGTCCCGTTCTTGAGGAGCCTGCGGTTAAACTGGTCCACCTTGACCTCGCAACCGGGCTTTGGCGCCCTCTTTGTTAAAACCGTTTTCCCTTCCACCATGACCGCCCCATTCGCATCCTCCAGCGCCACGGTCAGCGAATTCTCCCCAAGCGGCACATCCTTCAATGGAATTGCAGTCTCTATGTCCTGAAGCGCAATCTTTGACTTAACCAACACTTTCCCATCCGCCAATTTCACGATGAACGTCTTATCCTTAAGCTCCGCTTCAGGCAAACCGATCCTTATCCTTACACGCGCTTCCTTTTCCGTCGTGTAGTAATTCCGGTCCAACACCACCCCGCTCGTCAGATTCAGGGCCGCCGCCGCCTTGATGGTTATCTCCCTCAAGACCGCTCCACTGCCGGGTTCCTTTAACGTCACCATCGTATCCCTTTCTTTAAGAGACGTGGCCGGCACGTGAATGATAAATTCCTCCGACTGCATCGGCTTGACCGCCACTTCCTCCGCCACCACTTCGCCCTTGCCATCCGGCAGCGGACAATCCCTGACCTCAATCATTGCCTTGCCGCCCTTGCCGGTGTATGAACGCAGCCGCGCCTTTACCGTGTAGCCGCGTTTATCGCCAATCGTTTCATAACCCCCAAACTCCGCCCCCTCCAGTGCAATCAGCTCCGGAATTCCGATTTTAATCCCGTCAAAACCCGTCAGCGAACGGAATTTATCCGGCTCGGCATAGCTCTTCAATACAGGACTCCAGCAGCTACTCTCCTTCTCCTCATTCAGCTTCGCGCCCATATTATCCAAGATGATCCGCCGCTCATTCCTGGCCACATTCAGGCGCACCTTGGCCGCCTCTCCATAAGAGGCGATCAAGAACAATGGAATCGCCATCTCGGCCGTCCACCCGTCCTTCTCCATTTTGGTCGCCGACCGCCACGGCAGGTCCCAGAAGGCGTTCTTTCCGTCCTTCTGCGTGTGCATCCGGTCCGCCTGCACGTTCGCATAACTCAATATGAACTGAAAGAAAAGCGCTCCGTCCGACCCGGGATCGAAAAACACTTCCACCGAATCGTCCTGCGCCACGCTCCCATCCCGCTCTTTCTCCTTCTGATCCATCTGCTGCATGCCGGGGTTCTTGCACTGGAATCCGAAATAGATCCAGGTGTCGTCCATCGTCAGGCGGCATTCGGTGGCGTCCGTCATCACGCCCTTCCCAATAACCGTAAAATTCGTCAACACAGCCGCAGTCTTCCAGCAATCTTCGGTAAGGCTGCCGTCCATTTTCGGCGCCTGGCCGCATCTTGGAATCTTCACCGGTTCAAATTCAACGCACTGACATACGCCGGTCAATCCAAATCCAACGATCAATCCGGCGACAATTTTCCGCAAATACCATTTGTTCATGTTTCTTTTCCCGGCCATTCCTGCTTATATTACAACAAAAATCGCAGCATCGGTTTGCACATTATCTCTTTAGCGTTACAATACTAATTGTGGTTACTGCTAAAATCTTCCTCTTTTTTAAACTATTTATTGCTCCAGAGTGCCCTTCTCCGCTCAGCAGGAGCAAATAATCCTGAATTTGCGATGAAACAGATATGCCTATTCAGCGAAGCGGATGTTAGGATGTGCCCCGATCTTTTTCATCCTCCGGCAATCGTTTTACCCGCTCGGCGCGCGCTCTCTCAAGATAGTCGTCAAATAATTCCAGGCCAAATTCCCTGATCACCTCGTCGGCGCTCAGATCGGGATCGCAGGCGGTGAGCAGGTAAGCGGCCTCGGGACACGCCTCCTCCAGCATCACCTTGGGGCCATACTTCTGTTTTATGTCCCAAACATGTTCATTGTTGTAATCCATATGCAGAACACGGCAATCCAGATTGATCGCGGCCTGAATAATATAGCTGTGGCGGGAAGAGTCGGAAGAAGCGAGCACGCGTCCCAGTGGATTGACGATCATGCAGGGTATGGAAGGCGTGGCGCTGGCAATGTGGTAATGATGCTGAAAGGCGCGGATCGGTAGTTGCAGTCCGGCCGCATACTCTGAAAGGAAGCAGATCAGGTCGGCGCGCTTCCGCTGATATTCCAGGAAGAGTTCGGAAAAATTGAAATCAAAACAGACGGCGGCGCCCAGGCGGCCCAGCTCGGTTTCGATGACCACGGCTTCCTTCCCCGGACTAATCCCCTGCTCCAATTCGCCGATGGTCGGGAACACCTTGTCATAAAATCCGGCGACGGCGCCGGAACGGTCGAATAAAACAGCGCTGTTGTAGACATGCGCGCCGTTTTTTCGATAATAGCCGGCATAAATATACACATTATGCCGGGCCGCCTTCTCCGCCAGTAAACGCGTGATGGGACCGCCATCGCCCGGCAGGGGCTCGGCAATATCCGGCAGAGAATATTTCAGACCAGCGAACGCAAAACTCTCCGGCAACAGAATAATATCCGGCCTGTCCAATGCCGCCCGGTCAATCAGCAATGCCCAGATGTCAATACAGCCCTTCAGCCCCTTGGCAACGTCAGCCGGTTTATTGTGGTAAGTCATGCACGCCACTTTGATATTTCGTCCCATTTTATTTTCTCCTGATTGGCGCATTTCTGTTTTGGCGCGTAATCCCGCCGTGTGATCGCCCGGTCGTCAACGAGTGACCACGCGTGTTTCTCCTTGAATAATTCGATGGCACAGGCCGAGTGTTTTATAGGCGTCCGCGAAATTGCAATGCGGCTGTTGACGCTTGTAGACACAATTGATGAAATAGCGATCGGAATAGGCAAAGCCGTTGTATACGTGAAAGTCCGCGGGGTTCAGGTATGCCCGCTCGGTGGGCGGCTCCGTGTCCCGGTAGACAACCGGCTTCTCATGCGGCCGGTACACGGTGGCGCTCATGTGAACGCCTTCGCCTTCCATCGGATAGACGGCTTCCGACGCGAGGATCGCGGAAATGTTGGTCCCGTGAATTTGCCAGAGCTGGATGCGCTCGCCCGCCCGCACGTTGGCCGAAAAGATTCCCGTGGCGCCGTTGGCGCATCGCGCCAACGCGTAAAATGCCGTGGAAACTTCGTCCGCCTCCGTGCGCGCCATAGTGGAATGAACATCGACGATCTCGCTCCCCAGCAGGAAGCGCATCAAGTCCAGTGCGTGGATCATGTCGCTCGCGAGCCAGTCCATGGATCCTTTCGGCGAGGGACCCGCGCCCTTATAGAAATTACAGTTAACATTTAACACCGGGCCGTTCAGTTCCACGATTTTCTTGCACATCGTCACCAAGGGATTGAAGCGGCGGTTGACACTGACCATGGTCACCAAGCCCGTTTTTTCGGCTTTGTCCACCAGCGGCTTGGCCTCGTCCGGCGTCATGGCCAGCGGCTTTTCCACCAGCACATGCCGGCCCTGATCCATGACCTCGTTGACGATCTTGAAGTAAATATCCGGTTTATAATTCCCATGCGGATATTGGGCCATGAGCACGCAAACCGCCTCCGGATTCTCTTTTTCCAGCATCGGCCGGTAATCGGTGTAACGCCTTTCCGGCGGAATACCGAATTGATCACACACCGTCTTAAGCAGGGGTTGATTTATATCACACACGCTCAAGTCCACATCCGGAAACGTCGACAAACCGGGAATATGGAAATCCCGACCAGCATGATTGGCGCCAATTATAGATACTTTCATCTTTTGACTCCTCATTTTATGTCAACGCTTTATTTTAATTTTACCCATTTGATCTCAAAACAACAGCCAGCCGAGGTCGGCCGGATTAAAAACTCCCCAGTAGAGGCGGCCTGGCAAGCCATGCGTTTCCTTCCAGCGCCAGGTATAAATCAGTCGGCGCGGCACGTCGGGTTTCCTGCGGCTCACGTTCAGGCGGAGCAGCGGAGGAAATTCCGGCTCTCCAATATCCATGACGTTGAAGGGTATTCTTAAAACGACGCGCCAGCCGCCGCGGTTTTTTTCCACCTTTGCCTGCCAGCCGTACTTCTTTGCCTCCGAACCGATCTTGTCCTGGTAACGGGCGCCTTTGGCATTCACCAGAAAATACATCGGCGGCCAGAGACGCCTCGGTTCCAGCCAGATATCAACCAAATCGTTAAACGAGGCCGTCATGGGTTCGCCGTCGTTATTGGGCGCCGCCAGGGAAGCGGTATTCGGATCGCCGCATTCCACCCGGATAAAAAGCGTCTGCTTATCCCAAACGGCTTGCCAGGCCGTGTTCATGCCGGCGGGCTCGGCCTGATCAAGCTGCCGGGATTCCGCCGAAGCCCATAATTCCCGAAATGGCATTTTTTCCGCCGCAACGTTCACCCAGCAATCCGGGGGCGGGAATTCGTTCTTAAAGGAACCGCTTTCCAATCGGGCGCAGCGATAAGTTTTCCCTTCCGGCTTCTCTCCCGTGTATTCGGGGAACAAAGGTTCCCCTTTGTGGATTGTCTTTTCCACCGCCGGGAAATCCCGGTTTAAAAGAAGCTCCAGCTGCTTCATCCTCCATTGAATGGCCGCCGGAAAATATTTATAACCCTCCGCCTCGGAATGAAAACCAAGCCGCGAATCCACGCGGGCAAGTTCAAGCAATTGTCTGTCGGCCTTCATCTCTTCATTTACGATTGAACGCATTTCTTCAAACAGCGCAAGTTTGTCGTCGTGTTTCGCCGCAAACAGCTTTTCGCGTAAAGCGTAGAATTTCAGCATGTGATAGCCGCTCGCCAGTTGAATTCCAACCGCTTCCGCCAGGCCGATATCCAGCAGCCGCTCGGAATTATTCCGAAAAAACGCCTTCAGACCTGCAAGAATGGCCGCTCCCCCGTTCCAATTCTCAGCCATCGTCTTGCACAAAAAAAGCACTTCGTCAAGCGCGTGGGAATAAGTGACGCATTCACCGATGCGGTCTCCGCTCGGCGGAAAGCCTATCTGCCAGGTCGGCGCCAAGCCCTTGTCAACCGGTTTCAGGTGCAGCGGCACAACCGGGCCATCCTGCATTGGCCCATAATAGCCGAAAATATTGTTGAGGGGATAGTTCCGATAACCTTTTTCGAATAGTTTCCAGGCTTTCACGACCTTCGCGGCTTTGTTCCCCCATTCCCGCCGCGCCAGACTATTGAGGAAAGCGGCCTTGGTTTCAGGGAACGGCGCGAACGAAAGTTCTCCCGCCGCCTTGGTCATCAGAGACGGATAATTACCGAAATACCAGCACTGCATGGCGCCGCTTACGCCAAGCCGATGCATTCGTTTATACTTGTCATACAGGTTCCCGGGAACGCTCAGGCAGGGAACGTCGGCAATCTCGTGCGAGTTGCCAACCTGAAGCTTGGCAAAGACGCGTCCCCCCCTGCCAATGGCGGCCTGAGCGCACTTGCGGAATACACCGGAAGGCCCTATATACGAAAGCCAATAATCCCACGCCGTATGCCATCGGCCCAATTGCTTCTGTTTTCCGCCCGTCTCAAAATTATGCTGGAGTATGACGCCCTTGGGAACTTTTCCCGCCGCTTTGATCATGGCATCGGTTCCCCATTTGTGCAACTGGTCGTAAGGCCACGAAATCAGTTCAGCCTCAGGCGCTACGGAGTGCATCCCTTTTTCCATAGCCGCAAGAGTATCGGCCAGGACATCCTCGGGCGCGCGCTTAGAGCAGCGGGGACAGTTATTCGGATACGAGTCATCAAGCGACCAGGAATGGCAGTGGGTCTGGTTTTCGCCCACGGATATGTTGATAATGCCGCCCAGATCCGGCACTTCCGTAAAAAGCGTCCGGGCGGCTTCTTCCACATAAGCTTTTCCCTTTTCTGAACTGATGCAGAAGAAAACAGAGGTGCCCATTCGGTTGCCCCCCAACTCCGGATGGGCAGCCAAAACCGGATCATCCGCCGCAAACCCGGCCGGCTCGATACAGAATGAATAAACCCTGATGCCGAACCTTCCGCATTGCTTTACCGTTCGACGCAGTTTCTCCAGGCGCCGCGCCGAATCCTTCCCGTATTCAGGGATAATCCTGGATGGAATCAACTCCCGCCAGCGGGTATAAATCCAGATGCCGTTTGTGCCATCGTGCGCCAGGCGGTTAAGATATTCGTCCGGATAATAATTTTCATCATCAGCCAGCTCGTCGCGGTTCTTAGGGGGGCGGTGGATTGGACTGTAAAAGCAACGCGATATCCGCGTCCGGATCACCGGCGTTCTTGCCACCCGCCCCTCTTTCAAAAACGGCCCGCCGGAACGCAGGATCTCATCCTCAACCCAGACCAAGCCCCGCCGGATGCCTTCCGTATCGGCGGCCTGGATCAGGCAACAGGTTTTGTCAACCGTTACGCGGTAGGTCTCAAACAAATCCGTCGGAACTCTCTCCGTTCTTACTATGTAATTCCCGGATTGACCGATTCCTCCCGCATCCAGAAATTTCCTGAAGTCCGCGTAAGCCGTTTCCAAACGGTCCGCCGGATCGGGAAACTCAAACGCAAGCCGCACGCCTTCTCCAAGCGAAATCTCGCCATCTTTGCGCATCCTGCGCTGCCATCGAATAACCCGATGCACCGGCGCATTCCGCAATTCTTTCACAAACCGCCATTCCTTCTCGTCGGGTTGTGCGGGATAAGGCCGATGAAACATTTCATTTCTATTTTCTTGGGTCATGAATCAGCTCCTTAACGGGTTTTGCCCATACCCGGCGAAGGCGCATAATCGTAGAATCAGCTTGCACATCATCCCTCTAGTGTCATAATATTAAAGATAGTTACTAATAAAATCTTCCTCTTTTTTGGACTGTTTATTGCTCTAGAGTGCCCTTCTCCGCTCAGCAGGAGCGAATGATCTTGAAATTGCGATGAAACAAATTTATCAATGGCGGCGTTGTTTTCCGAAGTCCCCCCATCTCTTTCATGTAACTTGTGCCAATATCACGCCTGCCAACGAAGGTAAAATCCATACCCACGATTTTGCGGAAGTATTCTGGGTCGTGCAGGGCCGCGGCGCACATCTGATTAACGGCCGGGAACAACCGCTGAAGGTCGGCGAACTGTGCCTGATCCGCCCCTATCGGGATTTACATAAACAACAGGGGCACTCCCCGGATTTCATCCTATACAACGTTGCCTTCCCCAAACAGGTGTTGGACGAGTTGGGCCGGCGCTATTTCAGCGCCCGCGACTTCTGGGGTGGAGACGACCCCGACCCGATTATGTATTATCTGACCGAACCGGAACTTCAATGGCTCAATGCGGCCGCGCGCGCGCTGGCGCCCGCGCCGCAAGACCGTTTGCTGTTGGACCGCTTTTTGCTCAATCTGTTCTGTACGCTCGGCCATGGACAACCGGATCCCTGGCGTGCTTGTCCACCTTGGTTACGCATGGCGTGCGAGGCTATCCGGCAACCGGAACATTTTACCAGGGGCACGCACGCTTTCACGGATCTTACTCACCGGACGCGCGGGTATGTGTCCCGTATCTTGAAAAAATACACCGGTCAAACGCCGCATGACGTGGTTAATGCCGCCCGGATCCAATATGCAGCCGGACAATTGCTGACCAGCACCCGCGGCATTCAGGAAGTCGCCCTGGATTGCGGCATCAGCAGTCTTTCGTATTTTTATCGCATTTTTCAGAAAACTTTCGGCAAATCGCCGCGGCAATACCGGCTGGACAATTTTAAGGTGCCGGTTCAGACCAGAGCAGAAGAGTCACGTCGCGCTTGTCACATTTATTCCCGACTTGCTCCATAACACGCGGGCCAATTGACGGTCATAGGCGGCCGGTCGAGTCGTTCCAGCGCCATGCCGATGGCCGTGTAGTTCACGCCGCCAACCTCCTCCGCCGGTTCTCTCAACTTATCATGGATCAAATTTTATCCGGTGCGCGATTTTCAGTGTCGTGCGCACCCGGATATCGGCGGAGGATGCCCCGCCCTCAATCATGAGCGTGCCTGGTTCGAGGACAAAGCAGCGTTCAGCCTCGCTGTAAAAGGCAAGGTCGCGCGGTGCGATGCGGGCCGACGAAAGTTTTACACAGCCATGGCGCACGTTCACGCGTCGAAATGCTTTAAGCGCCCGCAACGCGCGCGGGGCAGGTGTTTGCGGATTGCGAACGTAAAATTGAACAACCTCATCGCCGTCGCGCTTACCTGTGTTACGGATATCCACACTTACCGTGAGGGGTGTATTGGTCGTCAGGATGGCGGGATTAATGCGCAGATTGGCATATTTAAAACTCGTATAACTAAGTCCATGGCCGAAGGGATAAAGCGGTTTCCGGCGCAGGAACATATAAGTGCGGCCGTGCGACGGCTCATAATCGTCAAAGGGCGGCAATTGAGCGAGCGAGCGGTAAAACGTCAGCGGCAGGCGTCCGGCCGGATTCACGCGGCCAAAGAGCGCATCGGCGATGGCGCGGCCGCCGCTTTCGCCGGGATACCAGGCAACCATAATCGCCGGGACGCGCGCGGCGAGCGTGCGGATATCCAGCGAACTGCCGGTTTCCAGAATCACCACTATGCGGGGGTTGACCCTAATGATCCGTTTGAGCAGCTCATTCTGTTCTTGCGGCAGACCGATATCCTGGCGGTCCAGGCCTTCGCATTCGTAGCATGTGCTGATGCCCAGGACCGCCACCACGGCGTCGCACTCGCGCGCCGCTTGGATTTCGTCGCTGAAAGTGCGCACCGCATCTGCCATCGGCGGATTCCATTCCAGTTGCGCCGTTTTGCGCGCGGGATATTTGGCGGTGACAAAATGTTCAATCCGGATCCGGTATTCCTTGCCTGCTTCCATCGCCACGGCAATCAGTTTGCGGTCCCAACCATGAATGATGTCGCGCCACAGGTTTTCGACCAAGCGGTCATTGACGTAGAAACGCAGGCCGGATGAAAAAAGCTGTTTGAATTTGTATTTGCCCGAAACATTCGGCCGCAAAGTGGCCGCCCAGCGCACGGAATAATTATTGGTGCGCACAAACGGATCGGAAACATAGACCCAGTTGAAATTAATCGCCGAATCCACGCGCGTGCCCACCGGCTTGCCGCGCAGGTGGCAATTGTCGAAGTATTCGGCGTAGAAACCGGTTTTGCTACGGTCGCCGCCGGCCGGCTCCAGCAACTCGCCGGCAAAAGGCGTGAATTCGTCGTCGCGGTAATAGCGCCACTTGACGGCGCGCACATTGACGCCCCTGGGATGGAATGCCCGCAGGCCCGCCGCGGCTGAAATCGCCGGATGCACGGGCGTGCCGCTGTAGTGGCCAAACAGGCATGCGTGAGCATTGTTGCCGATGACGGCAATCGAACGGATTTTCCGGGGATCAAACGGCAGCAGCGGCCGCCCGTTAAGTGGGGCGTTTTTCAGGAGCACGAGCGATTCATGCGCCGACTGGAGCGCCAGCCGGGCGTGTTTGCGGCAACCGATGCGCTTGCCCGATATTTTCGAAAAGGGGATGCGGGAAAACGGATCAAACACGCCGAGACGGAAAAGAATCCGCAACAGGCGCGCGCAGGCTTCATTGAGGCGCGCCGCGCTAATCTGTCCCTGTCCAAGGTTTTCACGCTGGTGTTTTGGGAAAAGCATGTCGGAGCCTATTTCGATGTCCAGACCGGCATTTAAGGCCAATGCGGCGGCCTCGGCGGTCGATTTGGCATAATGATGCTTGTCGAACAAACGCGTCACGCCGCCGCAGTCGGAAACTACATAACCATCGAAGCCCCATTCGTCGCGCACGATCTCGGTGAGCAATTTGCGGTTGGCGTGGCAGGGCGTGCCGTTAATGGCGTTATAGGCGGCCATCAGGGAATGTGCTTTGGCTTCGACCAGGCAGGCCCGGAACGCGCTCAGGTAATACTCCCGCAAGGCGCTTTCGGAAATGCGCACGTTGCATTCGAAGCGGTTGTGCTCTTCGTTATTCATGGCAAAATGCTTGGGCGTGGCCACGGCTTTGAGATATTGCGGATTGTTGCCCTCAAGCCCGCGCACAAACGCCACGCCCATCCGGGCGGTCAGGCAGGGATCCTCGCCGTAGGTTTCCTGCGTGCGGCCCCAGCGTGGATCACGGGCCATGTTGATCACCGGGCTGAAAAACGCGTAGCAATGGCCCAGCTTGTATTTGGTTTCTTCATCCAGCGTGTTGACCATGGCGCGCGCCTCGTCGGAGATGGCTGTGGCGAGACGCAACATGAGATCGTAATTAAAAGTGGCGGCCAGGCCGATGGCCTGCGGAAACACCGTGGCCGGACCTGGGCGCATGATGCCATGCAGCGCCTCATTCTCCATCTGCAGGGGCTTGATCCCCATTCGGGGAACGCCGGGTGAAATAACATTCAAAAACCCGATTTTTTCGTCCAAGGTCAGGCGGCCCATCAGATCGACCAGCCTTTGCTCGCGGGGCAGGGCGGGGTTCTGGAAAGGGAAACGATGTTTTGATACAGAATGCGCTTGTCTGGCGGACATACAGTCTCCTTAATCAGGTGAATATTGTTTGGTAAGCATAATACCCCGCCCATGGCCGTCAAACGCTTCTCACATTCCACAAGCAAGCGCAACACTTTGCTGTCTGTTTCCGCCAAAGGCGGATCCGCTTAAGGCTGGAAAGCGCGGCTAAAAAACAGTCACGTGCCGTACAATGCTCTTCGTGGACTTCAGGCAGACGCCGAGCAGGCACGATGAGACACACATGGCATACAGACATGTGACTGAGGAAGAGCGTAGGTACATTTACGAATGGTGTCAAGCGGCGCTGGGTCTGACCGTCCTGGGAGAGGATCTGCTGAACGATTGGCGGAAGGGCATGGTGGCATGATAGCCAGTTGGGAATATGCTGTCCGCTTATCCCGTTATTGCGTAATGCCCGTTTATTGCGTTGACACAAACCCCAAACCAGCGGAAAATATACAAGTTTTAAGGAATGTTGTGTTTTGAAAAGGCGTAACGATATGAGCGGCAAGACACGCCGAAACGGATTCATGTTTGTGGCGGCAATGTGCCTGGGATTGGTAGGAATGCCCGCGCCAAACACGGCGAGCGCCGGGCACGGAACCAACATGGCCGCCGCCTCCAAATGCGATCCAGGGTCGAACTGGTCGTTCGCCTTGATGACCGACACACACTCCAACACACCCGTGATCAAGGCCATGGTTGAGAGCATCGTTAAGGATTGTCCTTCATTCGTCATCGTGTTGGGTGACCTCCAGACCGGCACGCATGGGCACAGCTTGGTGCCGATCGATGAACAGCTCTCGATCTGGACCAATGACGTTTCCGCCCTTGGCCGGGCCGGGATCCCGTATTACGCCGTGCGCGGCAACCACGAGACTTACGACGATGTCGACCCCAACCCGGCACATGTGGATTGGACAACACACGTCGGACGTTATATGCCCACAAACGGACCGGCGGGCGAAATCGGCATGACCTACAGCTTCCCCTACGGTAACGCACTCTTTATCGGTTTGGATAACTTCAACGGGACAAACGACGAATCTTATTATTGTAAGATCAGTAAGAGCGGTCAGGACTGGCTCGATGCCCAGCTCGCCGCCAACACCCGGCCGCATTTGTTCGTGTTCGGGCACGAACCCGCTTTCCGGAGCTGGAACTGGTGCCTGACCGGCTACGGCACCAACTACCCCTGCAACATTACGGAACGCAACCAGTTCTGGGATTCCATCGGCAACGCCAACGCCCGGATCTACTTCTGCGGCCACAGCCATGTATACGGCCGCTGTCAGGCCTCCATCACCAACGAACCGACCGTGGGACCGACCGCGCGGCAGATCATTATCGGTTGCGGCGGTGGCAAACTCCGCTCCTGGCAAGGAGCATATTCCAACGACGGGAACTGCGCCTTGATCGTTCCGGAGCAGCAGCATACTAACACCTATGATTATATGCTGGTGCGCGTGAACGGCAATCAAGTCGCCATGGCGTATAAAATCTCCACCAACCTGGCCACATGGACTACGAACAATATATCCGAACACATATGGTTCACGAACGACGTATTCCAATACACGGTTGCCGACGCGCCGACGAACGTCAGCGCCAGCGACGGGACTATCGGCGGGGTTGACGTCTCGTGGGATGCCGTCGCCGGCGCCTCCGCTTACGATGTCTGGCGCGGCACGAACGCGTCCGCCGCCGGCCGCGCCCGGATCGGGGGCGCCACCAACACGTTGTTGTTCCGCGACAACGGCGCTCTATCGGGCGTGATCTATTATTACTGGGTTCGCGCCATCAACGCCGACGGCGCCGGCCAGTTCAGCGTATCGGCCAGCGGACGAATCGGCGCGGAAACCGATTTCGATGGCGATGCGGTTTCGGACCTTTGGCGCTTTGTCGGCGAGAACTGGTACATATGGATGTCCGGCACGGCGTATCAGCGGAGCGGCCCCTTGGGGCACTCGGTTAGCGATGGCGCACCGGTGGTCGGCGACCTCGACGGCGATGGCCGGGCCGATCTCGCCCTGGTAGCCGGTTCCAATTGGCATCTCTGGCTCGCCGCCGCAGTTTATCAACGCAGCGGACCATACGATCTCGGCGTTGCCGGCTCCCCCGTAATGGCGGATTTCGACGGCGATGGTTTGGCAGATCCTGCCATCCTGTCGGGCACAGCCTGGCACTTCTGGTTCTCCGGCAGCGGCTA
>Ga0074199_1000123_pt1 | contig 160659 bp, 149 predicted proteins | sample EPASupsiteSAE347_FD_64528 | JGI IMG/M metagenome (GOLD analysis project Ga0074199, IMG submission 64528) | Bioremediated contaminated groundwater from EPA Superfund site, New Mexico - Sample SAE3-47 | ecosystem: Environmental > Aquatic > Deep subsurface > Groundwater > Contaminated ... | reverse complement strand
AAGCCTAGGTTTATATTCTATTATTGACAAAATTGATAATATTTGTTATTCTTTAAAATTAAACAACTGGACCTTAACATTAAAAAATAACGAAAAACCATATACCATGAAGAAAATAAGGAGAACACTTGGCGGGCTCTTAATGAGCCTAATATTTTTAGCAATGTTTGCGGAAATAAATGTCGTTTCCGTGATTCCCGTCCGCGGGATAAAGTTTAATGGGGAAAATTTGGTAAACTATTACCTACCATCAGGCCAAGAAATTGTTTTGGCTGATCAAGAATCGCGCGATATTATCAACGTCGATTCTGTCATGAGTATTACGCCGATCACGGATAGTTGGGCGTTCCACGATTTTCCCGATGGCAAGCTGCGGCATACTTATTTTCCGGAACGACACAAGACCATAATCAAGTTTCGCAAAATAGATGAATTCCGCAAATCTTCACTCGCTCTCGTTCCGCTGGCTACTTGGCGCGACAAGAAAGATTATTTTCAAGCAATGCATCAGGTTGGCCTGAACGTTGATGAAATAATTACTGCACAAATCCTGCCCAATAGTGCACGGCTGCTTTATGAGAAACGACTAGATAAGGCACGACTTCGGCCATTCCTCTCGACTCTGGCTTACAGCACAGCGGGCGGCGAAGACCAAAATCTAGCTGCTCAGCTGGCCGCCATTTCAGAAACGACCAATCTCCATCTTTACGCTCATAATTTTTTACTAGATCGTAAAAATGTGGGAATCAAAGATGATCGCCTACTTAATCTGATCAGCGCTGGCCAATTTTTTTCTGACCTAACCACTAAACTAATCTGCGATTTGCCAATTGAAGCTGAGAGTCGTCTTCAAATTATAAAACGGCTAGCAAACGAGATTGACCAAACTTATAAAGGACAGCTCATCGACGCTAAATTAACGACCGCTAATTTTCCAGGTAACGAAACAGAATATTTGTCTCGCTATCAAGAAAGATGCCGTTTGCTCTCTGGCCCCATGTATGGCTTTTCACTTTGGCTCGGATATATAGCCGCTGGTAATAATAATGAAGCCGAAAAAGCTTACCGGGCCGGACAAGCCATCGGCCTTACTTTCCAAATAGTTAATGACATCGCCGACTTTTCTGATTTAAAGAGCGATTCCTTGGCCGACTGGAAACTAGGTAAGATGACAGTGCCCTTATACTATCTACTAAAAAACCGCCCCGCTCTAAACCTTAGCGAACAGAATATTCGCTCGGAAGTGGTTTCAAGCGGTGCTTATGTTATTAGTCGCCGCCTTGCCAAAGAAGCCGCCACTCAAGCTAAAGAGCGTCTATCCAGATTAACAACGCAATCGCTCGCTAGCCGATTTCTTCTTCAAACTCTAGCCGTCGCAAAGGATAACAAATACTTCCGACAGTTGAAGTCTTTGGAAGATAAAACTTAAAACCTAACTGTGACCAGACACAGAAACCACTTGGTAAAACAAGTGGCTTTTTTATATGTATTTTATTTGCTATTAGGCGATAAGGTTTCCCAAAGTAAATCGAATTTTATCCTTTCGTCATTGGCGATTTCCTCACTATCAATAACAATTGTTAATAGGTTGTCTTTAGACGTAGAGATAACAACTCGTTGACCATAAATTAGAGTTAAAGTTTTCAACTTACTAGTCTCGGGCAAATAACGGACTTCTCGAAGTTGTCGGCTATTCTCACTAAACAACGGCTTAACTTCTGATAAATAAATCGCTTTTAAAGAAATATTATTTTTAATTCTATTGGGTGCAAAATATCTTAAATCATAATCCCTGCCCAGAGAACGGTGACCCTCCGCTAATGAGCCGATATGACGAATGGTTGAATTCGGATAGTGTAGACATTCTTCAATAATTCTCTTGTAATCTTCAACTCCTTCGTAGTAGGTAATCCGCGGTTTTTGTTTAACGTTATTATTTAGAGCCATGAGTTCGGGTAGAACATCAGCGACAGTCTCCGCTTCCTTTCTTAATTTTGATAAAAGATAGCGAGGCTCTTTGGCAATAAACTTTTTACCGCTTGAGGCATCAATACTACTTAGTAAACCCTTTTGTTCTAAGCTGCTAAAAACTAAGTAGGCGCTGGTGCGCTTTAAACCAGCGGCTTTAGATAGTTGAGACATGCCTGATTCGCCGTTTTTTAAGGCGGCTAAATACAAAGCGATTTCTTTATCGTTTAAACCGATTTCTTTCAGAGAAAAATAGATTTTATTCTTATCCATATTTTGACGTTATTTATGTCATCATTTTATACTATAAAAAATTATTTGTCAAATTTATTTAATTTTAAACAAAATATAATAAAATTATATATTATATTACGACATATTTAACGTCATAAATTTGACATTCTGGCTAGAGAGGGATAATATAGCCCTATAAAACATTAATAAATTCTAATAAAAAAACTATGAACAAAAAAAAGAACATGTGGAAAGTGGTTTATCTACTTCCCCTCGTCTTTGCCCTGACTTTAGCTGGTTGCTCCAACCAGAGCCAAACTGCTAAAAATGGCCAAACCGAGACTGTTGTTAAATTAGGGGTTGTTGTTCCTCTCTCTGGCGAAGCCGGCGCCTTAGGCGAAGAGATGCAAAAAGTGATTGACTATTACTTGCCGCAAATTAATGCGCGGTATGCTAAACAAGGCTTAAAATTTGTAGCCGTTTATGAAGATGGGAAGTGCTCCGGCAATGACGCCGTCAGCGCTTACCAAAAATTAACGGATATAGATGGTGCTAAATTTATTATTGGCGGACTTTGTTCTTCGGAGACTCTCGCTATGGCACCGCTTTCAAAAAATGCCTCTGCCCTAGTCCTTTCTCCAGGTTCATCTAACCCAGCAATTGAAGGCGCTAGCCCCTATACCTTTACCTTTTCTTATAGCGACGATATGATTGGCAAAAAATTAGCCACCGCTATGAGCACTTTTAAACGAGTGGCTATTATCACCGAACAAAATGATTATAATATTGGTATCCAGAAAGTCTGGCTCGAAGCCATAAAAAATTATCCTGATGTTAAAGTTGTGGCGAACGAAACTTTTGAGAAGGGTGGGGCTGATTTCCGAAGTATTTTAGAAAAAGTCAAAGCTACTAACCCCGATGCTATTTTGCTTAACCCAAATGCCGGAGTGACACCTCGCAATTTGCTTAAACAGCTAGCCGAAATTAAAGATTGGAATAATTATAAATTATTCGGGCAAGTAGCCTTTATCTCTCCCGAGGTTTTGCAGTCCGCGCCAGAAAAAACAGAGGGCATGATTGTTGTTGATTCACCGAGCATGTCTGCTCCGGAATTATTAACTTTAAAAAGCCAAATTGAAGCAACAAAAGGAACTTTGGCGGACATTGGCTCCTACTTTACCGCCTCAACTATTGATACTTTAAATGTCGTAACTAGTTTAATTGCTGAATTAGGCAACGACCCGAAAGCGGTTCGCGAGGCCTTAGTTTCTCGAGAATTTAAAGGATATATTAGTGATAATATTAACTTTAAAAATAGCAATTTCCCGGGCGTTGGCGCGGCTGTTTATAACGTAAAAAACGGCGCGGTTGAACTTCAAAAATAATTTATGTTTTTTGGGCAGATTCTCTTAAATAGCTTAGTCTTAGGAACGCAAGTGTTACTACTGGCCGTTCCTTTGTATTTAGTTTATTCGGTCAGTAGAATTTATCATTTAGCTTTAGGGGCCAGCGGCATGGCCGCCGCTTATGGCTTATACTTTGGCCTGTCAAAAGGCTGGCCCCTCGGCTTAGCTATATTTTTAGCGATTGCGGTCGCGGTTAGCTTAAGTTTAATTTCTTATTGGCTTTTAGAATCGGCTGCCCGCAAAAAACAAACCATGCTCGGCCTCTTAATCAGCCTAGCTCTCGGCATAGTAATTGAATCCTTAATATCTATTATTTTCGGGACCGATGCTAAATCTTTAGTTAACGGTGTTTTACCGATTATTTCCTGGGGCGCACTTTATATTACTATTCCGGGAGTTATCACAATTCTGGCGGGGATACTTCTGGCAATTATTTTTGTTCTTTTAATTAATAAGACTCCTTGGGGCAGAAACTTAGTTGGTATTGCCGAAAACGATCATTTATCTGCCAGTCTAAATATTAATGCTTCTAAAATTCGCTGCGGCGTTTTTATCGCCGCCGGTCTTTTGGCTGGATTTATTGGAATAATGACTGTGATGAATACCGCCTTGGCTCCACAAACCGGATTTCCTCTGGTTATTCTTGCTTTTATTGCCTTACTAATCGGCGGCATTACGGACATTCGAGGAACTATTATCGCAACCTATCTAATTGCTTTAATACCCGAACTCATTATCAATCTTTCAAGTAGCGAGTGGTCTTTAAGCACTAACTGGAAGATGGTTATTGTTTTTATTCTGGCAGCGCTAGTTTTAATTTGGCGTCCAAAAGGTTTATTTATTAGTAAATCTCGAGTTGATTAATATGGGTTATTTATTTACACAACTAGCGCGATATTCTGAAGCCGCAATTATGTCTACGGGCGCACATTTGGCCGTAGCCGTCACTAATATTTTTTTTCTGGGCATTCCTGTTATGTCTACTTTAGCGGCCTACACTTTAGTGATCACTCAAAATAAAGGCATACCTTTAATCTGGTCCCTTTTTTTGTCTTTATTTTCAGTCCTTTTAACTAGTTTAATTTTTGTTTTAGCTTATTTAAAATTATCCGCTGATAGTTTCACCGTCTTTACCTTGGCTAGCGTTTTAGCTTTTGATGCGGTTTTAAAATCTTGGGACAGCGTGACGGGCGGAGTTCTGGGTATTGCCGGAATCATACGACCGAATTTTATTCTTACTTTATCACGCTTAGCCTGGTTTCAATTCGGATTAACTCTGATTGTGCTGCTAGCGGAATATATTATTTTAAAAACTTGGCTAGGGCGAGCGCTCCTGGGAATGAAAGAAAATAAATATATTGTAGAATCATCTGGCATTTCAACAAAACGCCTAGGCGCCGCAGTCATTATTATTAGTTCATTTTTTGCAGCGCTAGCCGGCATAGTGACTGTCTGGCGAATCCAATTTCTAGATCCAGGTTTTGGCGGTTTAGTTCTCCTAATCCAAATAATGACTATCGCCGTTGTCGCCGCCAAACCAAAAATACGTTGGCTGGCGATTTCTACTTTAATTATTGTTCTCCTGCCAGAAATTTTACGTTTATTAAATTTACCGCCGACAATTATCGGCCATTTGCGTAATTTGTTATACGCTCTAATTTTACTAATTATTATTCGAAAGATCAGTAGCAATTTATTGCCGCAAAAAAGATTTATTTAAATATATGGACAAGAACGAAAGCTTAATCAGCTTGGAAAATATCAACGTTAAATTCGGCAAACAGATGATCTTGCGCGACGTTTCCTTGGAAGTAAAAGAGGGGGAAATTATTGGTCTCATCGGTCCAAACGGCTGTGGTAAAACTACCCTGCTTAACGCTATTTCCGGTTTTGTACCGCTAGAATCAGGTTTAATCAGCTTCGCCGGTCGAGATATTATGAATTTACCCTCTTATCAACGAGCGCTTCTAGGCATTGGCCGCAGCTTCCAGCACGCTGGAATTTTCAAAGAATTAAGCGTCGCCGATAATATAATTATGGGGGCCGAACGAGCGAAAAAATATCCGTGGTGGTGGATGTTTGCGCCGCGTTATCGCCAAAAAATGGAAAAAATTATTGATAACGCTCTAGCCGAAGTTGGCTTATCAGCGCATAAACAATCTTTGGCTGGCATTCTTTCGGGCGGTCAAATTCGTTTGCTAGAATTAGCGCGTCTCAAATTGTTTAATGGAAAGTTATTATTAATCGATGAGCCGACCGCCGGAGTAGCTCCGGCCTTACGCGAACAGTTAGCACAAGTTATTAAAAATTTAAACCAGCAACATGGTTTCACTATTATTATTGTCGAACATGATTTAAAATTTTTATTTAATTTAATCGATCGGGCCGTGGTCTTAGTAGATGGCCAAAAGCATATCGAGGGCAGTCCGGAGGAAATTCAGCGCGATAAACGTTTGCAAGAAATTTATTTTGGAAGCAGCTTACACTAACTAATTTTTGTTGCTCTTAAATCATTGACAACCCGTAAATATTATTATATTGTAATAATTCAAACCAAAACCAATCAATCAATGAAAAAGTTCTTTTTTATCTCGCTCATGCTACTGCTTTCTGTTTCAATCTACGCCGGCGATGATCCTAAAATAACAGGCATTTCTAAAATTGAGGTAAGCGCTTCGGCTAATATTTCGGCGACTATTATGGAGCCGGTTACAACCGATTGGCTCCAGGAAAAAATAGAATCTCCGAAAGATGGAAGTCCAACAAAAAGCTATAGTATAATCACTATTTGCGAGCAGACCCGCGATGGGCAAAATTTAGAAGTCACAGTGCTAAATTGTGAATAGAAATAAACAGGTCACTCTTAAAAAGAACCCTGTTTTTTTATAAATAAACTACACCCAATAGGGTGTAGTTTTATTTAGCTCCGGGTCTGGGATATATTTGAAAAAATTATATCAGAAAACCTTTGTTATTTCTTATTAGCTGCTCAAGCTATTTAAACATTATATAATACCTTAAGTTTTCCTAGCCCACGATGAACTTGCACGGCCAGGGTTTCTTTTGATTGGCCAGTTATTAAAGCCATTTCAGAAAGTGAAAGATCTTGGACGTAGCGCATCCTCATTATTTTTTGGTATTTTTCTGGTAAACGCGAAATAAGAAAAATCGCACGTTTACCATCTAAAACATTAACCAAACGCTGTGAGTTGTCTTCTCCTGGCTCAAAGCCCTTTTCCATTAAGGCGTCTAAAGAACTTGATTTCCGTTTTCGATATTCATCAATAATAAGATCCTTTAAAACATGGTAAAGAAAGCTTTTCATAACGTCAATCTTCCCTCCTTTAACCAGATAGGCCCAAGTTTTTCTAAAAGTATCCTGTACTAAGTCTTCGCTAATAGATCGATTGCTCACCCTGAAAAACGCATAGGAATTAAGCTTTTTTCCGTAGTCTTCGTGCGCCACGGATAATATCGCTTGTTGTTTTGTCTCCTGTTTCGGCGTCATATTTGTAGTTTACATGAATAAGCCGGAAACGATGAGCTTGTATTACATAATTATTACAGGACTAGGTACTAAAATTAATATCTGCCTATATTTAGGCAAAAAAGTAATGATTTTTAGCAAAAACTAATTACAGAAATATTACAAACTGGCTTCCGGGGGGCGTCAATATCGGGTTTATAGTATACCTCATTTCCCGCTTTATAGCTAGACGTAATAGTTTTGGCTCTAGAGCGGCATAATTAATACAAAAGTGAAAAATATTTATTTTAATCAACTAGTTAGCCGCAAATAATAATTTGATGGTCGATAACTATTATTAGGACGGTTTTTATAGCCATATTAATAAAATAAATCTAATAAATTAATAATTACACATATGAAAAAAACGTTTTTCTTGGCGACGCTCGCGCTAATGATTGCTATCGGCCTGTCGTTCCTACCATCCACTACTAAGGCTGAAAGCTTAGGATCCAAACTAAGCGGCCGAATTTTATTGGCCGTCCAATCTAATGGCGAAACTTGGTACGTAAACCCAGTAAACCAACAACGATATTTTCTCGGAGAATCGCTTGATGCTCTTAATATCATGCAACAATTAGGATTGGGCATATCTAATGCTGATTTCAATTCTTTTAACGGAACAGCTCCCCTAAGACTTTCCGGAAGAATCTTATTAAAGGTCCAAGATTTAGGCGAAGCTTACTATGTAAATCCAGTTGATCTAAAAATGAACTATCTCGGCAGACCGGATCAAGCCTTAGAATTAATGCAGAGCTTAAGCTTGGGGATAACTAATAGCGACCTAGCCAGAATGCCTATTCCTGAGAATGTAAATGTTAGTATCACAAACTCGGGCTTCAGCCCAGCAAATTTGGTAGTCAGTAAAGGTGCCATGGTTACTTGGACAAATTATACAGGTATTTCTCAAACAGTCACTTCACCAAGTTATTTCAACTTTGGTGAGATCCTTTCAGGCAAAACCTACAGCCGCATGTTTAATTTTGTCGGAACATATAATTATTATTCCGTTAACCAAAGCAATATGACGGGTAGTATTACTGTTAAATAAAGAGTCACAAACAATCGCCTCAAAATTACTTTGGGGCGATTGTTGTGCACTAAACTTTAAATTCGCTCTTAAATTAATAAAATTATTGTAATAATTCCAAATAACTAACGGCTATTTTAATATGAAAACAATGATAAAAAATACAATTAAAAAAAGTAAACTAACAAAAAAAAATAATCCCGTTTCCTACGATCATTTCTTCGAGCGTTCTTGGGAAGAAAGCTGGACTTACATCAAAACCGTAGTTGATGTGGTAAGAGAACCGGTTTTGATTCTGGATAAAGATTTTCGCGTTCTAACTGCTAATAGTCCCTTTTATCACGTTTTCCAAGTCGAACCGATAGATACCGAGAATAAGCTTGTCTATGACCTTGGCAATGGTCAATGGAATATTCCTGATCTGAAAAAGTTGCTTGAAGATATTCTGCCAAAAAATACATTTTTTAAAGGATTTGAGGTCGCTCATAATTTTCCTTCTATCGGACACAAGGTCATGATTTTAAATGCCCGCCAAATTCATTTCAAAAAAAATGATGCGGCGGCAAAAATATTTCCTTCAATTATTCTTCTGGCCATAGAAGATATTACCGAAATGATGTTGATTGCTGAAACCCTAGCGAGCCATACCTTTAAGCTTGAGGCTAAACTTACTTCTCAGACAACAAAACTTGAACAATATATTAAAAAATTGGAAATAGAAATAAATGGACTAAAAAATAAATTATAAATAGTTTAATTAATTTAATAATATGAAAAATAGAAACAAATTCGCAATTTTCGCACTAGTTATTTCTATTTCTGGTTTTTCCATAGCGCAGGCTCAACAATTTGATGTCAGCATCCTCGAAAAAACAACGGAGACAACGAAGTCGGGAAGCTCAACTGATAGGCAAAAAGAGACAACAAGTACTGAGCTAAATAATGACCGCAGTCCAAGCACGGCTAGCACGAAAGGAGAACTGATGTCTGAGACGCACCGGAACGCGGTAGCCACATTCGTTAAATCGCTCCTTAATATGGTCGACCAAGAAAACGGGATTGGAAGAGATCTGAATGAAATTGCACAAGAACAAAGCAACTCAGCCGCAACTACCACTTCGGCTATAGAAAAAATAGAGAAAAGAAATTCCATAAGAACATTTTTCTTTGGAGATGACTATAAAAATCTCGGAGTTATTCGAAGTGGGCTAGCGACAACGAACAACAATATTAATAATCTTAGAATAATCCTCGAACAAACAAACAACGAGACAAATCGGGCTGAAATTAATACTCAAATTAAAACCCTAGAAACCGAACAAATAAAATTAGAAAATTATGTGATAACTCATGAGAATACATTTAGTCTTTTCGGCTGGTTCAATAAATTTTTTACAAAATAATTCTTATTAATAATAAAACGATAAATATATGGACTCATATAATTCTCCCTCGACTAAGCCTTTGTATCGTGGCACGCAAATTACTTGGTATATTCTGGGCCTACTTGATATACTTCTCGCTTTCCGTTTTGTCTTAAAATTACTGGCCGCCAATTCTTCGGCTGGCTTCAGCAATTTTATCTACACTCTTAGCTACCCCTTTGCATCTCCCTTTCTTAATGTTTTTAGAGCCTCAAAAATCGAGGGTAGTGTTTTTGAATGGACCACACTACTCGCGATGCTCGTATATGCTCTTATCGCCTGGGGTATTGTTAAAATATTTTTCATGAGCAAAACGGTCTCTACTCATGAAGCGGCCGCTAAATTAAACGAGGAAGATAAATAGTTTATTAATTTAATAAAAAATATATGGGAATCATTCTTTGGATAATATTTGGGGGCCTGGTTGGTTGGATCGCTTCTTTAATTATGAAGACCGATGCGCAACAAGGTATTGTCTTAAATATTATCGTTGGTATTATCGGTGCCGTCATTGGTGGCTGGGTAATGAGCTTAATTGGCAAAAGCGGTGTCGGCGGTTTCAATCTCTATAGTTTTTTAGTGGCTCTGCTTGGGGCCATAATTCTTATTTGGTTAGTTGGAGTTCTAAAAAATAAAAATTAAATATATGAAAAAAGCATTTAAAAACTTAATAGTTATAATCTTGGTGGTTAATTTTATACTATTTGGATTTAATTTCAAAGGAATAAACAATGCTAACGCTCTCAGCCCTTTAACGGTTGACCTCGGCGCAGCTGCAAATTTTACCATTTTAGCAAAAACCGCTATTACAACTACGGGAACAACTTTTATCACTGGTAATATCGGAATTAGTCCCGCCGCGGCAAGTTCGATGACTGGCTTTAGTCTAATAATGGATTCTTCTAATATATTTTCAACTTCGGCTAAGCTTAGTGGAAAGGCTTACGCGACAAATTACGCCGCACCAACTCCGGCCAACATGACTATAGCTATAAACGCCATGGAGGCGGCCTATATTGATGCCGCCGGCAGACCAGACCCCACGGCGACAGAAATTGACTCTGGTATTCTGAGCTCGAGCACACCAACTTTTCTCCCTGGAATTTATAAATGGAGCACCGGAGTTACTATAAACGACAGTATTACTCTTTCTGGCACTGCCAGTGATATTTGGATTTTCCAAATCGCTGGCGACCTAAATTTAGCCGCTAAGGGGGATGTCCTTACGGGAACAAAAATTTTGTTAATCGGTGGCGCCAAAGCATCTAATGTTTTTTGGCAAGTTGGCGGAGGCACTGGTGCAACTCTGGGCACTTACTCAACCTTTAACGGAAACATATTAAGTGCTAAACAAATAATTATGGACACCGGCGCGGTGTTTAATGGTCGTGCCTATTCTCAATCCCAGGTGACGCTTGATGCAAATAGCATTTCTTCTTTGCCAGCGACACTACATATTGTTAAATTAGTTATTAATAATAGTGTTGGCTCGGCTGGCCCAGCTGATTTTACAATACATGTTAAAAATTCAAATATTGATGTAATTGGTAGTCCGATGGCCGGCACCTCTACGCCAGGAACCTTATACACTCTTTCTGATGGTACTTATGTTATTTCAGAAGATGCTAATTCTGATTACACGGTTAGTTTTAGTGGAGATTGCGATTCAAACGGTAGTGTTGTACTTTCTTCTGGCGATGATAAAATCTGCACAATAATCAATACTGATATTCCATTACCGGTAATAACTGGTGGTGGCAGTGGGCCAGCTCCGATATTGCCGCTAATTGGAATAATAAAAATTCCTAATCCATTATCTTTACCTGCCGGACCAGGCGCAGTAACTTACACTTATACTGTTTGGAATGTCGGCAAGCAACAATCTCTAGCCAGCATTAAAGTAACGGACGATAAATGTACTTCCGTGACTTATCTTTCCGGTGATTTAAATAATAATTTTAAAATCGAAGCCGAAGAAATTTGGAAATATTCGTGTACGACCAGCCTAGCTGATACTACAACCAATACCGCAGTAGCCACTGGAAAAAGTGATGACCCATATCAACAAACAGCCACGGCGACCGCTATCGCTACCGTAATAGTTGGCACTCAAGCGACTCCAGTTTCGTCAACAACTACGACCGGCTTGGGTTTAATCGCTCCTCTTATCAATATTGAGAAAATACCCGATCGATTAACGCCATTTCCTTTTGGCGGCGGGGATGTAACTTATGCTTACGCCGTTACTAATCCCGGAATAATTGCCATAAATAATATCTTAGTTACAGACGATAAATGTAGCCCAGTCAATTATTTATCTGGAGATATTAATAATGATAATTATTTAAACCCTTCGGAAACATGGCATTATTCTTGTGAAACTAAAATTTTAACTTCAACTAAAAATACAGCGATGGCCAGAGGTAGCGCCAACGGATTAACGGCTGTTGATTATGCTTTTGCTACCGTCTTGGTTTTGGCCCCCGGTCTTCCTAACGCCGGCTTAACCCCTCTAGACAATATATTTCCTTGGGGCGTTGTCGCTTCTTCGCTACTAATATTATTAGCCGCCATTTCTATCTCTATTGTGTTCAAAAAACACAAGACTTAAGAGAACTTTAAAAAATATATGAAATTAATAATTCCGCCAAAACAACTACTATTAATTTCTGGGGTGGTAATACTTTCATTTATTTTGATAATTGCATTTTTTGATCTGAAAACAAAAAAACATAACTATTATGTAAATTCTGTTTTACCTATAAGCAACCAGGGCAATAAAATTAATGAAATACCAGAAACAATCGAAACTGCTAAAAATGTCGAGAAGAAAAAGGATATTCCAGTCTTAGGTACTCGTCTCTTAATTCCGAAATTAAAAATTAACACTACGTTGGGAGAGGTTGGCCTCACGCCGCAAGCTGTCGTTGGCACACCAAATGAACCCTGGCGGCCGGCTTGGTTTAATCTTGGTCCGCTGCCAGGAGATACCGGCAGTTCGGTTATTATCGGGCATTCCGGAATTTGGAAAAACGGCCAAAAAACAATTTTTAATAATCTATCGAATTTACTGGCGGGAGATAAAATATACATCAAAGATGAAAAAGACGAAACTAAAGTTTTTATAGTTCAAAAATTACTTTCCTATAATCAAAATGATAATGCTCCCGAAGTTTTTTATTCAGAAGATAACAAGTCTCACCTAAACCTTATAACCTGCGACGGTATTTGGGATAGTGTTTCTAAAAGTTATCCGAAACGACTCGTAGTTTTTACTGATCGAGAATAACAGATTGATTATTAAATTATCTAAAAACAATAAATATAATTAAAAATGTATAAACGAATATATTTATATTCCCTAATCTCCTTAGTCCTACTTATACCCTCCTTAGTTAAGGCTCAGACATACTTTGATTATGGATGGCACGAAAATACTTCAAGCATAACGCCGTCAGGCCCACCGAGCATCGTCTTTCCTGTCCAAGGAGGGGCGATTTTTAGTGATGATTTTGGCGATGCGCGCAGCGGCGGTCGAACCCACGAAGGTAATGATTTAATGGCACCAAAAATGACACCAATTTTAGCGGCGCGAGGCGGAATAATTGTTTCCGCGGCCACAACTGAGCCCAGCTATGGCTACATGATTTCAATCGCCGGCGATGATGGTTATAAATATAATTATCTTCATATTAATAACGACACCCCGGGGACCGATGACAATAAAGGAGGATTGCTCTATGCCTATGCTCCTGGCATCGTCCGCGGCGCTCAAGTAATTCAGGGTCAATCCATCGCTTATGTTGGCGATTCAGGTAACGCGGAAGCAGGCTCTTCTCATCTTCATTTTGAAATTCGTTTACCAGATGATAGCGCAATTAATCCGTTTCCCTATTTAAACGCTGCTTTAAAAATATATAGCTATAGCGTAGTGGCCGCCAAAGAAGCTAGCCCAACCATAAATCATGACAAAGGATTAACGGTCGTACCTGGATTAACCGTCGACTGCGCGGCCGGATCGCTCATCCGCATCGCTTCTATATCCTCAGTCTATTATTGCGGAGCCGATGGCAAGCGCTATGTCTTCCCTAATGCTCAAACATATGCCACTTGGTATAGTGATTTTTCTAGTGTTAAGGTAATTACCTTGGAAGAGATGAGCAAGATTATGTTAGGCGGTAATGTAACTTATCGCCCTGGTGTTAAGTTAGTAAAAATTCAAAGTGACCCTAGAGTATACGCCGTTGATATTAATGGTACGCTGCGTTTAATGATAACGCCCGTGATCGCCGAGAAATATTACGGAGCAGCTTGGAATAAAAAGGTGGAAGATATTCCTGACGCATTTTTTACCAACTATAAAGTGGGAAATTCGATAAATAACTAAAAACAGCGATTAACAAAAACACGAGCCCTAAGGCTCGTGTTTTTTATTTTTATTATTTTAAAGCAAGGATCGCTTCCTGCTCAGCTCGCAAGTCTTGCAAGGTTTTATGGTTGAATTTCTTATTATGGAGAATCTTGGCCATCCAGTGCCCACCAATATAGTGAGGCATCATAACAAAATTAGCGCCGTTTTCATAAAGATCCTGGGAATCCTGGAAACGATAAGCGTTGGCGATTATCAAAACTTTTGGATTTATCTTGTGAACAAATTTTATCAAATTTATCTGATCATCGACCGCTGGAATAGTCATCACGATAATTTTAGTATTGGTGATTGGAATACTTTCAAAAAATTCGACATCGGCAATATCTCCGAAATAAAAAGGGATCTTATTCTTTTGCAAATTCTTGACCACGCCAGGATCGAAATCGATAACCGCAAACTTAGTTTTTAAATCAACCAGAGATTCAGCAATTTTCGTTCCCATACGATGATAGCCAATCAGCCAAGCATCATAGGTCTTAGTAATTTTATTCGTTTGCCGATATTTATCTGGACCAAAACGGCGGAAAAATGGTAGGAGATAACGATAAAGTTGTTCGCCATGAGAAATTAAATAAGTCGAAACTAAGATGGTCGTAATCGCGACCAAGGTAAAGATGGCTAGTTCATCACCTTGAATATGGCCCATTTGGCTGGCGGCGAACAAAATTACAAAACCGAATTCACTCACTTGCGCGGCCGTCAAGCCAGCCAAGAAACTATTGCGCCGTGTAAATTTCATGCGCCGGAATAAGAAGTATAAAATTAAAGGATTGCCTATCAAAATAAACAACGATAATATTAAGGCCGGCCAAAAAACTGTATAAATCTGACCAATGACCATTCCTCCACCCAATACTATGAAGAAAAGGATAAGAAAAAAATCACGCAACGGCTTGATACGGCTAGCGATTTCCAACTGATAAGGGGAAGAACTTAGGGCGATGCCGGAAATGATGGCACCAATTTCCAAAGAGAAACCTAAGAGATATAAACTGCTGGCGATTGCAAAACACCAAGTAAGTGTAAATAAAAATAACAACTCGCTTGAATTAGCAATCTTATCGAGAATCCAGGGAACAGCATATTTAGATAAAAAATAAAGAACCAAAACTGCGATTATCAACTTCAGGACTAACACCAGGAAAGTCTCCCAGCCGCTAGCGTGATTGCCGCGCATAAAGCCCAGTACAATAACTAAAATAACGGCGATAACATCTTGGACAAGCATTAAACCCATGGTATAGCGCCCGTAAATAGTTTCTGTATCCTTCTTATCGCTTAACATCTTCATGATAATGATGGTACTCGAAAAAGTCATGGCAATCGCCAAATATAGAGCCGCTTGAAAATTGAAGTTAAGTGCCAATAAAATAATCGTCCCAAAAACTGCCGTAAATAATACCTGGCCCAAACCGGTAACAGCTGAAATTTTGCCAATCGATTTAAGGTGGTTGAAATTAAGGTTTAAGCCGATAATAAAAAGTAATAAAACAATACCAAATTGAGCAAAGGCTTCGTAGACGTGGTGGTCACCGTGTAAAATGTTCAATATTAAGGGTCCACAAATTATCCCGGCAAAGATATAAGAAACAATTAACGGCTGTTTCAATAAACGAATAACAAAAGCCGCCGCGACTGCGATTGTCAGTAATAAACTAGTTTGCACGAAAAGATTATCCATAATAAAAATGAAGTTGAATTCTTTTAATTATAACATTTTTTAAACGGATTATAAAATTTACTTACTAAAAAACTAGAGACACTATTGTTAGTCTAAACACATTGATTCATTTGAAATTGTGCCCATAATTACTTGCTCAATACAGCCCGTTGTTAATTCATCGGGATAGCAAGCCCCCGCTATATTTTTCAAAGGGCCGTTTGCAAGGCTGGTCTTCTGCTCTTCAGTTAAAGTTGGTGGAAAACAAATTCCGCTTTTACACTGTCCACCGTCAGTGCATACTTCACCGGATTCCTTATACGATAAAAGACAAAAACTTTTCTCATCCGACCACTGCCCACTCGCGCTTTCACAGGCTTGCTTGTTTTTCGGTGGGTTATTTCCTGGCAAAAGAGAGTAAAAAATACCTAAAGAAACCCCAAGCAAGATAACAGTTATAATTACTACTAGCGGCTTTACGAATTCTCTGTTTACGCCTTGTTTATTCATATAAATAACTATATCACTAAAACAAAAAACCCCCTAATCAATGAGTTTTAAAAAGTTATAGTCCGAGATTTGAGATATAGTTGGAACGGGTTTGTATGTTAAAAAAAATTTACAAATTTAGCTTAATATTCTATAATTATTCTATAATTATACCGTTGAATCCAACATATATTATGAAATATGAATTTAATGAAAAAATTAACGAAAAACAATTGAAATGGCAACAAATTGAGAATGAGGTGGAAAATACTATAGATAAAAAAGGATTAGCTTTGGACGAAAACATAAAATTTGCTGTAATTTCTTTAAAAGTTAATGGTTTTCATACAATGGCATCATGCGAGGGACACTTAGACTGGGGTGATCCTTGGCCATGGGTTGATGTTGAATCCTCTTTGGCGGAACGCCTGGGTCGCGATCAGCAATACTTAGAATTATTTAATAAGAGCCGAATCTTTAGAAGAGGCGGCGATACAATGAGTGAAGAAGAAAAACGAGAATTAGAAGTATTAATTACAGATCAAAAAAAAGAAAATGAGAAAGAGTATCAACGACTCGTAGGGCTATTAAAAGAATTTTATACACTACAATCCGAACAAAACAATGAAAACTCAAATGACAACGCAAGTTTAGGAATTTGGAAGAGGCCATGGAATCAAAGCCGTCTCAAGCCAAATGGAGCACCAAACATTATAAGTCAGCAGGAAGCTCAAAAACTATGGCCTGATGAAGAAAAGAAAAAAAGGTTAATATTATATAGACAGGAAATGGATAAATTCGCTGAATTTCTTAAAAATAAATTTTTTAATAAAAAATAAAAATTTATTATAATTTAAGAGGTTAACAAAAAAGGGCTATTAGCTCTTTTTTATATCTTTGCTCGGAGTTTGGGATAAGATTGGAACGGCTATATAACTAATTTACTACTCATTACTTTTCTTTTTAAAATTATTATCTATAATACTTGTCATAAACTCATCTACATTACAACCAAATTTAGGCGTTTCGTATTCACAAAATTTAATATCCTTAAAATCATCAGCTACAGCACCGCACTTTTTTTTAGCATACTCAAATTGTTTCTCTTTAACATCTTCGATTAAAGAATCGAAATCTTCATACTCATGAATACCTTTTTGACTGCCAAAAGAATTTTCAAACCAATAAAATTTGTCGTTATTTTTATAGACTAAAAATGTGTGAGTTGGCAAATTATTTAATTTTTCTTTAGCGAACATTAAAAAATATACCTTTGATTCATATTCTTTTTTTAAAAACCAGAATCTCTCAAGTTCCGCTTGGTCCCAACACACGCCACGTTTACTACTTAGTAATTGTTCTGGCGTTTGTAAAAAATACTCATTATCAAAATTATTATCAAAATTTACGTCGCCAGAAGAATAAATATAATTATTTTCCCTACCAACGTAACCGTATTCAATATTTTTCTCCATGTACGCCAATAATTCCTCCGGATTTTTTACCCTCTCTAACAATTGATCTAATGTCTTTATATTCTCGGGCAATTCTGGTTCATTGTTTAAATAATTTTCTAAATTCATATAATAGAAACTAAAGATATTTATAAAACAAAAATAGCACAAAAAGTGCTATTTTGTCTATTTGCTCCGAGGTCGAGATACAATCGAAGCGGTAATCTATAAAAAAAGGGGTTGATCGCTCAACCCCAGAATTCAGAACTCATTGAAATGTCGGGGTGGCGCGAACGCCTTCCCCACACTTTCGATTAATAAGGGCGGTATTGCAAGGGCGACTCCCTTTGAGTTGACACCCAAAATTCATAGTCTACCGCCTATCCTATACATTATTAATCTATCTCTAAGCCAATATGTCGGGTTCGAACCGACCGGACGCCGAAACGTCCTACGCCGATATTGTTCCTGAATTTAAAAAAAGTATATAAAAAATAACTATGTCTGTCAATACTGAAAAAACAGACCAGGATCAGTCTATTTTTTATTAGCTCGGGGATAGGGATTTCCGCCTCAGCCGCTCACCAGTTCGCGTCTTCGTTGTCGCGGTTGGCGTTCGAATATCCCCCGGATGCTTAACGATCGCTCGCTGCGTCGTCGTTCTACTGAACGCCGACTAGCTCGCTTCAACCCTGTTCGAATCCCTTTTCGTTTCCTAAGCAATTAAAAAATACTAGCATATGCTAGTATTTTTTAATTGCTCCGAGGTTGGGATATACTTGGAACTATTTTAAATAAAATTGTTTTATTAATTCCAAACTAAACGCTAAATTATTCCATTTTTTTCTAAAAACTCTTGGCTACCGGGCACATTATTTGCTTGAGCTAGATCCCTTTTATCAAACCAGCGTCCTTCTATCAAGTCATCTCCAAGTTGCAAATTAATTTTGTCGGCAATTCGGTCGGCAACATCTATACGAAAGTAATTATACTCCATATGACAAATCACCTTTTCACCTGTTGTCTTAAGAGTTTTTTCTGCTGTACCATAATTTTTTTCTTCAAATAGAATAGCTTGGTAAGGAGATATATCTATCCCTGTCTCCTCGGCCACCTCTCTTCGTAAGGCTTGTTCCAGGGTTTCATTCTCGTCAACCCCTCCCCCGGGGAAATGCCAACAATCCGGAAATACGCCTCCTTTTGCGGAATCTTTTTTGCCCAATAGTATCTTGCCATCTTTACTGACAATAATGGCCACAACAATCTTTCTTTGTATTTCCCTCATAGAATTACCCTGCGAAACAAATATATTTAAAAACCAAATTAATTTTTATTTAAATTACTAATTGAGGCGCTCATTTTCAATATTTTTTTATGTAATATTTTATTATTTGAAGCAATAAAATATGTGCTTAATTCATCTTGCTCTTTCGCCCCATTAAACTTTGTAATAACTCCGTTCGCCTCTCTTACAATTATCTTCCCAGCTGCATTATCATAAATATCATTGCCATTACATATGACCGAATCAATTTTACCGCTCGCTAGAAGACAATAATCTAATGCCGGCGACCAATTTGTAGTTAAACGTTTTACATTAAGCTTGTTGGTTGTTCTTATTAATTTTTCAAGAGCTATTCCGGAATCCTTATACCCACAAGTATACGAAACTGTTGCCTGCTTAAGATCATGAGAATTATTGGTATTTATCCTTTTTTTATTTAAAAAAGCGCCCTTTCCTCGTTCAGCCCAGAAAACCTCATTTAAAATAGGATTATAAATAACACCGTAGATAACTTTTTTGTTTTTTTGTAAGGCAATTGATACTGAAAAATTTGGTATGCCTAAAGAAAAATTATTTGTACCATCCAACGGATCAATTACGAATGTGTATTCCGAGCCGTTCTTAATCCATCCCTTTTCTTCAGAAAAATAATTAAAATCTGGAAAACGTTTTTGTAAATAACCTAAAATAGCTTTTTCAGAAGCTAAATCCGCCGTAGTTCTAAAATCGGCGATCGTTGTCTTATTAAAAACCTCAATCGCTTTGCCAAAATATTTGCTTAATTCTTTACCTCCAGCCTTTGAGGCATTAATAATTTCTTTTATCATAGAAAGATTTTATTTAAAAATTATACCATATTTAAGCGTATTAAATAACCCCGTAAGGATTAGAACTAATTTTTTCTCGTAAAAACTGAATATTTGCTAGAATATTAAAAATATAGTAAAAACTTTGGACCTTTCTGCTTAACAAAAATGAGCCTTTCGGCTCATTTTTCTTCAGTGCTCCGAGATTGGGATACGATTGGAACCAAATTAGCTAAATTATATAAAAAAGGGGGAAATTTATGCCCCTAATTATTATTCGACGCTTTCAAGAAAAATTTGTTTATCAAATCCTCCTCTTTCTTGTTTCCTTTTATCTTTTAGAATTAAAATTTCATCCTTATCAAGACTGAAGGCTTTAATAGTAGAATCAATAACTTCTAATAAATCTACCAGCTCTTTAATCAAGTCATTTTTATCTTCTTTGGCCCTCAAGACTTCGTTGGATTCCTCAACTAGTTTTTTGAGCAATTCATATTGATATTCTTCATTACTCAAAATTCTTGTTTTAGGGATTTTATTATCCTTTTTTATTATTTCAGGGATATTATCCCTGACCAATTTTTTATAAATCTCCATGATCTTATTTTTTAGTTGTTAACTTTCTATTTACTATAACAAAAATAGCACTAAACGTGCCATTTTGTCAATCTGCTCCGAGTCGTAGATGAGGTTAGAAATAGTGTGGCTAATAATAGTTAAGGATTTAACCTTTAATCTAATTCTAATTTTAGTAATCAAAAACGGGCACTTGGGGCCCGTTTATACTGTCGATTTTACCCACAATTAATCAATCCTTCTCCAGGCAATTACTCTCGGGTACGCATATGAGCCCAGTCTTGTTCCTTTCGGATATTTAGAGTTGCCTCTTTGTAGTTCTTCAGTTGTTTGCCATTCTAAACCATTTTCTGAAGATGTACACCCATTGATAATTTTGGCTTTGGTTGTTTTACCTAAGCTTAAAATAATTTCGAACGCCTCGCCCTCTTTAAACTCCGGAAATTCTATATCATAGAGGCTGCCTTCCACTTTTTTTTCCGGAGCTTCCTGAATGAGGTTGTAATAATGATCCCATTCAGGGCTCTGTTTGGCGGTGCGGAGATCTTTGAGTGATTTTTCCTTCTTAAGTACGTACTCTTTTTCAGCCACTTCATCGACTTCCAGTTGATAGACCAGATAAGCCCATCTTTCATCATCGGGGCACATATATTCCACTTCGCGATTATGTTTTAAATTCTCTAATTCATAATCCGGATAATGCCCTCTAATTTTTTCCAGAATGCTATCTGGTTTTTTGTCGCCGCCAGAGAAAGAACACCACGCCTTAACACCGACGAGCCCCTGCGCATCAAGCTTAGCTTGTAGCTCTTTTTCGAAATGATACATCAAGTCGAAAGAGATGTTAACGGCCACATGATCCTGCAGAAGTAAAAATCGAGGAAAAGATTTCCTTATTTTAATATACTCATGCATCTTCCTAATCAGGGCGTCTAATGATTCGGAAAAAGATTTTTCGCATTCAGGCGGAGTGCCTGGGACGTAATAATCCGCGATAAAAACATCGGCATTATGGGTCGCATAAGCGATCGGAAATTGATTGTCATCTTTTTTCATTTTTTTCTGGTTTTGGGTATATATTTATTAAAGTACTATGCATTTTATTTAACTTAAAATATTACAACTCTAACCTGTATTAGTCAACTAAAATTTAATAATCAGCAATAATAACAAAAAATAGACTAATATTAGCCTATTTTGTGTTTTGCTCGGGGATAGGGATTATCGCGCTCGCTTTTCTATCGAAAAGCTCACTTGTCCAGACCGGCCGCTAAGCCCTCCGCCAGCTCGGGCTTATCGTCGCTCGTCCAATAGTCGTCGCTAAAATGCTCCTCCTATTGTCTCGCTCGCCGCTTGTTCGAATCCCTCGCTTATCCTAAGCATAACAAAAAGAAGGAATTGTATTCCTTCTTTTTGTTATGCTCAGAATTGTGAACAGCGTTAGAACGATAATTCAACAGCAAACTGAATACATTTACATACCAGACCTAAGGGGTTATGCCGATAAATAAACTACCCTACCACGCTACTCACTATATTTTAAATCCGAGCCACGAAAGAATCTTTGCGCCATCCTTATAGATGGTTGGAAGTCCTACAAACTGGACATAGCTATTGTATCTAGTATTGATCAGCATAACGCCACCATAATAAAGTTCCAATTAGTCCCAAAATACTTGTTAGTGAAAGAATAATATAACTTACAATTCCTATAGTTGCAGTTTCTGTGGCGCTAGCGAATAACGCAGGGATTGCCCATGGGAAATATGGCCCAAGATTCACTAAACCAATAAACTGAGCAATGACCATTGAAAGAAACACAAATCCCATTGGGGGCAAAAATCCGCGGCCATAACTCGCAAAAAATGCCACAGGCGTACTGAGCAAAATTGTTAAAATGGAAGCAATAGTATAAATATACACACCATGGAAAACTATTTCGCTTGACCATCCCGCTAATTGGATAATCAAACCGATAACAAAGCCAAAAACCAGCGAAACAATTGAAAGCAAGATACACCAAATTGCTATAACAATAAATTTAGATATAACAATAGTCGATCTTGATACTGGCAACGCAAGTAAATCTTTAACTGTTCTGTCGGAATATTCTCTGCCAAAAACCCAACTAGTTATAAATCCAAAGCCAAGCAACCCAAGCAAAGAGATTGAAAGATTCAGTAGTTTAAAATAAGCAGGCCAATCAGAATTTCCAAATAAAGCCGCCTTGCTGCCGACCATCCCAAGTTTTACAGATAAGTCGGGGTTTTTTGTAATAAACACCAATAAACCCGTGAGTATTGGTATTAACAAAAAAGCAAGAATAGTTATCCAGAATATTTTTGACTTGGTAATTTTTAGGCTTTCTGTCCAAATTGCTGAGAAAATATTTTTCATTTTTTTGCTCTGATTATTCTTAAAAAATATGATTCAAGATTTTCTTCTTCAACTTTTAGCAAAGTTGGGGGTGTACCCGTCTGCACCAAGATACTAGCAATCTTTTCCGGATGATTTATTGCTTTATTGTCTATTATTTCTAAAAGTCCCTCATTGGATAAATTAACAGAAAATCCTTCTTTCATGAGAATTTTTTTTGTAGCTTCTTTATCCAGAGTATCTATAATAAGTCTTTTGTTTAGGAGATGCTCAAGTTGATTTGAATTTACTTCCTGTATTAATTTGCCTTCGTGGATAATTCCAATCCTATTTACTAGCTTGAAAATTTCTCCTAAGTTGTGACTGGATATGAATATTGTAACTCCACGATTAGAGGCAAGGTCTTTTAGAAGTTCCCGTATTTCGACAATACCAGCTGGATCAAGTCCATTTGATGGCTCATCTAAAATTAGTACGTCGGGATTATGTATTAGTGCTTTTGCTAAACCAAGTCGTTGTGCGTTTCCCAAAGATAAATGTTTCGCCTTTCTGTCTTTATAGGAAGTTAGCTTTAATTGTTGGATTACGTCATCAACTGATTTATTGGGTATCTGGCGTAATCTGCGGATGATTTCGAGATTCTCTTTGACAGTAAGTTCAGGATATGAATATGGAGTTTCTACAAGATAACCAACTTTTGCCCACAAGTCATAACTATCCGCATTAACTTTTTTATTAAATAAGAATGATTCACCCGTTGTTGGACGAATCATTCCCAATAGCATGCGAATAGTAGTTGTTTTCCCCGCACCGTTAAGCCCCAGAAATCCGTAAATTTCTCCTTTTTTAACGCTTAACGAAACACCGTCTACAGCATGCACATTGCCAAAATGTTTGGTTAAATTTTCTGTTTTGATAACATCTTCCATAGTTTCAATTTATTAACTCCTCTATTGAAATACCCAACGCCTTGACGATTCTTGCTATATTTTCATTATATCAAAAAATCGCCCAAAAGGCGATTTTTATCTGCTCAAAGTGGTGAGAAAACTCCGCACCATCCTTATGAACGACTGGAAGTCCTATGAATTAGATGCAGCCGTGGATATGCTGGATGGCAAGACGCCGTTAGACTTTTAACCCAGCTTTTTCAAAGCCTCGGCAAATTCTTCATCGGTTGCTATTTCACCCTTCAAAATCTCGCAATTCTTGCCTTGCCAATATGGCAACCCGCTCATGTTCTTTCTGGTTACTTTTTCCGCCATTTTTCGGTCATTGCCAATTTGGCTTATAAAAAATTGAACGCCACCCTCAAAAATCTCTTCACATGACTTGACGCTACCGTCTACGTCAATGCAATGACGACAGAAATTGGCATTTTCGTCACCTCCGGCAAAGTCTTCTTTTTTAGTTAATGGCATTCCGCATGCCTGACAAAATTTTTGCATAATATTACTATAATTAATTTTTATAAATCAAATAATTTTATTCTTTCTTTTTCTGCAACCAATTCAGAAGAAACAAGCCTCCAATGATTACTGCCGGGCCGGATATTGAAACGTACCAGCTCCAATGACGATCAAGACCAACCATCCAGACATAATAAAGAGCAAAAATGAAAAATACTATCGCGCCAACTATGTCCCATTTCCAGGCCGCTATAATCGCTATCAATAAAATCAACGGAATCAAAAGATGCATAAAGAGAGCGGGCAATACTGCCAGTCCATGATATTCGCTAAACACGTCTAAGGCGAATATAGACAAAAATGCTATAAATAAAAGGGACAAAACTCTCGGACTCCAATGTAAAAATTTGTTTTTCATAATTGATATGAATTAAATTAATAACAATTTTTATTCATATTTATATTTTACCAAAAATTTACCTATCTGGCGATTTTTCTTTTCTGTTAATTATTTAATACCCAATTTTTAATTTATCAAAAATTTCTAATTGTTTTAAAAAATCCTTATGTGAATTAGAGGCACCATTTTCTTCGAGCTTCTTCTTGAGTGCAGGCATTGTTCTCGCGTATTCGTCAAAATCCAATAGATTAAGATACTCATTCACAAAGCCAATAAGTTTTAGGGTAGCTTTTTTAACAAATCTATATGGCTCCAAAAAACACTCACCCTCTAATTTATAATGCCCCCATTCGCCAAGTTGATTTCCTTTCTCTTTAGACAACGCTACAATTTGATCAAAAAATTCTTTCGGTACTCTAATCATATTAAAATAGAAATTATCGTTTCTATTATCAAAACGTAGTGCCTTAAGTCTCGCCCTATGAATAATCAGGTCTCTTGGACTATACATCAAATTAATCAAAAATAAATTTTTACTAAGGAAGTTCTTAATTTTATTATTCTTCTCAAACAATAGCTTTGTAAAATCTTTCTGTCTCTCCTTTCTCAAGCCTATTCTTTCGTACTGATCAAACTTGATCTGATAACGATATTTAGAAATCCAAGCAAGTGAATCGAAAACCCCAGTAAATAATGTAATCAGATAGTTAAAGTGATAAACAATAGCGTCCTGGGTGTCGTTGTCCACACCGGAGTAATAGTTTATGCCTATCTCGTCTATCGCCCTGAGCATATCGGTGATTCTATCTCCAAGTGAGGCTGTAATATCCATTAAGTCCTTTCCTTGGGGGATATTCTTTTCCCCAAAGACAATCAATGACCAAACTTTTTGATAACTTAAAACTTTTGTTTTCAAAGAATAAAGATACCAAAGGCCCCGATTGACATAATAATTAGGAGCAATAAGAAACTTATTTTTATTTTTACAATACAAGTCGACAAAAATTATTGCCTCATCGGGTCTCAAAATGCTGTGTGCGGGCAGCCTTGGGAAGCCGCCTCTTATCCAATTTAATCGGTTAAGCAACTTTTTCCTCTCGGTAACCAAAACAGCTTTTCTATCTGTTGAATTTTCAGACAATGTCTTAAGAATAAAGGCCAAAATAAGATCGCTATATTTTATATCAAGCGAAACGGCAATCTCTTTTATATCGGGAATTCTATAACCAAATGCAGAACTTTCTTTATAGCCGTACAAACGGTTGTCTAATTTATCGATAATAATTCCGCTGGTATCTTTTTTACCATCAAGGGATAGCTGGGCTATCGTATGTTTTTCCGAATTACCCAAGGAAACAAATTCAAAAAGGTCATTATCAAAATAATTAAGCAGTATCTTGGCGCTTTTGGATTTAAGAGAATCCGAATCTAATAAAATTCTCAGTATTTTTTTATCTTTATACATAACAAATTTTTTTAATCCCAACGCAGATCGACTAAGTCAGATTCAACGTCGTGGCCATTAGCTTCGTGCTCATAAGATTCGGCAATAGACCTGAGCATTGTCGCAGTTCGCGGCCATTTATTTTTTACAGAATCGCTCATATCTCGATATTTTTTTGATAACTCTCGCTCCTGTTTTCCTCCGTCCATTAGGCCCCGGGAGACAACTCCTCGACTGTTATATATTTCCACCTGAATATGCTCATCAATCATCTTGCTGTTAAGTTTCTCAATAAGATTTCTCACGGCGATATGGGGCCACACTCCATCTGGATCGCTTGGCGCATGAGCCAATATGAAGCCTATCTGTAAATCGCCACCGATTGTGTGATTTGTCTCGGCGCATTTCTTTCTAGCCAATTCGACCCAATCCGTTAACTCCTTTTCGTCCACACTGCCATTATTTTTTACTCCAGGCAACAAATACCAAGAATCTAGAGCCTCGCGGGCAACGCGTGCCCTCCTTTCAAGTAGCTCTTCCTCTAATTCTTCTTTTCCCAGATCGGGTGCATGATCATCGCGCTTATAAATAAATGAAATTAATTGAGCAAAAAATCCCGAGTCTTTTTGCAATAATCTATGAATTGCCGTAGACGATGAAGTATATCGTTTTAAATCGTCAAAAAGAGCAGCAAAAGGCCATTCTAATTTCACCATCTCTTCGATGGACAGATCGTCATTTTTGTATAGCTGATCAAAAACATGCCCTAAATGGTATTCCTCCATTACCCCTGCTTTTAGTTTTTTATCCTCAAGCTTTAAAATCTCTTCAAGCAGTCGTTTGAGCAACACACTTGGAAGTGAAAGCTTGGGGTCACCTGCAATCCGTAAAGCCACCTCTGGTCGGTTCACATTGAGTAATTTTTCAATGGCAATAGGTGCTTCCTCGCTTTTGTCAGCCCTAGAATAACCGCTTGCAATTTTCCAGTAAGCCTCCTCGGCCTCTTTACCTTGGGAGTTAACAGCTGACCATGTTCCCGCGTTTTCTGGTAATCCAAGATACAAAAGCGCACACGCTTCAGATGAATAATTCCCCTTGGTTTTTAAGCGTTTAATTTGCTGCTCAACCCATCCTGGTCCAGTGGCCTCAACTCTTCCAAGTGCGTATCCTCGGATAAGAAGCGATACATCGCCAATTCGGTCAATCATCCCATCTAAAATTTTTGCATCCTCTTCCTCGTCACGGATTACTTTACCGAGCGCATGACCAAGGACTCCTACATATTGGATCGTCCCAGCGTATTCTATAATTCGCTCTAAGGATACCTTATCGAGTACCTCACGAGCCACTTTTTCTCGACTCGTATTTATAGTGGTATCCTTTGCGTCATATTCTTTTGGCTCCCCCTCGGGTAATCGTGGCCATGGATCACTTAAAAGCCAGCCAACACGGTCCAGTGTGTCTTCGGGTTGGAATTTTTCAAGCACTCGATATAGGGCAGGGACTTGTTTTTTTCTTTCATCATCTCCATAACTATTGACCCAATTACACGCTTCTCTAATACATTGAAGCAACTTAATTTTTTCTTCCCTTGAAAATGAATTAATATCTGCTTCTTCGAGTGTATTCAAAAGTTTTTCCCTAATTTCTAAAGGTAGTCGCGTAAATTCGTCGACAGATGAAATAAGATTCTCTCTTGAACATGCTAAATCGGTAAGTTTTGGTATTAATCCAGCCACATACTTCTGATGAGTCTCATTGCCTTCTGGTTCAAGTCCACGACGATTGCCACCCATATCACGCCAGCGAAACCGGTGTGCTTCGCTCATAGAACCATCCCCAAAATAATGCTGAGCGAATTTCCAAACAGTCTGCGAATCTTTAGCAGTTATTGTGTCCCATGTAGCCAAACGTTCTTCTGGCGTTGCATACGTTTGTGGAAGCCCAGGAACAAAAATATCTTTCAAACTGTTTATGGCTCGATTATTCCATGTGCCGCCCTTATCAATTCTAGCCAGATCAAATAACAAATTCACTGCGCGAGAAAAATATTCTGAACCCCACGCCATTCCCTCTAGAGCCCAAAGTAAGCCAGAATGTTTACAGTCACCAAATATACCTCCCTCGTCAGTCATTAATTCCTGAAAAAGAGCTGGAGATTTTTTTACTTGCTGTTCTGTAGCCTCCATAAAATTATCTGGGGCAGCCTCAGCAAGAAGCGGAGTGACGTCTTTCAAAGATGCCCAAGCCTCCCATTTGTCTGCATTAGCAAAAACTTCTTCGACGACATGGTTAGCAAAGGTTTGTGTAGATGAAACATGCGAGGAACGATTCCCATACACCGCAATTAGGACTAATGATTCCACTATGCCGGTTCTAAGCCATTCTGAGTAGGGGTTTGATTTGCCGTAGATTCCCGCTGCCCATCGTTTGTCAGCAGACAATTCATATTTTGGGTCTGTCTTAGTAAGAACTGAAAGTATCGCTCGTTCAAATAGGTTCAAATCAGCATCAGTCAAATGCTGTGCGAGCATAAACCATGCATCTAGTGGAGATTTAAGCATCCAAATGCTCCCGACTTTACGTATTGGAGCGTCATCGGTTGAAAGAAATGGTTTTAATTTTTCAATAAATTTATCGTGCGATTCCCCAGATAAAAGTTCAATAACTTGTCTATCTCCGTCCTTGCGTTCGTCCCAAGAACCAACAAATAAAACAGGCAATAAAACCCTAGCTGAGATTTCTTCTGCCCAGGTTGGGGCCTTTGCACTGGATAAAAATAGATGCCGACGTAACACCGGAATACTTCTGCCCATATCCCGTGCTATACGTTGAGCCTCTACTTCAGACAAACCATTTTTATTTAAATTCTTCTCAATTATTTCGCGTCTAGGACGGGATAATTCAAAAAGGTTGCTTCGAAAATCGATTGATTTAGAATCAGCGCTAAGAAAAACATAATGACCTTTTTCAACTGCAAAACCTGCTGTTTCCCGGCACTCTGTCGGAGCGGCTATTATAAGAGAATTCTGGAAAGTAGTAGCACAAGACCTTAGTTGGTTAATGTTTTCAACTAATACGCAGCGAGACAGGGCTCGTATTTTTTCGTTTTCAGGAAGGTTTGCAATCGCACCATACAAAAATGCAAATGGTTCATCGGGAGAATCTCCACGGACCTCAAGAATCGAAGGGCCTTTGGCTATCCATTGCTGAATCCTTTCCATATCTGAAAGACGGCCGCCAATAACAATCTCTGTTGTCATTTTAGGTTTTGTTGCAGCTGACCATTCTTCCCAAAAACCTTCTATATCACGAATGTTATCTGATAAATTCTTAATTTGTCTGCCCAACCATAGAGCCACGGCTGGAGCTAAATCAAGCCATTGCTCAATAGCATCGGCAGCAATTACTCTGACATCTTTCCAAATGGCAGTGGCTCTTTTTTCGTTTTGCCATTTTACTCTACCGGGCCAAGCTCTGGGAGTAACAAAAACAAAACTGGTATCTTTCTGGGTAAACCCTAAAGGATCGGCGGTGCGTTTCAAATAATCATCTTCTGCCTTTTTGCCCGGCGATACTTCTGTCCCAATTTCCCAGGCAGAACTACCAGTCGGGAAAAGAGAGGAAGCTACTGGTGTTTTCAGACGACCATCCCATCCGGAATTCGCCACACTATCACCGCTAGGGAATTCTATCTCTTCAACGGTTGTTGCTGTAGCAAAAATAAGGCGACGAATAAGCTCCGGCAAGGTTTGAGCACAGTGTCGCTGATTGCTAGTAATCCAATTTTTTATATCTCCTGCTGTTATCCACTTCATATTCATTGACTTAATTTTTTATATCCACAACCCACTTCCATTTTCGTAAGATTTTCGGTATACTATAAATATATCACTTAGTTTTAAAAACATCAATCCATTATGCCTATACCAATTACAAAAAGACAAAAAGAAGTTTTAGACTTCATTAAGGGGTTCGTAAAAAAGAAGAAATACCCCCCAACCCTAGAGGAAATATGTAGTGGGCTTAAGCTTTCCGCTGTATCTACTGCTCATCAACACATTGAAGCTCTTGCTGAAAAGGGATACTTAAAAAAGTCTGGCAATAATGCCCGGTCAATTGACGTGAACGAACCAGAAACAATGATTAAGATTCCTCTGCTCGGAACAATTGCGGCCGGAGAACCGATTGAAGCAATTCAACAAAATGAATTTATTGCTGTGCCTAAAACAAAATTACCAGCGCATGGTGAAGTTTATGCCCTTCGAGTAATCGGTAACAGTATGATTGACGAGAATATTAACGATGGAGATATTGTCCTGGTTAAACATCAGAGCACAGCTGAAAACGGCCAAAAAATTGTCGCGCTTATAAACAATCAAGAAACTACCTTAAAAAAATTCTATAAAGAAAACGGCCGCATACGTTTGCAACCGGCAAATAAAACCATCGAACCTATTATTTTAGACAGAGGGACTCCATTGGCTATCCAGGGAATAGTTTTGGATGTGATAGAAAGCCAACCGGGAACAAAAGCTTCAAATAAACAAGAGATAAAAAAAGAAGCCGAACAACGACCTCTTTCACTGTCACAAAAGAAAATCAAGATCGCTCATAAACCAACTATGGATGCCGATGTGATACTTTTCCATGGCGACCGGCTTGATCTTATGAAAGGATTACCTGATAAATCTGTAAAACTTGTCGTCACTTCACCGCCATACAACATTGGCAAAGAATACGAAAAAAGAAAAGATTTAGATTTGTATCTGGCCGAACAAGAAGAAACTATAAAAGAAGCGATCCGTATTCTTGCTGATGATGGCAGTATTTGCTGGCAGGTTGGAAATCATATCGGCAAAGATGGTGAGGTCTTTCCGCTCGATGCGCTCATTTATGCTATAGGGAAAAAACTAGGTCTTAAATTACGAAATAGAATTATTTGGCGATTTGGGCACGGTTTACATTGTACAAAAAGGTTTTCAGGACGACACGAAACGATCGTCTGGTTTACCAAGGGCGATAATTATACTTTCAACCTTGATCCTGTCCGCGTGCCCCAAAAGTATCCAGGCAAAAAGAATTTTAAGAAAAATGAAAAGTATGGAACGTTATCAGGCAATCCCCTAGGAAAGAACCCCGAAGATGTGTGGGATATACCAAACGTCAAAAATAATCATCCGGAAAAAACAAATCATCCATGCCAGTTTCCAATCGAGCTTATAGAGCGTTTAATATTATCCATGACCAACCCAGGAGATGCTGTACTTGATCCATATTTGGGCGTAGGGAGCGCAATTTGCGCTGCAGTGATTCATAACCGCAAAGGATATGGATCGGACATTATGAAGGGGTATTTGGATACTGCTGAAGAAAGAGTCAAAGCAGCTGCAAACGGTACACTAAATCGCCGGATGATGGGAACACCGGTTTATCAACCAACCAGCAACGTAAAGCTTGCTGAATTGCCAGATGAGTTTAAGAAAGCTCGTGAGAGTCTATTTGGGCCCAGGCTTTGACCCGTTGTATTTGCGAAGTTTTATTTTTGCTAAAGCTTCTGTTTTATTTGTTTTGAAAAGCTCTCTAAGAGTTTGAGATTTTGTTTTTTCTTCATCGGTCAAGCCGATGCTTAAAACGAATACCGGAATATCAATATTACTTTCTCCTCGATTCTCAAAATCAACAAGCAACTGTTCAAATGAAGAAACACCGGTAGACATTAGTTTTACTAACTCACTACTAGGTACAATCTCTATTCCGCATTCGATATATTTAAGATTTTTGAAAATGATCATCTTGGAAAAAATGTCATAGCCCATAAAGGCATATTTGCCGAATTGAATTTCCAGCCCAACCTTATTTTTTATTCCATCCATTTCACGAAATCTGCCTTTACCAAAAGCATGACGTGGCTCAACGAAATCCCGTTTCTTGCCATCTTTTGATTTCTCGGTCCAACCATTTTTGTGAAGCTCGTGTTTTAAATAATCATTCATGTCCACCGGCGAAAAAAGAACCTGACCTTTTTTAGTCTTTTCTTTGCTCTCCTTCGTTAAACAAATAGTGCTATCTAAGGATTTTATTGCATTAAAAACTTCCTGAAGCTCTTTCGGGTGTTTTTCTTTGAGAAACTTCTCTCCGCCCTTGAATGAATAAGTATTGATAATCTTCATAATTTTATCTAAATTAGAAATCCCTTATAACTACAGAATATCAGAGAAATAGAAAAAAATCTATAACTAAGTTTTCCGTCAGCTTTTGTCAGATTAATTTATCCATAATAACTTATTGGCCTCAGCAATTAATCATTCTATTAAAACGGTAAAAAATTGTTAAAATTGTTAAAATCTGGCAAAATAAAGATAAATTACAATTACTATGACCAAAGAAGTTGAAGCGGTCCCAGAAGGACTACTGAAAATTAAACAAGTCTCGGACGTTATTCAAAAACGGTATTTTTCTAACCCGGAGAGCAGAGTTTTTGAATTCGAACTCGGTGGGTTTGGTATAGAGTTAAAAAATGAAAATGATTATCTGGAACTACTGGATATCCTTGGTAGACTGAAACCAAAGGCAGGGATAGAATACAAAATCACTAAATTTTATATTGATCACCGAGGACGAAAGCAGTTTTTTACACTTTATGATTCCCAAAAATGCAAAATTAAAATTACCGATATTACGAAGTTTAAGAATTACCATAAAGAAATATCACAGCGATATCGTTCAATAGAGGATATAAATAATAAAAAATCAACCGTTCAAAAATCGCGACCCGTCCTGATAAAAAACGCACGGCTTGATGAACAAAATTATCTGCTGGAAATTAATGGCGGAGAAAAGATAATCTCATTCAGATCAAAGAAAGGCGGCAGTGGCTTGGAAAAAGAAACCAAACAATTCAGAATCCTATTTCATCTTTGGGATTTTAAGTGGGAGCTGAAGGACGGCAGAGTTCTTGAAAAGGGAGACTATGTATCTTTGGACAACCTTACACGAAGCGGTATGAGCGAAAGTGCCGATGCCGCATACAAGCACATCCAAAGATTAAATAAGCGTTTCCAGAACGAAGGATTGGCCATAGAAATACAAGGCGAGAATGAAAAATATCGTTTAATTATAAACAAAGCATAGACGCTATATCGACTATTTGTCGGACAAAATATTTTCTCAGAAATGAAATAAATAAACATAAATTTGTGAGCAGTCGGACATAACAACAAATGTCCTGAAGGTTGGCTCAATATACGAATGATAAAGTCAAAGCAGAATACGCTTTGGCTTTTTTAATTCGCCCGATCCCCAACGCCGCAAAATAATTAACTCACAAAATTATATGATCAAAAAATTATCCAAAGACAACGAACACGAATACACGCCCGAAGACTACACAAAATACTTGTCTACGTTTGATCTGGGAGCAGCCGCTTCGCTGGTGTCGGCTGGTTTTGAGCTTGTCTCGCTGGACAAAACCAATCCCAGAAAAGTGCAGTTCATCTTTCGCCGAGTGATCGGCATTGAAAAGGTCGTTGATGATTACTGGTCAGATCGCCTGGAAGTTAAAGCACGATCATTCTTTGACAACATGAAGATGCTAAAAAACCGAATCTATTCGGAGTAAACCTATGTTGTCGGACGAGCAAATTAAAACCTATCAGATGCTTTACAAAAACCGCTTCGGCAAAGAGATCAGCCGGGAGCAGGCGTACGAGCAGGGCGTAAAACTCCTCCGACTTATTGAACTGATTTACAAACCGATGACCGAGGAAGAATTCCAAAAATTACAGGAGCGGCGCAAGCAAACTGGCGACCTAAAAACCTAAACAAAAACATTATGCAAGAATTACAAATAATTACCATTAAAGAATATTTATCCCGCAAAGACATTGCTTTTCGGGAGAGTGGCAAAGAACTCGTCGTTAGGTGTCTTTTTAATAACTGCGACAAAGACAGCCAAACCAATGAAGCTCACTTGTATTTTGATACTACTACTGGTCAATACGAATGCAAAAAGTGCGGCGAGAAAGGCAACATGATAACTCTGGCCAAATATCTGGGAGATGATATTAGCGAAATAGCAATAAATCAGCGAGATTCGGCGGTTAAGCCCCGTGTCGCAAAATTTGGAGCTGTGTCGACAGATGCCTGCCACTTGGCACTTACTCCCGATATACGAAAGTATTTGAACGCCAGAGGCATTTCTGACGCCGTTGTGGACGCTTTCAATCTGGGCTGGGGTAAATTCTACGGAAAATATTGGATTACCATACCCATAAAGGATATTTACGGGTCTTTTTGTTTTTTCAAACTGCGCCAAGACCCGAACGCTGGAAACGATAAAATGACCTATCCCAAAGGCATCGAAGCCCAGATTTACGGCTGGGAGATGCTGACAGAAAATCATGATCGAATAATAATCTGCGAAGGAGAACTGGATAGACTGGCCCTGCTTTCAAAAAATATTCCTACCATCACCTCAACGCATGGCGCACTGACCTTCAAAAAAGAATGGGTCGACAAAATTGGAAAAGGCAAAAAGATTTACATCTGCTACGACAACGACGAAGCTGGCCGAAAAGGATCGGAACGAGTGGCAAAACTACTGGAAAATTCTGGCAACGAAATATTTATTGTCACACTTCCAAAAGAAGTCGGCGAAAGCGGAGATATCACTGACTACCTGGTAAAGCTCAATGGCAATCCCGATGACTTATTTAGCAAATACGCTAAACCATATCCAGAGAAAATCGACGCTTCACAATTCAAACCATTAACTGAAAAAGAAATCGTCGAAACGCTGGGGCTGACCATAAAAAAAGATGAGGAAAATAAATTGATAACATTTTTATGCGAGCTATCGGCATACACAGAAAACTCCCAGCTTAACATTTCTTTCAACGCCCCGTCATCTACTGGTAAATCATATATCCCAACCGAGATCGCCAGACTGTTCCCGGAGGACGATGTTGTTGAAGTTGGATATTGCAGTCCGACCGCTTTCTTTCACGACGTGGGAGAATATGACAAAGAAAAAAACGGCTACTTGGTAGACTTAAGCCGCAAGATTTTAATCTTCCTGGATCAGCCGCACACACTTCTTCTGCAACACTTAAGGCCGTTACTATCCCACGATAAAAAAGAAATCAGACTAAAAATCACTGATAAATCTCAACGGGCTGGCTTAAAAACCAAGAACATATTTCTGAGAGGATTCCCTGCAGTGATTTTTTGCACAGCTGGGCTGACAGCTGATGAGCAGGAAGCTACAAGATTTATGCTTCTCTCTCCAGAAACTAATCAAGAAAAAATCAGACAAGCAATTTACGAAAAAATTAAAAAAGAAACCGATAGCGAAAAATATGAAAATCTACTTGAAGAAAATCCTGGGAGAAAAGCTCTCAAAGAAAGAATACGGGCCATTAAACTCGAAAACATTCAGGGGATAAAAATCGGCTCACCAGGAGAATTAGAAAAGATGTTCTTCGGCCAGAATAAAATGTTAAAGCCACGCCATCAGCGAGACATTGGCCGCATCATTTCTCTGGTCAAAGCATTTGCGCTGTTGAACTTATGGTTCAGAGAAAGAGAAGGATCAATTATCGTTGCCAATGAAGACGACATCAAAGAAGCGTTTAATGTCTGGGACACAATTTCTGAAAGCCAAGAGCTCAATCTTCCGCCATATGTTTACAAGCTTTTTCAAGAAGTAATAATGCAGGCTTGGAATGAAAAGAATCAGGGCCGGGATGAATTTGAACAGATCACAGGCCAGCTGGGATTAAGCAGGCGGGAGATACAGAGAAAACACGTTCAGATTTATGGGAGAACGTTAGCCGACTGGTTTTTGCGTCAGCAAATTATTCCATTGCTTGAAAGCGCAGGATTGATATGCCAAGAGCCTGATCCAAGCGACAGACGAAAAATGTTAATTTACCCCACCACCTCACTCGCTATTTCGGCAACCCAAAACAATAGTGAGCCTAATGGTGGGGTAGAAAAATTAAGCTTATGACAAAGAAATTATTACCAAATCCAAAACTACCAGAGAAAACCGAGCCCCAAAAAGAGTTCAATATCGATGGCTGGTTAGCAAAGGTCGACCTCTGGTCTGGTAAAGAAGTAAGCAGGCTGACTAATCAGATCATCAAAGACTATAGTTGCCAAACTGTGCTTGAACTTTTACTTGCTGGGAGAGTAGCAGCTCTGTCATGGAGATTGAATCACTGGGAGAGTTTATTAGCCATGATGCTTAGTGACGGCAATGACGCCTATAACTTCTCCAGCTCCCTCGACGACACTCAAAGAAAAGCAGTAAAGGAATTAAGTAAAGGCGTTGAATCAACGCACCGACAATGGCTGACTTCAATCCTTCTGCTGAAAGAATTAAAACAGCCGACATTAAATTTACAGATCAAAACTAAGGACACGTTTATCGCCCAGAACCAGCAGATTAACTTGGAAAAACCAGAGAAGCCAAATCATTAACCATCAATAATCTTGGAAAATATATTTTTAATCACACTCCAATGAAAGACATTAATTTAGCCCAAATCCAATATGAAAGCTTCGCCGTCGAAGAATGCGGAAAGATTGATATCAACGAACTCATGGCGAAATTAAAATATCTGCTGAAAAGCGAATTACTTAAGGTCGAACTTAATGGACTTCAAAACGACATTAAGCTGACATCTTCAAAAACTGGAAACGGCGGATTGCGATACTGGTTTTTCTGTCCGCAATGCAACAAGCGAGTCGGAATTTTATATAGACGGCCCGGGAGCAATTCGCTGATGTGCCGAAGATGCGGAAACTTGCAATACAGCGCAGCCCGATATCACCGATCACCACAAGAGGAGCATGCCAAGCTGATTAAAAGACTTTTGAAAAATCAAAGAAAAGAAAAAGAACATTGAAAAAATTAACAAAAAGACGTAAAATATAATTGCGTCCCATATTATCGACATTGCCATGAGGAATGTTGTCTCTTAAGACCCGATTGCGGGCTGAAAGGGGCAGTCGTTCCTCCACAATCGGAGTCCTCGTGGCTTCGGTAATGTGGGACGCAGGCAACGGCTGTCCCTTTTTGTTTATTTGACTTCCTTAAACCTTTGGCCCATGTATGTGTGTAAAGGGTCAAATTCAATGAAAATAATAATTAACCATAAACATATGACAATAAAAGCCAAAATTTACGCCGTAATCGCCATTGTAGCGGTCTTTGGAGCTGGTTACGGAGTTTATCACCTTCTAAGCAACGTATCGCAGAATAAAGGCAACGTTGACGTAGCCTCAATAACGACATTCGAGGCATGCAACAAAGCAGGCTTCCCGACCATCAAACATTATCCCGATCAGTGCCAGACTCCAGACGGGAGAATCTTCGTCAATGAAAATCCTCCGAGCGAAGCCGATATCACTAAAGCAGAATCGGCAATCAGAACATTCATGGGAGACCCGAACTTGGAGCTCGTCTACATGACACAAAAAAGACATCCTGCAAACTTCTCAGTCCTCAGTAACGTCAAACAAAATGACGGCGGGTTTACAGCTGACACCCCCGAAGAATGGTATCGCCCAGTCTACATTTTCCAGCAAAAGAATTACATCGATGACCGATGTGAAGTCTATCAATACCAGGTGACGATTAAAACGAACCAGGTCGTAGAGATTGGTATCGTCTATCCCGAAAAACCCAACGAAAAAGCACAAGGGCCTGGGCCCTGCCTTAATCATGACTCACTTGAAACTCCGCTAAAGACGAAAGCAGAAATCGAGCAAATCGCCTTCGCTTATTTCAGCAGAGACCCAGAGCACACAAAATTTATGATCCGATCAGACATTCAACCTCAATACATTCCGAGCAAGCCAGGCGCAGCGAACCCAGCACAAAATGAATGGCGATGGGAAGACAAAAGCGTCTCACTCCCAGATGGGCTAACGGGCGATCCCTGGCAACATCCGATTGCCAGAATAATAATATCGAGTGGTGGTAAATTAGTTTATTACCTAAACACCACCGACTTATTTAAAAACTAATATGAACCAGGAGGTATCTCCAAAATTTAAATACTTCCTCTACGCCAGAAAATCTTCCGAAAGCGAAGACCGACAAGTTCAATCTATTGACGATCAGGTAGATCGTTTGAAAAAACTTGCCAGCGATTTAAGTTTGAGTATCAAGAAAACCTATACCGAAGCAAAATCAGCCAAAAAGCCGAATAACCGCCCTTTATTCGATGAGATGATACAAAAAATTGAAAACGGCGAAGCCGATGGAATTTTATGCTGGCACTTGAATAGATTAACGCGCAACCCAATTGATAGTGGTAAATTAAGCTGGCTATTACAACAAGGAGTTCTCAAATCCATTCAAACCATTGAACGACAATATCTGCCCAGCGACAACGTTTTGTTATTTAACGTTGAAACTGGTCAGGCCAATCAGTATATTCTTGATCTAAGTAAAGACACAAGACGAGGACTTTTGAAAAAATTAAACGCTGGCTGGCAAAACGGAATTGCTCCCCTCGGCTACCTCAACGACAAAGAAAACAAAATCATAAAGACTGACCCAGAAAGATTTAATCTTGTACGCAAAATGTTTGATCTGATGCTGACGGGAAATTATACACCCCCAAGGATTTTGGATATGGCCAACAATGAATGGGGTTTCAGGACGAGAAAATTCAAAAGGATCGGTGATTGTCCTTTGTCTCGTAGCGGAATTTACAAAATCTTTACCAGCTTATTCTATACAGGAATTATCGAAAATAACGGCATCCAGTACGAAGGTAAGCACGAAAGAATGATAACCCTTGAAGAATATGATCGGGTCCAGATGCTTCTTGGGAGAGAAGGCAAACCGAGGCCTAAGACGCATGATTTCGCCTTTACTGGATCAATGCGATGTGGGGTTTGTGGTTGCCTTTATACCGCCGAAACAAAAATAAAGTTTCTTAAGTCTGGGAAGATAAATGCGCATACCTATTATCACTGCACGAGAAAAACGACAAAGATTAAATGCGATCAAAGAAAAAATATCCCATTGGCCGATCTTGAAATAATGATCGAAAAGGAAATAGAAAAATACACAATTCTGCCAGAGTTTCTGCAATGGGCGCTGGAAGGTTTGAATAAAAAGAATGATACGGAGATTGAGGACAGGACGAAAGTTTACGAAATGCAACACAAGAATCTGACTGAAACACAAAAAGAACTGGATGAGCTCACTAAAATGAGATACCGCCAGCTTATTGACGATCAAGCCTTTATCAAAGAGAGAAACGAGCTTCAGACCAAAATAGCCCAAATGAAAGAAAACTTAAGACACACAGAGACCCGAGCCGAGAAGTGGCTTGAGTTGACCGAGAAGACCTTTGCCTACGCCACTTACGCACGAGCTGCGTTCCTTAAAGCCAATGATATGGGAAAAACAGGGTTAGAACGGAAGAAAGAAATTCTAATGGCGATCGGAAAAACGCCGATAATTAGAGACGAAAAGCTTACTATCGAACCAAATGAATGGTTTGTTCCAATCGAAAACGGTTATCCTGAGCTGGAGAAAAAATATATAGGGTTAGAACCGACGAAATTGCCACTAAATAAAGCAAAAACAGAGGCTTTGACCTCTGTTCGTGCACACTGGCTCGGGGATAGGGATTCGAACCCCAATAGCCAGGACCAAAACCTGGAGTCCTACCGTTAGACGATCCCCGAATGAAAATCTTCTCAAATAGTATTAAAAAATAGATAAAAAGTCAAATTATCTATCGTTATTTTATCCAATTAAATCCGGGCGTATTTTTTAGCCGCGAACAAACTCGCCAAAATATTAATAAGCAAAACAACCAAAAACTGCATACCAAATATAAAAGCAAAATTATTAACAAAATAAGACAAAATATTAACGTTATAACCCATAAAGAAAACCTCTAAATAAGGTTGGAGCAAGCTTAAAAACGGATAAAAAACCGAAATCACAATTAAAATGCTAAGCAACGTATAAACAAATGAAGAAACAATATAAGGCATGAAAATAAAGAAATTCGAGGCACCGACCAGACGCATAATTTCAATTTCCTGACGGTGTGTATAGATAGCTACTCGGATAGCATTATAAACAACTAATAAACTGGTTAGAATAAAAATAGCGATGATAAAAAAACCAACTTCATTAACCCGCTTAGTAATACTGTTAATCTTATTTAAGATAACCGTATTGTCAGAGAAATCACGTGATTCAATAATCGGATTATCGATCATCTTTAATTCATTAATTAGTAGTCCTGATTCCGAAAAATTTTTCGGAATAATAGTTAGGCTTGGCGATAGAGGGTTGCGGCCCAATTCTTTAAGCGCGGCTAAAACTGATTGATTATTTTTGTATTTTTCCCGAAATGTTTCCAAGGCTTGTTGTTTAGAAACATAAACAATGCTTTTCACTCTCTCGTAATTAGAAATTTTTGCCTTGAGAGCCATAATTTCGCTTTCCGGAGCCTCTGTCTTCAAATACAAACTAATATTTATTTTTTCTTTTATCGCCACGACCGCGTTGTCGCTAATTACTTGGACAGTCAGAAGTATGTTAATCGAAAACAGAGCGAGCAAAAGAATGGTAACGGTTACTATCGTCAACCAAACATTGCGCGCAATATCTTGAAAACTAAATTTTATAATGCGATATAAAGACAACATATTATAATAAATATTTACCGTGCGCTTGGTCACTAATAATCTGCCCCTGCTCCATGGTAACCACCCGACGATTTAGACGATTAACAATCTCCTTATTATGGGTTACTAGAATAACTGTCGTGCCAAAGCGATTAATGCGTAGAAGTAATTCGATAATTTCATTGGCGTTAATCGCATCTAAATTACCGGTCGGCTCATCGGCGAGCAGTATCTTTGGTTGATGAACGAGCGCCCGGGCAATTGCCGCCCGTTGCTGTTCTCCGCCCGAAACCTCATGAGGATAACGGGCTTTTTTATCTTCGAGGCCAACAATTTTTAAAACACTAGGTACGATTTTTTTTATCTTGGCACTTTGGCCGCCAGAAACTTCAAGGGCGAAAGAAACGTTCTCACTCAGGGTTTTTTTGGGGAGTAGTTTGAAATCTTGAAAGATTACGCCGATTTGTCGTCTTAAATACGGAACCTCTCTCCGCGAAATTTTTGTGATGTCCCAATCGCCAACTAGAACCTGTCCGGCGTCTACTCTTTCTTCGCCAATTAAAATTCTTACCAAAGTAGTTTTTCCGGCGCCAGATTGCCCCACGATCGAAACAAACTCTCCCGGTTTAATCCTTAGATTAACCGCGCGTAAAACTTTATTTTTATTATTATATGATTTGGAGACGTTGTTTAGGGTGATCATAATTATTTTTTAAGTTGGCGCAAGCCGTAACGAATTAATTGCTCGTTGTCCCAAAAACTAGCCGCGCTACTGGAGGAGCCAAAATTTATGGCGATTAAATTTCCTTGAGGCGCTTTTACCCGAGTCATTAAGCAACTGCCCGCTTCATCTAAATAACCTGTCTTTGAACCGATAATCGGATACTGGCCACTACGCACAAGTTGGCTGGTATTGGTAAGTTTATGTTGTTTTTTAGTATTAATAGTTTTAAAAGTATAACTATTAACCGTACTAATTTTTTGAAGCAACGGATTGGTAAAGACTTCTTTGGTTATTATAGCATAATCAAGCGGAGAGCTCACGTTTTTTGGAGAAAGTCCTGTTGGTTCAAAGAAAAGCGTGCTCGTTGCGCCCCAACTTTTTACATTTTCATTCATTTTTTTAATAAAATCATTACGACTTAAGCCACTTACCCGCACTAAACTTTCAACGGCATTATTGGCCGAGCCAACTAAAGCGCTATAAATTAAATTCTCAATTGTTAACGTATCGCCATCCTTAACTGTTAGCTTAGCCGACTCCCAGGGCTTGCAATAAAGATAATTATATTTTTCATCTTGAACTTTATAACTTACTACTTGATTTAAACTAGGACGACGATCTAAAAACGTTTTAATAGCCACCAGCTTGGTTAAGCTAGCGAGTGGAGAAATTTTGCTCTCATTTTTTCCCCAAATAATACTCCCATCACTTTCTCGCATAATAACCGCCGAGGAAGCGGAAATAGCCGGCGCCGCTCCTAATTGCAATTGAGATTTGTTAATGGTCGGCGTTATAACTTTAAGGGGGCTAATCTTTATTTTGATTAACCCATCGCGAGTTGAAGCAATTTTTTGAAAAGCAACTTTATCTAAATCAATTACTCGGTCGGGATGCTTAGCGCGTTCCGGCCCGAAGTCATTTATAGTGACATCAACAAATTTTCCGTTCGTTAAATTAGTAACTCGTAAAACTGACCCTTTTTTGAAATCCGGGGAGGCGGCAAAATTACCATTTTTATATTTATACCAACTCGCCACCCCGACAGTTAAAATATCGGGGTTACTTAAAATTATTAGTTTACCAGAGGTCGAGGTCGTCATGGCGGTCGCATATTTTTTTTCAGGAAAATCCTGGGTTTTCACTGGCTGCCAAACTCCTGACAATTCATCTACAATAAAAATTTGTTTAAAATAATTATTAGCTTTGGAATAATTAATTTTAATAGTCATGGGGCGACTTGGGTCATAAGTCTCCGGATTAGCAAACGAGTATTCATACACAGGAGTAAGCGCTTCCCATTCCCAGGGAATATTACTAGTTGCTGAACTAGTGGCAATACTCGCTGTCTTATTAAAGCCCGGGGTTATAAATTCAAGCTCGGAAGCTTGAACTGCGGTGGCGCCCAAAAACAAAAAAAACGCTCCTAACCAGATTAATTTTATATAATTTATCTTCATAATAATTGACTAAACTCTTAGCTTACGTTTATAATATACTTGAATTGCGGGTATCGTATAATGGTTATTACATCAGCTTCCCAAGCTGAGGAAGGCGGTCCGATTCCGCTTACCCGCTCCCTTTGGCGCCGAAGTAGCTCAGCTGGTAGAGCAACGCACTCGTAACGCGTAGGTCAGGGGTCCGATTCCCCTCTTCGGCTCAATTTTAATCGAAAAAATAACGCCACCATTTTACGAAATTGCTTTCGCTTGTGGTGGTTTTATTTATCTCTTCACTCGTCGTGGCATTTTTAGTCGCTTCAATAACAATCACTTTTTCTCCCGGTTTTTTCAAATTCAAATTAAGTCGGGCTTGTTCCTCTAATGATTGGTCGGACTCTAAATAGGTAATCATGTCCTTTAGTTCCTGATTAGTACTTTCAAAATCACTAATATCTTTCTTAACGCTTTCAATCTCTTTCTCGACTAACCTTTTCTGTGTATACGTTCGGGCTAATGGAAAAAGAATAAGTACCAAAAAAACTAAACCAATAATCGCCAAAAAGCGCTGACTGGAGAAAAAGCGATAAAAAAAATTATTCGGTTTTGGCAAATCTCCGGCACTAAGGACACGCGGATGAATTTGCTGATGAATTTTACGTCTTGGCATCGCTATTCATTATACCATAAAAAAAAATACTAAAAAACCGGACAAAGATTTTCCCGGTTTACTAATATCTAATGACTATCTTGATTTCGGCGTTATCCAAAAACCCATATATTTCCCCTTCATAAGACGTATCTGCGCGTCAAAACAAGGGATGGCACCAAAAATAATTATCGTAAATGGTACAAAAACCCACTCAATAATCATTCTAATATTTTTCCAAATTGTATACTTTTGTGGACGTTTTGGCAAAAGAAGAGAGGAAATAACGGCCGACAAAATAAGTCCAACCATGGCTACATTCATTAAATTCTGGGTTATCGCCGGTAAATTGCCTGATAAAACAGTAGAATTAAACCGATTGCCACCAAGTAACATCGGCATCCAGCCGATAACTGCAATAATTAAAGCATTAGTCGCCCAAGACCAGAAGCCGTAAATCTGAATTAAAATGTGGCCGATCAATTTTCCGCGATTAACCGTTTTCCATCGTTTGGTGGTATTAAAAATTAAATATGGAATATTTTCTGAGCCCCAAGCCCAACGGCGCTGCTGTTTATATAAACTTTTTGCCGTCCGCCAAGCACTCTCGTCGTGAGTTACATCCATAGAAACTTTATAATACAGGGGCTCAACACGATAATGGCCATTATAATGCAACAAGCAATGCCAGAAAATACGTGAATCCTCGCTAACCATGGTTGTTGACCAAAAACCGATTTCCCGCAAAGCGACAAAAGTCATCGAATGCGAAGAATAGGTTACTAGACTTTCTTGGCGAATCTGCATAATCATCTGCCAAAAGGTGTTTGAAGAAGCAGTGAGGCGAGAAAAAAATGGCGAATTCCAAATATTGTTATGATAAACAGGAATCGGCTGATAACTTGCTCGATATGGTTCATGAACTGACAAGAATTTATAAGTCAGAGCAAAGAAATATCCCGCTTGAACGACGGTATCAATGTCAAAAACGCTAACCAAAATTTTATTTTGGTCTAAACTATGCTTCTCAATAACTTCCTGGCGCACGACCTGGATTCCCCAAGCCTGATTAGCTCCCTTACCCTTAAGCTCACCGACTATCCCGTCCGGATGCCAAGTAATAATAAAATGTCCGAATTTTTGGGCGAATTCTTTTTGAATAATTTCTGCTCGTTCTCGAGCGGCACTGCCGGCGCGCTCTTCCATCGCTAAATTAACAATCATCCTGCTCATTGGATAACCATCGCTTTCTAAAGCAGATAAGCACCCTCGAATAATTTCAATACTTTCAAAACTGGTCGGCAAAACGATTAATTGCCATAAATCCGTCCAAACAACGCCTTGTCGGGCTAAAGAGTCTGGTGAAACCTCTTTGCTTAAATCTTTGTCCTGAAACTGCCCTTTCTTTAAACGTTCACATTTGTCCAGCCAATTAGTAGATAGCCCCTGATTTAATTTACGGTAAGAACTAATTAAAAAAATGGCCATATAGATGACCAAAAGCAACCAATAGACATCAAAAGCAATGATAAAATAGGCTACCCAAACTGGTTTAAAATATGATAAAACCAAAAGGATAAATAAAGTAAAAATAGACAAAAAACCAGGCAAAAACTCCAAAAATCGATAAAATTTATGGTCTTTGCCTGTTAACTCAGTCGCTTTCCCAATTTTAAGATAATTAATAGTTGGCTCCATAAGGCTTAAATTGCGCCCCTTCTTTTTAGCTCAAAAAAGCATTCTGCGCAAGCCTTAACATCAAAAACGGCATCATGGGCTTCAGGAAAACCGGTTTTGAATAAACAATTATATAACTCCGTTAAATTCGGCCACTTATAACCACCGCGGTTATTACTTATCTTACAAACCTGAACACTGGTCTTCATGGTACAAAGTTTGTTTGCTTTCACTAAAGGATTATTTAATTTAGCACGCATTAACTCCGAACCAACGATTTTATCATCAAAATCTATATTGTGACCGACTAAATATTCTGCTTTCTCGACATCGCTAATAAAATGATCTAGCGCCTGACGCAAATCTACTCCTTCAGCCAAGGCTCTCGCCTGGGTAATCCGGTGAATCTTTGCCACTTCGTCTGAAATAATAAAACCATCAGGCTTGATTATATAATTATAACTCTCCCAATGATTACCCTCAGCATCATAAAGACTCCAAGCAATCTGCACAATTCTTGGCCAATTAGAAAAATCATCAAGGGGTGCTTGATAATTTTTAGGAAGTCCGGTTGTCTCCGTATCAAAAACTAAATACATATTATTAACTCTAGCCTTAAAATTGGTTATTAGAAATTATCATGTCCTCCCCTTCGACTAACTCATGCTCTTTAGCCGAGCGACTTTCTGTCTGACTTGTTTGACTTATCTGATTTATTTGATTGACTGTTTGATTAGCTATTGGTCGTTCATTTTTTATTTCGCGACCACGAAAATCAACTGGCGCTATTTTAGCCAAATCAGATAAGGATAAAGGCGGAGCCGTTTCTACTAATACGGTTTCTTCTTCTAAATGCTTGCGCTCAATTTCTTTAGCTAAACGCCGCTTATCTACATCCAATCTCTTTTCATCTTTTTTTTTACTTAAACATTCCTTACAATAAACTGGTCGAATGCCATCAGGAACAAAGGTTATGGTTGTTTCTCGACCACAACTAGAGCAAACCGTCTCATACCCAGAATTTTTAACTATTCTCGGACGATTCAGGGTTATCTTATTAGCGGCTGGTGCAGGGGTTGATACCAAGACTGATGTCTGAGTCGAAGTTTGCGTCTGTGTTAATGTTGAAGTCGGAGCTGGGATTGGGGCTGGGGCTTGCGAGGGCGTCCGGACGGGCGTCTGGGTGCGTATGACTTCCTGGACGGCAGGTCGGGGAGTAGTTGCTGGCGCGGGACGTCTGGGCGCATTAATCCCGCCGGCTAAATTTACTTTTGGCGCCGATTCGCTGATAGCGGTTTCTTCCTCGGAATGCCAGCGCATAATCTTTTCTTCAACTTCTAATTTTTCCGAAGCATATTTTTCACGCGAATAGTTAACTACTCTTTCGGTATTACCGGTTTGTTCCTCGAAACTTAGGGGCGGCAAACCTTTGGCGGAAAAGGGCGAAGAGGCAATACCATCAATCATGAGCTTCAAATACATTTCATATTTAGGCAAATTAACCAAATCTTCTTCGGTGAAAGTCGGAGTAAATTCTTTGACTAATTCTTCGGCATCAGCCGCACCCACGCGGAAGACGACCATGGTGCCGACGTTACCAAAAACCGCGGGCTTAACTTTTTCACTTAACTGTTCAATGTACTGATGAGCTAAAATTAAATTAAGACGATATTTTCTCGCTTCTGATAAAATATTAGCAAAACTATCAGTTGAAAAATTCTGAAATTCATCAATATATAAATAAAAATCTCGTCTCTCTTTTTCTGGAACGTCAACCCGACTCATGGCCGCTAATTGAATTTTCGTAATCATCATGGCGCCAAGTAGGGCGGAATTATCTTCACCAATTCTGCCTTTCGATAAATTCATGATCAAAATCTTGCCATTATCCATAATGTCGCGAATATCAATCGCGGACTTAACTTGACCGATAATATTTCTCATGAGCGAACTCGACAAAAATTGACCGACTTTATTTTGAATAGGAGAAACCGCTTCGGAAGCAAACTTGTCTGCATAGCCAGAAAATTCCTTTTCCCAAAAGGCTTTAACAACTGGATCTTTAATATTAGCGACGACTTTCTTCCGATAATTTTTATCAGATAGCATGCGAACAACGCCCAAAAGCGTCGAGCCTGGAAAATCCAAAATCGCTAAAATAGCATTACGCAAAATATATTCCAAGCGTGGTCCCCAAGAATCAGCCCATAGTTTTTGAAAAACACCAATTAAGCCCGAAGCGACTAAATGGCGCAAATGCGGCTCAACTTGTTCGACAACGTTGAAAGCAATTGGGAAATTAATATCTGACGGATTAAAATAAACAACGTCATTAATGCGTTCACTAGGAATATACTCAATTATTTTTTCCGCTAAATCACCATGGGGATCGACGACGGCAACACCGTGCCCAGCACGGATATCGTCAATAATCATGTTTTCCAAAATCGTTGATTTGCCCATGCCGGTTTTCCCAATCAAATACATATGCCGACGGCGATCGTCGGTTCTAATACCGAATTTTTTAAATTCGTTGCGATATGTAGTTTGCGCAAAAACCGCAATGTCTTGCATAGGGTTTTAAACTCAACTTAAGGCATTAATAATGATTTATAGGACTGGAACACATCTTTTATTAGGGGCGGTAAATAAATAAAACCGATAATAAGAGGAATAACAATTAAAAAGAGGCGAAGAATCCCCCAAATATTTTGCCAGCGGATATACTTCTTAATTTCTTGAGAAATTTTTAAAATTTCTTCACTGCGCTCTAGATTAGCCTGAAGTAATTTAGTAACTTCTTCTTTAGTAATTCCTGCGCCCTGATTACTTCCTGGTTGGTCTAATTTTTCTTCTAACATATTAATCTTTTATTAACCCCTTACTTCACAAAGGCCAACGTATTTTTTACCAATGGCGGCAAATTCCGCCATTTCTTTGGCCGTATATCCTTTTTGTTTTTTATAATTAGCATTAACTAGGTCCGTATCGGATTTAAAATTCTGCAAATACCACTTGCTCGCTCCTTTAATAAGCGCGCCCATTTTATGAAAATCCTCCTTAACCAAAAGACCGGGCACAACCGTTGTTCGAAATTCAAACGGTAAGCCACTCGTCATTATTATTTTAACACTTTTTTTAATATTATTACAGTCAAATTTAACACTTACCGTCTCTTCGTATTTATCGAGCGGCGCCTTTAAATCCATGGCAATGTAATCAATTAATTTATCTTTAATCAATTCTTTCACCATCACCGGGTTGGTTCCGTTAGTGTCTAACTTAACTAAATAACCAATATCTTTTATTTTCTTAATAAAAGACGGCAGGTCGGGGTGCAACGTCGGCTCCCCGCCTGTAATAACTACTCCTTCAAGGCGGCCAAATCTATCTTTCAAAAAAAGAAAAAGGTCTTCAGTGGAAAGCGGAGAAAAACCTTTTTCTTTTTTATTTTTTTCGTCCCTTCCCTTACTGGGCAGGACAAGCATAGGGTTGTAGCAAAAGTGACATCTAAAATTACAACCTTGGGTAAAGATAATGGCCGCTAAATGATCGGGGTAATCAAGAAGGGTTAACTTCTCTAAACCACCAATAATCATAAGCGTTAAATCTAATTACTCGGCGCAAACCTTAAAGGTTTTTCGATCCTTGTATTCAGATGCTTTACCGGGATTATAGTTCTTAACCGGTGTTAACCAGCCGACAACGCGGCTGTAAACAATACATTCTTGTCTTTGAGTTTGGATGGGGCTCATATCTCAATTTAACAACTAAGAATTAATTAAATTAGTTCAAATAATTATTAATTGCTGTATTAATTATAAATTATATTTATTTAAATTACAAATAGGCTAAGTTTATTCCCTAATATTACTGGTTAGCGGCGCGAACTTCTTCAACCGTCTCTGTATAACCGATTTCTTCATCACATTTCGGACAGAATTTATGCTCACCAGCCAGATAACCATGCTTCGGACAAATCGAGAAAGTCGGAGTAATAGTGAAATATGGTAAACGATAATTATCCACTATTTTTTTCACTAATTTCTTGGCAGTGTCTCCGTCAGGCAAGCGTTCGCCGAGGTATCCGTGTAAAACCGTGCCGCCGGTATACTTAATTTGTAAATCATCTTGCAAATCAAGCGCGGAAAAAATATCGTTAGTATAACCAACATGCAAATGCGACGAATTTGTATAATAAGGGTCGGCTTTGAACTTTTTAACTGCTTCAATATTCGAGCAAATAATACCCGGGTAAAGCTGCTGATCTTTTTTGGCGAAACGATAGGTGCAGCCCTCACCCGGAGTAGCTTCTAAGTTATAAAGATCATTAGTTTCGTTCTGGTAATCCATTAACTTCTCGCGCATAAAGTCTAGAGTTTCAGCGGCAAACTTGTGTCCTTCAGGAGTTGAGAGATCTTTACCCATTAAATTCAAAACTGCTTCATTCATGCCGTTAATACCAATCGTTGAAAAATGATTTTTCCAATAAGAGCCGAAACGCGCTTTAATATTATCAAGATAAAACATGGAATAGGGGTAAAGGCGATCTTCGGTGAACTTCTCAATAATTTTGCGTTTAATTTCTAAACTATCTTTGGCCAGATCCATGAGGTGCACTAATTTTTCCCGGAATTCTTCTTTGCTCTTTGAAAGGTATCCAAGGCGAGCTAAATTAATTGTAACGACACCAAGTGATCCAGTTAAAGGATTAGCGCCAAATAATCCGCCGCCACGCTTTCTCAGTTCACGGTTATCAAGCCGCAAACGGCAACACATAGAGCGAGCATCATCGCGGTTCATATCAGAATTAACAAAGTTGGAAAAATACGGGATACCATATTTAGCAGTCATCTCCCAAACCGGCTTCAAACATTCACGGTCATATTCAAAAGTTTTATCAATACAATAAGTCGGTATGGGGAAGCCAAAGACACGACCAGTCGAATCACCAGCGAGCATTACTTCGGCGAAGGCTTGGTTAAACATATCCATTTCCGGCTGGAAGTCTTTATATTTCTCAGGCATTACTTCACCGCCAATAACAACACTTTCTTCACCAATCATAGGCGACGGGGTAACGTCTAGGGTAACGTTTGTAAAGGGAGTTTGAAAACCAACCCGGGTCGGAACATTAATATTAAACATGAATTCCTGCAGACCCTGTTTTACTTCTTTATAAGTTAAATTATCATAACGGATAAACGGCGCTAAATAGGTATCGAAATTAGCAAAGGCCTGAGCGCCGGCCGCCTCGCCTTGCATGGTATAGAAAAAATTAATAATTTGACCAAGCGCGCTTCTAAAATGTTTTGGCGGATTACTCTGTACTTTCTCGTCTACGCCGCGAAAACCACGAATAAGTAAATCTTTTAGATCCCAGCCGCAGCAATAGGGCGCGAGCAAACCTAAATCATGAATATGAAAATCACCATTAACATGCGCCTGGCGAATATTTTCCGGATACATTTTATTGAGCCAATAGCGCGCGGAAATCGAAGAAGCAATATAATTATTCAAACCTTGAACCGAGAAACTCATATTACTATTCTCTTTCAAGCGCCAATCAGCGCGACCCAAATAATCTTCCATTAGTTTCTCATCGGCTGTCGCGGTATTTATATCACGGAGTTGTCGGTGCTGATCGCGGTAAATAATATAAGCCTTCGCAATCTTTATTAATTTATTTTCAATCAAAACCTCTTCTACAATGTCTTGGATTTCCTCAACGGCCGGAATACTATTTTTATGAAACTTTTTATTAATTTTCATGACCACCTGATCACCAAGCTTCTTCGCCAAATGACGATCATCAATTTCAACTGCCATGGCGGCTTTATGAATAGCCCGAACAATTTTATCCTGATCAAAGTCAACGATTTCGCCGGATCTTTTGATCAACTTGCTAATGGTTTCAGACATAGAGGTTTGTCTTAATTATCTTTAAATTATTTTTTCTCTTTTAAAAGCTTGTTTAACTCTTTTTGAAATTCATGCGCATCTTTGAACGACTCATAAACCGAGGCATAGCGGATATAGGCGACCTGATCGACTTTCTTCAAATTTTTCATGACGACTTGGCCGATTTGGCGGGAAGTAATTTCCGTATCTTTTAAACGTTGCAGGTCTCGTTCAATAGAATGGATTAATTTTTTAAAACGGTCATCGGTAATCGGTCGTTTCTCGCAAGATTTCTTTAAACCATTGACCATTTTCTCGCGGCTATAGCTTTCACGCCTACCGTCGCGCTTTACAATTGCCAAATCAAGTAATTCTATTTCCTCATAAGTTGAAAAACGGAAACTACACTTTAAACATTCACGGCGACGGCGAATAGAGAGACCATCGGGCGCGACACGAGAGTCAACGACCTTAGTATCAGGGTAATAGCAAATTGGACATTTCATATAAACCCTATATTTTGTGGCCTTTCAAGACATTGACCACTAAATGTTGTATTCTACATCAATTTTAGCAAAATTATATCTCCGGGTCAATTTAGCTAATTTTAATAAAAATATAAATAATTTATAAAGTTATCCACAGAAAAAGATAAAATTTATTTTTGGAAATAAAAAAGCTCTGTTATTTTAAGACAGAGCTGTAAAAAATCACGGGATGTGGAATGAAATTATCCCTTCTTTTCTGATGCGTGGGTTTCCGGTTCAATGGTTGCTGGTTTGGCAACGAATTCGCGACCGGTCAATCTCTCCATGAGAGCAATACCGAAAAGTCCGTTCACCATACCATTTCCGTCGGTCCCGGTTCCAGAACCGCCACCGATTACCAGGTTATCCGGAATAAGCTTCAGGTTGCTGGCAGCGATTTCCTTAATGACACGGATCTGGCCGAATACATCTCTGCCCATAGCATCAACCTCAAGCTTATAGGCCTGAGCGTTGGATGTCCCTTTGGCAAGAATAACCCCGGCCTCGGCAGTACCAACCTTAGTGGTTGATTCGGCAGTGGCGTCAGCCTTCACTTTTACGGAATAAGCTTCTCCGTCAGCCCTCTTCTGCATCGATTCTGAATCTCCTTCAGCCTTCAAAATGGCGGCCAATTTTTCACCTTCCGCCTCCTTAACTGTTCCCTCGGCCTTATTTTTTGCAATTTCGACGTTCCTTTCGGACGCGACGACTTCGGGCTGCATGTCGGCCTGAGCCTTGCTATTTTCAAGACTTCTTCTTTCTTCCTGGGCTTCTTTCTGTGTTGTGTATGTTTTCTTTTCCTGTTCCGCAATCTGCCGATCTGTAACGGGCTTGGTCAGTTCAATAGGCAAAACAACGTCGGCAATGAGAGTGTCCTTGGAATCAATATGATGCACTTTTAACACAGCATCAATGTGTTCCTTGGCTTTTTCCTGCAACTCTTTACGCTTGGTGTATAAATCCAGCGCCTCGATATATTGGGCAGCGTTACGGAAATGTGAACTGATAGCCGGTTCAAGAACCTGACTAATCATATTCTTCACTGATCCCAGGTTGGCAATCACTTTCGGAGCATTTTTCATGGGGATATGAATAATCACAGACACATCCATGTTAACGTTGAAAGCATCAGCCGTGCGCAAGGTTATGGTCTTCAAATTGCTGTCGAGTTCGTGCGCGCTTGACCGATTGTCTGCCCAGTTCAACAGGATCTGGGTGGTCGGCACAATGTCGACTTTGCAAATCTTGGTGTTGAGCGGATGTTTGCCCGGCTGCAACGGATCAGACCAGATCCCTTTTTTCCCAATCGCCACAATCTTGGCGTTAACCTCTTCATTGGTTAAATCTTCGCCTTCGGGGCCAACATAACTGGTCACAACACCACAATAGCCGATCTCAACCCTAATCATATCAACCTTATCAATCATGGCGAACCAGGGGTTGATTGCATAATTACCGGCACGAAGTACCGGAATCTGCAAACCTTTCTGTCCACCAGCCTGTAAAAAGGCATTTGGATCCTGAAAATTCTGGTGAATATTAAGATCAATTTCGTCAGCTGCAATCTTTGAAGGATCGGTAATAGTCTTTCCTTCCAGGACGGTCACAATACCAACCTGATCAGCGTCAATATTCACCCAGGGCTGGGGTTCGGAAACCTGGAATAAATCCGTATTGATACGGTATGTTCCCGGCATGAGCACGTCGAGCTGACGCCCCTTTTCCCCTCCCTTGATAATGAATTGATCGCCTTTTTCGAAGTTGGCGTGTCCATCTACCTTCTTAGCTAATAGGCGTCCTTCTGGGATTCTTTCGCCGTCCATCGCCATAACCATCCCGACGTTGCCGCTGGGTATCACGGTCGCTCTTTTCTTTTTCACACTGAAAATGAGCGGGTTGATACGGTAAAATCCAGGGGAAAGCACATCAGGCTGCGGTCCTTTTTGGCCACCGTTCGCGATGAAAGCTCCACCATCCTGAAAATTATCACTTTCAACCGGATCAGCAAAAATTCGTCCAGCCCTGATAGGCTTACCAGCAACGGCTTCGACTATACCTACTTCATCCTGACCGATTTCTGTTGCCGGCCTTGATGATACCTCGAATAAATACGTATTGATACGATATTCACCCGGAGGCAGGATATGAATCTGCTGCCCTTTCTGGCCACCCTTGGTTAAAAAAGTTTCACCATCCTGAAATAAATCACATTCGACAGGGGTGGCAAAAAACTGGCCCGATGGTATCGGGACACCAGTTCTGGCGGTCACAATTCCGACTTGATCGGAGCCGATAATTTTGTACTTATCCTTGATAACCTTGTAGATAAAGGGGATAAGCAGGTGAAATCCCGGCCCGAGAATACGAGCCTGTACACCGACCTCTCCTTTTAAAGCTACCGTGCGGCCATCGGGCATTGATTTCCCGAACCAGCGACGTTCTAACATAATAATTTGGTCTCCCTTGGCAATCGCAACGCTGTTGTACAGCAGAATAAGCGCTACCAGCACAATCACCGCAATGGGGATTGCTGACAATAAGATAGTCATCATTTTTCTTTTTTTTTGTTTAACAATCGGGTTAGTAATGTAATCTGGATAATCTTAAAAATAAAAAAATAAGCTGTTTTCACCTCCTTTTTTAGTAATAAATTTATTTATTTGGTAATGTTCTAGAGTAACTTTCTAAAATAGCACACAATATAATTGATGTCAATAGTCATATTTTATATTAAAAAACTCGACTGAAATCGAGTTTTGTACGTATTTGTATGTTCAGAATGTTCTTGTTTAAAGCACCAAATTATAAACCCTTTTAATAAGCTCTCTCCTGGCCGAGCCATTTTCCGGAAAATCCTGAAGTAACACTTTAGCTTCCTGAGTGGAATTTACTCTTTTCAAAGCTTCAAGAGCCGACTCGGTCCATTTTGTCATAACCAAGTCTTCGGACTCTGAATTTAGACTACGGTCATAGACTTGCCTGAAATCACCCAGGGTGTGAGGAAATGAAAGCCATTTTTTTATCGCCACCGTTTCCATTCCTTCGCCCTGTACGCCATCAAGAAATTCCTCCGCTTCTTCGGCGTTAGAAATTAAAGACAACCATTTTTCCTGACCGGCTTTTCTGGCAGCACTTTCATCGGAAGCTCCGCTGACAATTTCCTGAATTTGATAAATCTGGTTGACACCGGATAAAGCGGCTAAATAAAGCTGATCTTTTTTGGTTTGTGCCTCTTTGTAAACATCGTCTCTCTCACCTATATTGTCGAGGGGAATATTATCCATATCCTCTACCGTCTGGGCTAAAGAAATCCATTTTTTAAGAACCAACTTTTCTTCTTCGTCGCTTAAAGGAAAATCATCATGCATTTCTTCAATGTCCGACAAAGACTGAGCGAAGGAAAAACATTTTTCGAAAACGATTTTATCAAACTCTCCTTCTGAGTTATTGTCGGAGGCGATTGTCTGGATACGAACCATTTGAGCGATATTTGAGGCTAAAAGAATCATCCTTTCAATAATAATTTTTTCCAAACCCTCTTCTTCGGGATGATTTTCGTATACCTCTTCAGCCTTCTCAAACGTATCGGCGGCCGCTAACTCGACAGAGAACAATTCCCGCAATCTGTCCTTGGCCATTTTTTCCGCGCTCTTGGTTACGGCCGCGTCATAGACCTCTTTGACATCTTCTATTTCAGTAACCAAGAGCAACCATTTGGTAACGATTTCCTCTTCAAGCTCGGCCTGCAGATCCTCGCTGTCGTTGCCGACCATAGTGTGAATCTGCTCCATCTGCTCTTTATTAGTAGCCAGGGAGATGAGCCGCTTAATAACCCCTCTGTACAATTCGTCCGATGATCCATTTAAAATTCCATCATGAATTGCTTCGACTTCTTCGAAACTAGAGGCAGTAGACAATTTACTGAGGATTATAACCTGGAGCTTAGCGCTGGCCATTTCTTCAAACGGATCGGAAACAGAATTATAGATATTTTCTATTTCCTCTGCAGTATTGGCTAATGATAACCATTTTTCAAAGGCCACCTTTGCCATTTCCTCTTCCTCGGATACCCGGTTGAAAATATCTTCCGCTTCGTCAAGGTTCGACACGAACGAAATGCATTTGTTAAAGGCCAATTTCTGCGCCTCAGTGTCGTCTCCGGTCGCTTCAAAAGCCTGAATGGCCTGGTCGATATCGCTGACAAAATTCAGCCATTTCATCATAGCGGCGGTTTCTTCCGGCGTGTCTTTCTCTGTGCTCTGAAAAACCTCTTCGGCCTCGTCGAAATCCTTAACCAGGGAAATTAACTTACTGAGAGCGGCTTTCTTTTCCGGGCTATCATCGGGCAATGAGTTGAGAACTTCCTGGATCTCTCCCCTGGTGGTGGCGAAAGAAAGCCATTTGTTTACCACGGCGGAAAGCATTTTGCTTTCTGATGGCAACAGTTCATACAAAGCAGAGAGCTGTTGAAAGTTATTAGCCGCGGATAGTTCTCCGGGAATAATATCATCAATTTTAAGAAGAAGAATCTTCTTGTTTGCCTCATCTTCCAGCTCTTCGGCTTGCTTTAATTTTTGAATAGCCTCGGCTAATGAGTAAACATTAGTAGAAATTACTACCGGCTGGTAGTTAATAGCTTCCAAAACTTCGCGCACGTTAATCCCGAGCTCCCTGGCTACTTTCTTTTCGCGTGACGCCGGTTCCTCTACTATCTTCTTTTCCGGCTGAGGAGACGAGTAGGGGGTCGGCTCATAAGGAGCGGGTGGGCTATAAGGAGTGGGATCATAGACCCGTTGCTCCTGTGATATTCTTTCGCCAAAGAAATCTTTTTCTTTTTTGCGACCAAATAACCAACTAAAAAGTGACATACTTTTTTTCCTCCATGTTTTGTGATTTGTGAAACAATTACTGACTTATGATTTTATTTATTGTTGTTAAGGTAACAGAAAAATATATCATAAATATTCATTTTTTGTCAACTATTTACTTGGGCCTAAAAAAATACAAAAAACCGCCTTCTTGGCGGTTTTTCTATATATCTTTTAAACAAATAATTACCCCATCTTCTTCCGAATAAACGCTGGTACACTCAAATCATCATCGTCATTACTCGGCTTTTCCGCCTTTCTCTCAAGTGCTGGCTTAACTGGAATATTCTTAAAAACATTAAATTTACCCTTATTCTTATCAACCGACATCGACGGCATACTTGGCTCTTTCTCTGTCTCTTTTTCAACGATAAAAGAGTTCGGGGTATAAGACTTAGTCATTTCACTCTTCTGGCTCTTGCCACGGCCGTCAAAGCCCGTAGCAACGACTGTAATCTTAATCTGGTCCTTCATCTTCTCATCAATTACCGCACCGAAGATAATCTTCGCATCATCATCAGCTGCGGAAGTAATAACCTTCGCCGCTTCTGAAACCTCGGTCATGCTCAAATCTGGGCCGCCAGTAATTGTAAATACGATACCGCGCGCACCATCAATCGACATGTCAAGCAGATTAGAATTAATAGCTTCTTTGGCTGCTTCAACCGCCTTGTTTTCTCCTGTGGCCGTACCAATACCCATCAAAGCGGAGCCGGCGTTAGCCATAACCGCCTTCACATCGGCGAAGTCAGCATTAATAATACCGGGAACCGTGATAATTTCAGCAATTCCCTGAACACCCTGGCGCAAAACATCGTCTGCAATTTTAAACGCATCTAAAAGCGAAGTTTTTTTATCAATTACTTGCAGTAATTTATCATTAGAAATAGTAATGATCGTATCAACCTTATCAGCTAGTTCGGAATAGGCGCGGTCAGCAATATTTTTGCGCTGTCCGCCTTCAAACATGAATGGCTTAGTCACAACCGCCACCGTTAAAGCTCCCAGCTCTTTGGCAATCTGCGCTACAACCGGCGAAGCGCCAGAACCAGTGCCGCCGCCTAAACCGCAGGTAACAAAAACCATATCGCATCCCTTTAGGGACTCTTTAATTTCGTTTTGTGATTCCTCGGCCGCCCCCTTACCCAAGTCTGGATTCATGCCCGCTCCTAGCCCCTTAGTGACGGTTTTACCAATATGTATTTTTTCATTCGCTTTATTATAATGCAAAGCTTGGACATCAGTATTGATGGCCACAAAGCCGACACCTCTTATTCCATTATCAACCATACGGTTAATCGCACTGCCACCGCCGCCGCCAACGCCGACGACTTTAATTTTGGCAAAGGTTTCAATTTCTGGTTTGACTTCAGCCATAAAATTATCTTGAATTAATTATTATTTAGGCATTATCTTACTAAATAAGCCTTTAGTTTTTTCAAATATTCCGCCTAGACTTTTCGTAAATCTATTGCCGCCACCGCCTTCTCCTTCAGTGTGGCTGCCCCAGATAACTAAGCCCAAGGCTGTTAAAAATTCCGGATTTTTTACTTTATCAATCACAACGTTAATATTCTTAGCCTGGCCAATGGCCGCCGGAAGTCTTAATTTCTTTTTAGCAGATTCAATTAATCCGTCAAGACTGGCACCGCCGCCGACAAATATTACGCCAGCCGGAAGCATTCCTGAGCGATCAATTCTTCTAAATTCATTATCAACTTTTTCAAAAATTTCTTCAACCCGAGCATTTATAATCTCTGATACATACTTACGCGAAATAAAGCTAATATCATCATTAACCTCTTCTTCTTTAACTAATTCTGTTACATCAATTTCTTCTGACTTGTCCAAAGAATCCGGCATCGCACTGCCATATTCGCACTTAATTCTTTCGGCTAAATTAATCGGGCAGCGCAAACCAATCGCGATATCAGAAGTAATGTGTTCGGCACCAATAGGTAGAATAGCGGTATGGATTAAATTTCTTTCTTCATAAATTGCCAGAGAAGTCGTTGAAGAGCCTAAATTTACTAAAGCCACCCCTAGTTCTTTTTGCTTCGAACTTAAAACCGCTTCAGAAGCCGCGAGCGGCCCTAGAACTAAGTCTTCAATTTCTAAACCAGTTCTATATATTGCTTTAGTTAAATTTTTTATTTGTGTGCTTAGCCCTTGAACAATTAAAGTTTCTACTTCTAAACGGATGCCGTTCATACCAATCGGATCTTTTATATCACCCTGATTATCAACTCCGAATTTAATCGGAATAACATGAAGAATTTCATAATTAACCGGTACGGCTAGCGCCCGGGCGGCTTCTATGGCTCGATTAACATCATTTTCGCCAATCTCCCCATCGCTTCTACCAACCGCCACCACGCCCTTAGAGCGCTCACATTTTATATGCGGATCATTAATGCCGACCCAAACGCGGCTAATCGGCACACCGACTAATCTCTCTGCCTTTTCAAGACAGGCAGAAATCGAAGAAGTTGTTTCTTCAATACTATTTACAATACCGCGGCTAACCCCCGCGGTGGGCACAGAAACAGCACCAATAATCTGAAGTTCTTCTCCGGCTAACCCGGAAATTTTTTGGCCAATCACTAGCCGAATTGAGGTTGAGCCAATATCGAGGCCAGCGATAATATTATCCTTCATAATTATGATGAATTAAATAAAAATAAAACAATTTAGAAATTAGTAATTGCTGTTAATATTATACAAAATTTCTGAAAATTTAACAATTGTTTCGAGTCTAATAAAAAAGGTTAAAATACCAGTTTATTATTCTCTCTCCCCAAATTAAGGTAATAATAGCCCCGAATGCCAAAAAGGGGCCGAGCGCAATCCTGGTTTTGCCACTTTTCTTCTTGAATGCGATGAGCGCTAATCCGACTAAAGAGCCGAGGCCGTAAGATAAAACTAGTATTAGAAGTAATTGTTCTAAACCCGGGAAACTTAAACCGAGCATTAAGCCGAGCCAAATATCGCCCTCACCTAAACCCTTTTTTCTCGTTATAATATATTGAAGCCAAAAGAAGGCGCCCGCAATTAGGCTGGAAAAAATAAGGGTAATTACAGAAAAGCCCAAAAAGAGATTAAGAATAAAAAAAATAAAACACATCGGCCAAATAAGTGTCATGGGGATCAATTGCCAACGCGCATCATAGACAAAAACAATTACTAGAGTAATAATTAGCAGCCAATCGCGCATTAAGAGCAAAGAAAACTGCGGCCACTGGCTATCATTTAAAAATGTTAATAAAAATAGAAGGGCGGTTATAATTTCAACCAGCGGATATTGCCAGGAAATTTTCTGATGACAATGGCGACATTTTCCTTTGAGCATTATGAAACTTAAAACCGGAATATTGTCATACCAATCAATTTGCTGACGGCACTTCGGGCAATATGAGCGTCCACCCATAGTTTCATTTTTATATAAACGCCAAATCAGGCAATTCAAAAAGCTACCGATTATTAGACCGATAACAAACACTAGACTGAGAGAAAAATAGGTCATATTAATTTAAAATAATGTTTTAAAATAAATAGAATCTTAGAACGATAATAAAAACTTTTACGGCGACACCAAGAAATCGGACTGCCGCCAACTAAGTGTGTAATCTCAATCGATAAAAGTCTTTCAATTTTATACCCCCGAGCCAATGCCCGGCGACACAAATCAACATCTTCAAAATACATAAAAAATCTTTCTTCCCAACCACCCAGTTTTGCAAAAACTTCTTGACGAATAACGAGCGCAGCGCCGCTGACCCAAGCTAATTTATTTGTCCCTTTCTTTAGGCCGTAGGAATATTCTTGCTCAGCGCCGGTTTTTAAAATTAGACGCGGCGCGATTATTCCGATTTCTTTATCAGAATCGAATCCAGCTCTTAAAGAACTTAGGATATCTTGATTAAAAACCGTATCGCTGTTTAAAAAGAAAAGGTATTCCCCCTGGGCTAATTTGGCTCCCTGATTATTAGCCCGCGCAAAACCGATATTTTTTTGATTAGTAATAATTTTAATGCGCCCACCATAGCGATTTTTTAAAATATTTAAATCAGCTTCATTTGAGTTATTATCAACTAAAATTATTTCCCAACTAGAGTTAGCACTATATTTGAAAATTGATTCTAAGCAAGCGCTTGTTAGTTCAGCTGTATTGTAATTAATAACAATAAAAGAAAACATTTATTTTTTGAGTTTATAAATATAATAATTAACGGCTGCACGATAAATTCCGGCCCTAAAACTAACAACGAAGCCTAACCAACCCGCCCGGTAAGCACCCGAGAATAAATTGTTCAGGCTAGCCGCTAAAAACTCTAAAGGAATTAATAAAAGCGGGTACTTTTGACGCCAAGAAATCATTTGCGACCAAGCTGAACCAACGTAATTAAATTTTTTTATTTGAGAAAATTCTTTAAGATAATAACTAGCCTGCAAGCGCGCCCAAGGTAATTGTTTTTTAAAAAAGGAACGGGTAGAAAAGTTATTATAGTCCGGCTGATGACACATCTTCAAATCAGATTTTTTTATCCGGCCATGAACTTGGACCACGAAGTGTACAATACCCAAGAAGGAAATTTTATTTTTACGGAATAAGCATCTTTTGTGTGGCCAACGAGCCTTAAATTCTCTCTTCCCGTTCCACAGCGGCCAAAGCAATTCATAGGCGTCGGCTTCTGGATCAGAAATAAGAGACCCAAGATTTTTCTTTAACTCCGGCGACAAAAATTCATCTGCATCAATTTGTAGTATCCACTCGCCAGTTGCTTGTTCAAAACTGAAGGGCCGATGTTCTTCGGCTTCACCGACAAACGGCCGGATAAATATTTTTGCGTTATACTCTTTAGCTATCACAAGCGTTTTATCGCTACACTCGCCATCATGAACTAAAATAATTTCATCGACTACGCCGCGCAAACTTTCAAGGCAACGCCCAATTAATTTTTCCTCATTATAAACTACTAAGCAAGCTGAAATTTTTTCCATATTGTTAGTAACTTGATTTTAAATCAAGTAATAATTTCTCTTCCGGAGCTAATTTCAACGCTTGATTAAAATAATTCAAAGAAGCTTCTTCGTCGCCCATTTCTTTATAAAGAGTAGAAACCGATAAAAACCAATTAAAATCTAAAGGGCTGCGCCGAGCGCCCCGCTCGTTATATTCCAGCGCTTTTTTAAAATCACCACGGCGATAATAGGTATCAGCAATCTTTTTAAACAATGTAAAATCACGAACATCGGCGATATAAGCTAATTGATAATTTTTTTCAGCTTCTGAATAATTTTTTAAATAAAAATAGATATCACCGAGTTCGATAAAAATAATTTTCCGATATAAATTTAAAACTTTCCGGTGAGGATCATTCAAGCGACTATCGTTTAGCTCGGGCAAATTACTGGCCGCAAGTTGATAACTAATAACCGCCTCAGAAAATCGCCCCTCTCTCACTAAAGAGCGCCCGAAATCAATATAGGTTTTAGGCCAATACGGCGTTAGGCTAAAAATTTCCCGAAAATATTTTTCCGCTTGCCTGTAGTTACCGAGAATAGAATTAATTTTTGCCTTAACGTATATATTTTCATAACCAGAGGCCGGTATTCTTTTATTTAGGTTTTCAAGCTGAGCTTGAGAAATCTTTTTAACAGATAGTTCTTTTAAATCTGGATAAAAATCGCTTAATTTATCTCCTAAAAACCGGAGGTAATACTCTTGATTAACCGGATTGGCGCGTTCTTGAGTTATATATTCCTCTAGGACAAAGGCTGTTAAATACTGCTCTTGGTTTAAAGCATAATAAAGTTTATCAAAATAATGATCAGCCGTTAAATTCCTAAATTCAAAGTTTATTCCCCAGCTAACACAAATAAAAACTAAAAAAAATATCAACCACTTGATGGTTCCGGCGGTGATTGGATCAAGTTTGCTTTTTATGATTGATTCTATAGCAGATAAAGACGGCCCCTTCCCCGTAACATTAATTACTGCCAGCAGAGCAAGAAATAACCAAAAATAGATTTCACCAGTGACAATCGTAAAACTAAATAATAAGGAAAAAAGATAAGCAGCCGCGCCAAGAGCAAGGGCTAAAGATAGGTTGGCCATTTTATGCTGTCCAATGTTTTCTTTAGCTAAACGAAAAAAATAATAATAAAAAATAGTAAACAAGACTAGCCCTACAAAACCACTAGCTAAAATAATATCTAAAACTAAATTATGAGCCTTATCGGTCGTCGCGCTAACATCACCATAAACTCCCCAATCCGGTTCATAATACTTTATAAAAACCTCACCACTATTCTCCAGGCCGTAACCAAAAACCGGCTTTTTAACAATCGCATCCGCGGCCGCTTGATAAAAATTAACTCTAGCCGCGAGGCTGCCACCCCGTAAATCCAAAAGACCGCTAAAGCGTCCTGGAAAAATATAATTTGAGCTCCAGAGACCAGCGACTAGCACAAACAACAACCCGAAGCCGGCGCCTAATTTATAAACCGACTTTATTTTTACAAAAAATAACAAATAAAAAATAAATAAAATAGCCGTTAATCCTAGGGCAACTAGGCCGCCGCGGCTAGCAGTGAAGAAAAGACAAACTAATTGAATTAGGAGAATAAAAGAATAAAGAAATCTGAGAAGAAATTTTTTATTTTCATAAATTAGATAAGCACTTAACGGAATAACGAGTAGCAACCAAGAGGCCAAAAAATTCGGCTGACCGAAACTAGAAATAGTTCTTTTTGTTAAGAGGGGATCCTCTGGCCAACTTAAAAAATCAATTCCTAAAATTTGCAAAATGCCATAAATTGCTACTAGAAAACCCGAAAAGGTAGCGACAACGATGATACGCTTAATTTTGTCCTCTATTTTATCTTCTCCACCGCTTCGAAAAATACGATTATCCACTGTCCGAACATTAAAAACTAATAAAACAAACCAGAGAAAATAAAACAAGAAACTTAAATAGCCAGCCTGGCGGTCGTAGGAACCAAAAAAGGATTGCGTTATATTAATAGAGGGCAGTATCGTCAAACCAAGACCAATAATAAAAATAGTGGGAAAAAGAATATATTTTTTCAACCAACGAATAGCGCTTTTAATAAAAATTAATTTGGTCAGAGTTAAAAATAATAATAACCAGACAAAAATCTTAAAAAAAGATAATTTACTTAACTCAAAAATATTATAGGTCGGAAAAATAACCGAAAAGTAAAGAGGGATAATAAAAATTACCGCCAAATAGACAACTTCAATTAGAAGGTCAATTGTTTCTCTAAATTGGAGTTTAATGGAGTCTTTCATCTCTTTATTATAGCAAATATAAAAAGGGCTGAGAACAGCCCTTTTTTAATAATTTTTGCCTTATACTAGACTATTTTTTGCCATGCATCGCTTTCTCCCAAACAACCAAGGCTGGGCTAGCAATGAAGATCGAACTATAAGTACCAATAAATATACCAATCGCTAGCGCCAACGCGAAATCCTTAATTGTGCTGCCACCAAAGAATAGAATGGCGAGCAAGGCAAGGATGGCTGAGAAGGAAGTATTGATTGAACGAGTCAAAGTTTGATTAACACTGCGATTAACTGTATTTTCAAAGTCTTCCTGACTCTTCGGCAAATTCTCACGAATACGATCGAAAACAATGATTGTATCACTAACACTATAACCAAGAACGGTTAAAACGGCCGCGATAAACGGCGTATTAACCTCGACACCATAAAAGTGACCCAGAACCGAGAAAACACCAAGAATAAACAAAATATCATGAACAAGCGCAATAACCGCGGCCACGCCATATTTCCAGGAAGCGATTGGCTTAGAAACTTTGCTAAAAGCCCAGGAAATATAAATAATAATCATGACAAGAACAATTGCCGTCGCGTTAAAGGATTTACTTTTCAATTCTTGGCCGACAGAAGCGCCGACGGAATCAAATTGTAATTCTTTAAAACTAGCCTCTGGTTTATTTTTAACCAGCTCCTGTAATTTCTGAGCGACTGCTTGATGGACGTCTTCGGTATTTTCCTGAAAACGTAAAATAGTTGAATTTTCTGTCGGCTGAATAATTAAACTATGAAGATTAACATCTTTTAAACTATCGGAAATTTCCGTCATGGTTGGTTGATAATTTTTGAATTCAACTTCCATTAAGCTCCCCCCAGTAAAATCAATGCCAAAATTTAAGCCCCAGAAAAAGAGCGCTAAAATCGAAGCGACCGCCGCTAAACTTGATAGCGATAAAAAGATTTTTCTTTTTTGAATTATCTTATAAATCATATAATTAGTTATTATTTATCTTCGCTGGTCTTCGCTCTTTTAACACCTAGGAGCCAAGTTCTCTTCTCAAGCCAGTCGCCCAAAATCAAAACAAACAGAGTATGAGTAATAACGATAGCGCTGAATAAGGACACCGCAATACCTATAAACAAAGTCGTACCGAAACCTTTAACTGAAGAAGTGCCGAAGAACATTAAGATTAAACAAGTAATGAGCGTAGAAACATTACCATCGCGAATTGAGGGCCAAGCACGCTTAAAGCCGCTATCGACCGCCTGACTAACAGATTTGCCTGATTTCAATTCTTCACGCGTTCGAGCAAAAATCAAGATATTAGCATCAACCGCAATACCGATGGAAAGAATAAATCCGGCTACTCCAGACAAAGTTAAGGTAACTGCTTGTTGGGCATAAAAGAATAAAAGAACGCCGATAACCGTAAACAAAACGGCGAGAGTCCCATTAAATATTTTAAGCTCACTAAAGGTATAGAAAATAAGACCAATCATGACTATAACCAGAATAAGGGCGAGCCAAATGGGTAGTGCCTTAAAAATAGCGAGAACAGTTAAGCCGTAGACCAAGAGAGACAAAACTGACAAAACGCCGGGCAAGCGATAATAAAGAATCATAAAGACAGAAACGAGTAATAACCCGAGTAGACCCGCCTTCATGCTATTATCAATTGATTTGGAGCCGAGACTAGCTTCAACTGTCTTTTGAGAAATAAGAGAAACTGGAACCGGTAGAGCGCCGGAGTTCAAACGTTTAACCAAAAGTTTAGCTTCATCAATATTGAACCGTCCTGAGATACTAGCCGAACCGCCCGTAATTTTTTCATTAACCGTCGGCACGCTAATCGGATAGCCATCAAGAAAAATCGCTACTGGTTGACCAATATTGCGCCCGGTAATATCTTCAAACATTTTTGCACCTTCAGCATCAAACTCCAAAGAAACTTCTGGGGACCCGTCATTAGGGTTAAATTGCAAGGTGGCCCGCTTTAAATATTTACCCGTGAGTTCTGTATTCTTCCAGCTCTGCGTTAACTCCATGGTTGAAGAAGCCGCCGCCGGTTTGGCCGCTAAATCCTGCTCCTTGAATTCAAGAATAGGCGTTTCACCAATTAATTTAATTGCTTCATTAACATCTTTAATCCCGGCTAGTTCGGCAATGATGCGGTATTCGCCGTTCATTCCTTTATTCACTTGGACTAGCGGTTCACTGACGCCAAAAGCATTAACTCGACGCTCAATAACATCACGAGCGGCTTCAAGAGCCCCCGCTCTGTCCTTTTCAGGAATATTTGTGACATCGGCTTGATAAACGAGATGCGTTCCTCCTTGGAGATCGAGCCCTAAACTGAACGGCCACTCTGCGACCAGGGGAAGAATAATAACTTGGTTAGTTTTTTTCGCTAAATTTTTAGCCAGTCCATTGTAAAAATTGCCCCCCACGGATAAACCCACAGTAACAGCAAAGATGGCAATGAGTGCTAAAATCCACCAAGCTTTCGCCCGAGCTGATAATTTCGAGAATTTTTGAATTAATGACATAATATTATAAAAAAATGCGATCGGCTCAAAGGGGCCGGTTTTATTTTATATTAGCTATAGACCCTAAAATATTAGAATAGTTAAAAATAAAAATCAAGCTCTAGCCTTTACAAAAAGACCAATTTTATTTATAATAGACATAATAATAATATAAAAATATGCCATTAATACCTACAGTTATTGAAAAAGAGGGCCAAATAGAAAGGGCCTACGATATTTATTCCCGACTTTTAAAGGATAGAATCATCTTTTTAGGTGAACCCATTGACGATCACACGGCAAATATTGTGATTGCCCAATTTCTTTTCTTAGACGCAGAAAATAGCGACAAAGACATCAAATTCTACATAAATTCACCCGGTGGATCAGTTTCGGCTGGTTTAGCCATCTATGATACGATGCAATATATAAAGTCACCGGTTTCTACAATTTGCATCGGTATGGCCGCTTCTATGGCCTCAGTTCTCTTAGCGGCCGGCGAACCGGGAAAACGGTTCGTTCTCCCTAATAGTGAAATTATGATCCATCAAGTTATGGGCGGAGCCGAGGGGCAAGCGTCTGATGTTAAAATTCGAGCAGAACACATTCTAAAGACAAAAGATAAGATGAATAAAATTCTAGCGCTCCATACCGGACAGAAAATTGCAACTATTGAAAAAGATAGCGACCGTGATTACTATATGAGTGCCGAAGAGGCTAAAGAATATGGGATAGTTGATAAAATTATCAAAAAATAAAATATAAAAAATAGCTATTTAAAAAACGGGGCCTCAACCTCGTTTTTTTGCAACTATACACCTTCGGCCAAAAATTATTTAATAACCAATGAGTTAATCATTAATTTAAAAATGTTAGGATAAGCAAAGCGTTCGCTAACTGCCGGCAAATAAGAAATTACATAAACATTCTTGTGTTTCTTGTCAGTTAAATAAAAATTCAAACTATCATCACCCATAATCCCGTCCCAATTATCAATAGTTTTTAATTTATCATAGGTGACTACAATATCAGGGAAAGCGTTGCTGTACCAGCCAAGAATACTTTGCCGTTCTGGGTTGTCTTGAACCGAAATTTGAATAATTGAATCGTCGGGCGCGGTAAAAATAATCGTTGAATCATCATTCAAAGATTTTTGCGTCCAACTTTTCGGATACAAAATTTCATAACCAATCGTCTTGTTAACATACTTAGCCAAATTAACATTTCCGCTAATTTTCCCCTTCCCGGCCGGATCATAATTATTATTTATTTCAATTAAATCTGAGTAGGTATTATTATTAGAATCTACTAACTGAGCATTTGTTCCTAAAACTATTTCTTCTTCATCGTTCAAGCCGTCAGCATCTGAGTCAAGGAGCGGCGGCAAATCAGTATTTTGTTTACCGTTTAATTCTTCATTCATAATCAAAGAGGAACTAGCCGTCGTGGTGGCGAGTTCAGTAGTGGTAGCAACAGTAACTTCACTTGTCGTGGCAACAATTATGGGCTCCGGAGTGGTCGCCTGTATTTCATTAATTGTGTCGACAATACTCTTAGTTGGTTCTGGCGCTACAAAAACAGTTGGAGTTTTACTAGCCTGGGGCTTAATAATATAAATATAACTCAAATACACTAAACCACCGATCAGAAGGAGTCCGCCGCCGATAATTACTAAACCAACCATCTTAAAATTATGCTTAGGTTGGCCCATATTCGATAAAACGCTGTTTGTCGATTGATTATCAAAAGAGGAGGCCGAAACAGGACTGCTTGCCTGAGCTAGGCTAGGCATATTGCGCACAATTAAATCTTGATTTATTTTGGTTATTAGCTCCTGATCATTATTTAATTTTTTGTTTTTATGACCAAACATAAATTACTGCGTAAAGGCATAGAGAAGGTATGAAGCCAGGACAAAAATACTGAGAATTAAAAAACCCAAAACCAGCCACTTCTTCCAGTGGCCAGTAATTGTCTGCGGCATAGTGTGCAAATTAAGGGAAAGTCTTTCTTTCTTAGCCCCCCCAAGAATACTTGGCCGCGACTTGGATTTGGAATCGAAATTATCTAACACATTATATAATTAATTATTTTTTAGGTTGGCTGCCGGCTAGTTTTCCGGGGCCATTGGGGTTATAACCACTTTTAATTTCCGCCCCATCAAAGTAACTATCGCCATCTGTATCCGCACTTAAAGGATTGGTAAGATAAATTTTTACTTCCTCGTAATCACTTAAGCCGTCATTATCCGTATCAATAACATTAAGATTGGTCCCCGCTTTTCTTTCTTCAGCATCTGTCAAACTATCACCATCAGAATCAGCCGTAGAATCAACTTCGATTTCAACTATCGGTGTACTGGTTACTTCAACGATCGGAGGAGTTTCAATCGGGTTAACCGTTGTTGCATTCGGCGTAACCACGGGGGGCACAACCACAGGGGGCGTAACCACGGGCGTGGCGGGTATATATCCGGTTGGATTTATCGGCGTAGTCGGAGTTGCTTCTTTACCTTTAAAAAATTGGGAATACGCAAAATAAGCGCCGCCTAAAATAACTAGCGCTCCGACAATAATAATGCCTAATTTTAATATTTTTTTGCTACCCCCAGCTTGCTCTCTTTCCATCATGGTCAATGTTTCCCCTGTTGACGCTAGTCCAACCCGATGAGTTTCAATATCAGATTGTGCGGCCGGAGCGGCCGGCTTGTCGGTTTCCGCAAAAATATCATCAACTACGGGATGCCCAGAGTTATTAGGATTATTGATTTCATTAAACATACTTTTTAAAAAAATTTCTTAAAATTATTTTGTCCACGGACTAATCGGTTTTACTCTAGCCGGATTAACCGCTTCACTCTCATCTCTAATTAATTTATAAACCATAATTCCGCCCTGGGCATTTCTCTTCAAGACTTGAGCGTTAGCTTCAACTGGAATATTTAACGCCTGTTTTTCTTCAGCGGTTAAAAACTCGGGCTTAAAAACTTCTACCGGCTGAACTTTCGCCTCATTATTCATTTTGCTTTGCTTGGCTTGCCTCACTACTAAAATAACTACCGCTAACACCACAATCAATCCGACCGCGGCTATAATTAAAATTGTAGGTTTTTTATTTGTCATAAAATTTACTTACTTTTGATTTAATGCAGATCAATCATTAGCTCATCGGACTTGTCACTTTCGATATTACTAATACTAAACGCTGATAAAGCAAAATAATTCAAGGTCGGTGTAAATTGGTTACGATTAAAAGTTAGACTTGTCGCCTGATTCGCTGAATCAAAAGATTCACCATACAATCCAGGATTAATCCCTCTATATAAACGATAGAATAAAACTCCTTCTGGGGCGGGGTTGGGGGTCCAGCTGAATTTAACGGTTGTAGTGCTTATTTCAACGGTCGGAGTGCTCGGTTTTGAGGGTCTAGTTTGGTTGGTCGGCGTAGCTGTTTTTTCATTAGATAGGGCGCTTTCCGTTCGATTGTTAGAGATAACTGATAATTTGAAGACATAGGGCTGGCCATTGGTAAGGCCAGTGATCTTATGAGTACAAATATAATTTGATCCGCTAGGCGAACAAGGGGCGCCAGCAACCGTCACTTCTTTAGTATACATCGCGCCTTTGCCTGATTTCAAATAATAAATCTTATACGAGCCAACTTCGTTAGAGGGTGAGCGCCAATCAAGTTTAACTTCCCCACTCTGCCCCGTATCAGCCGCATCGATTAGTTCTCCGCTCGGTAGAATTGCCTCCCGGAAAAAATAAGATTCTTTCAAAACGTTCCAATAGCACACCCCATCAAGCGCGCCGTCGCCATTTTGGTCATTACCACACGGCGAGCCTTCTCCTGAGCAAGGCGTCTTGTCGGAACTGCAAAGCAAATTGCTACCTTGTCCGCGAACAACCGGAGAACTGGCAATTGCGGGCAAATCATCAAGTGTGCCAGCCGCTCCCGCGTCGCGGCAATAGTAAAATTTATAATTATAATTTTCACAATTCACTGGGTTAACCGAACAATTATTAGCTAAATCATTCCAAGGGAACCACTCTCCAGTCGCTGTAACCGCCGGCCAAGGATTATCGCATAAAAAGACGAAAATATCACTCGCTTTTGTTTCACCATCGCCAGTAAAATAAGCGTTGCAATTAGCACCGCAGGCAGCTGCCGGGCGGAAATTATCCATATTGACAGTAGCATTTATTTTTGTTTGACCATCGGTTATATCGGGTAGCGACGCCACTAATTTACGCTGTTCCGGAAGATTCGGCGTCACATTCAAAATCTGCGCAATACTAGTATTATCAATTGACCAAACCCAATTCCAAGCATAGCCCGTGACTGGATGGAGTAATTGATTATTTGCACTATAAGCGCCAGCGGTAAATACTTTATCACGATCAGGCGCCGTATCGAATGTTCGATTGGTAAGATCATTGTCTTTCTCGTCTAAATCATTTTTAGTGGTTTTAAAAAGATAAGAAGCCGGACTATTTACAACATGATCGATCGCGCAAATGCCGGCATTAACTCCTTGGTCAGACAGGGTTGTAAATTGGAAACTATAAGAATTTAAATATGCTTTAGTATTAAATTTGACTTGGTCGCTAGGAATGAATGTGCCATTGCCTTCGTCGAGTCCTCTTTCGTTCATGCCAATCTTAGAAAAACTTAAAACTCCAGTCTGACTATTTAAAAGTTCATCGCCTTTAACAACCGCGTAATATTTAGTTGAAGGAGAAAGAACTCTAGAGGGCGTAAAAATTAAGTTAGTTCTTAAACCAGTCTCTTCGGCGCTAACCATACCTGGTATTGCACAATATAATTTAGCAGGGTCAGGCGCCGTGGCTAAAGCTTGATCATTGACCCGACCGAATAAGCGTCCAAACTTTAGATTAATCGTCTGCCACAATCGAGCAAAAATATTTTTCTGATTCGGTCGCATTAGGTCATCTATTGTTCGAGCGTCTGTTAAGAATGTTCCAGCTGGACAAACGCCATTACCATAGACTCTCTCTTCAAATAATAAGAAATTATTACCGAAACTAGTTAAATCCATATTCTGATTAAAAACGACCTTCAAGGAAGCATTGCGACAAACATTAATAGCTGAGGAGGTGGGCGATGTTTCTTCTACGCCAGGACGAGCTTGACAACAACCGTCTATCCCGCAACCCGTAGTATTAATTGAACCGCAGTCATTATCATTAGTACAACCGCAACACAAACCACGGCCAGAACCAGTACAAGACCCCCTATCAGCCTGACAATGGAGATTTGGCGTTGATGGGCTAACACAAGAATCTGGGGTATTGCCAACCTGACAGCAGCAAGTTCCGCAATCTGGGAAAACGCCGCCTGCTCCCGTATCTTTCAGACAGGCAAAACCTGGGAAATTACATAAACCAAAATTACAGCTAGAAGTTGCATTGTAATCTATACAACCTAGGCCGGCACCTCCTGGAGGATTGCCACAGAATAAGGCGCAACTCGAGGTGCTAGAAAAAATTGGAGTGGTGGTCGGCGTTGGGTCACAAAGTAATGGATTTGCCGGAGGCGTCTGACAAGTATAATAGGCACAGTATCCGTTATTAGTACCCCCCTCTATTTTATCGCCAGACAAACAGTGCAAAGTAGTTGCATCATAACAACAAGCTGTTTCGTTCATGCAGGAAGCCTGGTTATTATCAAAAACACGACAAGGATCGCTTCCAATACCTTCCGGACAATCGTGAATACAATTATCAACATCGTTAAAGAAACCAATTTTAAGAGGCGTACTTGAAGCACATATTAATGGATCAGCGGGTAAAGCTTGGCAATTAAAATAAGCGCAATAACCATAATTTAAGCTCGCCGGGTTAGTATCAACAACCGTTCCTCCGTTTAACCCCTGGCAAGCATCATCAGTCGTAGTCGCGGTTTTATTAGAATCAAAACAACAGACCGAAGAATGATCGCCACAATTTTCTTGGCTAGTAATCCGTGAACAATCAACGCAAATGCCCGCCGGATTAGCCGCGCTAATGTCGCAATATTGAGAAGTGTGCCCAGCACAATTACAGGCGGCATCATGTTCGGCTGCAGTTGTACCAACCGCTGCACAACCAGAACAAGAACCATAGGTATTACTATTATCAATTATATCCGAACCGCATTTCCCTTCGCAGGTCAAAGGAGCACAACAATCTTGGGCGTCTTGTCCAATACGGCAACAGCACTCACAACTTGGGGTCACATCAACTATACATTTATCAGCTTCTGTCACCACTGGGTTATCAATACATTTTGCGCCCGCATCCGCACAGAGCTTACTCGAAACACAGCGTCCTGTAGAATTAACCAACTCACAATTTAAACCGCTGCTACAAAGATCACAGCTAGTATTATTTTCTATACAACGGTTACCCGGGGTACGCGTCCAGCCACTAGGACAAGATCCTGGCGAAACTATTTCCCAACGTCCCGCGCTATTACAGGTTTTTTCAGTAGTATATGAATTTCCTAAAATTATATAAGTGACTGATTCCGGCAAAGAGCAAGAACCACTTTTTACGCATTTGTCGATTGAATCATTATAAGTACAGGTAGACGGGCTACACCCATCAACCCCCTGGCAGGTTACATCACAAATACCAACGGTTTTTTGATAGCTAGTAGATGGCGCCGAACAAGCCCCAGGACTATTGGGGCACATATTTCCCTGATAGCAAGTACCTAAATATCTAGACAACCCCAAACAACTATCAAAGGTCGGAGTGGTGGTAGCATCAAAACTAGTACTAAATCCCCACTCAAAAACTGAAGTTGGTATATCAATAAAGCATTCGTTTATGCTAGCGACACAACGACCCTTCTTATAAGTATTAACCGGACAACAAATTTGATTATTGCATTCATCATTTTTTGTACATTCACCAACCGTAAAGTTCAATTCATTCCCCCATTCATTATTTTTTATAACTTTAACCGGGCCGGTAACTGCCTCGAGCGGGACGGCGGCCGTAATTATATCGGCATCATTTTCCTTGGCGATTGTTCCGTTAGCATCTTTATTATAATTAAATCTGATTATTCCATTATTGCCGACTATTCCAAAATATTCACCCCATAAAGTAACCGGGGTATCTATCGGCCCCTGTTCAGGATTAATTCGGCACGAACTAGTCTTCAAAGAAAGAGTATTATCGAATCTAAAAGTATTAGGATTCAAATTTTCGGTTGTGATTGTGCTTGTTCCTAAAGTAATTTGTATTTGATAATTGTCGTTAACTAAACCTTCTGGCACCTTAACAATAATCTGTTTATCTTTCCAAACTGAATTCGCACAAATAGCGGGGAATAAATAAGAAGCTTCGGTTTTATTGTTGCCAACGGCAAAATAAACCTGATTGTTTCCTCTAGCTCCGCCAAAACCGGCGCCTCTAATAGTAACGTATTGGCCAGTATTTCCTTCAACTGGCGTAAAAGACATAATGAAGGGGCCGGCGCCGGCCTCTTTTTCTTTTACAAATTTAAGATAATTGCTCTTTTGAGGAAAGCCCGCCATCATTCTTTCTACAAAGCTCCCCGAGGTGCCCGCCTGAATATTAGGGGTAGTTGAAGTGCCAGACAATCCCGAAGGAATAGTAAAATTTGAATCTAATCCACTAACATTGTTTTGATAGTTTCCAAAATAAGCCTTACCGGTATATAAATTTATTCCCTGATAAGAAACCTCGGCACTTAGTAATCCTTGACTAGGATCCAAATAGCATAGCCCCGGCCGATTAATATGGTTAGCCGTAAAATCTGATATGCTAGGACCAAAATTATTGTTAGTTACATCTGATAAGCTGTCTGCATTAATAACTTTAATGGGACCGCTCTGCACACCAGGAGAAACAGCCACGACAATTTGATCATCGCGCCAGGAATTTATACAAAGAGGGTTAATGGTGGCCGGCAACCCCGCAATCCTGGGGTCGTCAACGCCCAAAAACACTACTTGACTAGTCGTCGCCGAATATTCACCGAAACTTTTTCCAAAAATAGTAACAAAATTATTAGTAGCCCCATTAGGCGCATCTAGATTACAGGTGTCCGCGTTACCGCAGTCTTCGTCTTGCAAACAAGGTTGATCAAAATTGGAATTACAAAAACCGCCGACTGGACTAACTCCAGTAATAACTGGCGGCCCCGCGCATAAACAAGTTGCCGGGTTACAAGTTAAATATTCAGAACAACGATTATCATCTGGATCACACTGGGTATTGTTTAAATCCGTATCGCAGGAATCGCCCGGCCCACCTTGGGTTTGGCAAAGACAACTATTATCGCAAAAATATCCTATTATACAGTTATCATACGGCTGACAACCAAGATCCGGGCTGGCATCACAACTGGTTGGCGGGGTTATACAGTTTGCTGGATTATTGCCAGTACAGGCACCCCAAACTCCATCGATACACACCATTTGGCCATCGCATTGACAAGACTGGATTTGATTTTCAACACAGCCGCCAACAGGATTAATCGTTCCGCCTAGTTGCATTAATATAAAGGTGGCTATCGCCCAAGAAGAAAGAATGATGGCTAGACCAATGACACCATTTTTTAAAGTTTGTTTTGCTTTTCTAATCTTGTCCTCTTCGCCGTTTGAGGTCATCCACATGAAACCGGCGTAAAGAATAATGCCAATCGCAATTACACCCAAAAATCCGAGTGACCAATTTATTATACGCCCAGCAATTGTCCGCGGATCGCCCTCGGCTAAAGTTCCACCTAACCCATTATTAACTGCTTCCGTACCAAAATCAGCCGCCAATAAAAACCGAGCGAAGAAAATCCCTCCAGCTAAAAGAAGAAAAACAAATAATTTTTTGGCGAATTTTTTTTGCACCAATTTCACAAATTTATAAATCAATTATAATAATTTACTACTGGCAATTACCGTCTGCGCCCAAAGTACTCGTCGCTACCCCAAAACAACAAGAAGGATTAATTTCGGTCACCGGGCAATTGACACCCGCACTTGGTTTAAAGCAATTTTGATAAATATCTCTAATTCCTGACCCCGCCTGCGAGCGATAAGACATCGATTCAGAAAGCGCGGTATGTCTTATCCAGGAAATAGTTTTATCGGGTTCACTATCAAGCGGCGGTGTATCAATATTATCATTGGTTATCCAATAGCCAAGCGCGCTGGGCGTCAAACTCTTTAAATTAAGCAACTTATGTTCAACCGTAGTTGAACCATTATCAATTAAGCGGCTCCCAGTTAATAAACTACTATTCATCATCAAGGAACTCCAAGCAATCCGAATCGGGTCAACTAAAGCTACTCCCATGGTTCCCTGGGAAGGCGTAACTGATTCAATCTGAGGTGGGATTAGCATAATCTTATCATTGACGTAAAAGGACCAATGATAGTTGTCTCTCTTATTTAGGTTAGCTGGGGGAGGAAAATTATCATTATAAAAATTTATCGGGCCATCAGAGAAAACATCGCGATCACCGTCGAAAGAATTAACGGCCGTATCAATAACACCGTTCAAAGCGTTTCCGGCTGTCGGATAATTTTTAGCATCAATGTTTTGACAAGTATTATAGCCCAAAGGAGTTGAGGAACAGGTTTTAAAGGGCGTGAGAGCCAAACAGTCGTTATCGGTCGCGCAAGCTTTTAGATCAGCTGACTTCATTTCAACTAATAGGTGGCTATTTGCCGGTAGACAATATATCTTTTCGCCACAACCATTAACACCACACTCATTATCAGAAATAAATTCAACTGTTTTATAAATATTGCTGACTAAAAATTTACCGCCAATATAATCGCCAATACAGACTTTATTATTAATAGGACCCTCGCATTTATAAGAGCGGCAATCGGAATTTTGGACACAAGGCGTACTGCTAGCCGTGCTGCTCGCACTAAAATTAACTATTTTTATATACTCGGCAACTTCAGAGGCTAGGCCCGCAACTTTAAGCGGATTAACAGACTCACTAAAATTAATTTGAATAACCGTGTTCATCGGCACATCTTTTCTATCCATGGTCTGCGCCAAATCTTGACGATCAACTCCGCCCTGGAAAGCTTGAATTTGCAAGGCGAGAGCGTTAGTAGTATTAACAGCAATGTTGTTGCCGTTCTCTCCCGCCACTTTGGCCGTCAAAGTAACCGTATTGTTGTTATGCTCAACATTAACCAGAGGGTCGCCGCTTAGGGTTGTATAAATAGAGGTAGCCTGAGCACTAGTATTGCAAACCAAAGGATTAACATAAATATTATTACCCGCAGCTGGATTTTGCGAAAAAGTATATACCTCTTCACCGACCGTCAACGTATCGGCTAAGTGTTCTGGCGTCAAAGTGACCTCCCAAGCACTACCTTTTTCGCGATCAACCGCTTTCAAAGTAAAATAACCAGTAAATTTAGCATTACCTTGGCTATCAAAATCAGCAAAACCTAATAAATTTGTAATATTATTACTATCAAATAACTGTGCCCGATCACGTGAATCCGAAGAAACAACCACTCTAAACTTAGTAATATCACCCTGATAATTAAGGGGTGTAGCTGAAGCGGGCGGCGTCGTGCCAATCGGATCGACGCTCACAATTGTTGAGGCGCTATAGATATTAGGACAATCATTAACAGTCATTACACTCTGCGCGGCTACGGCTGGCATCGTTAAATTACTAATATCCTCTTCGTTGTCAGGGCGCGGGAAAATGCCGCCATAAACAACTTGGGGTGGAGTCAAATCAAGACGCGTACCGACTTCAAACTTCCAATTAAAATAATTACTGCTACAATTTTTAAACATTGAAGAGTTGTCTGATTTTTTCTTTAAATCACTAGTTAGTTTGACTGAATACCAGACATTACTGGTTGAATTACCTAGATAGCTAAGTGGGGTGAAAACTAAAGTTTTCGAAGATGACGGGGAAACAGCGACTGTTACGTCTGTAATGTTGCCGTTAGGGCTCGGACAAACGCCGCTAGCGCAAGCATCGCCCAATTCAGTTTTATAAATTCTTATCGTCAGCGGATTTATTTTATTACAATTATTATTATCACAAGCACACGCTTGGCCGGAAGCATCCACACAGACGCTCTCCAATTTTGCTTCTTCTTTTAGCGTAATAATAATGGCGCTATTACGGGCAACATCGGTCTGACCGTTCTCTGGATAAACCATTTCAACCGTACAACTCCCCATCGCACCAAAACCAGGATCGGTAAAGCCTCCGCCGCCATTGCCAGGATTAATACCACCGCCAGCGATGGCTTCCCATAGTTTGGCGAGAATGAAGGTGGTTATAGCCCAGGAGGACAAAATTATTATTAAACCAATAACCGCGTTTTTTAAAATTTGTTTTGCTTTAGAAATTTTATCTTCATCCCCATTTGAAGTCATCCAGATAAAACCGGCGTACATAATTATAATTAAAGCGATTGCCCCTAAAAAGCTTAAAGCTACTTGAATAATACGACCGATAATCACGCGCGGATCGCCTTGCGCGAGATCAATAACATTAGAAACCGGATCAATCCCGAAGTCAGCCGCAAACGCAAAATTAGCCCCCATCGCTAAAGCGATTAGACCAAAAATAAAAATAAATAATTTCACTTTTTTAGGCATTAGAAAAGATAAAAAAACTTTCAAATTATTTTCTCTCTTGATATAATCTATATGACTTTATTATAACATAAAGCCTAAAAAAGAAAAACAGTTTTATGACCATTGAACGGATTATTAAAAAATTCACAGATAACCACCCCGGAGAAGATGCTTCTATCTTAGAAAGGGCTTTTAAATTTGCCGAAATGGCTCATGAGGGACAGCTTAGAAAAAATGGCGAGCCCTATATCCAGCATCCTCTCCACACCGCCTATATCCTGGCGGAAATTAAAGCTGATTTAGCAACCGTAGCGGCCGGTATTCTCCATGATGTGTCCGAAGATACTAGTCACGACCTAGAAGAAATTAAAAAAAATTTTGGAGCGGAGGTGGCGAGCCTAGTAAAGGGCGTAACTAAATTAGGAAAAATTCGTTATCGCGGTATCGAACGGTATCGAGAAAATTTAAAAAAAATGTTTCTCGCCATGACTTCCGACCTGCGTGTTATTTTTATTAAATTCTGCGATCGCCTCCATAACCTGCGCACCTTAGAAAATTTACCGCCGGATAAACAAAAAAGAATTGCTCAAGAAACATTAGAAATCTATGCGCCGATTGCCGGCCTTTTGGGTATCGGGCGCCTAAAGTGGCAAATGGAAGATATTTGTTTTAAGTATCTTTATCCCGAACAATTCCACGAAATAGAATTCAAGTATGAAGTAGAAAAAAAAGTAGAGCGCAATCGTTTTTTCCAAAAAATAAAAGACGTTCTTATTCCTAAACTTCAAGAGGCAAATATTACTTGCGAGATAGAAGCTCGTTTTAAACATCTTTACGGCATTTATCGTAAAATGCAGGAAAAAGACAAACAATTCAATGAAATTTACGATGTTTTCGGCTTGCGGGTAATCGTATCGACGATTGATGATTGTTATAAAGTTTTAGGAATTATTCATACTCTCTGGAAACCGAAACCGAATAGATTTAAGGATTATATTGCCGTTCCAAAACCAAATGGCTACCGTTCGCTCCACACGACTATTTTCGGTCCCGAAGGAAAGGCGGCGGAATTTCAAATCAGAACGCGAGAAATGCACGAAGAATCTATTTACGGCCTATCTGCCCATTGGTATTATAAATCAAAAAGGGGGCGAAAAAATTATCAGTCGCCTTCTTGGGTTAAAGAGATTATCGATATTCAAAAAGAGATTACCAATACTTCCGAACTCGTAAAAAAAATAAAGCTAGATATTTTCCGCGATCGCATTTTCGTTTTCTCTCCACAGGGTGATGTCTTCGAGCTTCCTGAAAAATCAACACCGATTGACTTTGCTTATGCAGTGCACAGTAGTGTCGGCAATAAAGCGTCGGGGGTTATTATTAATGATAAACTCAGTCGGCTTGATCAAGAATTAAAAAATGGCGATCTGGTAGAAATCATTATCGAAAAAAATCGTGGATATCCGAACAAAGATTGGCTTAAATTTGTTAAAACCAGACGAGCGCGCGACCAAATAAAACAATTTGCCAAAAAATCAACTTTCGAAAATATAAAACGCTTCCTTCCGGGAATAAAACAAAAATCCTCCTAACTAACAGGAGGATTTTTATAAACCAAGTATTAATCTCTTAAGGTCTCATAGTACTCTCGGGCAATTTGCCAATACGTCGCAAATGCTCATTTTTTTTGCTGAGCGCTAAACTAGTCAAAGCATATTTCTTTTGAAGCCGTTTAGTATTTTTTGGCTCAAGGTGTTGCTTTGATCGGGCTTTCTCCAATCTTTTACTGTTCTTTAGGCCTTTCTTAAATTTTCGTAAAAAACTTTCGAAACTTTCACCAGGTTTTCTCTTAAAGTCCGCCATATAATCCACCCTCCTTTCTATTATTTAATCTTTTTTCTATTATTTTATCTTTTTTTGCTAAACGTTCTTTTATTTTCTTGTAAACCACCACTTCCTGAGCGCCCGAATCCATATCTCTCATTAAAATAGTTCCATCCATAATTTCTTTTTTACCTAATATTAAACTAGTTTTTGCTTTCATAAGCGTCGCTTCTTCAAGTTGAATCTTTAGGCTGTCAGAGGCAAACGACTGACGAACATTAAAACCGGCCCGTCTTAAGTCTTGAAATAATTGCAAAGCCTTAAGCTTCGCCTGGTCACCCAATTGAGCAATAAATACTATATCCTCTTCTATCGGATTTGCCAAGAGGTGCTTATCTTTAAGTCGAGAAACCGCTCTTTCAATGCCAAGCGCTAAACCGACAGACGGAGCTGACTGACCGCCCATATTTTCAACCAAGGAATCATAGCGACCACCACCACCCAAAGCCATTTTGCCTAGCACGGTTCCATCTTCGTTAAGCGGCCAAAATTCAAAAACCGTATCATTATAGTAATTTAAACCGCGAACCAAATAAGGATTAAAATTATAATTAATATTTAATTCATCTAGAAATTCTAAAGTCTTAGTAAAGTGCTCACGGCTTTCATCTGATAAATAATCAGCAATCTGCGGCACTTCTTCACGCAACTTAACGCAAGACTCTTCCTTACAATCAAGCAAACTCAAACAATTTTTACTTAAATTATTTTTACAGGTATTACATAATTTAGATCGTCTCCCTCTCTCTTTATAAAAAGCTAGGAGTTTATTGCAATAATCTTTACGACATTCGGCTGTGCCGATGCTGTTTATTTGCACCTGGGTGCTAATTTGTAATTCTTCAAAAAAATTATGGGCGATAGTAATTAAAATCGCCTCCGCCATCGGTTTTTTTTCACCAATTATCTCTAAATTAAACTGCGTGGACTCTCGATAGCGCCCTGATTGTAGTTTCTCCCGACGAAAAATAGACCCCAAGGAAAAAAGCCGCGCCGGTAAGCCACTCTCTCCTAAATTATTCTCTAAATAAGCTCGAACTACTCCCTGGGTTAACTCGGGTCGCAAAACAACCTTTTCGCCTTTCTCGCCTTCAATAAAGTAAAATTCTTTATCGCTATTTTTGCGAGTCGATTTCTTATATAAATCAAAACTTTCCAGAATCGGGGTTTTAATCGAGGCAAAACTATAAAGCTTCGCCAAGTTTAAGGCTTTATTAACTACAAAGTCGTAGCAAATCTGCTCTGAACCAACAATATCTTTCATGCCCAAAAGACGGGGCGGAATTTTTTCGTTCCGTTTTTCTGTTTTTTTAATGGCCGTTTCCGGCATAATTTTTTTACGTCTAGGCATAGCGATTAATTATTATATTGTGGCCAATAACTTTTATTAAAAACTCTGACTTCATTAAGCGGCCAACCGCGAAATAAAACCTTTCCAGTGATAAAACTTTTATTAACTACTCCGAAATAGCGGGAATCTTTCGACGCTCCGCGATTATCCCCTAAAACATAATATTCATCCGATCTAACAACCGTTTTTGTTTCATCTTGATTATAGGTAGAAAAATCAGCCGGTAAATATTTCTCATCTAAAGTTAGGCCCTCCGGATGGTCGGCGTTAAAAATTATTACCTTACCGTCTTTTATTTGAACCTCTTCTCCGGGCAAACCGATAATTCTCTTAATAAAATATTCCTGTGGATTGCGCGGATAGCGGAAGACAACAACCTGTCCGCGTTCCGGTGGAGCAAAGCGATAACTTATCTCATCAATAATTAAATATTCTTTATCATGAAAATTAGGTTCCATCGAAGCGCCTTTAACAAAAAAGGGCTGAATCAAAAAATAACGGATTGGAAAAATAATGGCCGCTGAAATCATGGCCACTTTAGCAATTTCCCAAACAAAAAGTAAAAACTTCTTCATAATATTTTAGTTTCCTAAAGCCCAAAAAATAATAAAAAATAGATAACAATTAGTACCTACTATATCAGAAAATTGAAAAAAAATCAAATCGTCTTTTTTGGCTAATTTTAATTGATAAACATCGCGTCGCCATAACTGAAGAAGCGATATTTTCGGTCTATAGCCTCTCTGTAAGCCAAATCGATGTGTTTTTTACCCGCTAAGGCACTCACCAGCATAAGTAGGGTTGATTTTGGCAAATGGAAATTGGTTATTAGAGCGTCTACAACTTTAAACTTATAACCCGGATAAATAAAAATGTCTGTCCAGAAAGTCTGGCTACTATTAATAACAGTGAATTTTTCCAATTGAGACCAATCAGCCGATTCTAAAGTCCGACAACTAGTTGTCCCTACGGCAATAATTCTACGGCCTTCTTTTTTGGCAGCCAAGATCGCTTTGATGGCCCGCGGGTCAAGCTGGGCAAATTCACTGTGCATTTTATGTTCTAATATTTTTCCCGTTTTAACCGGTGAAAATGTTCCCAGCCCAACATGAAGCGTCACGCTTACTATTTTAATTCCCTTCGCTTTAATTTTTTTTAGAAGACTCTGGGTAAAGTGTAACCCGGCGGTCGGAGCGGCGACGGAACCTACTTTAGTATTATCCGCAAACACAGTTTGATAATTATTTTTATCGCTTTTAACTCGTTTGTCTCTTTTAATATACGGGGGTAGCGGAACTTCGCCAATTTTATTAATCGCTTGCCAAAACTTTGTGCCCAGTAAATTAAACTTAACTAACCAGGTGCCATCATTATTATTACGCAAAACTTCAGCGGATAATTTACTGGAAAAATTAATTACCAAGCCCTCTTTAATCCGACCCCGGAGCAAACATTCCCAAATATTTTTTTCTTTTTTTTGATGAAGAAATATTTCGACTGACCCGCCACTGTCTTTTTTGCGACCGATAAGGCGTGCCGGGAAAACCTTGGAATTATTTAAAACCAATAAATCACCCCGGTGCAAATAATCAAGCAAGTCATAAAAATATTTATGTTCAATTCCGCCCGTTTTTTTCTTTAATAACAAAAGACGCGAGTGATCTCGCGGTTTGACTGGCTTTTGAGCGATTAATTCCAGAGGTAAATTATAATCAAAATCTTTGACTAAATATGACATAGCGTAAACTTTCTAGACTAACTTATCCATTCCGGGCATTTTCATCCCCAAATGCTCATAGCCGAGATGCGTAATAAGGCGGCCGCGAGGAGAACGGTCTAAAAATCCTAACTGCATTAAATATGGTTCATACATATTTTCGATTGTATCCATTTCTTCTCCGGTTGAGGCGGCAAGGGTATTAAGACCAACTGGCCCGCCCTTGAATTTAATCGCAATCGTTTCCAGAATTCGGCGATCAATTAAATCCAAGCCCAGTTCGTCTACTTCAAGCATGCTGAAAGCCTCTAAACAATCTTTGAGAGTAATTTTTCCATCGCCTTTTACTTCACAATAGTCGCGCACCCGCTTCAGGAGACGATTGGCAATACGCGGTGTCCGGCGGCTTCGAGTGGCAATCGCGGTTTTGGCGTCGCTCTCTATTTCAACACCTAAAATTTTTGCACTGCGTTTAATAATTTTCTCAATATCATCCGTTTCATAAAAATTTAAATGATGGGTAATGCCAAAACGATCGCGGAGCGGCGCAGACAAGAGACTCGCTAAAGTGGTCGCGCCAATAATGGTAAATTTCGGTAAATCCAAACGCAAAGTTCGCGCACTCGGTCCTTTGCCCATAATAATATCGAGAGCATAATCTTCCATGGCCGGATATAAAATTTCTTCGATTGTTTTGTGCAAACGGTGAATCTCATCAATAAATAAAATGTCGCCTGCTTCGAGGTTAGTCAAGATAGCCGCGAGATCTCCGCTTTTTTCAATCGCCGGGCCGGAAGTAACTCGAATATTAGCGCCAATTTCATTAGCAATCACGTGCGCCAGGGTTGTTTTTCCAAGTCCGGGCGCGCCGTAGAGCAATACATGTTCAATCGGCTCTTTTCGTTTTTTGGCGGCCGCAATCGTTATTTCTAAATTCGCCTTAATTTTATCTTGCCCAATATATTCCACTAAGGTTTTCGGACGCAATGACAAATCAAGCGCTTCATCGCCTCGTCTTTCTATCGGACTAATTAAACGGTTATTTGTTTCCATATAATTAAAGTCTAACTAAACCTGACGGAATTCGCAAATCGAATTAAAATCACAGAACTGACACATCATAGAAGGTGTTGGTGTAAAATCACGCTTTTTAATAGCCGCGATTTCTTCTCTAACCTCAAGCCGAAGGCGAGTAATTTCTTTTTCCGTGGCTGTAAAAGTAAACTTTTCGCCGCTCTCTAAATAATAATAACTGAGCGCCCCGACTTTAACTCCTAAAAATTCTTCGATGAATAATTGATAAAGAATTAATTGACGTTTTTCAGAAAAATCTAATTTTGTTTTTGTTTTTCCGGTTTTATAATCAATAATTTCTAAAGTGCCGTCACTATGCTTATCAATGCGATCAATCGCCCCTTTAATAACATCTCCGTCAATCTTAAAGGAAAATCTTTTTTCTAAAAATAAAATTTCTTTGGGGGTATTCGCTTGATACGTTTGCCAGAATTTTTTCAAAGCCGCAATTCCTTTCTGATGATAGTCTTCCCTTTCTTTTTTATCAGAATAACCATCCATTACCCAGAATTCATTATAAATTTCTAGTAGCCTTTTTTCGCTTAACGGACTAACTGGTTTCTTTTTGGTCGAACCGTTATACGCGTCGCCGAACAAATCACTCTGCATTTTCTGCCGCTCGCTTAAAATCGGCAATAAAAAATTATATAAAGTATTATGCAAAACACGACCGAAAATTAAACTGGCCTTATCAGTTGAGGCTGGAATTTTCAAAATAAAAGCAAATTTATATTGGAGCGGACAGGTTGAAAAAGCAGCTAATTGGGAAAAAGAAAATTTTTCGGGCAGAGGATATTTATCGGGCGCCATTTTTTCCAAACTCGCACTTATTTCACGGGAATTTAAATAGTGTAAATCGCGTAAAAATTCATTTTTTTGACTTAAGCTAATCTCCGGAATCAACGAATTGTTTATTCCCATCTCCGTTATAAAACGGGAGGGTTTTTTCTCGCGCACTCCGCCATAATCCTTCGCACCACTAAGATATAATTCTTCTTTGGCGCGCGTCGCCGCCACATAGAAAAGGCGACGCTCCTCTTCTAAATGAATATCCTTGCTAATTTCTGTTTTTTCTCGAACCAGTGCGTCGGGAATTGATATTTTTTCACCGCGAGCAATCGTCGGAAATTTTTTATCGACCAAATTAACTAAAAAGACATATTTAAACTCTAGACCCTTGGCGCCGTGGACCGTCATAATTTTTACTACCTCATTATCGGTAAAATCTAACTTGAGAGCGCCGGTTTCTCCGGATTCTAATTCTAAATTAATGGCGGATAAAAAATCTTTTAAACGCAAATCGGGCTCGCTTTCTTCAAGCCGCTTAATCTTCTGATAAAACTGATTGAGATATGAATAGAGCTCCAAATCACGATCCCGATCAAGCCCTTCAAGTAGGCCGGAGTCATAAGCAAACCGCAAAAATATCTTGGTCGGTTTTTGATTAGCCACGAGAAGCGAGTGACTGGCGATAAAAGCCATCAATTTATTAATATTTTTTAAACTCTCGGCACTTACTTCAGGAATGGCATTAATATTTTTTAGCGCCTCGTAAAGCGACCAGACCTTACGATTAGCCATCTTATTAATAGTCACTAAATCAAGGTGCGAAACTTTAAAAATATTCATGTTTAAAACCCGAAAGAGGGCGGCTGATTCGTGATAATTATCCAGAAGGCGCAAATAGGCTAAAATATCTAAAATTAAAGGTTTATAATAGAGCCCCCGCCAAGACATGAATTGATTAGGAATTTCATAGCGACTCAATTCTTTAACATAGGCGTCGGCTGTGTCATTAGCTCTCACTAAGATTGCGAAATCAGACCAACTGACTTCTTCGCCGGCCTGTTGTTTACTCGTATAAATTTCGCCAATCTTTTGTGCTACAAAAGCGACTTCGTCGGCGGCATTTTCAAAATTATAAAACTTAACGGCCGGCTCGGTCTTAATCTTTTTGGCAATTTCTCCTTTAGCAATTAGGCGCTTGTCGATTTTTAGCCTCTCTTCTAAACGATTGGGGTTATTGTTTTGAATAAACTGATACGCATGATCTAAAATTTCTTGGCGCGACCGATAATTTTCAGTTAAAACTAGTTCAGTCGTATCTTTATAGTCATCTTTAAATTGCATGATATTAGAAATCGAGGCACCACGAAATTTATAAATCGCTTGGTCATCGTCGCCGACAACCACTAAATTATTTTTTGGCTTAGCGAGCATCTTTACTAATTCATATTGGGCCCAATTAGTATCCTGAAATTCATCAACCATGATATAGCGAAATTTAGCTTGGTAATATTTTAAAATATTGGGACGCGAAGCTAGTAATTTCAAAGTGTAAACAATTAAATCACCAAAATCTAAATAATTATTTTCCAAAAGCAATTGATTGTAAACATGATAGGCGCCAGCTAGTTCTTTAATGCGGCCAGCTTCAAGTTCGTCGCCACTATTAACATCCACGTCCTCCAAAACAACCGTCTTTAGAACCGTCTTTTTCTTCGACGAGACTTTTTTGGTTACTTTTTGGCCGCCCAATCTACTATCTTGATTAGACTCAAGCTCTTCGGCGTATTTTAAATACTCAAGGGACGTAATATTTTCATCTTTAAGGCGTGAAAAATGACGAATCAATTCAGAAATAAATTTTGTGGGATTGCCTAGCGGTTTATAGTAATCTAGAGCAAAACGGGCTAAATTTTTTCTAATTAAAACCCACTGATCTGTCTCTGTTAAAAGTTTAAAATTAGCACTTAGTCCAATATCAAGCGCATGGTCGCGCAACAGTCTTTCACCAAAACCATGAAAAGTATTAATCCAAAGATCAACATAACCGTAAGGCAAAATTTTATCCGCCCGCTCTTCCATTTCGCCGGCCGCTTTCTCTGTAAATGTTAACAAGAGAACTTCCTCAGTCGGCACCTTCTTCTCCATAATTAAATAGGCCAAACGGTTAATTAAAACCGTGGTTTTTCCTGTCCCAGCGCCGGCCACAATTAAAAGCGGCCCGCTCTCATGGGTTACGGCCTGTTTCTGGGCCTTATTTAATTTGTCGAGCAATTCATTAGCCATCATCGTAATTTTAAAGCTTTTACTCTTACTTGGCAATATTGATTGATTGCGCCTTAATTTGCTCTTTTAGCGCTTGATCGGCCTTGGACCAGGCAGAAAAATTTTCTAAAAATTTTTCTTTTTTGACTCCTGACATTAAATTAACAATGCTCAATTCAGAGCTGAGTGGTTTAATCCCAATCTTTATTTTATCATCTTCTAATTCTAATTCTATTCCTAAGCCCTCTTGCGTATCCGGAGAAAAATATTGATCAAAAATAAAATTTCCTAAAGAATAGAAAATCGGACGCTTTTTATATATTTCCATTCCCTGAACAACATGCGGGTGATGACCAATAATAATGTCCGCGCCGCTATCAATTAATTCGCGACCAATTTTTTGTTGGAACAAACTATAATTATGCTGATATTCATTCCCCCAGTGAATATTAACTATTACCCAATCCGCCTGCACGCGGGCCTCATTAATTATTTTCTTCACAGAAACGAGTTCAAAGTTATGATAAACCATCGATAGGGCAATAAGTGCAATTTTCTTATTCTTGATAGTAACCAGCTTTAGGGAATTCTCCGAAATTTGCGCATCCGCGTCTCCACTATAGTTAACTCCTAGAGTATCTAAATTAGCTCTTGTTTCTTTCAAGCCAAGCGCGCCTTGATCGGTAATATGGTTATTTGCGATGGTCAGATAAGAAAAATTATATTTTTTTAATTCGGCAATTCGGCTTGGCGGGAAAGCAAAATCAAAACTCATTTCCGGAGCATAGTGGCGACCCTCATTTGTCACGGCGCCTTCAAGATTAGCACCAACTAAATCAAATTGGGTTAGGTCTGTACTACTGGCTAATCCGGCAAGCAAAAAATCTATCTTTTTATTTTTTAACCTGGCGCCTACGCTACGATCAAGCATTAAATCGCCAAAAAATAAAAGATGTAAGGGGGATTTAATAACGGCAATGGTGGGCAAAGAGCGGATGACTATTTTTTCCGGTTGAAGTAAAAAATCCGGATTTGGTAAAAAAACTATTTTAGGAATTTCCTCGGAACTACCGGCGTAATCGGAGACAAAAGGAAAAAATAAAAATAACCCTGCAACCATAACTAGAAGCAGGATTATTAAATTTATGATTTTTGAAAACCGCTCATAACGCATGTTAAAACTTTAGAATTGTCTTTAATTTTTCTCCTTTAATATCGCCAATCAACGCTAAATTCAATCCTTTATTTATAAACACCTGGCGGGCAACGGCCCGAATCTGTTCTGGATTAATCGCTTTAATAATTTTTAACATATCACCAGGTGTCAACATTTTTTTACGATACATAGCTTGGCGCGCGTACCAGTTTGCTAAATTATCGGACGCCTCCATCTGTAATAAGACCCTACCTTGAAGCATATCCTGCGCTCGTTTTAATTCTTTAAGCGGTACTAATTCTTTAGTTATTTTTTTATATTCTTCCAAAATAATTTTTATAGCTGCTTCAGTTTTAGCTTTAGGAACACCGGCTTGGGTCGTTAAATATCCTGAATCAGAATAAAATTCCGTACTCGTTCTTACATAATAAGCGAGCCCGTTGCGTTCACGCAAGTTAATAAATAAACGCGAACTCATAGACCCGCCTAAAATAATAGAGAGCAACTTGAGCTTAAATTCATCCGGATGGCTTATCGGGCAGGTTCTCACACCTAAGGATAGAGCGACTTGATCGGTTTTCTTTGGAGAAATTTTTAATTGAGGCTTTTTCTGTTTTTCAATTACTGCCTCCTTAGATTGCTGTTTATTCGCTTTAAATTTACTAAAAATACCAGCCACCAACTTCTTGCTCTGTGGCTTAATCGCACCCGCCATAACAATATATACACTCTTGGCACCGTATTGAGTCTCTAAATAGTTAATAAAATCCTCACGCTTAAAGCGGCGGATATTTTCTTTAGTACCAATTGTTTCGCGCCCCGCTGGAGTGTCCCCATAAAGACAAATTTCAAAAACGTCTTCAATATGCATTTGCGGATTATCCTCATACATATTAAGTTCTTCAATGATAACCCCTTTTTCCCGTTCAATTTCCTGCTCGTCAAATAAAGAGTTAAACAGCATGTCACCCATAATATCAAGCGCTTTTCCTAATTTATTATTAGCCACTTTAAACCAATAGCCAGTGTATTCCTTAGAAGTAAAGGCGTTATACTCACCACCGAGTGAATCCATTTCACTCGAAAGCGTCAAAGTGTTCGGTCGTTTCTTGGTTCCCTTAAAAAAAAGGTGTTCCAAAAAATGCGAAATGCCGCTATTAGCCTTTGATTCATATTTTGAACCGGTTTTAAACATTACCAAGGCCGTCGTCGTTCTGGCTCCTTTTATCGGAATGGTGAAAACAGGCACTTTATTTGACAAAATTACTTTTTTATAATTATTCATAGAATTCATTTAATGTATTTTAGATGTTCTAAATTTACCACATTTTTGCTATAATTTAAAGATAGAGATTATTTCTCTCTTTTAATTAATACGCAATTATATGGCTTATAAAATAAGCGACCACCATTTCGTTCTCAATCATGGCAAACAATATAAAATTCTAGCCGTCAGGGACTTGCCGGACGAAGAGAAGCCGCGCGAAAAAATGATCCAAAGCGGCGTGGGTGTTCTTAGCTCGAGCGAACTGCTCGCAATTGTTCTTGGTGTGGGCACAAAAAAAGAAGAAGTTTTTTCTATGGCGAGCCGGCTCCTGCGCGAATACGGTGAAAAAGGAATTGCTTATCAGAAAGACCCAACTATTATTGAGAGAGATTTAAAAATTCCTTTAGTAAAAGCTTGCCAAATTGTGGCTTGCTTCGAACTCGGCCGCCGGTTCTATCAAAAAAAACCAGGTGGCTCAATTACCATTCGAACGGCTCAACAAGCCTATGGTTATCTAAAGGATATGGGTCATCTTAATAAAGAACAATTCCGCGGACTTTATCTTAATACTCACTATCAATTAATTTATGATGAAGTAATTTCCATCGGGACACTTGATGCTTCCTTAGTTCAACCCCGTGAAGTTTTTCGACCGGCTTTAGAGTATTCAGCGGCCGCCGTGATTATCGCCCATAACCATCCGTCCGGAATTCTTAAGGCCACCAAGGCGGATATTGAGATAACTAATAAATTAATCGCCGCCGGACAGATTCTTGATATTGAAGTACTTGATCATTTGATTATCGGCAAAAATAAATTTGCGAGTATTATCTAGATTCATTTTATGACTAAAAAATACCAAATTACCCCCTTGGTTTGGCTGGTTCGCGATGAAGCCAGTGTCAAATTCCACGTTACGAACAATGATTACTTTGGAACAATCGCAACTATCTTAAGTTTAATAAAGCAACAAATAAAAAAAGGCGGTGCTCCAGACACCGCCACTTTAAATAAAATTTTTAAAAATCTGGAAAAAGATTTATTATATCTGCAAAACAATTATCAAATTAAACCTAAGAGCAGGAAGAAAAAAATAACACCGAAGGGCAAACTAATTAACCAATGATCGATAAGCATTAAAACAAGAAGCGGCATAAGTATTGCCCAAGCGAATATTTCTCGACGACCGTTCTTGGCGAGAAAAAAAATAAAAACCAAAAAGGCTAAAAAAGAAAAAATTCCGCTCTCAACCCATAGAAGCAAAAAAGTATTATGAACCGGCTGATAATCCCAGGCGGGTTTTTTATTATTATCAACTTGTCCGACGACAACGCTATAATTACCAATGCCGACTCCTGACAAAAAATTCTTTTGTAGCAGACTTCTGGCCTGAGAAAGATATGTCTGCCGCTCTACAATTGATTTTTGCTCTAAACGGGTTTGCGCTTCAAGTCGAACCATGAGCAATTCTTGAAAAGGGGCGGCAGCCACGCCCACTAAAACTGCCGAAAAGAAAACTAGCGCGATAAAACGGCTCAGTATCCACTTATCTTTTTTAATTATTAAAACTATAAGTAGGGCAAAAAACCCGACTGTAAGCGCTAGCCAAGCACTTCGAGAAAAAGTAAAAAAAAGCGCGTAAAGGGAAACAAAATAAAAAACAAAAAGAAAAACCGAAGACCAGATTTGCCTGCGCGTCGTAAGCATTTTCTTTTTCGCTAAGAGATAGGCCGCAAAAATTAAAGAAATCGCTAGAACGCCGCCTAAAATATTAGGGTGATCAAGCCCGCCATAAGCGCGCAGCCACCTTCCGCTAGCCGTTTCAATAACGGCCGTCCCTAAAGTAGCGGGGTTATGCTCGGCCAAACCGAGATACTTAAAAGCGAATGAATCCTGAGTTAAAAACTGATAAATACCAAGTAGCGCCTGAAAAAAAATACTAGCTAATAAACTATAAATCAAGGTTACTTTATTAATGAAATAATCTTGGTAACTCCGCGGGGTTGTTCCTGATCGAACGATAAAGAATAAACTCAAGCCATTCAAGAAAATAAAATATCGATAAAAAGCCAAAAACTTATCGGGGGCAAAAAAGATAGAGATAAAAACAAAAACTTCCAAGGCGGCTAAAGAGTACACTATCGTTTGAGAATCATCGTCAGAGTCTTTATTTTTTAGGCGTAAATAGAGAAATAAAAACAAAATTAGCAAAAGCAGGGCATGGCTTAAATAAAGACTTATCTCCGAATAATTAGTCTCCCCGGGGCGAATAATGAGCTTCACCTGCCAAGGCAAAATAAAAATAAAAAGATAAACTAAATATTCAGTTATTTTCCGTAAAAATTTGGCGAATTTTGTTTCCATATTTTTCTGCGAATAATTGACGATTGTCTTTTAAATAAAATTTTAATATTTTATCGTTTATGACGACACCGGCTGATTTGTTCATAGCCTTCTTCAGGGCGGGCGACATAATTATTAATTGAATCTTTTTTGCTAAACTCTCTAAATAATCCAAACCAAAACGGGCGGGGCGGTGAATCTTTTCCGGCAGCTTTTCGGGAGAGTCGGGGAAAGAGTTAACGGGAGATAATTTATTGGCCGCCAGAAACTTCTCATACAAGTTATCTTTATTATACAACAAAACTAAACTGCGAAGCCAGAAGAAGAAATAGGGATCTCCAGCGCTGAGCTGTAGTTCATCTAAATTCAAATTTTCCTCTGTTATATAAAAACTTAAACAAATTTTGTCTCTTTTGTTCGTGTCTGTGGGTCGCCGATTTAATATTTTAGCCATTCCGGCACAAATAAACCTTGTTAACCAAATACGGCGTGGCGAAGTTATAATAAAAAAATCAATATCACTGCCATCGCGAAGATTATACTGACCGATAGAATTAGCGACCGCGATTAATTTAATAAACGGCAAAAGACGAAAAAAACGGCTGAAATGGTTCGCAATTTTTATCTTGCGAATTGAGTAATTATGTCGCCTCTGTCGAATTATTAAAATTTCTTCCCTCCCCGCTAAAAAATAAAGACCGTTTTTCTGCTCAATCATAGTATCGGCCGCTAGGGCATCAACTATTTTTAAAAGAGAATATTTTTTATCTAAATAATTCCAAAGTTCATTAGCCGTCAGCGGATAATCAAATAAATCAAAGAAAACAATCACCCGGATGATTGCTTCTTTTATATTGTTTCTAGTTTCTAATTCATAATTAGACATTTTTTGGTCTCTCTATTTTCATTGGCTCAATTTTGCTTTCTTTATCTGTTATTCTCATAACATCTTTATCAATCTTTTTAAATTCCGTATAGGCATTATTATAATGATTAACTGTTGTCGACATGGAAAGCCCTAACTTCTTCATAAATTCATCATAGCTATTCATGTGCTTACCAAGCTTTTCAATATTTACTCTGATTTCCTTGGCCTTTTCTTCAATTTGCATCGCCTTAAGGCCTTGAAGAACGGTTTGCAAATACGCCAGGAAGGAGGTCGGCGAAACAATAATCACTTTCTTATCGCGAAAAGCATATTCTATTAAATCGCGGGTATTAACTTTGACGGCCCCTACTTTGTTAACTAGCAAATCATAATATATCGCCTCCGAAGGAATAAACATAAAAGCAAATTCCATAGTTTTTCTTTCCGGCAAAACATATTTCGCTGTCTCATCAATTCGATTCTTTAGGTCTTGCTTAAAGATGGCCTCCATCTTTTCTCTTGTTTCTTGGTCAGTCGAATTTAAAATTCTTTCATAATTTTCTAAAGAAAATTTAGCATCAATCGGGATGACCTTGTCCTTAACGAATACGACTGCGTCGACAATTAAATCTTTGCCAGTTTTTTCATCTTTGCCCATCTTATACTGCATTTCATAAGAACCAGGCGGCAAAACATTTTTAAGAGTCTCTTCTAAAAAATATTCTCCCAAGACTCCCCGCTGCTTCGGATTCTTTAAAATATCCTGGAGACTCTGAAGTTGCGCCGAAAAATTTACTACCTGTTTATTAGTTTCATCAAGCTTGGTTAGTTTTTCCGTAACGTCGGCGATTAGCTTGGCAGATTGGGCCGTAATATTTTGAACAATCTTCGTTGTTTGCCCGAATTGCTCTTGGTTAGTGCGATGTGTTTCTGATAATTTCTTATCCAGTTCTTGACGTAGCTCGCTATTTTGCGAAGACAAATTCGTTAATTTTTCTGATTGCTGGATAAGCCGCTCGGTTAGCGAATCAAGTTTAGCGTCACCGCCGCCTTCTTTCCGACGCAACAGCAAAACAATAACGGCTAAAACGCCAAGAATAAGAATTATTAAAAGAGTTATATTAAGATAATTATTCATATACTAAAATTATAAACTAATTTAGGTCTTTTTTATAGGGTTGACAAAAAAGAAAAAAAATTATAAAGTTAGCTAAATTATAACTACATATATAGTCCTTTAACTATCTAGTCACGAACTTTTAAATAACCCACACATGAAAAAATGTTTGATTGTTTGCAGCGAGCCCTTTTTCTGGGATGAGCACATCGCCGTCATCAAAGAGGCTGGCTTTGAGTGTACGATTTGCCTTTCAGGCGATGAGGCTTACAAATCATTACAGAAAAATAATTTCGATTTCGCCATGGTCAGTAATACCTTAGAAGGCGTGTTGCCAGCCGAAGGTGAATTCTCGCAAAGAGGAATACATCATGACTTCCATTCCGTTGGCACAAAATATATCGCGCCAATGATGGAAAAATTTAAAGTTCCGTTTGTCTTACTGGGAACGGCGCGCCGGCCGAGTAAAAACGGATTTCCCCATTGCCTGTGGGCTGGCCACGTCAGCAGCCTCAGCCTGGCCGAAACGAAAGAAATAATAAAAAAGTTGCCAACCAAAAGGTAACCAAAAGCCCCTGAAAAGAGGGGCTTTTTTATTTTCTATATTTTTTCTATTCTTATTAAATTTATTAAGTTTATTTTTTAAGCAAATCTCTAATCTCTCCTAATAACTCTTGATCTTTAGTGAGCGGAGTTGGCGCAACAACCCCCGTCGCCTCCTCTTTAATTAATTGTCTTTTAAGTCGGGCGATTACTTTAACCATAAAGAAAATTACGAGGGCAATAACAATAAAATCAAAAACATTCTGTAAGAAAACACCGAGATTCATAACTACGCCCGATCGAAGCGTCCATTTCCAACTCGTAAAATTTACGCCTCCGACTATAAAACCAATAAGCGGCATCACAACATCGGCGACCAGCGAAGAAACTATTTTACCGAAAGCGCCGCCGATAATAACCGCGACCGCTAAGTCGACAACATTGCCTTTGACCGCGAACTCCTTAAATTCACGAATATATCTTTTCATATATTTATTTCTAAAAGACCGGCGAAGGCCGGTCTAATTTTTTATACCCAAGTGACACCAGCCACTTTATCGTTATCTTCTTTGAATCTCATAATTCTTACTCCTTGCGTATCGCGACCCAAAACGCTAACGGTCTTAAAAGGCGTCCGAATAACTTGGCCATTTTCGGAAATAATAATTAAATCGCGCCCTTCCATTGAATCGGCGTTTACTAGAAAGGCGTTAGTAATATCTCCAGTTTTTGCGGTTACCTTGGCCGTCTTGATACCACTGCCGCCTCTACCTTGGATTTTATAAGCACTGAGTTCAGTTCGTTTACCATAGCCATGGGCCATGATAGTTAGAATCTGATAATTACGTTTTTTCTCTTTATCTGTCTTGGCGATACCCATGCCGATTACTAAATCATCCTTATGAAGTCTTATTCCGTGTACACCAGCCGCACCGCGACCCATATCGCGCACATCTGTTTCTTTAAATCTAATAGCTTGGCCTTTGGCGGAAACAATTTGAATATGGTCACTGCCTGATGTCGGTTTAACCCAGATTAATTTATCATCGTCTTTAATCTTAATCGCGATTAAGCCAGAGCGTCGAACATTAGAAAAAGCACTTAACTCAACTTTCTTTACTAATCCTTTTTCGGTCGCGAAGAAAAGATATTTACTAAAAACGGCTTTATCGAGCGGTAAAATTGATGAGACTTGTTCGCCGCCGATAAGTTGCAAAAAATTAACAACCGGCGTTCCCTTAGCAACTCTTGAGGCCTGAGGAATTTCATAAACCTTTAATTGAAAGGCCCTCCCTTTAGTAGTAAAGAATAAAACATCGTTATGAGTCTGCGAAGTAAACATGAATTCAACGGTATCTTCTTCTTTAGTCGTGAGTCCCATAACTCCTTTACCGCCCCTCGCCTGGACCTTGAAAGTATCTGGTTCTAATCTTTTAATATAACCATCACGCGTCATCATCACGACCGTTTCTTCATTCGGGACTAAATCCTCCATACTGAATTCTTTAACGCCATGCGCAACCACGGCTGTCTTTCTTTCGTCACCGTATTTATCAGCTAAAGCCTTAAGTTCGTCTTTTACAATCTTTCTAATTCTAGCGACTGATTTAAGAATGGCTTCCAGCTCTTTAATCAAAGATTGCTTCTCTTTCAGTTCTTGCTCGATTTTTAATTGCTCGAGGTTCGCCAAACTCTGTAGGCGCATCTCTAAAATTGCCACCGCCTGACGTTCGGATAATTTAAACTTCTTAATTAAATTAACCTTAGCAATTTCTTTATCTTTTGAGGCTTTAATGGTTTTAATAACTTCATCAATATGCTTTAAGGCAATCATTAAGCCTTCTAAAATATGGGCCCTATCTTTAGCCTTATTTAAATCATATTGCGTACGGCGGCGGATAACTTCTTCGCGGTGCTTAATATACTCTTCCAAGATCATTTTAAGCGTTAAAACTTTCGGCTGAATGCCATCAACGAGCGCCAACATATTCAAATGAAAAGTTGTCTGTAGCGAAGTATGTTTATATAAACTATTTAAAATCTTTTTCGGATAAGAATCTTTTTTTAATTCCATGACAATACGCACGCCGTCTTTATCAGATTCGTCGCGCAGCGCCTTAATGCCTTCAATTTTTTTATCTTTGACTAAATCCGCAATTTTTTCTACTAAATCCGCTTTATTAACTTGGTAGGGAATTTCGTAAACAACAATTCGAAAATTACCGCCCTTCTCTTCTTCAATTTCCGCTTTGCCCCGCAAAACAATACCGCCCTTACCGGTTGCGTAAGCGGTTAAAATTTCTTTTTTATCATAAATCATGCCGCCAGTCGGAAAGTCTGGCCCTTTAACAAATTGCATTAAATCTTCAATGCTCGCATCCGGATTTTCTATTAAATGATCAATAGCGTCGGCCAGTTCTTTTAAATTATGGGGAGGAATATTGGTCGCCATGCCGACGGCAATACCCATTGTTCCGTTAAGCAATAAGTTCGGTAATTTCGATGGTAAAACGCGGGGCTCTTTATGACTGCCATCATAATTAGGAATAAAATCAACCGTATCTTTATCAATATCAAAAAGCATTTCTTCGGAAATTGCGGAAAGCTTCGCTTCCGTATAGCGCATCGCAGCCGCGTTGTCGCCGTCCATAGAGCCAAAGTTTCCTTGGCCGCGGACAAGCGGATAACGCATAGAAAAATCTTGGGCTAGTCGGACCATTGAGTCATAAACAGCGCTATCGCCGTGCGGATGATATTTACCTAAAACTTCACCGACGACGGTCGCTGATTTTCTAAATTTCGCATTCGCTTTCAGACCGATACTCCACATCGCATATAAAATACGACGATGAACTGGCTTTAGACCATCACGGACATCGGGCAAGGCGCGCGAAACAATAACGCTCATCGCGTATTCAAGATAAGACTTACTCATTTCATCAACCAGCGGCTGATCTTCAATTATTCCGTATTCAGTCTGCCGGCGCGCGTTGGTGACTATTTCCGGAACATCTTCAGAAATATTCTTTTTTTGGTCTTTGGCGGTTTTAGGCATAAATAAAAATTAATAAGCAATTTGAGTTATTCCTTCGCAACCAGCCGGAATTTGGCAACTGACCTCTTCATCAATTTTGGGCATACAATCTATAAAACTAGGACAATCTAGTCTTACGGCCGAAGAGCTGCTGGCATTTGCCTCTGTGCTAGTTGCCGTCGAACTGGCTGCTGTCGAAGAGGCTATTTTATTTGTTTCGATAATTAATTCATTAACCAAGGAGCTACTGGCATTCTTTAATTTTTCATTAGTGGCTCCAATTTCCGAAAGGCTTTGACTCATTTTGCTAATCGTATCATTAAAATCATTTTTCATGTTTTGCCATTCAGCTGCGCTTTGGCCATTATCAATAAGGATATTAGCCCGAAAAACATTTTTAATATTTAAAATCCAAAAAATCAGAATTAAAGCCATTAAAGAAATAATTCCGACTTTCATTAAAAATTTTTTCTTGGCTTGCTCGTCCATACTTATTCCTTAATACCGTCTAAATTTACATCATACAAAATTTGTTCGGCGATCAAACGATATTTTAAAATTTCATTTTCAGTGAACCAAATTGGAATTTCGCGGACAGCGTCGGTGACTGGATCAGAACAATGAATTAAATTACGGACGGCGCGACTATCTAAACTCGATAATTCATATGAATCTAGAGTATAATCACCGCGAATAGTACCACTATCTGAAGATAATGGTTCAGTTGAGCCCACGATTTTTTTAACAATTCCAACCGCCTGGTTACCTTCCCAAACCATTGGTGCAACCGGGCCGCAACTCATGAAAGAGACAAGCGCGCGAATAATATCTTTGCCATATTCAATCGCTTCTTTTTCAATCGGCATGCCCATGGCCGTTCTCTCTTCGATTGTTCTTGTTCCTTTTTTTAGAAACCATTCATCGTCCTTATTATAATGAGCCCAAAGCTGCTCTTCGGTCGCGTTAACTATTTTTAGGGCGACTAATTTTAAACCAGTGTTTTCAATTCTTCTAATAATTTCACCAACCAAACCACGTTGTACGGCGTCTGGCTTAAGAATAACTAGAGTTCTTTCTTTTTTCGGATTAATCATACTTTTAAATACTTAGTATTACTAGTTCCATATCCTCCTGGGGAAGATCTTTTTTGGAAATTTTTAATTTTTCTTCATAGGTCGGAGTCAAACCGATTTCTTTAATAAACTTATCAATTGAGTCTAGATCGTACTTAATATCTTTTGTTTTATAGTGCATCGGAATAACAATGCGCGGCTCAATTTGCGAAATTACTTCAACCGCTTTTTTAGCGTCAATCGTATACGTACCGCCAATTGGAATTAACAGTACGTCCGTTCCAATTAGTTTTTCAATCTGCGCATTATCTAATATATCTCCTAGGTCGCCTAAGTGAGCAACAGAAATATCATCAATTTCAATGCGATACATAATATTACCGCCCCTTTCTTCGCCTTTTTTATCATCATGATAAGAGTCAATGCCTTCAATTAAAACTCCCTTAAAGTCATATTCTCCAGCGCAAGAAACAACAAAAGGCTTGCCGCGTAGCGCGTCCACATTATTATGATCTTTATGGTCATGAGAAACCGTGATAATGTCTGCCTCAAAATTTGGCACCTTCAATCCGGTCTCTTTATTAAACGGATCGGTCACTAGCGTAACGCCATCGGGCCCGACTTTATCTTGAATTTTAAAACAGGAATGACCCTGCCAAGTAATAATCATATATCTTTAACAATAAAAATAGGTTGTCTAACCTTAATTTTAGTATAGCAAAAGAGGGTCGTTTGGTCAACCAAAAATAAGCTTAAAAAATAATAAAAATGAATGAAAAAAAGACCCCAGGGATGGGGTCTTGAGAGTCCAGATGAGTGAATAAGCTTACTGCTTGATCACACGCAGGTTTTTGATGTCTGCCTCTCTGAAGATGAGGGGCTTATCTTTTTTGGTCACGATGACCTCGATATCGGCCTGGTATTTCAGCCCTTGTGGTCCAACGAATTGGATTGCTAAAGAGTTGAACCCTTCGTTCAAGCTGGCCTTTTTGGTAAAATCTTCATAACGCAGGGCTTGTCCTTTCCACGGGCCGGCGGTAAAAACGAATTTAAACGGAATCAGGGATTTGGCGAAAGTTTTAATGGCTTCGCCGCCCATCTCCGTGAGGTTTTCGTTTTTGATTTCCAGATTCTCCTGACCCTGACTAATCATGCCGGAATAAACCGACTGGCGATACTTCCTACCGTGGGCCACAGAGTCTTTTTCGACATCGTGCTTGAAGGTAATCTCGATCTGCCCAGTTGGAATAATATGGGCGACTTCAGAAGTCTGCCCGGGTTTCAGGGTAACACCAGCGAACTTACTATCTAAGCATTCGATAGTGAAGTCGGATGAGTTATACAGGAAAATGGTGGTAGTCGGACCGCCGATTTTGGCGGAAGAGGCGTCAGGATAGGTAAGTTTAGAAACGGGCGGGGTGTCCTGCTGCTTGGAAGCGGTTGATTTAATGCCGTAGAGGTCACCATTTGAGATTTCGAAGCTACCTTTGTTGACGGTCTTGCTGACACGGCCGACCGAACGCTCGGTCATCCCTTCATAAACGAAGAGGTTGAAAGAAAATGATCCGGAAGAAGCAAAGGAAACGTTCGCTCTTTTATGAGGATTAACCGTCACCTCGGCGCTGCCGTCGACGGCCTTAAGGGTCACAACTTTAGAAGTTGTGTTGTTCACCGTAGCCTGGGCTACGGAAATGGCCGGTGCCAAGAAGGCAACAACAGCCACAATAATCATGATTCTGAATTTCATTGTTTTCATCTGGATTAGGATTAGGATTAAGAATTTAACTTTATTTTTCTGGTTATTTTTTAATACTTGATTGGTAAAAGGTAAGCGGGTATTTATATAGAAGACATCATTGGAGACATCAATTGTTTAAGAACTGAATCAAAGCTATTAAAACTTTGACTAATTATAATATCACAATTAAATATATTTGTCAACAGTTAGTGCTCCCTATTTTTACACAACAAAAATAGGCTAAAATTAGCCTATTTTTATAAAATTTTCTTGACTATCTTATTTTGCCTGACCGCTTAAAAAAACATTCATAGTTTTTTGTAAAATTTGTAACTTGGCACCGCTGTCCAATAACCCAGGCGATTTTTTAGCGAAATTATCTTTATAAATCTCACGCCAGAGATCTTTTTCGCCTTGTGATAATTTATTACCACCATTTACATCCTCTAATTGATTCTGCAAAGAAGCGAAGCTTTTAACTTTCCCGTTCATTAAATTATCCTGAACTCCTTCGGCTGCTCTTTCTAATTCTCCCCGAGAGGCCAAGAAACGTTCCATATTGCTTTTAGCCGCTTCTCCGGGCTGGAAACTAAATTCATGTGTTTCCCCGTTCCAATCATAGGAGAAAGTATTATTCTCTAAATTAAGCGTAATATGATGACTAGCCAAATCAGTTTCTAAATTTGTCTCCATCAAAAGATTGGTTTTTATGTCATCAACTGAAAAACCATTTTTTTGGAGCAGAGCCTCACTACTAGTAAGCTCTTCGCTAAACGATTTTATATGATCTAATATGTTTCCTTTTTCTAAAATTGTCGCCGTTTGCGCCCAATTGCCATTCTTCCCTTGCCATTCAATTAAATTGTTTTTGGTATCAATAAAAATTTCATGGCCAGCAACAGTTGTCTTAAATACGCCCTCGCCGTCTCCAGGAGAAAATTTGTCCGGATCAAGGCCGTACTGTTTAGCTATTTCATAAATAGCATTTTCCGCCTTCATATCAACTTCTTGAAATTCACCATTGTGTTTAAGGAGCCCGTGCATTGAGCCGTCTTTATCGGTTACTAGAATTCTCGTTCCCTCTCCACCGTCTCCCATAATTTTAATATCTTGGGTATCGGAATCGAGTTCAAGAACATTTTGCCCGCCGTAATCAATGCTAGAACCGGAAATCTTCCAGCCTAATTTTTTAATCTGCTCCAGCGTCTCCTCGTGCCCAACACCTAAAAATTTAGCAACATCAAGTGGCACCGGCTCCACGGTTTCAGACCCTCCATCAGTAGCGGAGTCAGTTATCTTTTCTAAAATACCTGGTTCCGCGCCCGTACCCGCCTCAACTCTGACTGAATAATCACCATTACTATCTTGCTCTAATAAAACATTATTTCCCTCAAAAACTTTATCTGTTAATTCACCACTATTATGTATAGCCTCAGCGGTTTGTGCTTCAGCCCATTTATTTAAAGCCTGGGAATCATTAATATCACCCTCATAGCCTAATTTTTCAGCGTTATCTTTAAATATTTCCCGAGTCGAGCGCCAGACAGAATCTGATTTCCCGTCTAAATCTTCGTTAGAAATCTCGTTGGAGAAAGTTTCTCCACTATCCGTGCCCGAATCACTCTCAAGGGCTTGATCGGCTGATCCTTCGGTTGTTTTGTCAGGAATATTATTATCGGCACTACTGCTATTACTATTACCACTACCCGCAGCGTCATCAGTAGCCGGTGTGTCACTAGCAGCCGCTTCGTCTGAATCAGCTTGATCTGTCTCGGCGCCCGCTCCTGGTTCTTCTTCGACCATTGGATTTTCAGCTGATGTATTTTCTGCTCCCTTTCCAGAAGTGTGCCCAGTATTAATAATACCTAATTGTCCCGCTAATTCACGCAGCAGTATACCGCCGATGGCAAAAGCCGCTCCGATTCCGGCGCCCTTAACCATTTCCTTAATAATATATTTCTTGCGCGCCTTGCTTAAACTTTCGTTAAATTTAAAATATTTAGAATCAAATAGTCTTTCAAACCGCTTCTCTAAATCTTTTTCCGGATCAAGATCTTTCTCTTTTTCTTCTAGAGAATTATTATTCATGACCAAAGAACTTCGAGCCGCGCTTAAAGCCTGAATTAACTCCAGCTTAGTGCTGAGAGCACCATCTTCACCAAAATTAATTAAACCATCTTCTAATTTTTCTTCAGTGAATTCAACTCTGACTCTTAAATAATGGAGAGCAGTCCGATAATCGTCTCCGTATAAATTATTTACTTTTTCATTTGATAAAAGAAGTTTTTGAGTTAAACTTTCCGCTTGATAAAAATGTCTAGCTGTCTTGTCACGCTCCTTTTCATTCTCTTCTTGATAGATCCCCATTACCAGTTGGTATTTCGACTGTAAAAAATCATATTTTTCTTTTTCTTCTTCGGAAGCAATTGTGTCATACCACTCCTTTGGTTTAAGAGCGTATTCAGTCGGAACTAAATTATTTATTCTTCCCACAATATCTTTCCGCCACATTTCAACCTTAGTTTCTCTGGACCCATAATCATTTTTACGTCCGGTAATATCTTTTTCGATTAGGCTGGTCTTAGCTTGCCCGCGCGCACGATAGGCACCGATTCCAGCCGCCGTTAATGGAATGGCTATAAAACTGGCAGCCGCCACCGGTAAACCACCCGCGCCAATTAAACCAGCAAGAGTATGTCTAACGGCAAAACCGCTAACCATATAGGAACTGCGCGCCGCCGCTTCGCCTTTAACCATCTGCTTCCAGGCTGATTTATTTTCAATCCGAGAAAATTCTTTGTCAACGTCTGGATGAGACGCTAAAAATTGCATCATCTGGACTTGATAATCCGCTTTATTCATTTCAATCAGAGCGTTCCCGCCCATAGGGTCAGAGCCTAAAACTTCGAGCGCTTTGCCTTTTTCTCTTCTATATAGATAACCTAAATGATTGAATTCTTCTTGTTCCTCTTTACTGGCCGTTCTGAGCGCCCAATCTTGCGGCAACTTGCTAAATCTATTAGCAATGTCATTGAAATTATTTAATATTTCTTCTTGCTCGGGACTAAATGATCCTCGATTTTGTAAATAATTAATGCGAAGCTCATCGTCTTCAATAACCGCCTCAATTTTCATAGCCGAAATCATATCAGTTAGCTCTTCAAGATTCTCCTGATGAAAAGAGAGACCAGCATATTTTATATGGCTAAGCTCTTCCTTCTCTTTTTTGGCGGTGCTATATTTTTTAATCAAACCTTTCCATATTCTGCCGATTTTATTACTGTTAGCTATTTCTGCCCCCACTCTTTCTTTGGCTCTATCTTTGGCCTTAACTAAAGACATTTGTTTTAAACCTTCATAAACTAGAAACTGCTGAGCTTGAGTAAGGTCGGAAAAACCCGCAATACCCCTCAGCTCTTCTTCCGAAATACTGAATTCCACAAATTTTTCTAAAATCTTATCTCGTGGGGTTTCGGGTTCCGTGTCTAAATTATCATCATTTTGATCTTCAGGAGTTACGTTATCTTCGGGGGTTTCTGGCTCTCCTTTAATAAACTTCGCAAATTTTTTCTTAAATTCTTCATCCGGGCTAGATTGAACGACAAATTCGGCCGCTTTCTGGCGCAAGCCATAACGGCGGGGGATAAAAAATAAAAAATATATCATTGTCTCTATACTTGAGTAAGGATTTCCGGCTTTAATATAATCAATTTCTTTCTCTATTCCTTCAATAACATGCTCTATGTATTCCTCTACATTAGTAACCCCATCACCAGTCGTTATTAATTCAGGAAATTCTCTAAATATCTCAATAAACTCCGTCCCTAAACGACAATTATCAACTAATTGCTGAATTTTCTCATCCTTTTCTTTTTGTTCTTTCTCTAAACGATCCTTTTCTTCTTGCCCTGATTCTGGCTCTCCGGCGACAACAGGTGTTGGGTCTGCCTCAGGCGCTTTGATGCCCCGAAGTTCATTTTTTCTATTAACAATAAGCAAGAGACTGTCTTCAAGCGAATTTACCTCCGCCTCTAGTTTACTTTTTTCCTCCGGACTTATACCGGGCGCGCCAAGTTGTTTACTTTTTTCAGCATAAACTAAACCTTGTTTTTCAAGTTCTTCGTCTAATTTATTAAATTCTTCTCTATCCGCTTCGCTTAAAGAATCTAGATTATCTTTATTAAGGGCATTTAAACTATCTTCAGCATTAGCCAGAGTTGCATCTCTATCCGCATCAATTGCTCCCGCCGCTTTGGCCAACTCCGGATCAGCGACTCCGGCCGCCTCTTGATCTTCAATGATTTTTTGCGAAGCCACAAGTTCATCCAAATCAAGCACCGCGTGTACGACTTCTGATTCAACCGTTTGCAACGGGGTGTTATCTTTATTTTCCGGGTTAACTGCTGTATTTTCCGGACTAGTTATTTTTTCCGACTCCGCGGCCGCCAAAATCTCCCCTACTAACTTCTGGCTAAAATTAACACCAAAGGTTTTCTTAAAAGCGATTCTGAGCTCCTTCTTTTTATCCGGCCCCTTGGCCTGAGAAATATCCGTATCCCATTTTTTTATTTGTTCGACATTTAAACCGCTATTTTCGTTCTCTGGCAAGTTAATTTTTTTATTTTTGTCCATATGTTTAAATATTTTTTAAACTTTTACGAATTTTTTCGATTTCTTTTTGGCGGCCGGTTTCCCGGTAATATTTTATAAGCTCCATTTTTTTAAGATGGAGCTTCCCCAACTTTTTAACGGTAGCCGAAAAAATTAAATCAATTTCTCTAAGCGCCTTATCGAGCGAGGTGTTTTTTTGATTATTATTATTAGCCATAAATATTTAAATCTTTATATTAAAATTATACAATTATTTCCATAATAATTCTACTACGGACCGTAAATTTCAACCGTTCCCTCAAAATCGGTTCTTTTTGTTTTAACTCCCAGCTGTCTAGCCCGTTCAAGTATTTCGGCGCTGGGATGACCGAAGCGATTGCTAGCACCGACAGAAATAACTAAAATATCGGGATTTACGCTCCTCAAAAACAATTCACTATTCGCGGTTTTTGAGCCATGGTGAGATGCTTTTAAAATTTTTGCCGACCAAGCTGAGCCAGTTTTAAGCAAGGCCTCCTCAACTTTGTAATTATTGTCTCCTGTAAACAGGGCGGAAAGCGAAGAACAATCTACTTTAGTAATTAAAGAATTATTACTATCTGATTTTATCTCTAAGCTTAGAGGGTTTAATATTTTGAGCAAACAATTTTCAGAGTACTTTATGTTTGCTTCATTTTCAAGAGAAACTAAATTAATTTTTCTTTCCTTAGCTTCTTTCAAAAACGTCTGAAAAAGCTCAGAATTTTCCGCTCCCCTCATATATATAATAGAACCCACTTCATAACGGCGAATAATTTCTATTAAACCAATTAAATGATCATCGTGAAAATGGCTCAAAATTATTAAATCAATTTTTCGCTGATAAAAGGGCAAATTTTCCCCGAACCGTCTTAAAACTAAATTATCCGGTCCACCGTCTATAAGTACTGTCTTATTATTAGGTAATTTTAGCAAAGAAGCGTCTCCTTGGCCAACGTCTAAAAAATCAATTTCAGTTCTATTTATTTTATTCCTAATACTAAAAAAATACAATACTGTCAATAATATAACTATCAGACCAATAACGAGACCTTTAAGCAATGCTTTTTTAACCAACTTTATTTTCATATTTTTATTTAATATTAGCTAATTTATTATTAATAGCTACATTATACAATATCCAATATGAAGATAATCTAAAAGAGTCTTGACATATTTATTTAAATATGCTATACTGTTTTAATAATCAAAAGATTAGAAAAACAAAAAAGAGCAGAGTACCGCTCATTAAAAACTGAAAACAAAAATAAAAAAATAACCATAAAAAAACAAGGAGACCAAATCATGGCACAAACACCGAAATTGGACAAGAAAACCGAAGAGCGTATTGCTCTGGCTCGCGAAGCCGCTACTAAAATGGGTCGCACATTCGTGGCCGCAACCTTCAAAACCCTCGCCAAATACGAGGGGGTAAAAATAAACGTACCCGGACCGACCGCAACCCATCTGAAAAAAGTCGACGCTCACAAACTGCTCGTTTTCGAGGGCACCGCTCTCAAAAACGTCATGATGATTGACATCTCCGCCCACTACACACACGGCGACCTCCCTGTCCGCGACGGAGAAGGAAAAGTAAAGCCGAGTGTCGTAAGACACTTCTACATCCTTCCCGGCTATCTGGGCCAGGAAATCGCCGCCAGTGTCGAGGTAAAAGAAAAAACTTCCCTGCTTACTGGGGAGAAAATGATTATCATCGACATCGTGCAGATCCATGCCTCGGGCTTCCCGGTAGAAGTAGATGCCGTCCTCCGCCTTGGTGCGCAAGTAACCGGTGGTGCTGGTGAAGTATCTATCCCCGGTACGGACAAATGTGTCCGCATCGAAAAAATTACCGCCGTGAAAATTGCGGCCTAAACAAAAAACTCGTTCTTCTCGCACAACTCAAGAGCTGTTCACTTCGAACAGCTCTTTTCAATATCCAAAGATAATTTTAGTATCAAGAATACAAAAAGCGCCCTGATTCCGCAGAACGCTCTTTGTATAATTTTTAAACTAATAAAACTTACTAATAAATTTATTAATAAATCTTGTTAATTATTTATTTTCTTTTTTTAGCCGCCTTCTTAACTTTCTTCACAACTTTTTTAACGGCTTTTTTCGCAACTTTTTTTACCGGTTTGCAATTAGTACATTTTTTTGTTGCCTTTTTTACCACCTTTTTAGCAGTTTTCTTTTTCATAAACTCACCCCCTTCCTTAAGTAAATTAATTTTTTATTTTTCAAAAAAATTTATTTTTAAATTTTTTCTCTTCTTTATTTATTATACAACTAATAAATTAATGTCGCAATACTTTTTTCGTTTTTTATAAAAAAATTCCTCGCCTGATTCCGTAGGAGAGGAATTTTTATTTTATTTTTTTCTTTCTCGGTATCTTTTCGCGTTTCTAAAATTTCGCGCGAAAAAAATTTTCTAGTTCTGATATTTTAATTCTAACTTGCTCCATAGTATCGCGATCTCGCACGGTTACTTCCTTATTTTCTAAACTTTCAAAATCAATCGTTAAACAGTATGGCGTGCCAATTTCATCTTGGCGACGATAACGTTTACCGATATTGCCATTATCGTCGAACTCTGAGCGCCAATTAAGTTTTAAAGTATTAAATACTTCCCGCGCTAGCGCTACTAATTCCGGCTTATTTTTAAGTAACGGGAAAACGGCAATCTTAATCGGCGCTAATTTGGCGGGGATTGCCAAAACGATTCTAGTTTCGCCTTCAAGCTCTTCTTCTTTGTAGGCTTCTGTTAAAACCGCTAAAAAAGTTCGGCCAACGCCAGCAGAAGTCTCGACAATATGCGGAATAAACTTTTGATTAGTCGTGGCATCGAGATAACTCAAATCTTGTCCCGAAGCTTTACTGTGCACCGTTAAATCATAATCACCACGCGCATGTATACCTTCTAATTCTTTAAAGCCGAAGGAAAAATTATATTCAATATCATAAGCCTCTTTAGCGTAGAAAACTAAATTTTCATGTTTATGCCATTTTAAGTTAGCTTCTTTAATTCCTAAATCCAAATAAAATTGCCAACGGGCCTCTCGCCACTCGTTGTAATATTTCATCTCATCTTCCGGCTTAACAAAATATTGCATTTCCATCTGCTCAAACTCGCGAGTACGAAAAATAAATTGCCGTGCCGTAATTTCATTACGAAAGGCTTTGCCGATTTGAGCAATCCCGAACGGAATGCGTACGCGCGCGGTATCAATAACATTTTTATAGTTAACATAAATACCTTGGCAGGTTTCGCCGCGCAAATACGTTGGCTCTTTTGTCCAATCGCTGGTAAAATTTCCTAAATTAGATTGCACGAGCAAATTAAATTTCTTACCGGGGGTAAAATTTTTCTCACCGCAATTCGGACATTTAATTTTCGCTTGGCTACCTACAAAAATTTTATTAATTTCATCTTCACTCATTTTTTCATCGGCGAATATGCCCGCCTCTTCAAGCAAAGTATCAAGCCTAAGGCGACTATGGCATTTTTTGCATTCCGTTAGCGGATCCGAAAAACCCTTAACGTGGCCGGAAGCCTCCCAAATTTTCGGGCTCATGAATATTGCCGAATCAAGTCCGACTACGTCATCACGGAATTGCGTCATTGTTTTCCACCATTCTTTTTTGATATTATTTGCCAGCTCGACGCCGTATGGTCCAAAATCATAAACAGCCGTAAAACCATCGTAAATTTCTGAGGACGGAAAAACAAAACCGCGTCGCTTACAAAGGGAAACGATTTTTTCTAAGGAATTATCTTGTTCTTTTTTCTTCATATAATTATTATCCCTAACACGACGGGAATTTATTTTACATTTCCTCAACTATTTTAAGGCCCAGAACATTAAAGCCATTACTTAAAACCTGTGCCACCGCCTTAATAAGCGCCAAACGGGCGCGGCGCAACTTCGGCTCTGCCTTCAAAATATTTATCTCGTGGTAGTAGTCGTTAAACAATTTTACCAGTTCAAATAAATATTTAGTCAGTTCACTCGGATTATATTTTTCGCCGGCGAGCTTAATTATTTCCGGATAACGAGCTAATTTAATTAATAATTCTTTTTCTTTTAATTCTTTTAGTTTCCCTGTATCTACGGGTGGGGCGAATAAACTCCATTCCTCTTTTCGCACAATACTTTTAAGCCGGGCATAGCCATATTGCAAGTAGCAAGCTGTATAGCCATCAAAACGCAGAGACTCTTCAATGTTAAAAGTAATAATTTTATCTGGGCTAACTTTAAGCATTTCAAATTTTATCGTTGACACCGTTAAATTCCAGGCGACTTGTCTTACTCTATCATTAGTCCATTCTTCGTGCCGTTTTTTAGTCTCGTCCGTTAGCTTCTCAAAAATTTTAGTCTTCAAATCTTCATAAGTAATAATATTACCTGTGCGCGAAGACATCATGCCGCCCGGCAGAGTAACCACGTCATAGCCAAGATGTTTTAATTTTTGCTTATACCCAAGCAGCTCACAAATTTTAGCTAATTGTTGAAAATATAAACTTTGACGAAGATCAATAACATAAATTGATTCTACAACATTATACTTTTTAAATTTTTCCTGAGCCAGCGCTAAATCAGCTACTGGGTAGAGGGCGGTGCCGTCGGTTCTAATCACCGGTAGAATACCTAGCCCGTATTTTTCGAGGTTAGCAATAATCGCGCCCTCGCTTTTAACTAATTTACCAGATTTAATTAATTCCGCAACTAATTTTAAGCCCGTTTCGACAAATTCATTTTCATAAAAAATATGGACGAATTTAATGCCCAGATCACGATAAATGGAGTCAAAATAGCGGATGCTCCACTCCCTAGTTTCCTGCCACAATATATAAGAGGCGCCTTCGCGTCCTTCGATACTCTTCATTATATCAACCACCGCCTCTTTATACTCCGGGTGCTCGGCTAATTCTTTACTGGCTTCACTATAACATTTGCCCAGCAAATAGCCCTTGTCTTCTTGACTCTCTTTAAATTTCTTATCTCTTTGCCAATTCCAAATAGTTTTTGCGACATGAATACCAAAATCATTTATATATGAGACGGGGATAGACTTATAACCATTCATACTAAGTAAATGGTTAATCGCGTCGCCATAAGAAACATTGCGCAAATGGCCGACATGGTATTCTTTGTGAGTATTTCCATTTGAATATTCAATCATTACCTTTCGGTTCCTTCCTAAGCTATTCTGGCCATAATGTTTTTTGCTCCTTTTAATGCTATTAATCACTCGATTAGCTAAATAGCTTCTATTTATATAAAAATTAAGATAGGGTCCGACGGCCTTAATCTCTGTAAAATATTTTTTGAGTTTCGGCTGCTTCATGAGAGCCAACGCTAGCTCCGCCGCCAAGTCGACCGGACTCTTCTTCTGGCTTTTGGCCAGCTCAAAACAAGCTAGGCTTAAATCTCCTAAACTAATATTAGGAGGATAGGAAAAAATCGCCTCTTTAAGCTTCAGTTCCTTATTAATTTGTCGTTTTATATTATCGAGAGTGTCGAACATAAAAGATTGACCTAGAATACTGTTTCTAGCCGCCCTAGTATTTGGTATTAATTATTAAATTATGTTATAATAATATCAGACTTTTTTAAGTTTTTCAATTAATTTTAAACAAATATGTTCTCCTATCGATCAATTTTAAAACAAGCTTGGGCCATAGCTTGGAAACACAAGTATTTATGGTTCTTCGGTGTCTTTGCTTCACTGGCTATCGCCGGTGGATCAATGGAATACCAATTTTTATCACAAAGCCTCGGACAAGGCATTATCGACAATTCTTATCAAAATTTAAACGGCTTGCTCGCGATGAGCGAATTCTGTCAGGTTGTCTGGCTCGGACTCGTCGATTTATTCAGCCAAAACATAATCATTATTATTAATGCTTTCACTATTTTACTATTGACGCTGACTTTAGTTTTCGTTTTTGTTTGGCTAGCCATCAGTTCTCAAGCGGCGCTCGTTGATAATGTCAAAAAGCTTATTACTCCCAAGAAAAAACTAAGCATTTTAAGTGTTCGCGAGGGTCTAACAGTTGGCAGTCGTCATTTTTGGTCCGTTTTAGGATTAAACATTTTAATAAAAATTCTAATTAGCTTCGCTTTCTTTCTAGTCAGCCTCCCTTTGTTATTTATGGTTATAAGCGATAGTTACGCTTTCGTTGTTGCCCATACAATTCTTTTTGTTATTTTTGTCCCCCTAGCTGTATCTTTATCCTTGATTGTTAAATACGCTATTTCCTGCCGGGTTTTAGAAAACAAATCAGTAATGGATTCTTTGGAAATTGCCTGGAACTTATTCAATAAGAATTGGTTAATCAGCTTGGAAGTCGCCCTTATTCTCTTTATCATCAGCTTTATTTCCAGCTTTGCGGTTTTAATAATAATTTCTATTTTGTTCTTCCCTCTTCTCTGGCTAAGTGTCGCCTTTTCGATCGCCTGGCTAACCATCTTAATGCTTATTCTTATCTTAGTAGTTGCCATTATTTTCGGATCTCTTCTAACGACTTTCCAAATCGCCACTTGGACCGACCTTTATATACAGCTTAAAGATAAAAAAGGAATAGCTAAACTAGAAAGAATTTTCCAAAAAAAATAAACTATGAGCGATTTAGTGTCAATTGAAAATTTAATTAATCCGACCGATGACGAAGAAAGTGTCACCGGTCGTTTTGCTAAAAAGCAAGGCGAAATTAAACTTAAAGAGATAGAAAAACAAACAGAAGAACGGGCGCAAAGCCAAGGGTTAGCGTATGTTAATCTTTTTGGTTTTCCGATCAGCCCGGAAGCCTTGGTTTTGATCCAAGAAGAAAAAGCGCGCGAGTTAAACTTAGTGTGTTTTTTTTATGACGGTAAAAATATCCGACTCGCCTGTATTGAGCCGACTCCGGCGGTAAATGAAGAGTTAACTCATCTAAGCGAACAATACTTTGCTGATAGTCGCCTCTATCTTATTTCTCAAAGCAGTTTTGATTATGCTCTAGAAGCCTATAGAAGTATACCGAAAGTAAAACGCTACGAAAGCGGCGTTGAAATCAGCGAAGCAAATTTAGAAAAATTTAAAGAAGCGATTTCTAGTTATAAAAGTTTAAATGATAAAATAAACGATGTTAATATCTCCGATGTTATCACTTTAATGCTCGCGACTGCGATGAAAGTCGGAGCGAGCGATATCCACATCGAAGCTGAAGAAAACGGCGTTGCGGTTAGAATCAGAATCGACGGTGTTTTACAGGAAGCGGCCGTAATTAATCGCGATAAATGGAAAAAAATAATATCCCGTTTAAAAATCTTGGCGCGCGTAAAAATTAATATTGAAAATAAGCCACAAGACGGACGCTATACAATTTATTTAAAAAACAAAAAAATTGATGTTCGCTCCTCCTTCTTACCAACGGCTTACGGCGAGAGCGTTGTCATGCGCCTACTTGATTCTTCGGAGGCTTCTCTGGAGCTAGAAAAATTAGGCGTCCGACCGGAAATAATGCCTATCCTAACGAAAGAGATTGTAAAGCCGAATGGCTTAATTTTGACCACTGGACCAACGGGCAGCGGAAAAACTACAACCTTATACGCCATAATCAGTAAACTCAATCAGCCGAACGCTAAAATTATTACGCTTGAAGATCCGATTGAATATCAATTAAAAGGAATTAACCAAAGCCAAGTTGATGTTAAGCGGGGTTATACTTTTTCTGATGGTTTGCGTTCAATTTTGCGCCAAGATCCAAACGTGGTCATGGTTGGCGAAATCCGTGACCTTGAAACTGCAGAAATTGCCGTACAAGCATCTCTCACTGGCCATTTAGTTTTATCGACTCTCCACACCAATGATGCCGCCGGCGTTATTCCTCGTTTAATTGATATTGGTGTTAAGCCTTATTTCTTAGTCCCTTCCATTAACGCAGTAATTGGCCAACGTTTAGTGCGCAAACTTTGTCCTAGTTGCCGCCGCGATCATGAGCTAAACGCTGAAGAGGCTGAACAAATCAATAAAATTTTAGCCGTAGTTTCACCTCGAGCCGGGTTAGATATCCCCGCCACCCTACCTAAAATTTATCAAGCGGGCGAAGGCTGTGATCAATGTAATTTCACTGGCTATAAAGGGCGCCTTGGTATTTACGAAGTGTTTACAATGAACGACAACATAAAACAATTAACCATCGATAAAGCTCCTTCATTTAAAATTTTACAACAAGCCATTGAAAACGGCATGATCACCATGCTCCAGGATGGTGTTTTAAAAGTAATGGAGGGGATAACTTCACTGGCGGAGGTCTACCGGGTAATCGGTAATTTTGATTATATTAATGAACTTTATGATATTGTCATCTCACAAACAATTGGCCGAGGTGTAAAGATTAAACCAGAAGAATACAAAAAAGCCGAGGAACTCGGGCAAAACCTTGAACAAATAGCTGCTCATGTCAAAGAAATTCCGACCTCTGAGTTAATCACTTTAATTATGGCCCTAGCGGTAACTAGTGATGCGGGCGATATTCATATTGAGCCAACGGAACAAGAAGTAAGTGTTCGTTTTCGAATTGACGGGGTTCTTCATGATATTCTTAAACTTCCCAAAACTAGCTATTTACCGCTTCTTTCTGAAATAAAAATTTTAGCGGGCGCCGCTACTAATATTAAACGCGCAACTTTTGATGGTCGTTTCAGTGTTTATCTGCCTGATCGCAAAATGGATTGTCGTCTCTCTATTATCGCCGGCGGTTATGGCGAAACCATTGTTATCCGGCTACTCTCAACCAATGCGGTCAACTTGTCTATGGATAAATTAGGTATAACTTCAGTTGCCTTCGACTCCTTACAATTAGCCATGAAAAAAACGCGAGGCATTATTATTACCACTGGCCCAACTGGTAGCGGAAAAACAACAACTCTTTATAGTATCTTGAATAAATTAAATAAATCTGATGTTAAAATAATTACGGTTGAAGATCCGATTGAATACCAACTAGCCGGAGTTATGCAAACCCAAATCGATGAAGAGCGAGGCTACACTTTTGCCTCCGCGATGCGCTCTCTTTTGCGCCAAAATCCTAATATTATGATGATTGGCGAAATCCGTGATGCCGAAACCGCTAAAATTTCCATGGAAGCTTCAATGACTGGTCACTTAGTTCTCTCAACTATCCACGCCAATAGCGCGGCCGGGGCGATTTCTCGTTTCGCCGGGCTTGGTCTTGATCGACAGACTCTGGCGAACGCGATTGAATTTACTATTGGTCAACGCCTAGTAAGGCGGCTTTGCCCTTATTGCAAACAACCCTTTGAACTTCTTCCTGAAGATTTAAAAAAAGTTAAGGAGGTACTGGCCCAAATAAATAATCCCGCCATTAAAATCCCGGAACAATTAACTTTTTATCATGGTGTCGGTTGTGAAAAATGCGGTAAGATAGGCTATAAGGGTCGTTTGGGCTTATACGAAACAATCACCATGATTCCGGAAATCCAAAAGTTAATCCAACGCGAAGACGTAACTGATTTTGACATTGAACAAGCGGCTATAAAAAACGGGACAATCACCATGCTTCAAGACGGCATTCTTAAAGCGCTTAGCGGCGAAACCAGTATCGAGGAGGTGTTTAGAGTAATTTAATATAATTCTATGATTAATGAAAAATTTCTTGAAGAACTAAAAAAAGATTATCAAGCTAATGAGTCCGAGCGCCGCCAAATTATCAGCGCTTCTAACAATATTCTCTTTGAAGCTAAAAAAAATATTTTTGCTCTCCAGCGCCAAGATTTTAAAGTCGCTGAAGAAAAAATTGCAGGGATTGAGAAGTCTTTAAAAAATTTAGAAACTCGCTTTGGTTTTGCGCGTTTACATCGTGAAGGCGCTTATAAGGCCGCAGCCGAAGAATATCTAGAAGGCAAAACTTTATATTTAGCAATTAAAAATAAAAAAATTGAAGCGGTCAAAGATTTGCATCTTGACTACGAATCGTATTTAGGCGGAATTTGCGATATGATTGGTGAACTTGTTCGCTACGCGACCAATCAGGCCGCAAAAGGAAGATTTAGTGAAGTCGCTAAAACAAAAAAAATGGCCGAAGATATTATGGGCCAATTAATTGATTTTGATATGACTGGCTACTTGCGCACCAAGTATGATCAATCGCGCGGCCATCTGCGCAAGCTTGAACAAATGACTTATGAAATAAAGCTCCGCAGCAAAAAATAATTATGTTACTAGTAATTATTTCTGATATTCACGATAACTTGGCTAATTTAAAAAAATGCTTGAATTGGTGCCGCCAGGAAAAAGCCACTAGTCTTATCTGCTGTGGCGATCTAACAACCATAGAAATCGCTTCTTATCTCGCCCAAAATTTCTCGGGCGAGATTTTTGTGGTCGGAGGCAACGCGGAAATCTATAAGGAGGCAGAACTCAACAAATTAAAAAATATTAATTACTACGGCGAAATCGGAATTAATGAAATTAACGGTGTTAAAATCGGATTTTGCCATGAACCGAGAAAAATAAAAAAAATCCAAGAACTAACACCCTTCGCTCTCGACTTTATTTTCTATGGCCATACTCATAAACCCTGGCTGGAAAAGAAAGAAAATACTATTATCGCTAACCCGGGAACGCTTGGCGGCGTTTTTAATCCGGCCAGCTTTGCAACTCTCGACACGGCAAAAAAGAATTTAGAATTAAAGATACTAGCAGATTTGCAATAAGATATATTTTGGAAAATAAAAAACCGCTGTTTTTACCAACGGTTAGGTAGCAAATTATTTTTGCTATTTTTTTAATCTTTCAGCGGAACTAAAACATTAATATTGGGGGCGTTGTGGCCAGTATAAACGACAGTATCGCTTTTCGGGTGTTTGGCAAAAAGCTCCAAACCCCAAATAACGTTGCCACTGCCACTTACCGTGCCAAGAATACGGTATCCGGTCCACTTAGTTTTTACTCTGGCCTTAAGCACGGTTCTTAGAAATCGAAGAATTGTTTCATCATCCGCTTGCTGAAACCACCCCCCAAGAAACATGTCTCCTTCAGTGCCGGTAAATTTTTTCAAACACCGGCTAAAATAGGCGTAGTCCCACTGCCGGCAGCGATCATGATCGGCTCGCGTAAGTTTATCAAGCAAATCGTCGTATGTATCGGGAAAATTGGATTGCCGCAAAAGCATCATATTAGCTTTCCCAAAACTACCAAATTGACACATTTCATATGGATTAGCGGCCAAGACTTGTCTTTTCATGGGTTATTTTTTTGTTTTTAAAATGTTAAGGTAACAAAAAAATATATCATAAAATATATATTTTTGTCAATAGTATTAATTAAAATATTTTCTTCAAATACTGCCCGGTAAAACTCTTAGCGACTTTGGCTACTTCCGGGGGCGTTCCGGCAGCGACAAGATTACCGCCTGCTTCTCCTCCGTCTGGGCCAAGATCAATAATCCAATCAACTGATTTTATAACATCCAAATTATGTTCAATAATTAAAACCGTGTTACCTTGGTCAACTAGCATATTTAAAACTTTAAGAAGACGATCAATATCGGCGAAATGTAGCCCAGTCGTCGGCTCGTCAAGAATGTATAAAGTCTTACCTGTTGCTCGGCGTGATAATTCGGTTGCTAATTTAATTCTTTGCGCTTCACCGCCCGAAAAGGTCGTCGCGCTTTGTCCAAGTTTGATGTAGCCTAAACCAACTTCGTCCAACGTTTTTAATTTCTGACTAATCGCAGAATGATTTTTAAAAAATTCTTTAGCTTCGCCCACGGTCATTTCTAAAACTTCAGAAATATTTTTTCCTTGATATAAAACTTCCAAAATTTTTGGTTTAAACTTTTTCCCCCCACAAACGTCACAAGTTAAATAAACATCGGAGAGAAATTGCATTTCAACTTTAATCATTCCGTCGCCCGCACAATTTTCACATCTCCCACCAGGAACATTGAAAGAAAAGTGCCCTGCGTTTAAACCCTTAACGCGCGCTTCGGGAAGTTCTGCAAATAAATCGCGGATATAAGTAAATAATCCTGTATAGGTCGCGGGGTTAGAGCGCGGCGTCCGGCCAATTGGCGATTGATCAATATCAATTACTTTATCAATTAATTCTAAACCCGTAATTTCTTTATGGGCGCCCGGGTCAACTTTTGCTCGATAAAATTTCTTAGTGAGCGCATTTGCTAAAATATCGCTCATTAGAGTAGATTTACCCGATCCAGAAACACCCGTAATCGCAATCAATTTTCCTAAAGGAATTTCTACATTAATATTTTTCAAATTATGTTCAGTTGCTCCCAAAATTTTAATCATCCGACCACTGCCTTTGCGGAATTGCTTCGGAATTTTAATTTCTTTTTTTCCAGATAAATAAGCACCTGTCAAAGATTCTGGACAATTCTTAATATCTTCCGGCTCACCCATAAATAAAACTTGACCGCCAGACTCGCCCGCGCCCGGGCCAACATCAATTAACCAATCGGCCGCCATCATGGTAGAGGCGTCATGTTCAACGACAATAACGGTATTACCATTGTCTCGCAGATTTTTTAAAGTAGTTATTAATTTATCATTATCTCTTTGGTGCAGTCCAATTGACGGCTCATCAAGCACATATAAGACGCCACTTAAAGTTGAGCCCACTTGCGAAGCTAATCTGATTCTCTGCGCTTCGCCGCCCGATAGCGTGGCCGCTGAGCGACTAAGAGTTAAATAATCCAAGCCAACATTAGCGAGTAACTCTAAATTCTTTATCATTTCTTTTACGATCGGCTCGACTATTTTTGTTTGTCCGTTTAAAGTTACTCCCATTTTCAGCCAAGAATTTAGCAGACTTCGCAACTCTTTTATACTCTTATTAGTAATTTCAAAAATGGAAAGATTATCAATTCTGACAGCCAGAATTTCCGGCTTCAAGCGCGCCCCATGACAATTCGGGCAAAGAGAAATGCGCATAACTTTCTCAATTTCTTGTTTAACAAAATTTGATTTTGTTTCATTATATTTATCCTCCAAATTTTTTAATAAACCCCCAAATTGTCCATCTCCTTTAAGAATGAGTTTCTTCTCTTCCGGGCGCAAATCCTTAATCGCCGGACGTAAACTGAAATTATGCCTAGTCGCCAGTTCATTTAATTCTAAAAATAAACCATTGCCGGTCAAATTCGCATGAGACAGGGGTTTAATGGCGCCCTCTAAAATACTTAGATTAGAATTAAAAACTAATTCTGAATCAATCTCCGCCTTAGTTCCTAGCCCACCACAACCACCGCAGGCTCCGTGTCCAGAATTAAAAGAAAAGTCGCGCGGCTCAAGCTCACCGCGGCGGTAACCACATTCCGGACAAACAAAAAAACGTTCAATTTTAGTTGATTTAATTTCACGGCCGCGAACTTTTTTAGCTGTCTTTTTTTCTTCTGAGTCTTTTCTTAATTTAAGATTGCAATGCGGGCAATAAGGCGTGCCACATTTTGAATATAAAAGGCGCAAGTAATCATAGATTTCCGTAATTGTGCCAACGGTTGAGCGCGGGTTATGACCAACAGTGCGCTGATCAATAGAAATGGCCGGCGACAAGCCTTCAATTAAATCAACGTCTGGTTTATCCATTAAACCGACGAATTGCCGCGCATACGAAGACAAAGACTCAACATAGCGGCGTTGTCCTTCAGCATAAATAGTATCAAAAGCGAGTGAAGATTTTCCCGAGCCAGATAAGCCGGTGATGACTACTAATTTATCACGCGGAATATCGAGGCTAATATTTTTTAAATTATTTGTCCGTGCTCCTTTAATCTTGATAAAATTTCCGACCATGGGAATTAAAAATTAAAAATTAATTAGGTTTATTATAGCCGAAAAACCCAAAAAAGACAAGACCGGGATAACCCGGCCTTAAAAGAAAAAATAATAATTGAGGGCCGGCTAAAAAATCGGATAAAATAGTTTAAAGATCGCTATTAAAATTCTATCAAAAAATTTTATTTTTTTGCCCGAAGCCGTAAAAAAAATCGACTCATTGCGCCAATGGGTAAAAATATTATTTAAATCGTTAACCAATTTTTTCTGACGGAAAAAAACGCCGGCTTCCATATTTAAATTAAAAGAAAGAATATCCATGTTTTGTGAGCCAATAAGCCCCTCCTCTTCATCGATGAGCATTATCTTAGCATGATTCATGGATGACATTAAATAAAATTTAACGCCATAGGCCGACATCCGACAAGCATTTAAATAATTAATTTTATTAAGCGGTTTTATATCCGTATCATTAGGAATAATAATTTCAACATTAACTCCGCGGTGACAAGCATCATCCAAAATAGCGAGAAGCCAACGAGGCGGCAAAAGATAGGGCGTAACAATTTTAATCGAAACCTTAGCGGCACTGATTCTTTCTTTATAGTAATTGTTTAAATTATAAAGCTTACTCGTGCCGACGATACTGTCTGTAATCCAAGATTTTATTTTTTTAACGAGCGGCAAACGGCTATACTTTAAAATTGATTCTTTTTTCCCTCCCATTATCTCATAAGCATACGCGAAAGACTTTAACATCGGCATGATAATCTTGCCGCTCATTCGAATCTGCAAATCATGCCAATGGCGAATCTTTTCTTTAATATTAACCCCGCCTATAAAAGCAACTTTATTATCAATAATTAATATCTTTCGGTGGGTGCGACGCAACCAATGACTGAAAAAAATTAATTCAACCCCGGCGGCTTTCAAGTCATTAGCGGCTGATCCGCGTAGCGAAGCGCTGCCATAAGAATCGGCAATAATCACAACCTCAACACCCGCTCGTGCCTTATCTTTTAATAATCCCAAAAAATTATGAGTGGCCTGAGTATCATCTAAAAAAATATACATCTCAAGGTAAATAGATTTTTGGGCTTGAGACATGGCCTTAAACATCCCGTCCCAGGCTTTTTGCGAAGTTGTGTACAACCGATATTTCATTTTATTTTAATAATGCCTTAATCTGCGGGATAATTTTATCAGTCGCTCGTTCACCAATTTTAATTATCGCCTCCGCTATTTCTTTAGTAAAATATTTAGAAAAACTATTTTCTCCGACATATTTTGAAGCATCCGGTTTAATTACTATATCGGCGTTCTTAATCGCTACTTTTGCTAAATTATGCAAAACAATGCGCGTACTTCTAAGAACAACCTTCGGCATAGTGAATTTTTTTTCAATAAACTCATTCTTATGATATAAATTAACACCAATAACAATATCGGCGCCCATTTCTCTAAGTAAATCTCCCGGGACAGGATTACTTAAACCACCGTCAATTAATAATTTATTTTGGTGTTTTACCGGCTTAAAAACTAGTGGAACTGAAGTACTGGCTCGTACGGCTTGGGCAACGTCGCCAGTTTCAAATACAAATGGATTGCCAGTTATTAAATCTGTCGCCACAATTTTCAAAGGAATACTGAGGGAAGAAAAATTATGCTGATGCAAATTTTTCTCTAAAAAAGTCATAAATTTTCGGCCGCCGATAAAACCACCCGTCCAGCTTAAATCAAAAAACATCGGTAAATTTTTTTTAGGGTTGCCAACTAAAACTTTTTCTAACTTGCTAATATCTTTAAAGATTGCATAATAGGCGGCTACCCAGGCACCGATGCTTGATCCGCTCAAGTAGTCAATGGGAATATTATGTTTTTCTAGTGACCTAATAACACCGATATGGGCAAAGCCTCGAAAAGCACCGGAACCCAAGGCTAATCCTATGGTTTTGCGTTTTTTCATTTTTTTAAAATTTAGCATCTTTTCCTCAATTATAACACTAACTTATTAATATTGACAGAAACACTATTTATATATAGAATAAGAATAAATCTAAGTCATTAGATTTTTATTTTGAACAATTTGGTCCCTTCGTCTAGTGGTTAGGACGTCAGGTTTTCATCCTGTTAACAGGGGTTCGATTCCCCTAGGGACTACGATTTAAAAGATAGGCGATAAGTCTATTTTTTATTATGCTTTTTGAGATATTTAAGATTCTATTAGGAGAGAAAAAGATACTTTTTTATTTATCGCATTAGAAATTGTGGCCATATTGTGACCAAGATAAGTAATGAAGATTATCTAAAGTTAATATAAATAATAAATCCGCTCTTCTGAAGCGGATTTTTTGGGGAGTTATTTTAACTCCCGGGTTTCCAGACTATCCCATCATCATATTCATCAAGAAAGCCGTTTTCATTTCCTGGATAGGGGTAACATAAGTATTGCGCCCCGGGGTTAGTATTAATGATTGTCCCCGCATAGGGTGAGTGTGGGTCGTTCCAATATTTTATATCACCGATATTGGCGTCGGAAAGATTGAACTCTTTTTTTGCCCTCTCCAGCACATCGCCGGAAAGGCCAATTCTTTTAGGTATTAATGTTCTACTCATAACTCATGATTTAAGGATTTGGTGATAGGAATATTTATTTTCACAGTATAATAATATTTATGCATTGTCAACGGTATTGTATTTATGCCTATTGCCCCCCCTCCAAAGAGTAATATGTGGCACATAACAACACTTTAAACCTTTAAAATTTTCACCCATTTCTCAATTCCCCCAATAATTCCATCAAAATTCTGAAGTTTCTCCTCAACCATGTCTCTATTGACTAATTTTTAATAATGTGATACTTTAAACAGTTCTTAGTCATGAAAAAAATGTCCCGTGAAAAGGACACATGGTTGAGAATTCAACTAAAAGACCTTTTAAAATGAAAACAGTATTAGTTTTTTTGTGCGTATGCCTTATCTTCTGTTGTACTAACCCATCCTTGGCCCAGTCTAAAGTAGAGCCTTCATTAAGTGGTGGTGTCGGCTATATCACTGATAACAGTGGTAACGGCAACTACCAGTATATTAGTGGTGGCGCCAGCGCAAGAAAGGGCAACGCGCTGTACGGTGGTTTCATTGGGTTCACCAACGTCAACGTCCTGTTCGGCGGCTATCATTTTACAGCCAAAGAATATACAATCGGGCCGAGTCTCGTTGGCTGGGGAAAATTCTCAAAAAACTACAGCTATGCCTACTGGGTAATGCCGGGATTTAAAATTTTCCGCGATCACGGTCATGACGCCGACATGAAGCAGGAGGCTTGGCAGAAAGACTACGGCACATACTCCATCGCCGGAGCCAATCTAACAGATAGCCTAAACCGCTGGTTTCGGAGCTATAAAGTCCAAATCCAAGTTCAGAAAAACTTTTGGTCTGAGCGTACCGGGGAATGGAACGGCGGCGGCAATATCGGAGACAGCATAAATTACAAGGCTGTAAACAAGTCCTACTTCAAGATTCAATTTGAAGTCGCTGCTAAGAGATTTAATCTCAGCAGCAGTGGTCGTCTTGAACCAAAATTAGTCGCTGGCTATCTTTACGACGGGGGCTCAAAAAGATCCTATTACGAATTCGGGGCTGGGATAGCGATATCTTTTATGAAAGGTGACCGATATTACGAGCCCTTCACTCTGCAATATCGCGCCCGCTATGGCGTCGAGTTTGGTCCCCGACTTGATTTATTCGAGATTAATTCGGACCTGATCTCTGTCTATCGCCTTCTTAAAAAAGGCTAACCACTTCATTATTCGAGCAACGAGCCCGCCCTGAAATTCTTTTCAGGGTTTTTTATTACTCTAATAAAAAATTAAAACCAAATTATGATATAATACTCAAAGAACCATTATTCATCTACGTTCAACTATTAAAATATGGTTATACTATATATAGCTCTCCTGGCCCTACTTATTTATTTTGTTTTCTTTATTTCTCAGTTTAGTAATATAATTTTTAGGGGATACGCCCCCTTTGTTTCTACTGATAATATAACAATTAAAAAAATACTAAGTAAAGTTAAAATAAAAGAGCAATCAATAATTTACGAACTAGGCTGCGGACGGGCAAGATTTTTAAGAATAATCGAAAAATCATTTCCCCGAACAGAACTAATCGGTATTGAGAATCTATCCAGCCTCTATCTTATAAACAAGCTTCGTCTTAAATTACAAGGAAGCAGAATAGAGTTATTAAAAAAAGATTTTTTCGTGGTTAATCTAAAAAATGCTGATTTGATTTATTGCTATTTAAATAATTCTACTATGCAGAAACTGGGTGAAAAATTTAAGCAAGAATGCCTACCAGGGACACAAATTATCAGCCGCAGCTTCCCAATCCCTCAGTTTAAACCCGAAGAGCTTATTATCGTAAGAAATAAAAAAATTTATTTTTATAAAATATAAACCAGCCGACAACTATGCGGAAGAGAGGAATAAGCATAATGATAACAACACTCGGGTATTTATTATCCCCTCTTTCGTGGTGGAATGATTTGATTTTGAATATTCCTCTCGCCTATGGCTTCGCCTTTTTATTCGGCCTTATTTCAAAAAATCTCTTTTACACAATGATGATTGTCGGATATTGGCTAACTAATATTGTCGGGCTCATTCTAATGCACAAAGGGGCAAAAAGAATGATATACAAAGAAAAAGGAGCCTATGATAAAAAAGAGCTAATTAAAGATATTGCTATTTCAATCATCTATACGCTAATTGTCGTCGCCCTTATGGGGCTTGGTTGGTTAAAATTCCCGACTGAATACTTTAAATAAGAGACAAACCGCGACAACGCTGCCATAATAACGGCGGAGAAAGCCGGCCCCAGTTTACAACTCAAATAAGATAGGCTAAAATTCAAATGACCGAGACTACCGGTCTATACATGGCTTGATGGCGAAGTGGTCCAACGCTGCAGTTTGCAAAACTGCCATTCGTGGGTTCGACTCCCACTCAAGCCTCCCTAAAACACTCTCTGAGTGTTTTTTTGTTTGCCAAAACTGTGGATAACTTGTGTTATCTGTGCATAAAAACTAAATTTAAGTCTAAACTACTGTGGACTTAAAACTACAAAAACTAACTAAAATAAAAATAATTTTACTAATATTACTATAATTATATCTAAACACTCTTTTTAAGGCCACTTAAGTCTACAATAGTTGACCCCGTAAAATTAAAGTGCTATAATACTAGTAGGTTCTTTAACTAGCTTTAATACATGTCAACGCTGACGTGACATAAACAAAGTAGATTATGCAAGCTAACCAAAAACGATAAAAATTAATAAAAATCAAAAAGAAATTTTTACTAGTTCTCATCGAAGTTAGCAAAAATAATTAAAATAACATTAATTTACTAAGAGCTGGTAGAGATAGCGCTCTTAAGTCAGCAAGATGCTTCAATGCTCGATAACACATAACTAATATGTTATTGGGTACGAGGCTCATTCATGGCCTAATATTTATTTACTTTATTATAATAAAGAGCGGCCTGTAATGGGCCTCTTTTTATTTTACGAAAGTATGCTATATTAATCCCATATGTCATTATCTATCGGAATTGTTGGTCTGCCAAACGTCGGTAAATCAACCCTATTCAACTTATTAACTAAGAAAGGTGTGGAAGCGGCCAACTACCCCTTCTGTACTATTGATCCTAATGTCGGAGTCGTAAAAGTCCCTGATTTTAGGTTAGAAAAATTAGCCGAGGTCTCAAAACCTAAAAAAATTATTCCAACGACCATTGAGTTTGTTGATATCGCTGGTCTAGTGGCTGGCGCCAGCAAAGGAGAGGGACTCGGTAACCAGTTTTTGGCTCATATTAGAGAATGTGATGCTATCTGCGAGGTTATCCGCGACTTTAAAGATAAGAACATTATCCATGTCGATGGCCGCATCGATCCAGCAAGTGATAAAGAGACCATAAATATGGAGCTTATTTTTGCCGATTTAGCCACTATTGAGAAACGACTAGATAAAGTTAAACGGGAAGCTAAGAGCGGAGACAAAGAACTAATTAATAGTGCGCGAATATTAGATAAAATATATAATCATTTAGCTGCCGGAAAGGCGCTACGAGAGCTAGAATTTACAGACGAAGACTTACCGTTTGTTAAAACTTTGAACCTCTTAACCATAAAACCGATTCTCTATCTTTTAAATATAGATGAAAATCACTCTGGTAATGTTCTGCCATCTACAAAAGACCTTATTATTAAAATTAATGTAAAATTAGAGGAAGAAATCGTTAATTTGCCCGAAGAAGATCAGGCGGAATACATAAAAGAGCTGGGTCTAAAGCAAAGTGGCCTTGATCGCCTTATCCAAAGTGCCTATAAATTACTAGGATTAGATACTTTCTTCACCACTGGGGCTGATGAAACCCGCGCCTGGACCATAAAAAGGGGGTCAAAAGCGCCTCAAGCGGCCGGAGAAATCCATACCGATTTCATTAAAGGCTTTATCCGCGCGGAAGTCATTAATTGGGAAAAATTTGTTGAATGCGGTAGCGACGCTAAAGCCAAAGAGTTAGGTCTGGTTCGTACCGAGGGGAAAGAATATGTAGTCCAAGATGGCGATGTCTGCAATTTCTTAATTAACAAATAAAGTTTGATAACAAAAACACGACTCATCCGGCCGTGTTTTTTTGTACTAAAATTAATTTTTTCTTATAGCTTCTCTAAAACCACAATTTCTCGATAAACTCTCTGCCCGGGTCGGCCATAAATAATCGTCTCCCGATTATTTTTTTTAATAAATTCACTCGTGCGTAATTTTTCCGGAATCATATTAAGCATCTTGAAGCCATCATAATTAGGTGTAATTGGTTTCTGCCCGTAAAAAAGCGGCCAAATCATAACCACGCGTCCACCCTTCTTTAATACAATCTGAAATTCTTTAATCGCTAAACTATAAAGTTCTTCGAGATTACGAGCAACCGTTTTAAAATCAATTAAACCCCGCTGGGGGCCAAGGAAGGGTTCGGTTATTATTGCTTCAGCAAAGCCAGCTTTAATAAATTTCGACAAATTAACCACATTCTTCACTAAAATTTTTATATTTACATCTTTAACATCATATAATTCTCTAGTCCAACTAATATTTTTATGAGTATCATCAATTGCTCGCGGCGAAACATCAGAGCCAAATAAATGTTTATACCCAGCGAGCATGGCTTCGCTTAAAATGGTGCCTGATCCGCAAAACGGATCAACGATAACATCGTTATAGTTCTGCACTTGCGCCAAATTAATCATAATTTGCGCGAGTTTCGGTGGTAACATGCCCGACTCATCGTCGCGCGCCGGGCGCTCGTAATCACGTCGCGATAAATCCTTAAACGGCTGGACGGATAAAGTTTCACCAATTAAAATTTTATCTCCCTCTTTAATTAAAGTAAATTCAATCCCGCGCGCGATTAACTTATTTTGAGTAACCACCACGCTTGATAATGTTTTCTCTCGACTAATAACAAACCGAGAGCTAATACTCTCTTCACTAAAATATTTCTTCAACTTTAAACCTAGATTTTGCTTGTTAAACTGATACTTACCGTAATCAGAAAACCCAAAATTAAATTTCCCCTCTTTGCTTTGATATTTTTTAATTTTGGCTAACTCAGTCAATGATTTAAGCAGGCCTTCTTCATTATTTCCTCTGATTTCATCTTTGATTTCTCCAATTTTAATCACGCCGCCCAATCTTTTCATTAAACTTTCCGAGCTGATTTCTGTGTCGGTTTCCCAAACTAAAAAATCAACCGCTAATAGGTCGGCCTTTTTTAAATCAACCACCGCGGCGAGTTCGGCTATCGATAAAGCGGTATTTGTTCCTAAAACAAAGAAGTATTTCATACAATTTATTCTATCTTAATCTAGGCGGACTGGCAATTATTAGTCACTCTTGCAATTAATAAATATTCATGATAATCTAGATTCACAAATAAATATACACAATATCTTTCCCATATCTTGGGTCCGACTCAAGATAATTCTGCCAATATTAGAGTAGAATTAAAGGTATTCTTAAACCCCAAAGGATTTAGAATACTTGGGGATTTTATTTAATAAGCGAGTCTTTAGAAATTATTTAAAAATACTTTAGATAATCTTTAAACCCTCTAATTTATAATAACTATGTCAAAAACCAAAGCAGCCGGTGCGACCCATTACGAAATTTTATTCATCATCCCGAACAAGTTCACTGATGATGAAGCAAAAACCGTAGCGGAAAAAGTCGGCAAAGTAATTACCGAAAACAGCGGCCAAATCACCCACACTGAATACTGGGGTAAAAAGAAATTGGCTTATGAAATCAAGCACAATGCCTATGGGTATTACGGCTTATTTGAATTTGATCTAGAAGGGAATTTTTTAGCCAAAGTCGATCAAAATTTAAGATTATCCTCTGATGTCTTGCGCCACCAAATTATTATTAAGAAAGCAAAATCGGCTGAGGATATTGCCCGCGAACAAGCAATTCGCGTTAAAATCGATTCTAAAAAAGCGGCTGAAGAGAAAAAACAAGAAGAAAAAGATAAAAAAGCGTCCACATCATCTATTACTCCAACTTCAACCCCCAAGGCGAATGATAAAAGAGTGGACTTAAAGGATTTGGACGAAAAATTAGAAGGCATTTTAAGTGCCAAAGATTTAATTTAATTAATCCAAAAATATGAACTTAAACAAAGCAATGGTCATCGGTAATTTAACTCGTGACCCAGAATTGCGCAATACTCCCTCCGGACAATCTGTCGCTTCCTTCTCAGTGGCTACTAATTTAGTCTGGACCGACCAAAGCGGCCAACAACAGAAAAAAACCGAATTCCACAATATCATCGCCTGGCGCAAATTAGCAGAAATCTGTTCTAAATATTTGCATAAAGGTTCTAAGGTTTTTATTGAAGGTCGTCTGCAGACAACTGATTGGACCGGCCAAGACGGCGTTAAGCGCTACCGCACAGAAATCGTCACTGAAAACATGATTATGCTTGATACTAAAGGCGGCTCACCAATGGGCGGCGGTTTACCAAGTAATAATTCTCCTGAGGCAACTATTGAGGTCCCCGATGAATTAATCGATGATGAAGAAATTCGCGTCGAAAATATTCCCTTCTAAATAAACTAATAAACTTATGACTAAAAAAATTAAAGAATGTTACTTTTGCGTCAATAATCTTGACGTTGACTACAAAGATACGCGAACCCTGAGACGCTTTGTAAATTTCTTCATGAAGATTTTACCCGGCGACCGCACGGGCGTTTGCTCTTGGCACCAAAGAAAATTAGCGATGGCTATTAAACGCTCACGCGTTATGGCTCTCTTGTCACCAACTCATAAATAATTCACTAAGCCTGGAAACTTATGTTGAACTTTAATGAAATCAAAACCGGCAAAGTAATAAAAATAAATGCCGAACCTTATATTATTATTAAAACCGATCATCATAAGATGGGGCGCGGCGGAGCGGTTTTAAAAGTAAAATGCCGCAATCTAATTAACGGTAATATTTTAGAGAGAACCTACCAGGGCGCAGAAAAAGCCGAAGAAGCGGAAACTGAAACCAAGAAAGCCAACTTCATGTATAAAGACAAGGACGAAGCTTACTTCATGGATAATAATAGTTACGAACAATTCAATCTTCACTTAGAAGAGCTGGGCGAACAAACACAATTTCTTAAAGACGGCACCGATGTTGATGTCTTATATTTTGAAAGTCGCCCCGTTTCTATCAGCTTACCGATTAAAATGGAATTTAAAGTTGTCACCGCTCCCCCGGGAGTAAAGGGAAACTCAGCTGGTAACGTTAACAAACAAGTTGAAATTGAAACTGGCGCTAAAATTAATGTCCCGATGTTTATTAATGAAGGCGATATGATAAGAATTAATACCGACACGGGCGAGTATGTAGAAAGAGCAAATTAAACTCTAAAAACTGCTCCGCTAGGAGCAGTTTTTGTTTGTCGAGGGGGCATGATATAATATAAGGAGTTAAATAAAATTTATGCTGATTGGAATAATTATTTTTATAATTTTTTTCTTTATCTTAGCGCTTAGCCGTTTGGACTATGCTTTATTTTTCCTAATTGCGGCCCTCCCCAGTTATTTAATTAGATTTTCTATCTTTGGTATCCCGACAACGATTCTTGAAGCCATGATTTTGATCACCTTTTCGGTCTGGCTCTTCAAGCGCTGGCTCCCTTATTTTCGCGATCTAATTAAAAAAAGGGTTAATAGGGCTCCTTACCCTTTTTCTTGGGAAATAATTTCTTTAATTATTTTATCCTTCGTCGCTACGGGCGTTGCTAGTTTTAATTTGGGTGCGCTTGGCATTTGGAAGGCATATTTTTTCGAACCGATTCTCGTTTTTATTCTGATTATTAATCTCTACTCTGAAAAAAAGGAATGGCAAAAAATTCTTTGGGCCCTCCTGCTGTCGGCCGCTAGCGTTTCCTTAATGGCTTTATGGCAAAAAATAACCGGTCAGTTTATTTTTAATGAATTCTGGGCGAACGAGGCGACGCGACGCGTGGTCTCTTGGTTCGGCTATCCCAACGCGGTTGGTTTATACCTTGCCCCCTTAGTTTTAGTTTTCTTAGGTTGGTTTTTTTCTCTGCCCCATCAAACAACGCTGAGTAAAACGCTTAAAAAAATAATTATTATTTTAGTTATCGCCGGTTCTCTTCTTTCAATTTATTTTGCCCGTTCCGAGGGAGCGCTAGTCGGCATCATAGCCGGCTTGTTTGCTTTTGGATTACTGGCTGGGCGTAAACAAAGAATCGCTACTCTTATTTTAGCGTTCATCGTTATCGGCGGTATATTTTTCTTCACCCCCACAAAAAATTTCGTTATAACCAAGCTAACTCTTAATGATTTATCCGGCCAAATCAGACAAAGACAATGGAAGGAAACATTGCTCACTCTCACGGGCACAAAAATTATCACTGGCGCCGGTTTAAACAGCTACCAAAAGGCAGTTGCCCCATATCATCAGGAAGGAATTTTCTTTAATAGTGATAACTTGCCAAATTTTGACGCTCAGTTACGGGCCAGTTCAACTTTGCGCGCCAAGTACTGGCAACCGGTGGAAATATATTTATACCCTCATAATATACTTTTAAACTTCTGGAGCGAGATCGGGCTTCTTGGCGCTCTCATCTTTATGTGGTTAATATTTAAATCAATTTATATTTCCTTGAAATTAACGATTACTTACGGCCGGGAAAAACACAGTGAAAAATATTTAGCCCTCGGATTAATGAGTGCTCTGATTGCTATCCTAGTTCATGGCCTAGTCGATGTCCCCTATTTTAAAAACGATTTGGCGGTTATGTTCTGGCTCCTCCTCGCTTTTATCGGTCTTCTTAATTTAAATCAAAAATTTGGTTCTAAAAATATCCGCAATTAATATGAAAATGATTCTACAGAAAATTATTGCCGCGAGCGGCTACTCGTCGCGCCGCCACGCTGAAGAATTAGTTAGAGAGGGCCATGTTAAAGTTAATGGCGTCTTGGCGCTTGTGGGCGAACAAGCGGATCCGAATATAGATAAAATTACGGTTAATGGTCGTCTTATCCCGAGCTTAGAAAAAAAAGTCTATATAATGCTCAATAAGCCAGAGGGTTATACTTGCACTAACCGCCGCTTTAATAATGAAAAAAATATTTTTGAATTAGTCGATTCGCCAGCCCGGCTTTTTGCGGTCGGCCGCCTGGACAAAGATAGTCGCGGCTTAGTCCTCCTGACTAATGATGGGGATTTAACCCAAAAATTGTCCCACCCTAAGTTTGAAAGCGAAAAAGATTATGAGGTAAAAATACGCGATGAAGTTATTAACCCCGAAATGGTTATAAAAAAACTGCAAGCCGGCGTTGATATCGGCGAGGGTGATGGCGTTGTCCGCGCCAAAAAAGTAAAATATTTACAAAACGATCTATTTGTAATAACCTTAAACGAGGGTAAAAAAAGACAAATTAGACGCATGTTTGCGGTCCTGGGAACTAGAGTCGCCGATTTAAAAAGAATCAGTCTTGGCGGGCTATCTCTAGGCAATCTACCAGAAGGACGCTGGGATTATTTAACTGAGGAAGAAATTAATAATTTAAAAATATGAAAGATGCAAAATTAATAAAATTAGCTATCTTAAACTCACTTGGGGTTCTGATTTATGTTTTTCTAGTTTCTCTGTTCATGAACAACGCCGAAAAAATCTTTGGGGCAAAAGACAATGAATTCCTGGCTCCGGTTATTCTTATCTTGCTCTTTGTTTTATCTGCTTTAACCACTGGCTTTCTGATTCTTGGAAAACCCCTTATGCTTTATTTGGATGGCGCCAAGAAAGAGGCCGTTAAGTTATTATTTTATACTGGCTCGAGCTTATTTGTTATCTTAATTATTCTTGGTATAATATTATTCTTATTTAGATAAAACCGGGAGACGTGGCAGAGTTGGTTGAATGCGCCGCACTCGAAATGCGGTATACCTGAAAGGGTATCAGGGGTTCGAATCCTCTCGTCTCCGCCAAGAGACTTAATCGTTTAAAAATTAATATGATAAAAGCGATTATCTTTGATGTTGGTGGCACTTATATGACCGGAAGCGTGGTTAATTTTATTAATCGCTCATACCAGGTTCTTGGAATTAATAAAATAATCGCGAACAGCGATGGGGTTGTTTTTGATAAAGACTATAATAAAGGTCTGATTGGTTATCAGGATTGTTTTCGAAATTTTTTTGGTGTTGCTATTTCTGAAAAGCAAATGGATCTAATTAAAGAAATTTGGATGAACACTTGGGCCCCGACTGAAGAGATGGTTAGTCTAATAAACGAGCTCAAACAAAATTACCGTTTAGCCATCTTATCAAATTCTGATCTTTTAAACTCGACTAAATATACATCCTTGGGCTGGTATTCGTCTTTTAACCCACTAATTCTATCCCACGAACTACACATTCTAAAGCCTGACAAAAAAATATACGAAATTACACTTGACCAATTAAAACTACCGGGTAACGAATGTCTTTTTATTGATGACCAAGAAAAAGCTTTGATGCCTGCGCGCGATTTAGGTATTGATACAATACTATATAAATCAATTGACCAATTGAAAGATGAACTTAAAACTCGAGGAATAATATAAACAATAATATGAACAGAGCTATTAGCAATGGTGATAATAACATTATAAATATCTCCATCCCGGGGATAGCGGTTGATATTGATGAAACTCTATCCTGGACAATTGGTTATTGGATACAAGAAATGCAAAATAAATTTGGCAACCCGGAGAATCTTACCGTTAAGGAAATGGTAGAAAAATACCGCTATACCCAAAATGTTCCCTATTGGCAGCATTCTGAAGCGTTAGCCTGGGTAGACGAAAAAATTAATTCTAACGAAACCCAGGAAAGCCTGCCTTTAATCGAGGGCTCAAGCGAATATTTAAATAAAATAAATAAAGTTATTCCAATTGTTGCTTATATTACCATCCGTCCCAAACGTGTTTTAACGGGTACAAAAAATTGGTTAAAAAAACACCATTTCCCAGAGGCGCCAATTATTTGTCGGCCAGACGAAATAGTTCATGGTAATGGCAACGAATGGAAAGCTAAAATCCTAGAGAAGCTTTATCCTAATGTTTTGGGCATAATTGATGATAATGCGAAATTACTAGCATCTTTAAGTAAGAACTACCAAGGAAAAGTTTTTTTATATGATCACTCTAGTCATTACGACTTCTCTTTCGCAATCGCCTGCAAAAACTGGAATAAAGTTTATGAAGAAATCATAAACTATTTTAAAAAATAGCTACTAACAATTCTGCCTCCATAGTTCAATGGATAGAACGCGAGCTTCCGGAGCTTAAGATGGGGGTTCGATTCCCTCTGGGGGCACAATAAGATAAATTTTAATATGAAAAAATTTCTAATAATGTTGCCAGTTATTATGTTGCTTGCCACTGGGTGCAATTATTTTCCTTCGCGATCAACAGGAGAACGGAGTCAGGCGCTAATTCAACCGTCTACAAGATCACAAATAACCAATAACACACAAAATCAAACGATTACCAAACCAGTGGAAACCGTATCTCAAATAGACCCTCAAGACTATTCTTTGGCCGCTTACCCAATTTCAAAATCACCTATCTATGAATCTCTTTCTCAAGATTGTTCAAACAAAGGCCGGACTGATTTTCGTTTGCTGAATAAACAGGGTAAAATTATAATTCCTAGCTTAAAACAACTAGTTTATAATACTGATAAATCAGCAGATCTACCAGAGTGTTATGACTTGATGATAGATATTTTCTCCAAACCAAACAACGGAAATTATCTATACCTAAGTAGTTATTTGGATTTAGATAATGACGCCCCTTATTCTGGCATAGACACGCTATACCGTTTAGATTTATTTAATCTATCTTTAAAGAAATTAATGGTTGCTGATTTTGTTGCAATGTTCCACTTATACCGAGGTGGGGAAAATAATACCTATGAAATTCTCGCCGATGGAAAGCGACTCATTAAGTGGAACCGAAATGGAATATATTTAATAAACCTAGAGCTTGATACAAACACAACTTTATATCAAGCTCCAAAAAATAGCTGGTTAATTTCTAATGTTGATTTCGAAATGGGACAGGTGGCGGGCTATGATGTTAAAATAACCGGCAATCAGATAGAAGTTGGGGTATACGATAAAACCAAAACCCAAGATGGTAAATCAATTATTATCGACCAATACGATAATATAGACTATGAAGGCTATTATAAAGAACACTCTGGCGAACGAGAAAATGACATAAAACTGAAATTTATAAAAAAGACCACGTTAACAATTCCCGATTGATATAAAAGATGGTAACAAAAAACACTCGCCTAGCGAGTGTTTTTTGTATCTAATTTAATTAATCATCGTCTTCTTCTTCATCCTCTCCTCCTGCCGGTGGCGTAACCATATTTGTATTTTGGACACTCTGCTGAATTTGTTGTTGGCTTGTTTGTTGATTGAAGTCACCAATATAATAATCTCTCAACATAGTATTAGCATTAGAGGAGTGCGAACCATTTCCACCCTTGGTATTGTAAGCTTGAGTTGAATCTTTACCGCAATTAGGAATAATAGTTTTTGAGCCACCTGGGTGAGCAGTAATAAAACTGGAAACATTATAAACTTTATTATTAATAAGTAACCAACAATCACTGGGTACACTGTGTTTAGCAATTTCAGACAAGGAAAGAGAAATGCCCCGGCTTGATTGATTAGTGGTCGAGTTCATATTTTGATCATTTGTCGAACTGGCCGTTAAACTATTATTGTCGGAACTGTTCGTAGTAAAAATATTTTTATTATTCTGATAAAAAACCAGTTCTGCCGTTAAAATAGCAACCACGATTGCCCAAAAAATAAATAATGATATGGTAATTAATTTTTTCATAGTTGAAAATTCTCAAAATGAATATTTTTTCTTTTTATATCTAATTTTAATAATTGTTCTTTTAAACTAAACATCAGTGACGCTGGCCCGCAAAGGAGAATATCTTTATTCCTAAGATCTGGACTAAGTTCAGAAATTATTTTTGCGCTCAAATATCCTTTCTCAGATGAATACCATGGAATAATTCTAATTTTACCGTTGGCCTCTATTTCTTTTAACTCCGATAATAAAACTGCATCCTCGGGCCTGTTAGTACAATAATAAAGATCAATATGATAGCTATCATCAGTTAAGCTTCTCACCATACTAAGAAACGGCGTGATACCCACACCACCAGCCACCCAAACTTGATTCTTATTCAAAATATTAAGGTGAGAAAATTTACCATAAGGGCCCTCAATCGAAACCGGTAACCCAGTCTGTAAATTTTTTAATTTATCAGTAAAATCCCCCAGTGACTTCACTACAATTTGAAGATTATCAGTTGAACTTCCCGAGGAAATAGAAAAAGGGTGGGCCTCTGCGCCAATACTACCAGATAAAAAACGGATAAAAACAAACTGGCCGGGGAAAAACTTTAATCTTCGTTTGCGGGGCTCAAGCTCTAATTCAACTACCTGTGAATTTAAAATATTTATCTTTTTTAAATTATAAATTAAATTAAAATTAAACAACTTTCTTAAAAAAGCTTGATAAAAACCAAACCCCAAACCAATTATTCCTAAGGCGAGCAGATATGTTCTCAAAAATCCATCCCGTGAGATATCACTCGGAATGTAAACTAAATGCAAAAGAGCAAAAACAAAAGCTAAAACCATGAACTTATGTGAAAATTTCCATACATGGTACTTCAATTTAATATAAAAGGTCAAAACAATTAAAACCGTCATCATAATTAAAGAGAGATTGCCATAAGTGACCGGAATATTATTAAATGGAATAAAAAAATAAGCGGCCGATTTAAGAGATACTGACAAATAGCTAAAAACTAAAAATAAAGGGTGGAATAAAAGTAATACGAATGAAAGGGCGCCAATTTTATGATGAAAATTATAAATATTATTTAAACCATAAAAAAATCTTTCAACTATCTTTAATCTAACGCTTAGGATTAGATTAATCGAAAAAAGAGAAAAACCAATAATCCCTAGAATTTGACCAATGCTGGTCATTGTAGCGATAAAATTAAAAAAACGATAATTTAACGGTTCAATAAAAAACCAGCGCCCAAAGGGGATAAGAATTAAGATTAAAATGGCTAATATTCCTACTTTTTTTTGCATAAACTAGAATATATAAATTAATACGAAGATTCCGGATAAATTAAATTATACCCCTTACAAAGAGCTTTTACAATAAAAACTTGTAAAATACTACAATAAAGTCTATACTATCAACAACAGAGGTTGAAAGTTTTTACGTCACCGCCTATATATTCATCTAAAATCGCACCCCAGAAGCAGAATAAACCATAAATGGGACGATTGTGACCACTAAAAATGAGAGGATGGGCTATTTAAAGTTTACATCTCCTTGTTCTTTCAAATGAACGCCCATCCAGACCAACGGCTAAGGCCCCTAAATTATGTACCTTAGTACCAAGTAGTGATCCCGGGGGAAATACATATGCCGAAGCTTTGGACGCAAATTAGCCGCCTTTATTATCAACTCGTTGTCTGCGTGATAGACCTCTGCCTCCCGAACATTTTTATTCGTTCGGGATTTTTTTATATAAAAACAACTCAATTATAAACTGAGTTGTTTTACTGGCGGAATGGACGGGGCTCGGACCCGCGACCTTCTGCGTGACAGGCAGACGCTCTAACCAGCTGAGCTACCACTCCTTGCGATAGTCTTTAATGTTCTTAAAAATGACTAATTTAGTTCTTAGCCACAAAAAAATCATAGCAGAAACATTTTTTCTTGTCAAAGGGGGAAATAACGAAAAATCTTGCCAAATGACAACAAACAGGCTATAATTTAAATATAAAAAACTAGTTCTTATATAGTTTTTTTAATTTACTCTAATATGGAAAAAGTATTAAACCAAAAAACAATTGCCGAAATAGAAAAAACTCTTTTGGCCCAAAAAAAGCAGGTTCTTCATGAACTTAGCGATTTTTCTAGAAAAGACAATCATGAGACTGATAATATGGCGACCAAATTTCCTGAATACGGAGATAAGCCAGACGAAAATGCTCAAGAAATGAATGACTATTCAACCAATGTCGCGACCGAAAAAGTTCTAGAAAAAAGTCTTGAAGATATTAACAAGGCCCTAGAAAGAATCAAAACAGGCAGTTACGGTGTTTGCAAATACTGTGGCAACCCAATCGCCGAAAAAAGATTACTCGCTCGGCCAACTGCGAGTTCTTGTATTAGTTGCAAAACGGAGCTACAAGAAAATGAATAATTTTATTTTTAAAACTCACTTAAAAAATATAGCTATTGTTCTAATGATAGCTATATTTTTTATTATCGATCGTTATTTAAAACTACTTGCTCTAAATAACGCTCTTGTTCCGCCAGTAAAGATAATCGGAGATATTTTTTCTTTTAGCTTCACGGCTAATTATTATATGGCGTTCTCTCTACCTTTCGGCGGTTGGGCTTTAAACATTATCATTCTATTTATTATTATAGCTCTATTTTATTATATATTTTATTTAATATTAAACAAAAAAAATCAAGAAACAAATATTATACTGTTGACAATTATTTTATTTGGTGCTATAAGTAATATACTAGATCGCTTCGTCTGCGGCTATGTAATTGATTATTTAGAGCTGCGCTATTTTACTGTTTTTAACTTGGCTGACGTGATGATTAGTCTCGGAGCCTTAATTATGATTTTAAAAAATTTTAAAAGATAATATGTTAAAAGATTCGGTTTTTAATCAAATAAATAACAGCCGACAAGCTTATGAAAATACTGGTTCGATGCTCGAAACAGAATTTATTGGCAATATTAACCAGACCCTCTATAAACAAGGGGCGTATGAAATGATCTATAAAGAACAATTACCAGAGACAACTGATCCAGAAAAGAACTACGAAAGAATTTTAAAAATAAGAGAAGAGGCCCAAAAAACTTTTAATGATACTTTAGCTTTCGCTGACAGAAACAAGTATATTAATTTTAAAAATTCAATGGCCTTAGTTGAAAAATGCCAAATTGGGAATCCAGAGCAACCAAAAAAATTTTTTGCAGCCGCTCTCTTCAATTATATAAAACAAAGATTTGATGATAAATACATTTTAAAATTCTTTACAGCTACTGGTGGGACTCATTTAGATATTGTTCACAAAATTGATTGTTATTTTAAATTATACAATAAAGAGACTCAGGAAGAGTTAACCAGGGCAACCATAGATATCACCGGCCGAAAAAGTAAAGATAGGGCGACAGCTGATGTTTTGCTGAATATACAATCAGAAGAAAAAGACTTATATGATCCAAGCCAGGGCAACGCTAGTTTTGATAAAACTTTCTTTGACCAAAAAATAAAAGAATTTGGTGAAGAAATTATCGCGTCTTTAGTTGAAAACTACAAAAAGAATCAACCAGTAGAATAAAAACCCAAAAATCAACAACAAAAGCTAAAACCATGAACTGGAAAAGACGAATGCTTGGCGGCGTAGATAAAATGCCGCCGGATGAATTTGAAAGGTTCAAGCTTGAATCCCTCAAGAAACCACTGGAGTGGGAAGAGGGGGTTTGCCGCTGCGTCTGCACAAAATGTCAAAACGTGGCGGAAATAAACGAAGAGTTTGTTACCGGTCTTTTAAATACGATGAGCCTTCTCGGTACACGTCCGGAAACAAATATTAGGAAACGGACTGATTTCCAAAAATGGTACTTTGAGGTGAGCTATTGCGACCTCTGCGGACCGGGTGAGCTTTCCGTTGAATTCAAAATGATAAAGAACAGACCAGAATAAACATCTGGTCCTTTTTATTTTATAAATATTCTTTTAATTTAATATTATCTTATTTGTTTTTCTTTAAGAGATATAGGAGCAAGGCTGTTGATAAAAAAATTGTTTCTACGCGGATAACCTGAGTCGCAATAACTTCTTTAAACATAAAACCGAACGGAGCGTAAGCAAACATCCAAAAAATTGAATTTAGCACAACAATATATCGAGCAATTTCTCTCCAATTATTTTTAATAAACTCCTTAATTTTAGTCATAAATTTTTATTATTTTGTTTAAATTTTGTTTTTTCCCATTCTCTTATTTCGAGATCATGCCTTTGCTACTACCAGATTGAGCCTCATCGCCCAAAAATTTGGCGGCCAGAATAACAACGAACACGGAGGTTATTCCATACGTCAATAATTTTAAACAAAAATCGCTAAAAGAAGTGCTTCCCATAAATACTATTACTGCGACTACGACCAAAACTATAGCTAAAGCTTGTTTGGTCGTAAATATCTTTTTCTCAATTGATGATTTTTTCATATTATTTATTTGATTATATTATAACACAATCTATAGCAATTTCTAAATAGATACTTTAAATCAACAAAAAAACAGACAATTAAGTCTGTTCTTTCACTATGTGGGCGCACAAGGATTCGAACCCTGGACCCCTTCGGTGTAAACGAAGTGCTCTAACCAGCTGAGCTATGCGCCCTTAATAATTTTAAGTGATGGTGGGCGAAAGAGGACTCGAACCTCCACAGCCTTGCGGCCACAAGCCCCTCAAGCTTGCGTGTCTACCAGTTTCACCATCCGCCCAAAACCAGAAAAAGTCGTCTATTTGACGACCTTTTCTTTTAATTTCTTCTTATAGCCATCTCGCAAATAATATAATTTAGCTCTTTTTACTGCTGCTTGTTTTTTAATTTCGATTTTAGTAATTGTCGGCAAATTCAAAGGAAATATTTTCTCCACGCCAATCCCTTCGGAAACCTTACGTACCGTAATCGTCGCGCCCTTTTCTTTATTGTGCTTACGCGCAATAATCATACCCTCAAAATATTGAACTCTTTCTTTTTCCTCTCCTTTTGAATTTAACTCTTTAATCTTTTGATAAACCCTGATAGTCATTCCGGGCTTTAATTCTAATTTTGTCTCAACCATATGGTTAAAAATTATATAAACGAGATTGGTTAAATCTCGTTTTGAAACACTTATTTAATAAGGCAAATCTTGTCTAATATTATAATTAATTTTTCCTCTTGTCAAGGCTCTCTCTAACGTAATCATCCGTTATCTTGAAAACCTGATCTGGGGTTAATTCGGTCGTATCAAGATAAAAATCATAATTTTTAGGGTCATAAACATCAATATTGTAGTATTTTCGATATCTAGTTTTATCACTTTCGAGCCTGGTTTTATTGCTTTCCATAACGTCCTGCCAGCTATTTAAATTACTGTCTTCATTGCGATCATTTTTTCGCTGTAAATTGCTAAAAATACGCTTGGCCCCTTCTTCTAAACTAACGTCTAAATATATCTTTAATGAGTGAGGAATGAAATACCAAGAAGTGCGACCTTCAATTATAAAATTATCTTCTGTTTTTCCTAAATCTCTCTGAAAATAGTCAACTTCCTGGTCGGTTTTTGGATCAATTTCCCCTAATTTATTATACTCTGCCAAGGTCATTCCTCTTTTTTTTGCAGCCTCTCGCCGCAAACCGCCAATATAATAACGCGGCCAACCTAATTTATCAGCCAACATTTGCGCAATTGTGCTTTTCCCTGAACCCAGGGCTCCACTTAAAGAAATAATCATATTTTATTTGTCTTTTTAGCTTATATACTTTATTATAGTATTATATAGGAAAAAGTTTAAATCAAAAAGTAGTGATTTATGTATTTAGAAAGACTAGAAATCCAAGGTTTCAAATCATTCGCCAATAAAAATAAATTAATTTTCTCCGGTTTAGTGGACGGCCAAAAAAGGGGGCTGACGGCTATTGTAGGTCCCAATGGGTCTGGCAAATCAAATGTAGCTGATGCCATTCGCTGGGCACTAGGCGAACAAAGTCTCAAAACTATCCGCGGTAAAAAAAGTGAGGATGTTATTTTTTCCGGCTCTGACAAAAAAAGCCAACTTGGCATGGCCGAGGTTTCTTTGTATTTGAATAATTCTGAAATGATTAAAAATAAAGTTACCGCCCCCGAAAAACTAGAAAAAGAAAGCGATTTTGATCAAATAATTTTAAGTTGTCCGGAAATAATAATTACGCGTCGAATTTATCGGAACGGAGAGAGTGAATATCTGCTTAATAATAGTCGAGTTCGTTTGTCTGACATCCAGATGTTCTTAGCTAAGGCCAGCTTCGGGCAAAAAACTTATAGCGTCATCGGTCAAGGAATGGTTGAAAATTTTTTAAATACTTCGGCCGCGGAGCGAAAAGATTTTTTTGATGAAGCAACCGGCGTTAAACAATTTCAAATTAAACGCGACAGCGCTTTAAATAAGCTGGAATCAAGTTATGAGAATCTCCAACAAGTCGAAATGCTTCTCGCGGAAATTCGTCCACGCCTTAAGAGCTTAACTCGTCAAGTTGAAAAATTAAAACGTCGCGATGAGATTTCCAATGACCTGCGCTCCGTCCAATTAAACTACTACGGCTTCCTTTGGCAAGATATCAGCCAAAAATTGGAAAAAGCTAACAATACCTTCTTGAATTTAGAAAAAAATAAATTAGATTTAGAAAAAAAATCTGAAAAACTAAACGATGAATTAAATAAAATCCGTAATACCAACAATTTTAGAGAAATAAACGAACTCCAGCCACGCCTTAAAGAACTAGAGGGCCAAAGAGGCCAGCTACAAAAACAGTTAGCAAAACTTCAAATAGAACTAGAGATTCAACTTGAGTCTCAAGGACAGTTTGATGTTTCTTGGCTAACTAATAAACAGGGTGAACTAACAACGGAACTGTCTAATATTTCAAAGGAAATATTAACGCTCTCTAAAAATGAAAATAATCAAGAAGAAGCCCTTCTTCAATCGGAACTAGCGACCATTAATTTAGAAATTAACAAATCCCAAGAAATACTCCTTAGAATTGAACGCCTAGAAACAGAGAAATCTCTATACTTTAAACAAATCTCTAAATTAGAAGCGGTTTTAGAAGCTAATCTTGAAATCCAGGGCCAGTTTGATGTTTCCTGGCTTAACAATAAAAAAGAGGAATTAACGACGGAATCAGTTAAACTAAAAAATGAAATCGATAAGTTAAGACTAGAAAATAACCGCGACCAAGAAATCTCCCAAATAAAAAAATTAGACTCCCTTCAAGAAAAACTAACTCTTTTAAATAAGGCTCTAGAAAATCTCAATAAAGAATTGCGCGCTGGGGAGAAAAATGAAGGGCAGAACGAGGCAATTAGTAAATTAATTGATGAATTTTTAAAACAATTAGAAATAATTGAAAAAGAGACAGATTTGATTAAAATAAAAAAATTAATCTCCGAGGCAAAAACTGATTTCCAAAAGAAAATAACCAAACTCATTGGCGGCCTAGACGACGATAAGTTAAACCAAATCAAAGAAACTCAATCAGAAATTATTTCTTTAAACGAAACCAAACAAGTTACTCAAGAGAATCTTAATAGCGAGCGCCTCCGTCTTTCGGCTGTCAGCGAGCGCCTCCGTCTTTTAGAAGAAAAGGATTTACAGATAACCCGGGAAATTTCCGATATCCAGGCTAAACTAGAAAAAGCCCAAGTAAAATTTGATGCCGGTCAACTGGAAACAGAGAAAAAAGAGTTAAATAAAAAAATTGAATTACTAGACAAAGAACGCGCTCTTTTATCTTCCAATTATAATTTAAACGATTGGCTAGAGAAAAAACAGACTATCAATAATAAAATCAACGATTGCCGCCTTAAGTCTTCTACTTTAGCGGAACGTCTTCGCCTCCTGCAAGCCAAGAAAGAACAAACCGAGCAAGAGATTCTTGATCTAAAAACTAAATTAGCTAAAAGCCAAACTAAATTTGATGCTAGCGGAATTGAGACCGAGAAAAAAGAAATTTCCAAAAAATTAACAGCCTTAAACACAGAGATCGAATCCCTAGAGGCTAAATTGGGCGCCCTAGGCGATGCCCAAGAAAAAGAAAAAAGCCAAATGTTTGAATACCAAAGAGCTATTCAATCTATTCAACAAGATTTAAATTCAATTTTAAGCGAACTTAATAATCTTAAAGTTGAAGCTACTCGCCACGAAACCAAGCTAGAGGACTTAGAGGCAAACATCAGAAACGATGAACTAAATATAACGGATATTAAAAATCATAAAGTAACGACCAAAGAAATCACGATTGATCGGTGGCAAAAAAATATTAATAATAATAAAATACAGCTTGAACAAATCGGTGGTATTGACCCGGAAACAGAAAAAGAATTTACTGAAACCAAGGAACGATATGATTTTTTGGCCACTCAGACAGATGACCTGCATAAAGCCGTAAAGTCATTAGAAGAAATCATCTACGAATTAGATCTTAATATTAAAGAACGCTTCGACCAAGAATTTAAAGTTATTTCCGAAAAATTCAATGACTATTTCAAAATTCTTTTTAACGGTGGCTCAGCTAAAATTTCTAAAGTCATGCTCGATGATCTAGAAAAAGAAGATAATAAAAATAACGGCAATAATCATGACGGCGGAATCTTAAATGCCGGGCTTACTCCGATCGAGGCGGAAATCAAAAATGAAAATGATGAGAAACTCAAGCGAATAAGATTTCTCAAAAAACATAATGCGGTTGGTTTAGCTGGCATCGAAATCCAGGCGACTCCGCCTGGCAAAAAAATTCAAGCTGTTTCGATGTTATCAGGCGGAGAACGCGCCTTAACTGCTATTGCTTTAATCAGTGCCATTATAAGTGCTAATCCTTCGCCTTTTGTGGTTTTAGATGAAGCTGATGCTGCACTTGATGAGGCTAACTCCGAACGACTAGCTAAAATTCTCGATGACTTATCCAATAAAACGCAATTCATCGTTATTACTCATAACCGCGCCTCAATGCGGCGAGCCAGCATTCTCTACGGCGTTACCATGGAGTCTGATGGCGTCAGTAAACTTTTAAGCGTTAAGCTTGATGATTTAAAAAAATAAAAATATTTTTTAAAAAATTTAAATACTCTTCATTCTCCATCTGTTACTCTAAAACCATCTTATTAAGGTGGTTTTTTGGTAATTAAATTTATGACGACAAAAATTTTATCAGCCGCTTTAATCGGTTTAACTGCGGAACTAGTTGAAGTTGAAGCTGATTCGGGCGGCGGCGACTTCGGACAAATTACCATTGTCGGTCTACCTGACACCTCCGTGTCCGAAGCAAAAGAGAGAGTAAAAAGTGCTCTTAGAAATTGCTCTTATGAATTCCCCCGACGAAAAATAACCGTTAACCTCGCACCAACTAATGTTAAAAAACATGGATCGTCTTATGATTTACCAATTGCGCTTAGCATCTTGGCTTTAAAAAATAAATTTATCACAAATTTTGATGAATCATTAATCGTGGGCGAACTGTCTTTAAGCGGAGAAGTTCGTTCCGTAAACGGTATTTTGGCTATCGCCTTAAAAACAAAATCCTTGGGAATAAAAAATCTCTTTATCCCTGAAGAAAACAAACAAGAGGCGAGACTAATTCCCAACCTAAAAATATTTCCTGTCAAAAATCTTAAGCAATTAATCGACCATTTCAAGAACAAAAAAACTATTTCTCTTTATGAGGAGCCACCGCTTGACCTAAAATTATTTTCTAATATAAACCGAAGGGGGCCGAGTATTGATTTCGCGGTAATTAGAGGTCAAGAAAAAGCAAAAAGGGCGTTAGAAATTGTCGCGGCCGGCGGGCACAATATATTAATGATCGGACCCCCAGGATCAGGGAAAACCCTACTTGCCCAAGCCTTGCCAAGCATACTCCCGTCTCTATCTGAAGAGGAGACATTAGAAGTAACTAATATTTATAGCGTAGCGGACGAGCTTAAAAATAGACTTTCTTTAATTACTGAACGCCCTTTTCGCGCTCCTCATCATAGCGCCTCAGGAGTTGCTCTAATCGGCGGTGGCGCCTGGCCTCGCCCCGGAGAAATATCGCTCGCTCATCGCGGCGTTTTATTTTTAGATGAGCTGCCGGAATTTGTCCGCCCCGCCCTGGAAAATCTACGCCAGCCACTTGAAGAAGGCTTAATAAATATTAATCGAGCGGCTGGTTCTCTAAAATTTCCTTGTCGCTTTATTCTTATCGCGGCTATGAATCCCTGTCCCTGCGGATACCAGGGAGATAAAAAAATTGTTTGCCATTGCACAGATAAAAAAATAGTTGATTACCGGCATCGAATCTCTGGGCCGCTAATTGATCGCATTGATCTCCATATTAGTGTCCCTCGCATTAGTTTCGAAAAACTAGAAAATGATAATAATGGCGAAAATTCGACTTTAATTAAAACGCGCGTTGAAAAAGCCCGCCGAAAACAATCAGAAAGATTTATAAATTTTGCTTTTTCTACTAATGCTGAAATGAACAATGAGGCCGTGCGCTCTTTTTGTTTGTTGGATACCGAGGGTCGCAAATTACTAAAGATAGCCGTTTCTCGGCTAAATTTGTCTTCTCGTTCTTACTTCCGCGTACTGAAAATTGCGCGCACTATAGCTGATTTAGCGGATTCTTTCTTAATTTTACCAGAGCATCTTGCCGAAGCTTTGCAATATCGACCAAAAATAGAATAATAATTGGAATATTCAAGCTATTTTTGGTATAATAAAGGCGTCAACAATAATTAAAAATATGTTTAAAAAAATAACAATTTTATTTTTATTAATGGTTTTCCTTTTAGGCTCTGGTTTCGGATGCAAAATAACTGACCAAGCAACCAAGAACGCTATGAAACCAATTACTATTACTTACTGGCGAGTTTTTGATGGCCCAGATGCCTTTGAAGCAATTATTAGTAAATACAAGGCTCTACACCCTTTTATTACTGTTAATTATAGAAAACTGCGTTATAGTGAATACGAAGCTGAACTTTTAAATGCTTTAGCTGAAGATAGAGGGCCCGATGTATTTTCAATCCATAATACCTGGATGAAAAAATATCAATCTAAACTAGTACCAATGCCTGAGACAATCACCATGGTTTATCCCGTTACTCAAGGAACTATAAAAAAAGAGGTTGTCCCTGAATCACGGACAACGAAAAGTATTTCTCTAAAAGAGCTTAAAGATAATTTTGTTGATGTGGTGAGCCAGGATGTTATTTTAGACGATGGTAAGATTTATGGTTTGCCCCTTTCCGTTGATACCTTAGCCATGTACTACAATAAGGATTTATTTAATAATGCTGGTATTAGCCAAATACCTGCTTATTGGAATAAAGAGTTCATCCAGGATGTAAAAAAACTCACCAAGCAAGATTCTAAGAAAGGATTAATTCAATCCGGAGCCGCTCTGGGTGGCAGCAAAAATATAAACCGCTATAGTGACATTCTGGCTGTCTTAATGATGCAAAGCGGCGCAAATATGATAAGCGATAACGGACAAGTTTTGTTTCATGTTACTCCCCCTTCTAACCCAGCCAACTATAGCCCCGGCCTAGATGCTCTGCGTTTTTATACTGACTTTGTCGACCCAGTAAAAGAATCCTACACTTGGAATAGCGAATTACCAAATTCTTTAGAAATGTTTATTAGCGGCAATCTGGCAATTATGTTCAGCTATTCTTATGACTTAGAAACTATAAAAGCCCAAGCCCCAAAACTAAATTTCTCAGTTACAAAATTACCACAAATCGAGGGAGCGCCGCCAACCAACATTAACTTTGCTAATTATTGGATTGAGGTAGTTTCGAAAAAAAGTCCAGTCTCCAATGAAGCCTGGGATTTTATCCAATTTATTACTAAAGAAGAGCAGGCGAAATTATATACAGAAAAAACAAAAAGACCAACAGCCCTGCGCTCTTTGGTCGCTAAACAAAAAGAAGATAACGAAATTGGCGTTTTCGCTGACCAAGTTTTAACTGCTAAAAGCTGGTATCGAGGTAAAAATGCTCAAGCAGCTGAAGACGCTATCGCAGAAATGATTGATGCCGTCGCTAAAAATCCGCTCGATAAAATTCAGGAAATAATCAGTACTGGCGCTTCTAAAGTTCAACAAACTGTCTATTAAATTTTAAATATGTTTAAAAAAACAATTTTATTTATTTCGTTTTTAAGTCTTATTTTAACCGCTTTAAGTCTTCCTTTGGTCACTCAGGCGCAAATTATTGACCCAAACGCCAGCAGTACCGGCGGGGGGGCTCCTTACGCAGAGGGCGACTATACGCTAGATGACATTTTAGCAATAGCGGTTGGTGCTTCACGCTGGATTTTAGGCATTGTTGGTTCGCTCGCCCTGATTATGTTTATTTACGGCGGATTTATGTTTCTAATTTCTGCCGGCAGCAGTGAAAAGATAAGCCAAGCACAAAAAATTATAGTAGCCGCCGTCATTGGATTAATTATTGTTTTTGCTAGTTATCTAATAATTAAATTTGTCTTGCAATCTCTAGGCTTAAACTGGGATGGAACCACAAATAAAATGAAGCCCGTTTCACGCTCCGAACTCATCCTAACCTTAAAATAGATGACCGCTTTCATCCCTAAAAAAATTAATCAAACAGAAGGTTGGGGTGATAAACTACGCCAAGCGCGCTACTCTAAAAAATTAGAGCTTGAAGATGTCGCTAAGAAAATAAATATCAGACTCGAATACTTATTGGCGATTGAAAATGAACATTTTGAAAAATTACCCGCCGGCTTATATGGCAAAAATTTTATCAAAGAATATGCCTCGTTTCTCGGTTTAAACGTTAAAGAAATTCTTAAAAACTGGAGTTCTCAAATCGCGGTTACTTCCGGAGAAGATCCTTTTTCGAGAAAAATTTTAGCGCGTCATAAATTTATTATCTTTCCAAAAATAATTCGTAATCTTCTAATCGTTGTCGCCATTGCTGTCTGTTTCTTATATTTAATATTCTACTTTAAAAAAATTATCTTACCGCCCCAGTTAATAATCACCAAACCGGCGACTAATTTGGCCCTAACAGGAACCCGTATTACCGTGAGTGGCCAAACCGAACCGGAAGCAGAAATAAAAATCAACGGCGAAATTGTTTTAAATAACCATAATGGTTATTTCGACCAAACGGTTAATCTTAAAAAAGGTTTAAATAATATAATAATTACGGCCAAAAAAAAGTATAGTCGCGAGCAAACGATTATTCGACAAATCTTAGTAGACTAAAAATAAAATTATATGTCCGACAACAAAAAAACCGTCCTATTTGACATTGAAAATATTTTACGTAAAATAACAGTTGAGGAGGGGCAGAAGGTAGCCGAACTCGGTTGCGGTAATTTTGGCTTCTTTGTCTGGCCCCTGGCTAGGCTAGTAGGAAGACGCGGCCAAGTCTACGCGGTTGATATTCTCAAAAACACTCTTGATGAAATTAGGCGTCAAGCTTTAAGAGAAAATTTTCCTCAAGTTAGGATAGTTTGGAGCAACCTAGAAGTTTTTAAGGCAACAAATATCGAAACTAACAGTCTAGACAGCGCTCTTCTTGTTAATGTTTTATATCAATCAGATAAAAGAACAGAAATTTTAAGGGAAGCCATTAGGCTTCTAAAAAGAGGCGGAAAGCTTCTAATTGTCGAATGGGGAAACGCCGATTCCCCTCTTGGGCCCACACTTGATAAAAGAGTAAAACTCGACTCCTTAAAAGCAGCGGCTCCTAAAATCGGCCTTGGTATAAAAGAAGACTTTTCAGCCGGGCCCTATCATTACGGATTAATACTAACTAAACTTTAAATAAAATTATGACAAACTTACTGACTTGGCGTTATTGGTTCACTTTGCGCCCAGAGGCTCTTTCTCCTATCGCTCAAAAGGGTTTTATCTTCCTACTTATCCTTTTCGCGGCCTTAGCCATTATTCTTGCTCTAGCTAAACGACGAGGCGGTCTCTACCGGGGCCTATTTAAACGGCTTTACAACTTTTTCATAAGTAACGCCGTTATCGGTTTAATTATTCTTTTCTTCAATTATGAGGTGGTTCCTTTCTTTTCTGCCCGCTTTTGGATCGCAATTTGGGCCATCGTTATGCTGGTCTGGCTGGCATTCATCATAAAAAAAATTAAAACTATCCCTCTGCAAAAAAAGCAAAAAGAGCACGAGCAGGAATTTAAAAAATACCTTCCTTAAAAACAAATATTATAAAATTTTTCTTATTTAAAACCCTCCCATAACCAGGAGGGTTTTAAGTCTCTAATAGAAAAAATATATGACTGCTAATAAAAATTTAGGTAATTTCGGGGAGGGATTAGCTAAAGAATATTTTCTCAAAAATAACTACCAGTTTGTCGCCCAAAACTATAAATCAAGCCACAAGGAAATTGATCTAATTTTTCGTCTTGAGAAAAAATTTATTTTTGTTGAAGTTAAAACTCGAATAAAAAATTCCGAGAGCTTGTTAGAGACTCCTTTAACTGGGCTCCAGACAAAAAATTTAAAAAATGCTTTAATTGATTATTGTCTAAAAAATAAAATCAATCTAGACAATGTTCGTCTCGATTTAATTATTATTCTTATTAATAAGATGTCTCGCCAAGCCGAGCTAAAACACTATTTAGATATCTTTTAATTTTTTGAAATAAAAAATAAGCGTAAACGGAATATTAGTAAATCTTTTAAAGATTTGGTAATGTCACGAGCCACCTTTACCTTGCTAGTTCTTTTTTCATAGCGGTTCTCCGCCCAATCAACCGGAATCTCCTTAAGACGATAAGAAAAGTACTGGTTCAAAATAACTAGCTCTGAATCGAAGAACCAATAATTGTCTCGAATAAACGGGGCTATTTTTTTAAAAATATCCGCTCTAACTGCCTTAAAGCCGCACTGCAAATCAGAAGCTTTATTCGGTAAAAAAACATGAGTTAAAAAATTAAAAAAACGAGAGGTAGTCTCGCGCAAATAAGAACGTTTAGTTTTTGAGTCGGTTAACAGGCGCGAACCGATTACTAAATCAGCCTCTCCATCTATAATCGGCTGAATTAAGGCTGGCAATTGATCGGGCAAAACCGCTAAATCAATATCTAGATAGCTCAAAACGTCAGCGCTGCTTCCTTGCCAATATTTTTTTAAAACTCGGCCGCGACCAGCGACGCTGAATTCAACATAGTCGACTAGTTCGGGATACCTTTTTTTAAAATCTAAAAAAATGCTAGAGGTTTTATCGGTTGAACCATTAATAATGCCTATAATTTTCCAAGAAAATTGGAAATTAGCTTTTTGACAAAAATCCAAAATTTGCTGCAAATTAGCCGCGAGGATTTTTTCTTCATTTTTTACGGGTAAGCAAATTTCTACCATCATATTATTCTTTTATTTTTAAATAGATTGAAGCGAGCGGATCGGAGTAAATTTTTTGCCAATCAGGGGAGCTATCTAAATAGCGTCTTAAGTAATTTGGGAAAGTTAAATCTTTATCTTGAATCCAAAGAAAAATTTTTTCTAAGTTACGCGCTTTAATTTTATTATCCTTGGTTTTAATTAAAATTAATTTAATATTATATTGATCTAATTTGGCGGCATAATCAGATTGCGGACTTAAAAAATCTAAATATTCTTCTAGAAATGTCTGGCCCGCATACTCTGTCTGAGGAATCCGACCGTCAATAAATAATTTTTTTTCTGGATAGACCCAAATCAAGTAACCGCCCCAATTATATTCATTAAAAATATTTAAATTTTTGTATTGGACCTCTTTTTTTAAAAATTCCGTAGCTTGGCAAGGATATTTCGCACAGAAATAATTAAACGGATTGCTTATAACCGAGAAGCTAATATATTGGTTAACACCGACTAGCCCTAAGCAAATTAAAAAAACATATTTCAATTCTTTTCTGATTAAAAAATGTTTTATTTTTTCTAAATCTAATAAATCATAAACAGTCTGAATTAAAAAGGGGAAAGTGGCCACAAACATTAGAGGAAAGTGTCGCCGTGATTTAAAACTAAGAATTAAAAATAAGAAAACTAAACTTAATTGCCAAAGATCAATCTTGGCAATTTTTTTATAAACAAGATTATAGAAGTAAAGGCCCAGAGCAAGAGACAACCAGGCTAGATATAATAGTTGCCAATAATTGAAGGGAAAATTAAACTGTGGGGTCCATTCCTGGATAGCTCCTAAATAAAAAGTGTTGCTATACTCTCCTAAAAAGGTATATAGTTCTAGACCATAAGGTGTAAGGAGGGTTACAAAAAGCGAACCAAGGAAAAAGATAAAAAAAATTTTTGCTTCCTTGGCAGTAATAACTTTTGCTTCAGAAAAATATTTTCGCCATTTACTAGAAACCAGATAGCGTTCTGTTAATTTAACTAATGGCCAAATAAAAAGTATTCCTAGCCCTAACAAAAAACTACCATGAATATTCGACCACAAATAAAAAAGTGGCCAAAGCCAAAGTAGCCGCGGCCATTTTCTTTTATAATTAAATTCAGTAATTATCCACAACTCTAATAACAAAAATAAAAAACCAAACTCTTGCATACGGACGCCAAAATGAGGCAGACAGGCAATAAGGCCGAAGAGTTGCAAGAATGCCAGAAGCCAGCCTGGCGCTTGCGGAAAAAATTTACGAGTATAAATATTAAATAAAAAAAGAGAGAAAATAATAACGAGCGCAAAGAAAATATTTAAGCTAAAATAACCGAGTTTGCTATAGATCTCGAATGAAATTAAATTAATTAACCATTCATGATCAACCCAATTTCCCGTAAAAGTATAATTATAAATATTTAAATGAGGCAGTGTTCCGGTTTGTGCTATTTCTTCGCCTACCTTTAAGTGCCAGCCCAAATCCGGATCCAAATAATCAAAAGAATTCCTGAGGAGCAGACCAAAGACAAAAAAATAGAACAAAAACCAAAATATTACTAAAAAATTTAGTTTTTTACCTAATATAACCATAATAATGAGATAATTTGAACTCTCTTTCTTTATTTTAACATGAACCTATTTATTTGTCTTGTTTTAAACAATATGCTAAGATTAAAGATATAAAATAAATTATTAATAACAGAAGGGGGGTGAAATATGAAAAAAATTTCAAAATACTTAATTGCATTTGCTATCATTTCTTTATTAGTTTTGCCAATCTTTGTTTCTCCAGCTTTGGCTCAGCCTGATTGGGGCATAACCGAGGTAGATAATGGCTTAGACAATACCCTTCAAAAGGGAGATCCAAGAACCATTATTGGTAAAGTTATTAATTTCGCCCTTGGTTTCTTGGGCGTAATCGCAGTGGGCATCATTTTATTTGGTGGCTTTAAATGGATGACTGCAGCTGGCAACGAAGATAAGGTTAGCGAAGCGAAAAAGTTGCTTGGCGCCGGCGTTGTTGGTTTAATTATCATCCTAGCAGCTTGGGCAGTGGCAACCTTTATTATTGCTCAGATCTACACGACAACTCAGGGTGCGTAATCATATAAGTGATTCTCATTATTTATGGGGATCACTGCTCTAATCATAAGATTATCTTAGGGTTAGAGCAGTGAATAAACTTATTTCTATGCCTAAGAAAATCATTTTTTCATTTGTCTTTCTTTTTCTTTTTTCTTTATTACTAGCTTTCGGGGTAAACGCACAAACAACCGACCCCCTACAAGGTCTAGATGAAACCGCTGGAAAAGTAACTGCCTTCAAAACATCTAAGCCCGGCGCTGATTTTATTCAAACCAGAGCGGGATCAATAATCGGCACCGTCTTATCATTTGTTGGTGTTTTATTTTTAATTATGATGATTTACGCCGGTATTATGTGGATGACGGCCCAAGGAAACGACCAACAAGTTACTAAAGCTAAAGATTTATTGATAAATTCTATAATCGGCATTGTTATTGTTTTTGCGGCTTACGCCATAACCGCCTTCATCGGCAACTTTGTCAGTAACCAAATACTTCAATGAAGAATCTCGTTTTAAAAAATATCACCAAAAAATTATTTGCCCTCTTTGGTCTTTTTTTAATTTTTGGTTTATCTTTTAACAACGCTGTTCAAGCAGAAAGTTACGATTTTGCTTCTAGTAGTGGTCTATCTTCGACCGGCCAACAAGCGGGGTATGAGGCAGCCGCTCCGGAGCCAGAAATAATAGTTAGCCGCGTTGTTCAAGTTGTCCTGAGCTTGCTCGGCGTTGCCTTCCTGGGTTTTATGATGTATGCCGGTATTATGTGGATGACGGCTCAAGGTAATGAACAAAAGGTGGAAAAAGCAAAAAATATGATAACCGAATCAATTGTTGGTCTAATTATAGTTATTGCCGCTTATGCGATCGCTTTCTTTGTTATTAATTATTTCAGCACGAACTCCCTCAAATAAGCATTTTGCCTATGAAAAATATTCTATCAAAAATTACCGCCTTTTTTCTTATTTTGCCTAATACTGTTTTTGCTCAAACACAAACTTCTAGTGGTACGGGGATAAAAAGTGCTTTTAAGGTAGCCGAGGAAACCGCCAGCAGTAGTTACAACACCGCCCGAGACTTAGACTTAGTGCTGGGGGATATAATTTTAATTATTCTGTCTTCAATCGGCACTGTATTTGTAATATTCATAATTTATGCCGGCTATCTTTGGATGACGGCCAGTGGCAATGAACAGAAAGTTGATAAATCAATCCAAATTTTAAAACAGTCTATCATCGGTCTAATTATAGTTATAGGCGCCTACGCTATTTCTTATTTCGTTATTCAAATATTCGGTTCACAGCTAACTCAATAATATTATGCGCAAACATCTTAAATCAATTTCTTCGCTACTGACTCTTACTACTCTATTAATTTTACCTTATTTTGTATTCGCTCAAAATGAAACATCTGACAACCCAATGTTAAGCAAATTAAAGGTAGTCGCTGGCGGTGGATATAACACAAACCCCGACCAAGGATTAATGATTGTCGTGGGCACAATAATCCAAGCCGCGCTCGGTCTTCTTGGCGCTATCTTTATTATTATAATGGTTATTGCCGGTTATAAATGGATGACAGCTTCGGGCAACGAGCAAACTGTAGAAAAGGCGCAAAACATGATAAAAAGAGCTATTGTCGGTTTAATTATCACCCTTTCTTCCTGGGCTATTTGGACCTTTATCTTTATCTATTTCATTAGTAGATAACCTACTTAACATATGAAAACAAAAAAAATCATTAACATACTTCTTTCTCTGAGTTTTATTTTCTTTATTGCTGCGGCTATGCTTCCCGTTGCTTCTGCTTCGATATTGGGCGAAGGAGCCACCAACCAATTAAAAGAAAACACCGATTTGGTCGGTATGTCGGGCGGAATGGGACAAGCTTCCGTTGGCTCTATTATCGCAACCATTATCCAGGCTGCGCTAGGACTACTAGCAGCCATTTTCTTAGCTTTAATGATTTTTGCTGGTTTTCAATGGATGACCGCCAGCGGCAACGAAACTCAGGTTAAAAAGGCGCAAGATACAATAAAAACAGCTATCATCGGGCTTATCATCGTTCTGGCGGCTTATGCTATTACTTATTTCGTCTTTAAGGTCCTGCCATTCAGCGGAGGGACACTCGGTGGTGTTAACGGTGGCGGTGGTGGTACCCCATAGTATTAAACAATAAAGGTAAATGAAAAAGGGCAACCGATTGGCTGCCCCTTTTTTTAGCTGTGCAAATGCACACGAGAATGAACGTTTTAGTAAGAGTAATTCCCATACGTTCTTGCCTCGGCATGGACTCCCCAGTGTTCCCAGGAATCGAGTGCCCAATAGGTGCGAGGGCTGACGGAGAAGTTGTGATTATAGAAGTTAACCCCCTTGCAATAAACCTTGCAGATATAATTACCTGGTAGTAAGTAAGCTACAACCTTTTGGTTGGGTCTCAAGAACCCGCCAGTCTGGTCAATCCGATTCAGCTTACCATTAGGGTCAATGCTAAACACCTGAAAATCCAGAATTTCTCTGACTGATGTGTTCCAGAGTACACCCCGATAGCCATTAATAGAATCAGCTATCGTTGACGTGTTTGCCATCTTTATAATAGAAAGTTCTGCCTGGTCGCTCTTGATCTGAAGATCAAGGCGGGAATTGGCAACGTTGCCTGAATTTCCATACTGCCTGGCAGTGCGCCTGGTCATTTGCTCAGGTAAACCAGTCGTTGCGCTATAAGGGCTGATAGTAGCCGTGAAGGAATCGGTGATTCTTTTTTTCTGGCTCTCCCAGTCTTTGATGTTAGCGAGAAGCTGGTTTCTTGTACCGATTTGGTTTTTGGCGACATACTCACTCTGCAAATTTTGGGCTTGCGTGAGTTCAGCGTTTTTAACCTTCAGCGCTTGGCGCTTCAGATTTTTACCGTACTCGGTTTGGGGAGCGGTCTTGTTAATGGAGTCGACTCCGGCCTGAAGTTTTTTTACTTCGGCGGAGTGGTCAGACAAACCAACGAGTTGGTTGTCTATGCGGGCGATGTCTATTTTCGCCTTGGCGATGTTTTTGTCCAGCAAATCCACTTGGGATTTCTGGAGTTTCGACATCTGAGCAAAGCTCATGCTGCTGCTGGCGGCCATTACGATAATGGCGACTACCAAAATTCTGACAATTTTTTTCATGATCACGTTTTCTGTTTTATGGTTATTTTTTGTTTGTTTTCAGTTTTTAATGAGCGCTATCCTGCTCTTTTTTGTTTTTCTAATCTTTCGATTATTAAAATATTATATCATAAATACTAACTTATGTCAATACTTTGTCCCCTTTCAATCCACAGGGAGATATTGACTTTTTAGTAACTAGATGTTAAGATAACCAGTCAAGAAAATCCCTGCTTTAATATCATTCAATATGATAAGGTAGGGGTTTTTTATTTGGCTAACATTAAATAAATATGAAAATACTACAATTCATCAAAGAAGAAATCGTCCCTCTCAGTAGAAAGCACAACATCGTTTTACTTACTATTATTGCCTGTATCTTCCAATTTGCCCTTTTCTACGCTCCTGCTTTAGCAGAAGAGGCTGTTCAGGTAGCTAACGCTCAAGGAAGTGAACAAGAGATTGTTATCTTTAACGACTCTATGGCCAAAACCGGAACAATGGACTCAGAGGCCGCCAAGTTAAGCTTTGCTGCCAATCCATTTCTAAGCGCCACCTCTTCTCCAGTTGATTCATCTAACCAAATCGCAACCACTAGCCCACAAAGTGACAAGAAAACCATAACCGAAAAGATTGCTCGAGAAAGCACACACACCATGACTGCCTATAACTCCGAAGTTGGACAAACAGATAACAGCCCCTGTATAACTGCGAATGGTTTTAATGTCTGCAAACATGGTATCGAAGATACAATCGCCGCTAACTTTTTGCCGATGGGCACAAAAGTAAAAATCCCTGAGTTATTCGGCGATCGCGTTTTTGTGGTTCGTGACCGCATGAATAAGAAGCACCCCAATCGAGTTGATGTCTGGATGAAAGACCGTCATGACGCTATTCAATTTGGCGTTAAAGTAGCCAAAATACAAGTCCTAAAATAATTTTTAAATTAAATACAAAAAAGCACCCAATTAATCTCGGGTGCTTTTTTATTTAAATTTTAGAATTAGAAGAAGAGACTTAATATCCCCCGGCTCCGTCTAATTTGTTTTTCTTTTTGAGCAATGGCTATGGTTGTGGCGATAACCGTATCCGGATTTAAAGAAATGCTATCGATTCCCTGTTCTACTAAGAACTCCGCAAAATCAGGAAAGTCACTTGGTCCTTGCCCACAAATTCCAACCTTACGACGGTATTTCTTAGCAGTTTTAATTAAAATTTTTATTAATTCTTTAACGGCTTCATTTTTTTCATTAGAAACTCCCGCTACTTCAAGTGTTCCTCCGGAATCACGATCAATTCCTAGAGTTAATTGAGTTAAATCGTTAGAACCAATAGAAAAGCCATCGAAAATATGACAGAATTTTTCTGCAAGAATAACGTTAGCGGGAATTTCCGCCATCACGTATATTTCTAATCCCTCTACCCCGCGTTTCAGTCCGTTTTCAGCCATAATCTGTTGAACCTTTTTCCCCTCTTCAACTGTACGGCAAAAAGGAATCATTACTTTCAAATTCTTCAACCCCATTTCTTCGCGTACTTTTTTAATTGCCTGGCACTCTAATTTAAAGGCTGGTAAAAATAGCGGGGAATAATAGCGACTGGCCCCCCGAAAACCAATCATCGGATTAGACTCAATCGGCTCATATTCTTTACCACCAATTAAATTTGCATACTCATTAGTTTTAAAATCACTCAAACGAACAATAACATCTTTAGGATAAAAGGCGGCTGAAATTCTCGCTATCCCCTGAGCCAAACGATCCACGAAATATTGCGGTTTATTCTTATAGCCAATGGTCAGCTGATCAATCTTATTTTTTACAATTGGATCTTTAATCTTATTATAATTAATAAGCGCAAGCGGGTGAATCTTAATATAATTGTTAATAATAAATTCTAAACGGGCTAAGCCAACGCCGTCATTAGGAATAAATGAGGTGGAGAAGGCTAAATCTGGTTCGCCAATATTTACCATAATTTTAGTTTTTGGCTTCTTTAAATTCTTAATATCTGTGCGTTCGATTTTAAACGGCAATTTCCCTTCATAAACATAGCCATCTTCTCCTGAAGCGCAGTCAACCGTCACAGCGCGACCACTCTTTATTATACTAGAAGCATTTTCTGTACCCACAACACAAGGAATTCCTAATTCCCGGGACACAATCGCGGCATGACAGGTCCGTCCGCCTTTATCAGTTACGATGGCTGAAGCAATTTTCATAATCGGCTCCCAATCCGGATCAGTCATATCAGTTACCAACACTTGCCCTGATTTAAAAGTATTAATGTCCTTAACGCTCATCATTCTGTTGGTAATACCAGCACCAATCCGATTACCAACGCTTTGACCAGTGGTAATTATCTTTCCTTTCTTGGGAAGTTTATAGCGCTCAATAACTTGAAGATTTTTTAAATTTTGCACCGTTTCTGGGCGAGCCTGAATAATAAACAACTCGTTAGTTCGGCCATCAAGCGCAAATTCTATATCCATCGGACGCTTATAATGATCTTCAATAATCATAGCCCATTTAGCGAGTTGAATAACCTGTTTATCACTTAGAGAGGGTTTTATTTGTTCAGATTCAGAGAGTTTAACATTTTTAACTGGGTTTCTCCCTTTCAAATCATAAACCATTTTAATATCTTTCTTACTCAAATTCCGAGAAATAATCGCCTTGGTTGGTTTAAAAACATAAAACTCGTCAGGCGTAACGCGACCCTGAACAATATTTTCGCCAAGTCCAAAAATAGAATTAATTAAAACTGCATTTCTAAATCCCGATTCCGTATCGATCGTAAAGACAACGCCTGATGAACCTAAATCAGAACGAACCATTCTTTGAACACCAACCGATAAGGCGATAGAAAAATGATCGAATTTTTTATCTACTCTATATGATATAGCTCGATTAGTAAATAAGGAGGCAATACATTTTTTGACGGCCAAAAGCAAATCTTTCTCCCCAGTAATGTTTAGGAATGTTTCCTGTTGTCCAGCGAAGGAGGCATCGGGCAAATCTTCGGCAGTCGCGCTTGAGCGAACGGCCACATCAACGTTTTTCGCTTTGTACGAAAGAGACAACCGCTTATAGGCTTCAGCAATTGCTTTGGTAAAATCTTTTGGCAATTCAGCGGCAACTATAATTTTTCTTATTTCCGCCCCCCTTCTCATTAAATCCTTAACATCTTTAGTATCAAGACCTTTTAAAATTTCTTTGATTTGCTTTTTTAAACCCGTTGATTCTAAAAAATAATTATACGCTTCGGCCGTAGTCGCAAAACCGTTTGGCACACGCAGGCCCTTCTTAATTAGATTGCCGTACATTTCGCCTAAAGAGGCGTTTTTACCGCCGACTTGAGGCACATCTTTAATCCCTAGCTCATTAAAAAAATAAACAAACTTCTTTTTAAACATAAAAATATTTTAATTTTTTGTATTTTAATTTATGTTTTAATTATAGCACATTCTTTACTTTATAAAAATAATTGTTTAAGATGAAATTACACTGATCAACAGACCGGCAGGCGGACGTGGCGAAACTGGTAGACGCACTTGGCTTAGGACCAAGCGGGGCAACTCTTGAGAGTTCGAGTCTCTCCGTCCGCACAAAAAATAGCGATTTAATATCGCTATTTTTTATTTGCTCCACCGGCTTAAACTTGCTAAAATTTGGGTATGATAAACTGGCTTCATACTTTTCATCCCCAACCGATTCTTTTATCTATCGGCTTTATCCACATCTACTGGTATGGTCTTTTTATTGTCTTAGGAATCATTGCTGCGCTGGGGATTAGTTTTAAACTTACCAAGTACTATAATGTTGATTCTGACTCTTTGTTTGACCTGTCTTTCTGGTTAATTATTAATGGGCTTATCGGCGCACGTATCTATGATATTTTTTTACAGCTCCCCTATTACATTAATAACCCCATAGCTATCCTCAAGATTTGGCAGGGCGGGCTGGCAATTCATGGCGCAATTATTGCCAGCCTAATAACTGTATATTCCTTTGCTAGGAAACGAAAAATCTCCCCCTGGAAACTAGTTTCTTTGGTTGTTCCCGGGCTTGCGCTAGCTCAGGCCATTGGCCGTTTTGGCAACTATTTTAACCAAGAATTATTTGGCTTGCCAACTAGCCGCCCTTGGGGAATCCCGATCGATCTTATTAACCGTCCTTGGGATTATTTGGGCAGTTCTTTTTTTCACCCAACCTTTCTATACGAAAGTTTCGGCTGTTTACTAATATTCTTTCTACTTATCGCCGTAAACCTTGTTTTAATAAAGCAAAATAAATTAAATAATTATTATTTTGTTTTGATGGCCTCTCTTTATATGGTATCATATTCTATATTAAGGTTTACGCTCGAATTTATCCGGATTGATTTCAGCCCTATTCTTTGGGGTCTTCGCTGGCCACAAATAATCAGTTTAGTTTTTATATTAATTTTTCTTGGTGTTTTAATTTTTAATCCTCATGCTAAAACAAAAAAAGATAGAGCTTAAAAAACGCTTGAGTTTAATAATTTTATATTTTTTAGGACTCCTCTTAGCAATTTCTTCAGCTTTGCCCGCTTATCTCCAATCTAACTTTTTGAATGACTTTGTTAGCCTTAGAACTCTTGGTTATTTCTTTATAACCGCTAATTTTTTAACTCTTTTCTGCATTTTTTATTTCCCAAAGTTAATCAAAAAATTAAGCAATTTTTTTCTTACTAAAATTGTTTTAATTGTTCATGCCATTTCCTTGTTGGGAATGGTTGTTGCTAATAGTCCCATATCTGCCCTACTCGCCACTATTTTATTTACTATTGCTACCAATCTCCTTTGGATAAATATGGATGTTTTAATCGAAACATTTTCAAGCAATTCTTCAACTGGGAAAACTAGGGCCATCTATTTCACATTTATCAACATTGGCTGGATACTCTCCCCTTCGCTTTCCGGCTATTTAATTAAACTAGGAAATTATCAGCTTTCTTTTTTGGTAGCTGCTTTTTTAACTATCCCCGTCTTTCTAATTTTTATGTATCAAGGGCGGCGCCTAAAAGACAAGATTGTCTTCAGCAAAGAAAAGCTCTCAACTGTTATCAAAAGAACTTGGACTAACAAAAATCTACGCGGAATATTTTTTATAGCTCTTCTACTTCAATTGTTTTTCAGCACGGCCGTTGTCTATGTACCGATTTATCTTTTCCAAACTATGGGTATCGGCTGGACCGATTTAGGGCTTATGTTCTCTATCATGTTGATTCCCTTTTTGCTTGTTGAAATACCAGCTGGAATAATCGCTGACAAATATATTGGTGAAAAAGAAATGCTATATTTAGGATTTTTTATTCTTGCCGCATCCCTATTCTTGTTCTTTTATTTAAAAACTAACGCCTTCTGGATTTGGGCGGCTACCCTCTTTTTGAGCCGTGTAGGGGCGGCCTTAATTGAAGCGATGAGAGAAGCCTACTTCTTCAAAATTATTGACGCTAAAGATGTTGGCTATATTAATATTTTTCGGACAACCGCTCCCTTAGGATACATCCTAGGATCTGGGCTCGCCATTTTAATTCTGTCTTTTATGCCTCTAAACTATTTATTCTTAATAGTCGCTCTAATCAGTCTATCTGGATTAGGCTTCGCCGCCTCCATTCGAGATACTAAATAATTGACTTTAATTTTATTTTTTTATAAACTAAAGCAAATGCGGGTATCGTATAGTGGTTATTACCTAAGGTTTCCAACCTTATGAGAGGGGTCCGATTCCCCTTACCCGCTCTAATTAAAAAGCAACTCCCGATAGGGGGTTGTTTTTTAATTAAAAGGATTATGAGGGGGAATCGGACAGGATTGAAGTGAGCTAGATATTTGTCAGCAGACAAATATCGCAGCGAACGCTCGGCAAGCATCCCTCGGATGCTTGCCGCAATCCCTGGACAACGAAAGAGCGAGCGACGGCGAGCGAGCGAGGCGGAATTCCCCTTACCCGCTCTAATTAAAAAGCAACTCCCGATAGGGGGTTGTTTTTTAATTAAAAGGATTATGAGGGGGAATCGGACAGGATTGAAGTGAGCTAGATATTTGTCAGCAGACAAATA